>CAJDVU010000128.1_pt1 | contig 17190 bp, 12 predicted proteins | sample 7391431 | NCBI WGS metagenome assembly CAJDVU01 (sample SAMEA7055700, study PRJEB34461) | soil metagenome | biome: terrestrial ecosystem; feature: Peninsula; material: soil | place: Antarctica | collected 2016
AGCTGCACGCGCTGGTCAACAATCCTACCCGCGTGCGAGACAGCGAGGGTAGCCGGGCGCTTTTGCAAGAACGGTGTCAGGTTCACTTACAGCCGTCTGAATTAGCACGCGACGCGCCTGTGCGCTGGCCTCGCGCCGGCGAAGCAGTGGGTCCTGGCTTCGACCATGGCGCGGAAGTCGTCCCGACCCAAGGCGCGTTGTTGCTGAAGATGACTTCGGATGGCCGCCAGGTCGTCGTCTGAAGGGCCTTCGCGCAGCAGGGTCCGACAGGCTTCGGCGCGCGCCTCGGGTTCGCAGGCGAGCGCGGTATACGCCGGATGGAGCGTGAGCAGGACGTCCGACTGTGGCCGCCGTAGGCCGAGCAGCTCGACCACGGAAAGGCCACCGGATCATCCGTCATGCGAGCGCGGATCGGATTGAGTTCGATGTAGCGATGACAGTGCAACACATCGCTTTCGGTGTCGGCCAGGCTGGCCTTGTAGCGTCCTTCCCATAGCGTGCCGGTGCGGCGATGGCGGGCATTGAACTGTCCGACGTAGCCGCGGCCGAGATTCTGCATGAGGCGGGCGATCGCACCGATCCCTGGCGGTGTAATCAGCAGATGAACGTGGTTGTCCATCAACACACAGGCGTGCAGCTTGCAGCCCGTGGCTGGCAATGCCTCACCGAAAACGGTCAGATAACGTCGTCGGTCGGTATCGTCGAGAAGCGGCGCAGGCGATTGTTGCCGCGCTGGACAACATGTTGCGGAATACCGGACAGGTCGAGCCGTGGTTGTCTGGCCATCGCCTGATCGTCGTCGTGAACATGCCGCCGCGGTAGCCTTGTCGATCGCTGCGCCCGCGGGGTGCGCGCCCGCCGCGCTTGTCGGAAAGTCAATCTGGCCCCGTTCTAGGCCCAAAAAAAACGCCAGGAGTCACCTGGCGTCTTGTCTATCTTGGAAGCCACGGCTCGAACGTTGCCATCATCCACGGCGGACATTCCGGATGATGCGGTGGTGACAAGGGCGGTATTTCAGAGCTGAGCATCTGGTGAAAGATGCGAACCCCATGAGCCACCCCGCCTCACCCAGACCACTCTGCCCTTCGACTGCAACCTCAACAGCTGCATGATTCGGGGATAGGCCGCTTTCAGATCTGCGGGGCGGTTTTGCGCCGACGCAGGACACCCAGCCCGATCAGCCCGATGCCCAGCAGAAAAATACCCGCAGGCTTCGGCTCCGGGACGGTCAAAGGGTCCAACCCTTCAATGACGTCGTTGCCGCAATACATGGTCCAATGAAAGCCGAAGCTGTTGGGATCAAGATCGAGGCCTGCGGTATCGAAGCTGAAGCTCAGAAAGCCGTCGCCGACGGTCCACGACCCAGTGTCATTCGTCGCCGTCGCCCGGGACTTGTCCACCGCTACTTCCTGACCGTCGCGGTATATGCAACCGCGACCGCAATTCATGAAGTCGTCGGAGAGCAGGACATCCGGATTGTGATTGCTGGCGTTGCCGGCACCCAGCGCGTAGACGGTGCCGTTGCCGCCCGAGTTGTTGAGTGGATGGTCCAGCGAAAACGCGTATGTCCAGTGGTTGCCGTTGCCGGCGTTGTCAGTGTCGTAAGGGCTCGAGCCGTTCGGGGTCCAGCCGGTTGAAAGAAACAGATCGCCGTAGCCTATCCCGGTGCCATTTCTCGTCCATCGCGACTCCACCCCCGCGTTGCCGGCGAAGTTGGTATAGATACGGACGGTGAGTTGACTACCCGACAGGCTTGCCTCCATGCCATCGATATTGTAAGTGGTCACCGCGGTGCCGCTGATCACATCGCCGTAACCATGCCCGTTGCCACCGTGGTAACCATCGTTCAGCACCGTTGCCGAGGCGCTCGAAAAAACGGCCATCAGGCCGAGCGCCGTCATCCAGATCGGTAATTTCATTTTCATGTTGTCCCCCTGTGGACTGCAAATTCCCCGGAAGGATGCTGCGGCTTCACGGCGATTGGTCTTCGAATCGACGTCGCGCCCGCTTTCCGGCGTACATTTAGATGGCGGCAAACGGACTGCTGTCCCTTCGCCGCCATCTTCCAGCCAGCAAAACTTGTGCCGTACTTGGATATGCTTATTATTCAACCACTTGGGATGGTACGCAATCGTTGAATCGGCAGATTTTGTAAACTATCCCGACAGTTATAACGGCGAGAAAGAACGGGGCCAAGTTCACTTGCCACGTTTGAATGAGCGTGGCGGCCGGTGCGCTGGCCTCACGCCGGCGAAGCCGTGGGTGTTGGCATCGGCCATGGCGCGGAAGTCGTCCCGACCCAAGGAACAAGGGAGTCAGAGTGCACTTTTCGATGTTTGCTCTCGAGGTGCTTTCCGCGAACGTCCGATCTTCGCCGGCCCTGCGCGGCGCGATAGTTGCGCTTTGATAGCGGCGCGCACGCGGCCCGACAAAAAGTGGATCAGAGTCACTTTCCGAAGCCGTTGAAACGTCTCTGACCGCTTTCCCTGGTGTGACGGCAACAGGCTCTGCGCGATGTATCGGGCCGCTTAGCGAGACGGCGTCGGCAATTCGAACGCGTGCACGTTTACGTTACGCCCAGTCAGACACAGTCGCGTTCCGAGTAGCTGAGTAGCGCGGGGCAGGGTGCAGCAGGAGCAGTGCCGAATCGTCAGACTTTGCGTTGCTTGGCGCTCGCGCGCGTTGCTCGGCACTGCTGTTGATGGAATCTTGTCAAACCGACAGCCGAGGAAGTTCGTTGACCATGACGCAAACTACGCGACGCATCGTTTGGGCCGGCCTTGGTGCGCTTGGCTCGCTGGTGATTGGCATCGTTCTGCTTAATCTGCGGCCGCAGGAGAAAGCGCTGCAGCACCGGTTGGGGCATGTCAGCGCGGTGGACAGCGTGCAGTTCCGGCGTGAGATCGGCAGCTTGCTTGGCGCCAGCGTGATCGAAGGCAACACGGTGACCGATTTCCAGAACGGCGTGGAGTTCTTCCCGGCGATGCTGGCGTCGATTCGCGGCGCGCAGCGCAGTATCAACATGGAAACGTATATCTATTGGTCCGGCGATATTGCCAGGAAGTTCGCCGACGCCCTGGTCGAGCGCGCACGTGCCGGCGTCAAGGTCCATGTGCTGGCGGACTGGGTGGGCTCGGAGCCGATGAATCAGGCGTTGGTCGACCAGCTTCGCGGCGGTGGCGTGCAGTTCCACTACTTCCACCCGCTGCATTGGTATTCGCTCGACCGGATCAACAACCGCACTCATCGCAAGCTGCTCGTCGTGGACGGCAAGGTCGGCTTCAACGGTGGTGCCGGCATTGCCGACGAGTGGACTGGCAACGCGACCCAGTCTGATCACTGGCGGGACATGCAGTTTCGGGTGGAAGGGCCTGCTGCGGCTAGAATCACACGAGACGAAACAGCTACCCAGCCTGATCATTGGCGCGACATGTAGTTTCGGGTGGAAGGGCCCGCTGCGGCGCAGATGCAGGCGGTTTTCGCGGACAACTGGCTGACCACGGCAGGCGAAACCCTGCTCGGGGATGATTACTACCCGGCGACGCCGCGGGTGGGTGACACCGCGGTGCAGGCCTTTGCCAGTTCGCCCGACGGCGGCAGCATCAACATGGAGTTGCTGTACCTGATGGCGATCAATGGGGCGCGCCACAGTATCGACCTGGAGGCCGCCTATTTCGTGCCCGACGAACTGGCGCGGACCGCGCTGCTGGATGCATTGGGTCGTGGCGTGAAGGTACGCATTGTGGTCCCCGGCCCCCATGTGGACAGCCGCGTGGTACGCAATGCCTCGCAGCAAAACTGGGGCGTGTTGTTGAAGGCCGGTGCCCGCATTTACCGATTCCAGCCATCGCTTTTCCACAACAAGCTGATGGTGGTGGACCACTACCTGACGATCGGCGGGTCGGCCAACTTCGACAACCGTTCGTTCCGTCTGAACGACGAATCCAATCTCAATATCCCCGATCAGGCGTTCGCCACGCATATGACGCAGGTGATTGATGCGGACATAAACCGATCGCGCGAAGTCAGCCTCGCGCAATGGCGTAATCGGCCATGGACTCAGCGTGCGTTCGATTGGCTGTCGATGCAGGCTGCGTCGCAACTGTGAGAAAAACAGGGGTCGAAAAGCAGGGGTCAGAGTCTGAGGTTTCGGTCGAAAAGCGGCGGTCAGAGTGCACTTTTCGCGGTTGGTTTTCCTTGAGCGGAAAAGTGTCGGGGACCATCTTCGATCTTGGGCGGGGCAGTGAACTGACGGCTGGATGCAGCCTCCGCCGCGGGTCGCCGCCAGCCTGTGTGAGCGATGGTGGTGCACATGGCTCGTCCTTTCCGCCTCGAATTGCCCGGCATGCTCCAGCATGGCAACAAAGCCGGGTCCAACAAAGTGGGGGGTCAGGTTCATTTGCAACCGTTTGAATTAACGCACTGGCTGACGTCGGGTATTGCGCTCGAGTGATACCCGACTCCACTTCCCGTGCTCTGTCCGTGTCAGTCGAACAGGCTGCGTTCGCGGCCTTCGTGGTCGAGCAGCCAGCGCTTGCGCGCGAGACCGCCCGCGTAGCCGGTCAGTGAGCCATCGCTGCCCAGTGCACGATGGCAGGGAATAAACAGCGATATCGGGTTGCGCCCCACTGCCGCGCCGACCGGGTGGAACGCGCCGGGTCGTCCCAGCGCGCGCGCAAGTCCCCCATAAGTCGTGGTCTCACCCCACGGCACCGCGCGCAGCGCACCCCACACCTGTTGCTGGAATGCCGTGCCTTCCGGTGCCAGCGCGACCTCCAAGCAGGTCGACGCGCCAGCGAAATAAGCCTCGAGCTGCTCTCGCGCCGAGTGCAGCACGGCTGTTTCGTCCTCGTGCCAACCGGCGTCCGCGCTGATCTCGGGGAAATACTTCTGGCCCTCGAACCAGCCGCCCTTCAGCGCCGCGTCGCGCGCCGCCACTACGAACATGCCAAGCGGCGTTTTCACTCGCACATACGCGACATTGCGCAACGGCATCCGCGTGCCCTCGACGATCCATTGCCGCCATGGTGGCACGCCAGGAACGTCCCTGCGAACAAGCGGACAAGAACGGGGTCTGGTTCGAATGGGACTTACTTGACGTCGTCATCCCCACGAGGCGCCTTTCAACAGCCGAACGCCTGGTCAAGCGGGGGATCGCCGTTAAGTGAGTGCCATTCGCGTCGGGGTCACTTGCAGACGTTTGATTTGGCGCATTGCGCGGTGAGCTGGCCGCACCAGGTGAAGCGCGAGTGTGGCGAGGTTGCCGCGAGATGCTTAGGCGGCTTGAGATGGGAAGGGAAGTGAACCTGACCGGGTTCTGGTTCTCCACCATCTTGCATCGCGCTGTGAAGTAGGAAAATGAACCTGACCGCTTTGGCTCTCCCCGGTGCGGTGAAAAGCGGTGCTGGGTGTTAGCAGATGGCGCTATGCTCCGCGCATCGAACCCCGGGGTTCCGACCTCATGAAATGCAGGATGTGGTTGATCGCGTTCGCCTTGACGGTACCTGCCGCGAGCCACGCGCAGGCCCGGCCCTCGATGCATGATCATGCCGCGATGGAGCGGTTGGGTAGCGTCCACTTCGCGACGTCGTGCAACAGCGAGGCGCAACCACGTTTCGATCGTGCGGTCGCGCTGATGCACTCGTTTCAATTCGGACGCGCGATTGAAGGCTTTAGCTCCGCACTTGCTGTCGATCCCGGATGCGCGATCGCTTATTGGGGCATTGCACTCAGCAGTTGGAGCAACCCTTTCGCCGCCTTCAAATCGCCCGCGCAGCTTGTGCAGGGGCTGCACGCGGTGCAGCAGGGACGCGCGGCAGAGGCGAAGACGAAGCGCGAGCGTGCCTACATCGAGGCGGTCGCCTCGCTGTACACCGACACCCAGCGACGCGATCAGCAATCGCGCGCCATCGCATACGAAGTCGCCATGGAACAGGTGGCCAAGGCGTATCCCGAAGATATGGAAGCAACCATCTTCTATGCGCTCGCACTTGCTGCGGCGGCGAACCCCTCCGACAAGACGTATGCGAAGCAGCTCAAGGCGGGGGCGATCCTCGAACGCCTTTTTGCCAAGTATCCTGATCATCCGGGGCTGGCGCATTACATCATTCACGCCTATGACGAACCCGCGCTGGCCCCTCGAGCCGCCGTGGCCGCGCGACGCTACGGTCAGATTGCGCCGTCCACGCCGCATGCCTTGCACATGCCGTCCCACACCTTCACCCGAACAGGGGAATGGCAGGCGTCCATCGATACCAATCTCGCCTCGGCAGCCGCGGCCCGCGCAGCAGGCCAACCGGCGGACGAGCTGCATGCAAGCGACTATATGGTTTACGCCTATCTGCAGACGGGGCAGGATGTTGCTGCGAAGCACTGGGTGGATACGGCGGCAGAGACGTTTTCCCGCTTCGATCCGGCCAAGGCCAATGGCGCCGCTCCCGCATCGGCCGCTTATTTCGCGCGCGCCGCGATACCGGCGCGCTACTGTCTTGAGCGCCGGGACTGGGTGTGCGCCGCAAAGTTGGCACCGGCGCCGAGCCGGTTCCCGTTCGCCGACGCCATGACGTATTTCGCCAGGGGGCTCGGTGCCGCTCACGTGGGTGACGAAGTCGGTGCGCGCGCGGCGATCGCTTCGCTGGATCAGATACACGACAAGCTTGGCCGGATGGGCGAAGACTACTGGGCGGATCAGATCGAGATCCAGCGGCGGGCGGTTGTTGCCACGCTCGCCTTTGCGCAGGGGAACGTGGCGGACGCGCTGGCCGGCATACGCGTAGCGGCCGAACTCGAAGACAAGGCCGGGCTGAGTTCTGTCACGCCGGGGCCGCTGGTCCCGGCACGCGAAATGTTGGGAGGGATGTTGCTGAGTCTCAAGCGGCCAGGCGAGGCCTTGAAAGAATTCGAGGCCGCGCTGACACAAACGCCGAATCGCTTCTGGTCGCTTTACGGGGCGGCGCAGGCTGCAAAAATGGCCGGCGACCCACGCCGCGCCCGCACCTGTTTCCAGAAGTTGCTCGTGGTCGCTCAGCGAGCCGACCGTCCCGGACGGCAGGAACTCGCCGAGGCGCGCGAGGAAGCTCGCCGGTGACGGAAGCAGCAGGGGCAAAAGGGGAGGCAATTAAGGCATGCCATCAGCCGTATTGCGCTTCAATTGGCGGTGACGCAGGCCGCGCACGCGGCCTCACTGTAACGGGGCGACCCAAGGCCTTTTGAACCATGATCTGGAACGTGGCGTCGCCAAGCGCTCGCTCCTGTTGAAGATGCAAGGAACAGGTCTCGGCGGCAATTTCGGTAACCTCCCGGGCCGTGGCTCGCCGCCCGCTCTCGACTCACTCCAGGCGGTTCGCGGGCAACCAGAACTCGATGACGTCGGGGTCGCCATGCAGGCGTATCGGCAACGGCAGCGCCCGTGGCATCGAGCCCTGGAACGCCGGTTGCACTGCCAGCCACCGCACCAGCGCGCGGGCGCAGACGGCGGCTTGTTCGCTGTAGCTGCTGTAGAGAAATACCGGTTTGTCCCAAGCTGCGGGCGCGCCGTGACCCGAGCGGATGGCACTGCTGACCACATTCTCGATGCCAGGCGTGGCCAGCCCGAAGCCGGCGAACTGACGCGCCAGCGCGGTTGCCGGCGCGCGCTGCTCTTCGCTGTAGATCTGCACGTAGACGATCAGGTGCTGTGGCTGCTCGGTGGTCGCGCCACTGCACGCCTGCATGGCGGCATTGGTCAGCGCCGCCGTCGCAGCCGCCGGCATGGCCGTTGACACCCGTGGTATCGGCGATGGTTGCGGTGGGCGTAACGGTGCTGGTGGCGGTGCTGGCGGCGGCGCGGCAGTGGTCGCGGGCAGCTCGGCGGGTAGCCCGGCGGCAACTGCGGAAGCGTGTCCTGCTGGTGTTGCTTGTTTTGATGTCGGCGTTGGTACGCTGGCGGCCGACGCCCCGACAGGTGTCGGTTGGCTCGCGTCAGGCGTCACCCGGGCGTACTCGCCGGACGGCGGCCCGAGCACATCCGGCAGTGCCGAAGGGATCGCGTTGCGGTAGTCCTGCATCGCCTTCTGCCAGGTCGTCGGCTCCGTCACCGCACCACGCAGCGCGGAATAGTCGGCCAGACAGCGATCGAGCAGCGCGATGCCGGGGGCGAGCCGCCCGCACGCCCGGTTCAGCGTATCCGCCAGCTGGTTCATCGTGTGCGTCATGCCTTCGGAATCACGCACGTCGTCATACCGGCGCATCAACGAGTAGAGCTTGCGGTGCATCGCACGGTCGTAGCCCAGGCCGGCATCAAGATCGGTCTGCACGGCATCGGCGGCACTCTGCTGCACCTCCACGTCGCGTCCGCTGCTGAGCCGTTGGACCTGGTGCGAGTCCCACGCCTGCCAACTGGTCAGCGCCACGGTGGCCAGTGCCCCCAGGCTCAGCGACGCGCCGATGGTGGCACCCATGCGCTGGCGCCGGGTCAGGATGTTGGGCTGGTCGTCACTGGATACCGCATTGGCGCTCACCGCCGTGCCACTGCTGGCCAGGCCGGGCAGCATGTCCAGCAGGTGCGCGTCGATCGGCAGGCCAAGCACTTCGCCCAGCTGGCAGTAACTCTCCCACTGCGATTCGTCGAAGAACTGCTGCGCCGTGCTTTGCTGTGGAAAGTCGCGGTGGCGATCGGCGTAGCCGGCGACATCCAGAGGCAGCTCGCAATACAGCCGTGGCTTGACCACCAGCAGGCAACCGCTGGCACCGCTGGGATAACTGATGCGCGCCAGCAGCAGATGCTGGTGGCCGGGGCTGGGCATGATGCTGTCGGGGGTGCCGAAGCGCGCGCGCATCTCGGCGGACAGGCCGGTGGGCAGGCTGTCGGGATCGATGAAGTCGATACCGGTATCCAGGTCGATGCGGGCCTTGCGGGTGAGGTTTTCCACGTCGGTAAACACATAGTTCGGATCCGCGCCGCAGTCGGCCAACACGATCAGCCTCAGCTCGCGCTTGAGCAGGCTGTAGACCGCGGTATTGTCAAAGTGGCCGCCATCGGACAGATACCAGACCGGACTCCGCAAACCCGGAAAGCGCGCCAGCATTTCCTGCAGTGCCGCGCGCGACTTGCCCAGTCGCGACCACCAGAACCGCGACGGGTTGAGCCGGTTGCGCCACCAGTAGCCGAGCCGGAAACCGCTGAGGAAAAACAGCGCCGAGATGCCGGTGCGGGTCAACGAGCCCATGCCGGAGCCGGCGGCCGCGCCGGAAATGGCGATCCACTCGGACAAGGTGCTGCGCGCCAACGGATTGTCGACGCCGGTACGGAACAGCGGCGGCCGGGTGTCGGTTTCCAGCCCCAGCGAACTTACCGTCAGGTACACACCCTTGCGGTCGGCACTGTAGGTATCGGTGCGGTCATCGATGGTCTGGTTGATGCAGCAGTTGATCAGGTGGATCGGTCCGCCGTAGTTGTGCGGCGAGTACTAGGGCAGCGCGACGTCGTCGCCTTCCAGCAGTTCGGTGAGCTTACTCACCGCATCGGCATTGTCGGGGGTCTTCGGGTTCAACGGCGACAGCGGAAAGCGCGCCGGCCCGGACGCGTGGTCCGCGCCTTCGTAGTTGCCCACCGACACGTAGGTGCGGGCAATCCGCGAGCGGTAGAAGGCGTGCAGGGAAGAGCGGTTGATCATCTTCAGGTTGCTGCCGGTCAGCACCACATAGGCCACGCTGGGAATGGCCACGGTCAGCCAGCGCAGCCAGTTGTTGGCCGCGAGGGGATGGCTGATACCCGGCGCCAGCACAGCTAGCCAGTGCATCCAGCTGTCCAGCGCCGACAGCCGCGCGACGAACACGAAGTACTGCAATGCGCTGAGCCAGAACAGCGTCAGCAGCACGAGCAGCAGCAAGCCGCACAGATTCGCCAGCAGCGCGAGCGGCAGCTGCGACAGACCGTTCTTGTGGTCGTGCGGCTGCAGCAGCGGCAGCACGAATCGCGCCACCCCGATCAGCATCGCCGCAAGCCCGGCGCTGGTCAGCACCGAGCTGTGCCGAAAAGTGGCGCCGATCTGGTCGGCGAGGAACCAGCTGAGCAGATCTGCCGCGCCCAGCACGAACAGCAGGGTCAGGTATTTCAGCGACGTGCTGAGCGCGATCGTGTAGCGCACTCGATCCTCTACTGGATGCGACGGCCGCAGCAACAGCCATAGCCGCGCCAGCGGTACCGCCAGCAGGATGCCGCCGATCACTGCCATGGTGACCTGGCCATGACCGGCCATCGCTGTGCTCCACAGCGGACTCAGCAGATAGACGGCCATCACCGAGGTAGATGCGCAGATCGTGAGGTCACTCCATACCGACCAGTCGTCGGCGTCGCGCGACCACCAGTAGGCAAATGCCATGAAGATGACGATCCAGCCGGCCAGCGGCATCGCCGCCCACCACAGCGTGCTGGTCAGCAGCGGCGTCGACGCGGCCTGCCAGTGGAATCCCAGCAGGTGCGGCAGCGTGATCACGCAGGAGAGCAGCAGGATCAGCGTGGTGATCTCGAACTGCGTGGCGACGAAGCCGCGCAGCTGCCCGGCCCAGGTCTGCAGCAAATCGCGCAGACCGGAAGGAATCAGGTAGCGGCCGTTGCTGCGCAGCCACCACAGCCACAGCGAGCGGTCGTCGGCCAGGCCCCGCTCGACCTCGCGGGCCTTGGCTCTGGCACCGAACAGACGTCCAAACGCGGCCCCGGCATAGCCACCTCCCGACACGGTCGAGAGGTAGTCGAAACGGTGCAGTACGCCGTTTTTCGCCAGCGCCCGCAGCACACCCAGGCAGAACGTCGCGCTGCGCACGCCGCCGCCGGACAGCGCAAGCCCGATCGCCGGCAGTGCAGGATCGACCCCGCTGAGTTCGCGGCGCCTGCCCAGCGCATGGCTCTCATGTTCGGGAATGCCGTAATGCTGCTCGTGCGCTTGCGTCGTCTGATTCATCGTCGGTCTCCCCGCGCACGCATGTATCGAAACAGCCGGTATGAAGCGACCTCCTTTATTCGCCCGAAACAGGGGTCCGCCCTTAGCAGGGGTCAGAGTGGAATGGCACTTACCTAGTGCTTTCATCCCCGCGGAAGCGCGGATCCAATGTGCTTCACCCTGCCTCACAATCGCGAAATCAGTGGATTCCCGCTTTCGCGGGAATGACCACCTTTGAGGGAATTGCCGTTAAATAAGTGCCATTCGGGTCAGGTGGCACCTTTCGAGGGGTGATTTCACGCAGGCGGAGCTTCGAAATCAAGGTAAGAGTGAGCTTTCTCAACAAGTCGACTCTGACCCCTGTTTTGCGCGCCCCTCGCGGTCTATGCGGTCAGTTGCACTGGCGTGGTCACGGGTCGGGCCGCCGTCCGTCGCGCGCTGGCGGTGGTTATCGCGCCGTACCAGTTCGTGAACGGCAGGTGCGCGGGACCTTCGCCCATCTCGGTCCAGACCTGGTGCGCCAAGTCGACGAAGCGCGGATAGCGTTCGCTCTTCCATTGCGCCGCCTGGGTACGGAACGGGCCGCGGTCGAGTTGCGCAATCGCATGCGCGCGGGCGAAGCCATGCTGGATCGGCACGACCCAGCCATCTTCCTGGACCACCAACGGCGAAACCAGCGCAGCCAACGGACTGGAGCTTGCCCGCGCCGGGGCGATGGCGGGTCCGGCGAAAGCGCGGCACGGCTCGCGCGCGATCAGCTGTCGATCGGCCACGTCGAACTGCAAGGTGATTCGGTCGCGATATTGCTGCTGCAGCCGCGCCACTTCGAGGAACGCGTAAGAGAGTTCCAGATCGTCCGGCGGCTGCAACTGGTAGTCGCGGGCGCGGCCGACTTGCTCGAGCGGGTGAATCTGCAGCAGTTTGGCACCTTCGGCGCAGGCGAATTCGACCACCCAACCCAGTTCATCCAGATTGCTCTGGGTCAATGTGAAGATGAATCCGAACGGCAAGCCGGCGGCACGCACCAGGTCGAGTTTTGCGCGCATCTGTTCGAACGCGCGCGGGCGAGCACGCATTCGATTGTGGCTGGCCGGCACGCCATCGAGGCTGATCGCCAGCAGCGCCAGATGCGGCGCCAGCAGCGCCAAGCGCCGGGCATCGAGCAGCAGGCCGTTGCTGGTGACCGAGGTGGTGAAGCCCAAGGCACGAGCAGACGCCAGCAGTTTCGGCAACGGCTTCCAGGTCAGCGGCTCGCCGCCGGACAGGCCGATCGCGTTGTAACCCTCGGCGGCGGCATCGACCAGAAAGCGCTCCAGCACGTCCAGCGGCAGCTCACCCTTCTGCTCCGGCCCCGAGGTCGAATAGCAGTGCTGGCAGCGCAGGTTGCAGCGCAAGGTGGGATGAATCTGGATGACGTTGACGACGTCGCCGGTCGGGCCCATGGCGTTCTCGAGGCAAGGCTGCACGGCAGGGGCAACGGCTCCCCGACCGTGGCAAGCGGGTTGCGGTGAACCTCAGCGCCCGACGGCGTTGCGCAAGTTCACTTCGATGCGATACCACTCGGGGTTCGGGATGCCGTAGGGGAAGCAGTACGCCGTCACCTGCAGGTTCGGGCTGTTGAGGTGCATCAGCTGGCTCACTACCGGCCCGAGCTGTTTTACGTCGACCTCCAACTGCGCCTTGATCAACTCGATCGCGGGCTGGCCATACTTCCACCACCACTTCACTTCGTAGTCGCTGCGTGCCATGCCGAGTGCCTTGGCGATTCCGGCGTGATCGTCGTTTCTGAGCGCGAACAGTTTGGCGGAGCCCCTGTTCGTCCTGCTTGCGGTCTTGCGTGCGGTTGTGCGTTTCGTGGCCATGAAGGTTGCCTCTTGCGCTGGATGGTCCGGTGCCCGGACGTGGGTGGGTGGGCTGGCGTGCAGTCTCCAATCGGCGCGTGGAATACGCGCGCCAGTCGACCCGTCTCCTGTCGCAGCAAACGACGTGCCAGCCGCCGCGACCCGCGCAGAAGCCGTCGCTGCGCGGTTGTGGCGACGGGCCGGCGACAGAACCGGGGCTTGCTTGACCCGATATGTGGGGCGACGGGGTCGTTTTGCACCCGCCTTCGGCGCCTGGCGAACGTCGGCATCTGGCGACGCCGCACAAAAGTCATCAGTGGGAATCAAGGCTGCCGTCGAGCCCGCTTTCCCTGTCCGCTCCGGTGCGACGATGGCCCAATGCCCAGTTCGAAGAACTCATGGAACAGATACGAACGCCACGTCCCGCGCTACTCGATCCGATGGCCGTGGCAGCATGAAAACGTGGGGAAGCCTCAGACTCTTACCCCTGTTTTGGCTTTACGGCTTTGTTCGTAATCCGTAACGCGATGGTTACTCGGCTTGAGTAGACTCCGCCGCTAGGTTGGGGCAAGTGAAGGGTTGGAAACCGAAACACTCAACGCGTCTTCGCTGCGATTGCGCGTTCTTTGCTGGTGGCAAACCGGCCGACCCTACTCAATCGACTTCGCGCTTGGTGCGCTGTGCGATGGCGCGCGGGTTCATGCATCGCAGACCTCGTGAGCGGGGTTAATTGCATCTGGTCGAGGGCCTGCGGCCCGGCGATCAAGACACGCCAGGCGCTCGCGGCACCGCCCGATTCTGCCGCCCTCCCCGAGGGACTCCCCATGACGCGCAAACCACTCCTCGCCAGCGCGCTCGCGCTGGCCATCACTTTTGTCGTGTTGCCGGATGCCGTGGCCGCGACCGCACCAGCGCCAGTCACCGCACAGGATATTGCCGGGCTGGTCCAGACGCATACCGGCTACCCGGTCAAGGTATCGATCTATGGCAGTGGACTGAACAATCCACGTGGCCTGAAATTCGGTCCTGACGGTGGTCTGTACGTCGCCGAAGGCGGCCTTGGCGGCACGCACCAGACCACCTCGATGCAATGCACGCAGGTACCCGACGTCGGCCCGTACAGCGGAAGTTCGACGGGCGGGCGCATCTCGAGGATCGATCACCACGGCAACCGCGTCACGATCACCGACCAGTTTCCGTCAAGCCAGACCAGCGCGGAGAGCGGCGGTTTGGTCAGCGGTGTGGCGGACGTCGCCTTCATCGGCGACGCGGTCCGCGTAGGCACCTTCAACGGCGTGGCACGCGTTGGCGCGAATGGTTCGATCACCTGGATCGCCAACCTCAGCGTGTACCAGATGCACCATCCGGTGCAGAATCCGAACCCGGGTGACTTCGAGCCCGATGGCACCTGGTACAGCATGGTGGCCCGCCACGGCAAGCTCTTCGCTCTTGAGCCCAATCATGGCGAGCTGGTGAGGATCAAGCTCGACGGGAAGATCAAGCGGTTGGTGGACGTTTCGGCTACGCAAGGACACATCGTGCCGGACGCACTGGCTTACCGCGAGCATTTCTTCATCGGCAATCTCAATACTTTTCCGATCGTGCAAGGCTCCTCCAAGGTGCTCAAGCTCACCGGCCATGGCCAGCTGTGGCCCGCGGCCGATCATCTGACGACGGTTGTCGGTCTTGCGTTTGATCGTCGAGGACGCCTGTACGTGCTGGAGAACACCACCGGCGACGGCAACATGGGGCCAACGCCAGGCACCGGGGACGTCGTCCGGATCGAGCGCTCCGGAGCGCGTGAGACCATTGTCACCGGGCTGGTGCTGCCCACTGCGATGACGTTCGGCCCGGATGGCGCGCTATACATCTCCAACGTTGGATTCGGCTACCCGGCCGGCATGGGCCAGGTGCTGAAGGTTGATCTGGAGGGCTGGCGCCACGGGGCATGATTGGCAGCGTGGAACCGAGCGAAGCCGCGTCGTAGCCTTGGTGGTCCGTCACCTCGAAACCGACAGTGCAGCAAAGGACGTCAGGGACAATTTCTGACATGGTGCCGGATGGTGGACTGACTCTGGGGTGTTGCTTGCGCCGATAGGCACCAGCGGTCGGCGCGGGCGATTGGGTCGAACATGACGCGACTTCCACGCGTCGATCTTGCCTTCATTCTCCAGCATGTGGTTCAGCGGGGAAACAACCGGTTGCGGTGCTTTCTGGATGATGCTGATCGACAGCGGTACCTGCAATGCTTGCGCCGAGCACGGTCGCGGTATCAGCGTGAGCTTGCATGCCTGCGCATTGATGAGCAAACACGTGCACCGGTTGCTGACGCCGGGCGAGGTGGATGCGTTGTCCCGGAGGATGCACACGCTTGAGCGTAACTACGTGGGCCTGTTCATGGGCGTCACGGGCGTACTGGAACCCGGTGGGAGGGGCGCTACAAGGCTTGCTTGGTGGATTCGGATAGCTACTTCCTCGCCTGTAGCCGGTATATCGAGCTGAACCCTGTTCGAGCGTGGATGGTGGCGAAACCTGGCGACTATCCATGGTCCAGCTATGGCACGAACGCACACGGCCCGGTGGATCCGCTACCGACCGCGCATGCGCGATATCTTGCACCGACGTCGCACCCGGAGGACCGAGCGTCCGCATATCGTGCGTTGCTTTCCGAGGCGTTGCCGCAAACGCAGGTCCAGCAGATCCGCGTGCATTTGCAGCAACAGAAGGTTTTCGGGGTCGACAGGTTCCGCTCCTGGGTCGCAGCGCGAACGGGGAAGTTTGTGGTCATACGGCCTATCGGAAGACCACCGCGCGGTCCCCATGGTCCGTGACATCTTTCCGTCTCCCGCCGGAGAGAGGGCAAGGTGAGGTCGGGTGCTCGCGACAGGCGCGCAGGGAATTCCCCTTGTATTTCACCGTGGCAACGATCGCGACGCATCCCCATCATGTCCACCTTCTACGGCATCGACATACGGATGTGCTTGGCTCACCGTGCCCCGCCGCATATCCACGGGGGTATCAGGAACATGCAGCACTCGTTGCCATCGCTGACGGCGCGGTACTCCAGGGCGAGCTGCTGCGATTTTCGGATCGTACCGCTGGCGTGTATGACTTTGCGCCGTTTGTCGAGGCGACGACGGAGATGACGGCACCGCTGGCCGACCGGGCGTTCTTTGCGCGGTACTTCATCGAGCTGGGGGCGCGGGCGTGCCCGCAAGGGTTTGATTTGAATGCGGCGTCGTTGCGGCGGAGGTTGGAGCAGACCGGTGGGCTGCGGCGGGATGCGGAGGCGGCTTGAGGTGGGGGAGAACGTTGAAGCTCGTCTTCGCCTGCTGCCGAAAAGCGCGGAGGGCGTGCGGGATCCATGGCCGGTGATCAGGTGATCTGCATCAACCAGCCCAGCAAGGGTGATCTGTCGGACTGGGTCGCTCTGATGGACGTTGTCGAGGCCCTGTGTCCGGTGTGGCCTGTGCGTGAACCGAGCAACGGCAACGTATCCAAGTTTCAAGAAAGCGGGGAGGGAACGCCGTCAGGTTCACTTGATTTCGTCCTGATACAACGCGGGCGGAGGGAATCGAGGGCGGCTATCATGGCGTCATGTCCGTGCTGCTCATGAACCTGCGCAACGTGCCTGATGACGAGGCCGACGAGGTGCGTGCGATGCTCGACGCGCAGCGGATCGCGTTCTACGAAACCAGGCCCAGCCTCTGGGGTGTCTCGGCAGGCGGAATCTGGGTGACTGAAGACGCGGCCTTCGCGGACGCCAGGCGCGCGATGGACGACTACCAGCAACAGCGCAGCACCCGCGCACGGGCTGAATACGCCGCTGCCAAGCGCGCAGGCACCGCGGCGACGTTCCTGACGATGCTTCGTGCGGAGCCGGAGCGCGTGGTGATGAGCGTGCTGGGCATACTCTTCGTGTTGGGGCTGATGACGCTTCCGTTCATCCTGTTGCGCGGGTAGCGCAAGTACCACCGCACAGAAAGCTGATGGAGCCAGAGTCCCTTACTCGGCTGGTCGGGGACGGCTGGCGATTTGATCGGCGGTTCCTGCTGGGCGCGGCGGGTGTCGTTGGGCAGGCTTGAGCTTGTCCGCCACGGGAATCCGGAAACGGGATCGGATGAAGTCAAGTCCGATCCGCCTAACTCTTAACTTCCGCCGTCCCGGATTTCCGTCGACGACTCGGCGGCTGCACGCAACAGTAATGCTGTTCGAACTTTGTAAGCGATGAGGGTAGGCCCCTCGACATCGACGTCAGGGCGTTGGTGTCAAACCACCCACTGCTGCTGTCGTCAAGAGCGATGGTGGTGAGCGAGCTGGGAAAAGGCCGATCGAGAATCGGTCAGGTAGGTCCGCAAGAGATGAACGAGAGTGAACCACTGATGAGGCGTCGAAATACTTTCAGATGTTGTCAAAACCATGCCGCTGGC
>CAJDVU010000036.1_pt1 | contig 17170 bp, 15 predicted proteins | sample 7391431 | NCBI WGS metagenome assembly CAJDVU01 (sample SAMEA7055700, study PRJEB34461) | soil metagenome | biome: terrestrial ecosystem; feature: Peninsula; material: soil | place: Antarctica | collected 2016
ATGCCCTTTCTCGAACTCTCCCTGATCGTCCGCACCGAGCAGCAGCCGGCGGTGGAAGTGGCGCTGGACGATCTGGGTGCGCTCTCGATCACTCTGCGTGACGCGCAGGCAGAGACACCGGACGAACAGGCGATCTTCGAGCCGGGCGTGGGCGAGTTGCCGCTGTGGCCGACGATCACGCTGGACGCACTGTTTGACGAACACACCGACCGGCGCGGCCTGGCCGGAGCCCTGGGCGAACTGTTGCCGTGGCTTGAACCCGATCGGTTGAGCTTCCATGACGTTGCCGACCAGGACTGGGAGCGCGCCTGGATGGATCAGTTCAAGCCGATGGCCTTCGGCCGGCGGTTATGGATCTATCCGTGGAACATCGAGCCGCCCGCCGACGAAGACCTCGTGGTGGTCCGACTCGATCCCGGCCTGGCGTTTGGTAGCGGTACCCATCCCACTACCGCGCTGTGTCTGGAATGGCTGGACAGTCTCGACCTCGGCGGCAAGACCGTCACCGACTATGGCTGCGGCTCCGGCATCCTCGCGATCGCCGCGCTGAAGCTGGGCGCGTCAGGCGCGATCGGTGTCGACAACGATCCGCAGGCGCTCATCGCGTCGGCCGACAACGCCACGCGCAACGGCGTCGCCGATCGCCTCTCGCTGTATCTTCCGGAGAAACACCCAGCCGGGGCCACCGACGTGTTCGTCGCCAACATTCTCGCCGGTCCACTCGACGTGCTCGCACCCGCCTTCGCCGCCGCGGCGAAACCCGGTGCGCCATTCGCGATTTCCGGCATCCTCTCAGGTCAGCAGGACGAGTTGCTGCAGCGCTACCACGAGTGGTTCGACGACCTGCAGATGGATACGCGCGAAGACTGGGTTCGTATCAGCGGTTGCCGCCGCGGATGACGCCACGCCGCGCCGGTACGGCTGTGTGATCGGCCTGCTAAGCTTGGCCGACACCGGTTCATAGCGGCCTGCATGTATACACAATGTCCCGAATGTCTGTCCGTGTTTTCGCTGGACGCGCAGACGCTGACCAAGGCTCACGGTCATGTCGTATGCGGGCACTGCAACGCCAGCTTCGGCAGTCTGGCCACGCTCACCGAACAGTTGCCGCCGGAGCCGTTCGTCGAACTGGCGGTCAATGAACCTGCGCTCGAACCGCCGGTGCTGGACCTGGTGGTTTATCGACCGCAACCCGAACCTGCGGTGGTGACATCGGATGAATCCGGCGCGGCGCCGGACCCACTGCACGGGGATTTTTCCCAGTTGGTGTTCGCACCCCGTTTCGTGCAGAAATCACACGACCATCGAACACGCAAACGTGAGCGCGGGAAGGCTCTCCGCAGGCGCGCCGCCTCCGGCGAACGCCGCTGGCCGTGGGCGCTCGCGTGCAGCTTGCTGCTCGCCGTGCTGCTGGCCCAGGCCGCGTGGGCGAAACGCGACGCCCTGATCCGCAACCCGGTCGTGGGCAGCTGGCTGCGCAGCAGCTGTGCCGTGCTGCATTGCCGCATTCCACTGGTGTCCGCGCCGGACCGGCTACGCCTGCTTGCCAGCAACGTGCAAGCGCATCCCAGCGTCCCCAACGCATTGATGATCAGCGCCAGCGTCCGCAACGATGCCACGTTCGCGCAACCCTACCCGGTAGTGACCATCACGCTTGCCGATGCACAAGGCCAACGCGTGGCCATGCGTCGCCTGCAACCGGAAGAATATCTCGACGACCGCGCTGCCCTGCGCCGTGGTCTGGCGCCGGGCGCCACCACCGTGCTGCTGCTGGAGGTGGCGGATCCTGGCGACAAGGCGATCGCGTTCGAATTCGGCTTCGAGTAACTCGGTGTGGAACTCGGCGTTGACGACGCGCCACCACGGGCGCTCGCCACAGGGACTTAAAATTGCCGGCGCACAAGGGTAGACTCAGTCCCTCGCGCTGAATGCCTTTGGCACTCGATCCATGCGACGAAAGCAACACCAGTCACCAGCAAATGCAGCGGCTCGTGCAGCCACCGCACCGTACGCGAGGGAAAGTATCCGTGAATGCCGCAAGACTGCCTGCTGCAGAGGCCGCTGGGTCGATCTCGCCGCGTGGCGCCGGCTCCAATAGCGCACTGAGCGAGTGTGTCAGCCGCACGGTACGCCGCTATCTTGCAGACATCGGCGACACCCAATGCAGCGAAGGCTTGCACGCTTTGGTGCTGCGTGAAGTCGAGGTTCCGCTGTTGCGCGAAGTACTGGCTTTCCACGACGGCAACCAGAGTCGCGCTGCCGTCGCGCTGGGCATCAATCGCGCCACGTTGCGCAAGAAACTGGCGACGCACGGCCTGCTCTAGGGAGGCCCCGACACCACCCGCAGCAGCCGCGGCCACGCATGCGGACGGCTATAATGTGCAGCTTCGCATCCAAGGAAGCCCGCTCATGCCCACTCCCCAGCTCGTTCCGGTTCGCCGCGCCCTGCTCAGCGTTTCCGACAAGACCGGCCTGATCGATCTGGGCAGGCGCCTCGCCGCCGCTGGCGTGGAGCTTGTCTCCACTGGCGGCAGCGCCAGGGCATTGCGCGACGCGGGCATCGCGGTGACCGCCGTCAGCGACGTCACCGGCTTTCCCGAAATCATGGACGGTCGCGTCAAGACGCTGCACCCGAAGGTGCATGGCGGCCTGCTCGGTCGCCGCGGCACCGATGACGCGGTGATGGCCGAACTGGGCATCGTACCGATCGACCTGCTGGTGCTGAACCTGTATCCGTTCGAAAGCACGGTGGCCAAAGCCGACTGCACGCTGGAGCAGGCGATCGAGAACATCGACATCGGCGGCCCGGCGATGCTGCGCTCGGCCGCCAAGAACTGGAACGACGTCGGCGTGTTGACCTCGCCGACGCAGTATGCCGACGCGCTGGACGAAATCGAAAACCGCGGTGGCCTGTCACGCGCCACCCGCTTCAAGCTGGCCGTCACCGCATTCAACGACGTGTCCAGTTACGACGGTGCGATCAGCGACTATTTGTCCGCACTGGAGCTCAACGACAGTCAGGAGGCGATCGCCGGTCACGCCAGTTTTCCGGGCCAGGTCAACGGCCGCTTCGTCAAGCTGATGGATCTGCGCTACGGCGAAAATCCTCACCAGCGGGCGGCGTTCTACCGGGATTTGTATCCACATCCGGGCACCCTGGCCTGTTTCCGCCAGCTGCAAGGCAAGCAACTCTCGTTCAACAACATCGCCGACGCCGACGCCGCGTGGGAATGCGTACGCAGCTTCGTCAAGCCGGCCTGCGTGATCGTCAAGCACGCCAACCCGTGTGGCGTGGCAGTGAGCCTGGACGGCGTCGCGAAGGCCTATGAGCTGGCCTTCCAGACCGATCCCACCTCGGCGTTCGGCGGCATCATCGCGTTCAACCGCGAGGTCGATGGCAGCACTGCCAAGGCCATCGTCGAGCGCCAATTCGTCGAAGTAGTACTGGCCCCGGGCTATGCCGACGATGCGCTGAAGGCATTCGCGAAGAAAGGCAATGTGCGCGTGCTGCTGATTCCGCTGCCCGCCGACGGCAACCTGCGTGATGCCCACCCTGGCAACAACTCCCGACGCGTGGGCTCAGGCCTGCTGATCCAGAGCGCCGACACCGGCATGATCACCGCGGATGACCTGAAGGTGGTCACGCGCAAGGCGCCCACTGAAGCCCAGATCCACGACCTGATCTTCGCGTGGAAGGTAGCGAAGTTCGTCAAATCCAACGCCATCGTGTACGCACGCGACCGCCAGACCATCGGCATCGGTGCCGGGCAGATGAGCCGGGTGTACAGCGCCAGGATCGCCAGCCTCAAGGCCGCCGATGAAAAGCTCGACGTGCGCGGCGCAGTGATGGCCTCCGACGCGTTCTTCCCGTTCCGCGACGGCATCGACGCCGCTGCCGACGCCGGCATCAGCGCGGTGATCCAGCCAGGCGGTTCGATCCGCGACGGCGAGGTCATTGCCGCCGCCGACGAGCACGACATCACGATGGTATTCACCGGGATGCGCCACTTCCGTCATTGAGTCTGGACGTGCGAAGGCGCACGCTCGCCAGCCACGGCGCACACGGGAGGCTGCCATGCATTACCAGTTGTTTTACTGGAGCGGCATTCAGGGCCGCGGTGAGTTCGTGCGCTTGGCGCTGGAGGATGCTGGCGCCAGCTACGACGACGTGGCCCGCGACGAGGGCGACGACGCGATCATGCAGTATCTTGACGGCGTCCACGACGGCCCGCTGCCGTTTGCGCCGCCCTTTCTCAAGGCAGGCCGGTTGCTGATCGCGCAGACGGCGAACATCCTGCACTACCTCGGCCCGCCGCTCGATTTGGTGCCGCAGAGCGAAAGCCGGCAGCTGTATGCGCAGCAGTTGCAATTGACCATCGCCGACCTCGTGGCCGAGGTGCACGACTCGCACCATCCGATTGCCGGCGGCCTGTACTACGAAGACCAGCGCAACGAAGCACGTCGCCGCGCGACCGACCTGCGCGACACCCGGCTGCCGAAGTACCTGGAGCATTTCGAGCAGGTACTGGAACGCGGTGGCGGTCATCACGCCCTGCACGAGCACTCTTACGTCGATCTGTCGCTGTTCCAGTTGATGAGCGGATTGGCGTACGCGTTTCCGCGCGCGATGCAGCGCGTCGAACATGAGCTGCCGCTGCTGCGCGCGCTGACTGAACGGGTGGCACAACGGCCGCGCATCGCCGCGTACCTGGCATCTTCACGGCGTCTGCGGTTCAACGAAAGCGGCATCTTCCGCCACTATCCGGAGCTGGACGACCCGGCCTGAGCGCCTGATCGTGAGCGCTTGATGGCAAGCGCCTTGTCGGGTCCGCTCGAACCCATACTCAGCGACTGCTGCTGCTCGCCGGCGCGGCCGACTCGGCGTTGTCCGACTCTGCGGCGGGCGGCTTGCTCTTGCCCCACTCCAACACTTTGTACTGGGCCGGCAACGCGCGCCGCTGACCATGTTCGTCGACCAGCCGGCCTTGCGGGTCGACCATGTAGGTTTGCTGCAAACCGTGCTTCGGCGTCACCACCACCATGTACACGCGGCCGTTGCGGCTGTACTCCTGCACGGTGTTCTCGCCTTGCTGGCGAATCTGCACCTCGGGCGCTGACGCGGGACGACCCATCCGGCTGTCGCCACTCTTCATCGCCGGCAAGGTCAGCGGCTGCAGATCCGTCTTGGGCGTGGCCGCCGGCGGCGGCACGGAGCTGGCCGGCGGAGCCGTGGCCTGCACTCCCGGATCGTTCATCCCGGGCGGCGGTGGCACCTGGCTCGCCGGGTAGTTCTGAGCGTGCACACCCGCCGCCAGCAGGGCAGCACACAGGGCGCTGGCGGCAACGAGCAGAGCAGTTTTCATGATGGCAACCTCGATCGGGAGTTCGAGCATAACAGGGGCCTGCGACAGACTTTCGTGAAACGCGATGCCGGGTCGCCCGTGCGAGAATGCTCACGGTATGCCGGCAACCTGCTTCCGGCGCAACACATGCCCCGCCTAGGCCAACGCACCTCATGCCCAAGCTCATCCTGATCGACGGCTCGTCCTACCTGTACCGCGCCTTTCACGCGCTGCCACCGTTGACGAACGCGCATGGCGAGTCCACCGGAGCGTTGTTCGGCGTGGTCAACATGCTGCGCGCCACGCTGAATGCGAAGCCCGATTATCTGGCCTTCGTCAGCGACGCGCCGGGCCCGACCTTCCGCAACGAGTTGTACGACCAGTACAAGGCGAACCGCCCGTCGATGCCGGACGATCTGCGCAGCCAGGTCGCGCCGATGCTGGCGATCGTCGGTGCGCTGGGCTTCCCGATCCTGCGCGTAGCCGGCGTGGAGGCCGACGACGTAATCGGCACGCTGACGGTGCAGGCACGGGAGCTTGGCATCGATGTGGAGATCTCCACCGGCGACAAGGACATGGCCCAGCTGGTCGGCCCGCGCGTCACGCTGGTCAACACCATGAGCCATACGGTGATGGACAGCGATGGCGTGATGGAGAAATTCGGCGTGCGGCCGGAGCAGATCATCGACTTTCTCGCGCTCACCGGCGACAGCATCGACAATGTGCCGGGCGTGCCCAAGTGCGGCCCCAAGACCGCCGCCAAGTGGCTGGCCGAATACGACTCGCTGGACGGCGTGATCGCGAACGCCGACAAGATCGGCGGCAAGATCGGTGAGTACCTGCGCGCCGCCCTGCCGCAACTACCAAGGTCGCGCGAGTTGGTGACGATCAAGACCGACGTGGCACTCGATGTCGGCCCCGCCGGGTTGGCTCAGCGCGAAGCCGATGTGGAACAACTACGCGAGCTGTATACGCGCTACGAATTCAAGGCGGCGCTGAAGGAACTGGACGAAGAGGATCAGGGAACCGGGAATCCCACAAGGGGGCTTCCTGACGGTCGCGGAGAACGGGGAACGGCGGCAGCACACAGCATGCCTATCGTTTCGGTTGAACTCGCAACCGCTGCGCATACCGCGCTGTCCGCACCGGGCGAATACGAGTTGGTGGTGACGCCGGCAGCCTTCGACGCGTGGCTGGAAAAACTGCGCGATGCCGAACTGATCGCGTTCGACACCGAAACGACCAGCATCGACGCCATGCGCGCGGACATCGTCGGGCTCAGTCTCGCGGTGGCGCCGGGCAAGGCTTGTTATATCCCGCTAGGCCACGATTACCCCGGTGTGCCGGGACAGCTTGATCGCGATGTCGTGCTGGCCGCGCTGAAGCCGCTCTTCGAGGACCCCACGCGGCCCAAGCTGGGCCAGCACGCGAAGTACGACATCAACATCCTGGCGCACTACGGCATCGCCGTACAGGGCGTCGCCCACGACTCGATGCTCGAGTCCTATGTGTGGAACGCCACCGCCACGCGCCACGACATGGACTCACTGGCGAAACGATACCTGGGCTACGACACCGTGAAATACACCGAGGTCGCCGGCAAGGGCGCCAAGCAGATCTCCTTCTCGCAGGTGGACCTGGACACGGCTTGCCGCTACGCCGCCGAGGATGCGGACATCACGCTGCGCCTGCACTGCGTGCTGTGGCCGAAACTTGAAAGCGTGCCCGCGTTGCGCCGTGTGTATCAGGACATCGAGATTCCGCTGGTGCCCGTGCTGGCGGAGATGGAGCGCCGCGGCGTGCTGATCGATGGCGACGAATTGCGCGCTCAGAGCCAGCAACTGGGCAAACGCATGCTGGAGCTGCAGCAGCAGGCTTATGCCGTGGCGGGCCACGAATTCAATCTCGACTCGCCCAAGCAGTTGCAGGCCGTACTGTTCGACGAACTCGGCTTGGCGGCCAAGCTGAAGACCCCCACCGGACAGCCTTCGACCAACGAGGAGGCCCTGGATGCGATCGCCGACGACCATGACCTGCCACGCCTGATCCTCGACTACCGCGGTCTGGCCAAACTGCGCTCCACCTACACCGACAAACTGTCCAGCATCGTCAACCCGCGCACGGGCCGCGTGCACACCAGTTATCACCAGGGCTCGGTGGCGACCGGAAGGATTTCCTCGTCTGATCCGAACCTGCAGAATATCCCGGTGCGCACCGAGGAAGGCCGGCGCATCCGGCAGGCCTTCATCGCCCCGGACGGCTGGAAGGTGCTGGCGGCGGACTACTCGCAGATCGAACTGCGCATCATGGCGCACCTGTCCGGCGACGAAGGCTTGCTCAAGGCGTTCCACGAAGGCGGTGACGTGCACCGCGCGACCGCGGCCGAAGTGTTCGGTTTGAAGCCGGAGGAGGTCAGCACCAACCAGCGCCGCGCGGCCAAGGCGATCAATTTCGGCCTGATGTACGGCATGAGCGCGTTCGGCCTGGCGCGCCAGCTCGGTGTGGACCGCGGCGAGGCCAGCGACTACATGGCGCGCTACTTTGCCCGCTATCCCGGCGTGCAGGCGTTCATGGAGGCTACCCGCGCACAGGCGCATCGCGACGGCTACGTCGAAACCCTCTTCGGCCGCCGGCTGTATCTGGACAACCTCACCTCCCGCAACCACGGCTTGCGCCAGGGTGCCGAGCGCGCCGCCGTGAACGCGCCGATGCAGGGCAGCGCGGCGGACATCATCAAGCGGGCGATGATCACGGTGGCTGCGTGGCTGGGCGACCGCGACGATGCCCACATGTTGATGCAGGTCCACGACGAACTGGTGTTCGAAGTCCGCGCGGACGCGGTCGACGCGGTGCGCGCTGCCGTGGTCGAGCGCATGTCCGGTGCCGCGAAACTGGCGGTGCCCTTGCTGGTGGATGTGGGCGTTGGCGCGAACTGGGACGAGGCACACTGAGCCGTGCGCGAGAAAATAAAATGACTTGAATCAAAACAACGACTTACGTGTTGCTTCTTTATAATGATGAATCGTCGTTGAATTACTTCTGCAAGCCTGAAACTTTCTCACCGAACGCGCGTCCAATGGTTCGGATGCACGCAACGGCATCCACGGCTGGCCCACCTCCCTAGGGCCGCCACGGTCGCGCAGCTCTCCCCTGGGTTGCCGCGACCGACCCGGCCCCGAAGGTTCCCCCTAACCTTCGGGGTCTTTTTTTGCCCGGCCGCGGCGTTTGCGTGGTCTCAACCCCGTTACCGCCGCCATCCGCCACCCCATTCGGGCCGACGTGTACGTTTCGTGCACACGTCGGCACGCCATACTCACAGCACATCAACCAAGGGGTACACCATGCGTGCAGGACTGATCATCATCGGCATTATCTTGCTGGCCGCCGGTATCTGGATCGTGGCGGGCCACGCCTTCTATCAGGACACCGACACGTTGCTGCAGGTGGGCTCGGCCAAGATCACCGCTACCCACGACAAGGGCGTTCCGCAGTGGATCGGCATCGCCGGCATCGTGATCGGTGCGCTGCTGGCGATTGGCGGCTTCATGCGCAAGCGCTGAGCCGGCACCGTGCCAATCCGGAAACCGCCGCTTGCGGCGGTTTTCTTTTGGCGTCGCGCGGCGACGGAGCCGGCCGCGCGAGTCCGCGCCCGTTACAATGGCCGCAATGGATGTTTCGTACCTGATCGACCCGCTCAATGCCGCCCAGCGCGAAGCGGTCTGCGCTCCACCCGGCCACTATCTGGTGTTGGCGGGCGCCGGTTCCGGCAAGACTCGCGTGCTTACCCACCGGATCGGCTGGCTGACCCAGGCGGAGGGCGTGCCGCCCTGGGCAATTCTGGCCGTGACCTTCACCAACAAGGCAGCCGGCGAGATGCGTGCGCGACTGGGCGCGCTGATCCCCGGTGGCACCCAGGGCCTCACCGTCGGCACGTTTCACGGCATTGCGCACCGCTTGCTGCGCCGGCACTGGCGCGAGGCCGGGCTGACCGAAACCTTCCAGATTCTCGACGCCGACGACCAGTTGCGCATGGTCAAGCGCGTGGTCGCCGGGCTCGGCCTGGACGACGCGAAGTTCCCGCCGCGCCAAGCCTGCTGGCAGATCAACCAATGGAAGGACGAAGGCAAGCGTCCGGACGGCATCGAGCATCGCGATCACCCGGTGACCCACACCTTTGCCAACATCTACCAGGCCTACGAGGACGCCTGTCGCCGTGCGGGCCTGGTCGACTTCGCCGAGTTGCTGCTGCGTGCGCACGAACTATGGCTGAAGAACCCGGCCGTGCTGGAGCACTACCAGCAACGCTGGCGCTACCTGCTGGTCGACGAGTTCCAGGACACCAATACGTTGCAATACGCGTGGATCCGCGTGCTGGCCGGCGCCACCGGACAAGTCTTCGTGGTTGGCGACGACGACCAGGCGATCTACGGCTGGCGCGGCGCCAAGGTGGAGAACGTGCAACAGTTCCTGCGTGATTTCCCCGGCGCCAGGACGATCAAGCTGGAACAGAATTACCGTTCCACCTCGACCATCCTGAAAGCCGCCAACCACGTGATCGAGCGCAACGGCAGCCGCCTGGGCAAGCAGTTGTGGACGGCGGGCGAGGACGGTGAGCGCATCGCGCTGTACGCCGCCTACAACGAGCAGGACGAGGCGCGCTTCGTCATCGAGCGCATCCGCGAGTACATCGATGAGCACGGCAGCGCGCGCGACTGCGCGATCCTGTATCGCTCCAACGCGCAATCACGCAACTTCGAGGAACAACTGGTCCAGCGCCGGATCGGCTACCGCGTCTACGGCGGCCAGCGCTTCTTCGAGCGCGCCGAGGTAAAGGACGCGTTGTCCTATCTTCGCCTCACCGCCAACCGGCACGACGACGCCGCGTTCGAGCGCGCCGTGAACACGCCACCACGCGGCATCGGTGATCGCACGCTGGACGTGCTGCGTCGCCGCGCACGACGCGACAACATACCGATGTGGGACGCAGCACTGACGGAGCTCACCGGGAGCGAGCTGGCCGGGCGCGCGAAGCATGCGGTGAAGGCGTTTTTGGCGTTGATTGACGGTATGGCGAGGGAATTTGCAACCGGGAACGGCGAACGGGAAACGGGGAACGTGTCGCCCGAGGTCGAAAGTGGGTCTCACGCTCCAGACGAAAAGACCATCACCCGACATGGCGCAGGCGGCGAGGATGCAGATGTGCCCCGCCCCCTCACCCTCGCCGAACAAATCGACCACGCCATCACCCACACCGGCCTGCGTGACTTCTACGAAAAGGACAGCCGCGGCAACGCCGAAACGCGGGTGGAGAACCTCGATGAACTGGTCAATGTGGCCAGTCGCTACGAGCGCAGCCAGGAAGACATCGACGCCGGCCTGAGTGAACTGAACGCCTTCCTCTCCAACGCCGCGCTGGAAGCGGGCGAGAACCAGGGCGAGGAAGGCGACGACTGTGTGCAGCTGATGACACTGCACTCGGCCAAGGGGCTGGAGTTTCCGGTCGTGTTTCTGGTCGGCATGGAAGAAGGCCTGTTCCCCAGCCAGCGCTCGGTCAACGACGAGGCCCGCCTGGAAGAGGAGCGCCGGCTTGCCTATGTCGGCATCACCCGCGCCCGCGAACGACTCATCGTCAGCCACGCCGAATCGCGTCGCATGCACGGCACCGAGATGCTGGCACGGCCGTCGCGCTTCCTGGCCGAAATGCCGGCCGAACTGATCGACGAAATACGCCCCCGCGTCCACATCACGCGCCCGCTGTACGCCGGTCGTCCGCATGAAATATCGCCATCACCGGAAGAATCGCTGCCAGTGAAACTGGGCCAGCGCGTCAGCCACCCCAGCTTCGGCGAAGGGGTGGTCCTGAGCGCCGAGGGCAGCGGCGCCCACACGCGGCTGCAGGTGAACTTCGAGGGCGTCGGCAGCAAATGGCTGGTGGCGGCGTACGCGAAGCTGACCGTGCTGTAGGTTCACGCTGGAAGAGGGGCAGACGTGCCTCTCTTCCAGTCGACCGATTCAAACGCGGCTAGTGCGTGACAGCAGGTGAGGCCGCGCGCCTGGCTTTCACGTCGCTGGCGGCGATCTGCTTGCTGTGGTTGTCCCAGCTGGAGCGTTCGTGATTGATGATGTCGGCGATGTCCGCGTCGGTCAGCACGCTGCCGAACGGCGGCATCGGCGTCGCATATGCGGTCCCGCCGACGTTCTTGCCATGCAATCCATGCAGCACGGCGTCGATCTGCGCGGTGGGATCGGCATCCAGCACCGCCGCGTCGCCCTTCAGCGGCGGGAACGCACCGGCGATACCCATCCCGGTGGGTTGATGACAGGCGGCGCAGTTGGCGCCGTACAGCGCGTCCCCCTTGGCCGCGTCCACGTGGTACGGCCCCGCTGCGGCGGAAGCGGCCGCCATGTCCGCCGTCGGCGCAGCCACCGGTGCCGGCGTGGTGGTGACCTCCACCGGTACGGAACCGTCCTTGCCGCGCACCTGGAGCACGCCAATCGCACCGGCCGACGCGTGGGCCATGTCGTGGTCCACGAACGGATAGTTGCCCGGCTCCGGCAGGGTCAGGTCGAACACGGCACCCGCACCCGGCCCGATCGAGTAAGTCGACACGCCGCTCTGGGCATGCGCCGTATCGCCGTCCGGGTAGACCTTGTCGAAGATCGCGCCGATGACATGGAACGAACTCCACAGGTCCGGACCGGCGTCGACCACGTACAGGCGGACGCGCTTGCCCGCGGTGGCCTGCAGCGGATGATCGCGATACTGGAAGGCTGCGCCGTTGAAGACCACTTCATCCGGGCGCTCCTCTTTCATCCGCTCGAAGTTGGGCCCCATCAGGTGATCGGCCACCTGCTGCGTGTACCACTCGCTCTGCACGATCACGTAACTGTCGTCGGCGGGCGGCAGCGGCGTGGTCGGGTCCACGATGATGGCACCGAACATGCCGTTGCCGATGTGCAGCAACACCGGTGGCGTGCCGCAGTGATAGAGGAACGCTCCAGGCACCTTCGCCACGAAGGAGAACTTGATCGACTTGCCGGGCTGCACTTCCACGTAATGCAGGCTGGGCGGAGTGATCGCCGCATGGAAATCGATGGAGTGCTGCATGGTGCCGTGGTTGGTGAAGGTCACGTTGACCGTCTGCCCCTGCCGCACGTGAATGATGGGCGCGGGCACGGTACCGCCGAAGGTCCAGGCCTGGTAGCTGACGCCGCTGGCGATCGAAACCGTTTCATCGGACGCCACCAGATTCACCTCCACGCTGTCGCCGGTGCCGATCAGCGGCGGCAGGCGCGCGTCGCGGGTCTTGGCGATCGGCTCCGTTGACGCGAGCGCGAGCGGCGACACCGCCGCCGCCGCCGCCGCCGGCGACGGCGACTTCACGTCCAGCGAACTGTGCAATCCACCAATCAGCAGAACCACCAGGACTGCAACGGCGATCATGGCCGGGATCTGCACACTCAGCGGCAAGCGCCGCGGCTCGCCCGCCAGCGTGTCCTCGCTGCCCCATTCGGCAACGCGCCGCCAGCGCGGCCAACGCTTCTCGATGAAATAGTCGAGGCTGTAGGGGCTGCGGCCGCCGCGGACGTTGATCGCCATCAGCGCCACGAAGATCAGCACATAGCTGATCGCGGTACCCATGTTGTTCGCACCCACGGTGTACGGGCCGCCAAAACCCTCGGCGGTGCTCCACACCAGCAGGCTGAACAGGGCGCCGACCACGTACAGGGTCTTGCGCGCGAACCCGGTGAGCAGGGCCAGCGCGATGACGGTTTCAATGATGCGCGTGAGCCAGGTGAACAGCATCGCGTGCGGCGTGACCAGCCCGATCCACATCGCGAACCAGCCGGCCAGCCAGGCAGGTTGTCCCTGCGCGGCATTGTGCAGGTAGCCGACATAATGGACGGCGAAATCGGGCGCCCAGGTAAGCGCCGCACCCACCGCCCAGATGACGCCGAAGGCGACCCGCAGGGCAGCCGCTGCTACCGCCGGCCAAGCCTGTGCGGCTGGGGCGTCGAGCTCGTTTCGTGACATCGGGGAGATCCTTGAGGGCGGACCCGGGTCTGCCCGGATCGTTGCGGCTAGTTTATGCCCGGATCGGAGGAGCCGGCCGTGTTAAAACGTCGCAGACCCATCGTGACCACGAAACCGGCGTGCTCGCCTGCCGCAATTGAAACATGGGACTTGTGCACAATAACAAAGCCCCTCGTGAAGGCGATGAAGCGGCGCAGGCAATCAAGCCACGGCCACCGGTTGTTTTGCGTCGTTGGTTGCCTTCAGGCCAACCCTCGCGACGGCGGAGATGCCACCGTGATGATCATTCCCGGGCGCGACTCTGCTCAAGGCGTCGTCGGCGCATCCCGCCTGCCGCGTGATTTCACCATGTCGTGCTTGCGCAACAACGCGCGCAGTTGGTGATAGCTGAGCGCCAGCAGTGGCGCGGCCTCGGTCTGTTTGTAGTGGGCTTCAGCGAGTGCACGTTCGATCAGATCGACTTCGAGGCGAGCGATTTCCGCCTTGAGGTCGCATGGCAGCGGGATCGACGTTTCAGACGAGGTCGCTGCGGCGCCTTCGGGCGCGGCTGCGGCCACGACGGGCGGTCGGAACGCAGAGACAAAGGGATCAAAAACGATGACGTCAACTGGCGTGTCCATCGCCGCGCGATGAACCGAGCGCCCGACTACGTTCTTCAATTCACGCACATTGCCCGGCCACTCGTAATGGATCAGCGCGGCACGGGCGTGCTCACTGAACCCGGCGAAAAGTTCCCGGCCCAGTTCGCGGCTGATGTTGACAGCGAAGTGTTCGGCCAGTTTCAGAATGTCTCCGGTGCGCACGCGCAGCGGCGGGACCGTCAAGACGTCGAAAGCCAGCCGGTCGAGCAAGTCGGCACGAAACTGTCCGGCCCGCACGGCTGCCGGCAAGTCCCGATTGGTAGCGCCGACGATGCGCACATCCACCTTCAATGTCTGGTTGCCGCCGACGCGCTCGAATTGGCCGTACTCGACCGCGCGCAAGATCTTTTCCTGCACCCGCATCGAGACGGTGGCCAGTTCGTCGAGGAACAGCGTGCCGCCATCGGCCTGCTCGAAGCGGCCGATGTGGCGGTGGGTGGCCCCGGTAAAGGCGCCCGCCTCGTGGCCGAACAACTCGGTTTCGAGCAACGCCTCGGTCAAGGTCGCGCAGTTGAGCTTGACCAGCGGAGCCTCCCAGCGCGGCGAGAGGTAATGCAGCCGTGCGGCAATCAGTTCCTTGCCCGTGCCCCGCTCGCCGATGACCAGTACCGGCTTGTCGACGGCGGCCGCGCGCGAGGCGTGTTCCAGCAGATTCAGGAACGCCGGCGACTCACCCAGCATGGCCGTGGTTTCGGTATCGAATGCAGACGGATTGGGCATGAGGCATCACTTGTTTGCGGTGGACACACAGGCATCCAGATTCAGATACGCCTTTCGTAGATCGTCATTTTGCTCTCGTATTCGTCAATTTAACTAATATTAAGTCAACGAAACTTTATGACGGTGCATTCGTTAGGCATCGTACATAGATAAGTACTTATACATCAATATGTTATGAATATTGGCAAGCTTGGCACGATGTCTGCTGTATGAACGGCGTGACCCCTTTCACTTTCAGAGGTAAGCAAACATGGGCGTCTTTTCAAGAATGAGTGACATCGTCAACTCCAACATCAACGCGATGCTGGACAAGGCCGAGAACCCGGAAAAGATGGTGCGGCTGATCATCCAGGAAATGGAGGACACGCTGGTGGAAGTGCGCTCCGCCGCGGCGCGCGCGATTGCCGACCGCAAGGAGCTGGAACGGCGCGTGGCCCACGCCACGCGCGAGGCCGATGAGTGGCAGCGCCGTGCGGAGTTGGCCATCACCAAGGGCCGTGACGATCTGGCCAAGGCGGCTCTCGCCGAAAAAAAGCAAATGGTCGGCGCGCAGGAATCGCTCAAGGAACAGCACAAGGAAATCGAACTGGGCCTGGCCAAACTCAACGACGACATCGCCGCGCTGCAAGCGAAGCTGGCCGATGCCAAGCACCGACAGAAGCTGCTCGAGACTCGCCATGACACGGCCGCCTACCGCCTGAAGGCGCGCAGCCGCACCCACGACGAGCGCATCAACGACGCGCTGGGTCGTTTCGATCACTACGAGCGCAAGCTGGAGGACATGGAAGGCAAAGTGGAAGCCTACGACCTGGGCAAGCAGCACGACCTCGATCGCCAATTCGCGGATCTGGAGACGGACGACCACGTTGAGGCAGAGCTGGCCGCCCTGAAAGAGCGCATGGGTTCGGAAAAAGTCGACAACAGGGAGTAAGAAGCCATGGAGGATCTCACGGGCATGTTCGCCATCTTCTGCATCTTCGTCGCTCCACTGTGGCTGATCATGCATTACTCCACCAAGCGCCGGCAGGCACAAAGCCTGACGCGCGAAGACGAAAAGATGCTTTCAGATTTGTGGCAACTGGCCAACAAGATGGAAAACCGCGTGACGTCGCTGGAAACCATTCTCGATACACGCTCACCCGGCTGGAGGGACAAGACATGAACCATTCACGTGACGAATACCGGCCGCGCCGGCTTTATCGCGACTCGGAACGCGGTGTGATCCTGGGCGTGTGCGCCGGCATCGCGGCATGCTTCGACTGGCCTATATGGCTCACCCGCGTCGCGGCACTTGCACTGGGCTGGTTCTTTCCGGTGTCTGTCGTCGTCGCTTATTTCGTTGCGGCCATGGTGATGCCGGAGCGACCGCTGCGCTATTGCGGCGACGGCGATGAACGCAGCTGCTGGCAATCACGCCGCCACCGGAGCTGAAGCATGAGACACGACGACCCTTGGCGCGCGCAGCGCTTTTACCGCGACCCGCGCAACGGCAAACTTCTGGGTGTGTGCGCGGGTCTGGCCGATTACTTCGGCTGGAACGTCACCTTCATCCGCATCCTCGCGATCATCGCGCTGATCTGGTTCAACGTCCTGACGCTGATCGCGTACTTCGCCCTCGGTTTCATGCTGCCCATCAAGCCGGAGCGGCTCTACGACTGGGACACCGATGAGGAATACTGGCGCAGCGTCCGGCGTTCGGCCGACGGCACCTTCCGTGACGTGCGCCACCGCTTCCGCGAGCTGGACATGAAGTTGCAGCACATGGAACGCTACGTCACTTCGAGTCGATACGATCTCGACCGCCAGTTTCGCGATCTGGAAGACTAGGAATCAACGATGGAACACGGTCAACTCTTCATTCTGGGCATCATCATCGTCGTCATGGCGGGGCGCATCATCAGAGATCAGCTGCGCCTGAAAGAAACCCGGCCACGCGAAAACCCTCACTATCAAGCCCGCATCGACGCCCTGGATCAACGGGTGAGGACCCTTGAGCGCATCGTCACCGACAAGGGTTACGACCTCAAACAGGAATTCGACAAGCTGTAACCGCGCCGCAAGTTCACTCTGCCATCCAGCGTAACGCACAGTGGCGCCCGCCCGGCACCAGGGCGGCCTGTTCAAGACCCAGGGCAAAGAGCACCTTGAAGCGTCGGCTCCGAATCGGGAATGGCCACATCACGACCGCCTCATCGTGGCCCTGGAGTCGGTCGGGCCGTTGGTGTCGAGTCGAGAATTCGGCTGAGTGAGAACAGCAACCGACGATTCACCGGCCGATCGCGGTTCCACGAATCAAGAATCGGTGGGCAGGGGACCACCCAGGCGGATCGCAGGGGAGCCAACCAACAGTTGGACAGACTCTTGGCGCCCCTACTCGCGCAGGCGCGGCATCCCTTGCGCATCCCGCTCCTCGATCGCGATCGGATGCGTGT
>CAJDVU010000039.1_pt1 | contig 16927 bp, 15 predicted proteins | sample 7391431 | NCBI WGS metagenome assembly CAJDVU01 (sample SAMEA7055700, study PRJEB34461) | soil metagenome | biome: terrestrial ecosystem; feature: Peninsula; material: soil | place: Antarctica | collected 2016
GGAAGAATTGTCGAACCGACGTTGGTTCAGCGAGATGCAAGGATGCGGCACGAGGTCAGACGCGAGCGTGAACTCGGGGGGTCTCATGGCGACCGACATCGGACACGCGGTGATGCGCGCGGGCGCAGAGCGTGGTGAGCTGACCAGACATCCGCACCCAGGCACCGTGGGAACAACGGCTCTTGAACAAACCCGGACGCGCAGCGTCATCACGCCCGCGGGAAGCAGCAGGCTCGTCTCCTGGCAGGTCATCCCCCGGACAACACGCGCCGATCAAGCGCTCACCTCCGTCGAGCGCCAGTTCGACAGGGCGCTCTGACGACTATGCCCGATAGCCCGGGTCGATACGATCAAGTTTGCGCAACAACGCCGGCCAGATAAACGCTCCGCCCTGACCCTCGGTTTGCGTGCGCGCCGCCTCGGCAGTCGTACTCATGATCTGCGGCGCCACGGTGATCAGTTCGCCACCACCTGCTTGAGCCGAAAGCTGGATCTGGCAGGCGGTGTTGAACAGGTACATCGCGAGGAACGCATCGGCAATCGTCGGCCCCACCGTGAGCAATCCATGGTTGTGCAACATCAGAAAATGCGCCTTACCCAGATCGGCCTGCAAACGCGGCTTTTCTGCATCGTGCAGCGCGACGCCCTCGTAATCGTGGTAAGCCAATGACGACAGCACGAAGGTCGACTGCTGGGAAATCGGGAGCACGCCGCCTTTTTGCGCACTGACCGCGACGCCTGCCCGGGTATGTGCGTGCAATACACACTGGGCATCTTCGCGCACGGCGTGGATCGCACTATGGATGACAAATCCAGCACGATTGACCGGGAATGGCGATTCGCCCAACTTGTTGCCCGCAAGGTCCACTGCAATCAGCGAAGACGCCGTGACCTCCTCGAACAACAATCCATACGGGTTGATCAGAAAACGGCTTTCCGGTCCCGGCAATCGCGCGCTGATGTGCGTGAAGATCAGATCAGCCCAACCGTAAAATGCGGCCAGCCGGTAACACGCCGCCAGGTCACACCGGAGCTGCCACTCCGCGGCGTCGACGGTTCCTGCCAGTGATGGAATTTCCATAACGACTCCCGTGGATGGAACCGGCCAGCGTTCGCGCGATGCGCGGCTACGAGAACGCCAGCGTGACCGCACTCGCACAAACCCACCGATGACGCTGTGTCAGCGCCCGGCAGGTGACGACCGCCACCGCGTGCGCTGCACGCCCGCGAACTCAATGTAATCCGGCGGCACACCGCCTGCAAAGCACCGGCAACAAGACACATCACTCGGCCAACGTGCAAACGGCATACGGTCGATCTCGCGCCACTGGCGGCGGTCGGTCAAGACCAAAGTCAGGTCGACGTCCGCCAGCAGTTCCTGACGACACCGCGGAGGTTCAAGGCCTCTCACCCATGCCAATTGATTGAAACGCGCCTCCACGCGTGGGGTCTTCCCGTTCTGCCTACAGCTCGCGCACCACGCGAAAGCCGACGCGCCCGCTGCGCACGTCGCTGTTGGCGCCCTGGCGGTAGGCCGAGATCACCTGGGCCGGTGCGCTGCCCCATGAACCACCGCGCAGTACCCGGACGCTGCAGCCGGGGTTGATCCACGCACTGCCATCATCGGGGGCGCGAATGTAGTTGTCGTGCCAGCAGTCGGCAACCCATTCGGAGACGTTGCCGTCGATGTCATACAGCCCGAACGGGTTGGCCGCGAAGCTCATCACCGGTGCCGGCCCCCAGTAGCCGTCGCGGTAGCCGTGGAATGAGTTGCTCCAGCGACGGCCGCTACGCGAGCGGTCGCCGGAACCGGTCAAGTTCTCCACCTTGCGGTCGGGCGTGCCCTTACCCCACCAGTAGCGCGTGGTAGTGCCGCCACGCAGCGCGTATTCAAACTCGGCCTCGCTGGGCAGCCGGTAGGGCTTGCCGGTGCGCTGGCTCAACCACGCTGCATAGGCGGCGGCATCATTCCAGGAAATGTTCACTACCGGCAGATCATCGGCAGCCTTGTGACCAGCATAATCATCCTGCCAACTGGCACTCGGGTCATCGCGCATGGCGCCACTGCGCTCGTCATAGACACTCGCGCCGCCGAGCTTGATCGAATCGGGCACATAGCCGCTGGTGCGCACGAATTCACGAAACTCGCCGACACTGATTTCGGTGCGCGCCAGCGCGAAACCCTTTGCCAGGATGACCCGGTGCTGCGGCAACTGGGCATCGGTACGGTCCTTGTTGTCCGCCGCCGCGCCCATCAGGAAGCTGCCGGTCGGGATCACCACCATCGCTGGCGACTTGCCCGGCAGGTCGACATAGCGGTCCGTGAATACCTGGCCGGGCCGGTGATTCGCATACAGACGCGCGTTGGTCAACTGCACGTCCACCTCCGCCAGCGCCGCGAGCTCCGGATCGACCGTGCGCGCCTGCGCGGCAAGTTTCGTCGCCAATTCAAGGTTTCCGGCATCCAGGGCCAGGCGCGCCTGCGCCAGCACGCTGCTGGCGCGCTGCTGACGCATGGTTTCGATGCGCTGTTGCACGTCGTGCATTTGCTGCGAGCCCGGACGCACGACCTGCGCCTGCGCCAATTGTCGCTCCGCGCCAGCGAAGTCGTTTTGCGCCACCGCCGCCAGGGCGCGATCGAGCACCGCGCGCTGCACCTGAAAGATGCCCTGTTCGGCCATCGCATTCTGCGGGTCGAGCTGCTGCACCTGGCGATACAGGTCCAGTGCACTGCCACCAGGCGGCTGATCGGCCTTGCCCTGCTGGAGCAGGGCCGCCGCCTTGGTCAGCATCGGCCGCACGGTGGCCAGCGTCTTCAGGTTCGCCTCCAGGTGGGCGACTTCCTGCTCCGCGTTCGGCAGCGTACGCAAGATGTCCAGCAAATCTTCCGCCGCATCGACATCGCCCACCGCGATGTCCTGGTCAATCTCTGCCACCAGCCGTGCGCGCACGTCGAACAAGCCCTGCACGGCACGCCGGCTATCCGGCTTCTCCTTCAACGCCTGGATGAACAGCGCGGCGGCGCTGTTGGGGCCGCCCGCGAGTTGACCGGCATGCAGGGCCTTGACGGCTCGCTCCAGCAGAGACTTCACCGCAGCCGTCTCGGCGGTCTTCTGCTCGGGCAGACTCGCGTTGTTCTTGTTACGCGCCACGATGACCGCTGTCGGCGCCAGGGTCAGTGGCGGGCCGGCATTGATTTCGTTGATCGCCGCAACGCGCTGCGGCGGCAAATTGCCATCCGGTGTCACCCCACCCAACGCCATCGCACGGTGCGGCGCCTGCATCGGTGCCACATGGAACAGCTCCGGGGAGAAGTGATAGGTCAGCGCAAACCCCAACACGATCACGCCGAGCGCCCCACCGAAAAAACGTTGATGGCGCAAGGTGGCATTGCGAGGCATGGATGGGCGTCCCTGGTGCGGCCTGTTATCGTACTTGGTTCACGATAGGCACAAACCGCCGGCAGGGCAATCCACGCCGGTCATCCAGTCAAGGAGTTCCCATGTCGCTGCCCGAAACCGCTGCCGCCGAATGGCTCGACCGGCCCGAGGCGTTGCAAGCGTGGCTGGCCACGGTGCCGACCGACGCGGCCGTGGGGGTGGACACCGAATTCATGCGTCGTCATACGTTCTACCCCCAATTGGCGTTGCTGCAACTGGGCTGCAACGGCCACCACGCCTTGATCGACCCGCTCGCTTTCAGCATCGGGGACGCGTTGCAACCCCTGCTGGGTGCCGGTGCGGCCGTCACGGTGATGCACAGTGCCAGCGAGGATCTGGAGGCTCTGGCGCCGCTGTTGCCGGCCGGCCCGGGCGTCCTGTTCGACACCCAGATCGCGGCCGCGTTTGCCGGCATGGGGCTCGGCATCAGCTATCGCGCCCTGGTCGTCGAGCTGACCGGCGTGGAACTGGACAAGGGCGAGACCCGTTCCGACTGGATGCGCCGCCCACTCACCGCGTCGCAGTGCAGCTACGCCGCGCTGGACGTCGTGTACCTGAAGTCCATCCACGAGCAGCTCGCCGAGCAACTGCGGCAACGCGGGCGCAGCCACTGGCACGCCGAGGATTGCCAGCGCCTGAAGGACCGCGTGCTGCGTGCCGGCGACCCGCAGCCGCAGCGGGCCCTGCACGCCGCGGCCGAATGGGCACCCGCCGCGCAGGCCTTGCTGCGCCGACTGCTGCTGTGGCGCGACCGCAGCGCACGCCGCCTCGACGTGCCGCGGCCATGGCTGCTCGACGACACCCTGGCGCTCAGCCTGGCGCAACAACCGCCAGCCACGCTGGCCGAACTCGAACAGCGCGCTCGCGGCCAGCGCGCGCTGCGCTCGGCCCAGCGCAGCGAACTGTTTGAACTGCTCGCCCGCGCCGTGAACGCGGAAGAAATCGACGCCACCGCCAGCATCCCGGGCCATCCGCACGGCCCAGCCAAACAGGCGCTGGGCGCCATGAAGCAGATGGTCGACACGGTGGCCACCGAACTGGACCTGCCGCCGGGCCTGCTGTGCCCGCGCAAAGTGCTGGAGGAATACGTCGTCACCGCCCAATGGCCCGAATTCCTCGATGGCTGGCGCCACGCCGTGCTGCATGACCGCCTCGCCAGCATGCTGCCTGATTGACCCCGTCAGACCAGCCACCGGTTGCCAAGTTTCCGCCCGACCACTAACATACGCGGCTTCCCACGGGGTGTAGCTCAGCCTGGTAGAGCGCTACGTTCGGGACGTAGAAGTCGCAGGTTCAAATCCTGTCTCCCCGACCAAAAAGCAGCGATCAAGGCCACTTTCGAGTGGCTTTTTTTGTCGGTGCGGGCTGCAAACCGCAAGGCTAATGGCTCAGCCTGATCAACCACTTTCCAGGACTTCCGCTGCCGACAGGCGCCGACCGGCACATGAACTGCCGAACTCGAAGCAAGCCCCAACCTTGGCGTCATGCGTTCTCGAATCGTCGCCGCATCCATCAGGCATTTACCAGGAAATCGCGTAAATGATGCCTGCACCACGTGGCATCGAAACGTACACAACGACACCGACGGACCCACGTCCGTGCCGGCTTCACCACGATGCCCCAGCACAACGTGACCTGCCAACGGTAATCACGACGACGATACCAGCGGCCGATGCGCACCGTGCAAAACGTGCACGTTGCTGCAATGAAGCGCACGGCACGAAACGAGTGCGCGTCGACGCCGTGCCTCGCGACTGCAGCAGAAGGTCGTCGTTCCGCACTTGTCCGTGTAGTCAATATCGCGCATCGGGGCAAGCACAAACCCCATTCACTGTCGGCGCAGGGTGCTCGCCTCGCTCGGCCACGGTAGCCGTGCAGCTTCTCCTGTCGCGACGAATTGACAATCGCCGCTCTGCACGATCCGGCGAAAACCGCCTGAATCCTCGGGATTCTGGTGTGAAATCGGTCGTCCAATGCGAAACGTCTGGGACATCGCCGGCGACTTGTCCGCGCGACAGAAGGCCAAATCACATCGGAAGCAATTGTAGCCATTGGCGAGATTTGCTTCTGTTGACGACGCGTAATCGGTATCGGACTATCCAGGCGTCAGCTATTCGAGGCTGATCGAACAGTTTGGCGGCTCTGCAACCGACTTATTCACTGTCACCGCTGAGGCCAGGCCTGTTCAAGGGGTGCGTTGCCGGATGCTATCCGCGGCGCGCAAGAGATCTACGACATCGGATTGTTGGTGAACTCGAATGGGCGGCAGGGGAAACGGGGACGACCCCCATCCAGTTTCAAGAAGTCTGCCCGTCCTGACTGACAACGGCGGCGGTCGGCTGGCGCGCGCTTGCGCCCCAGCGCGCCCGGCCACTGGCTCGTCGTGCCTGACGAACCACCTGACTGGCGGGATTGACGTGAAACAGAAAATTTCTGGCCGAATCCGATTCGGCATGCTTGCCCTCGTCGGCGTGCTTCTGGTTGCCTGCGGGACGCCGCCGGCCAAGGACTTCAAAGGTTCCTGGGGCCCGATCAACCGGTACCGTTCCGCGCCCGTCCAAATACCTCTGCATAGTCAGTACACCTTCTTCGCTGCGCCCATCGACGAGACGCTGAAATCGATGCTCATCCGGTGGGCGAACGATACCGACCGCGCCCTGCGCTACGAACTCAGCTACGACGTCACGCTGTACCAGCCAGTCGCCACGATACACACGACCGACATCGAGGCCGCGGCTACCCAGCTCAATGCGATCTATGCCGCCCAGGGCGTGCGGGTGACCGCAAAGTCCGGCGAAATCCTGGTGCAGTCCACCGATCGCCTTCCGTCTTCGTCGACACCCGCATCGACCGGCGACGCCAAGCCGAAGGTCGCCCAGCCATGATTCTGAAGAATTTCGCCCTCGCTGCGTGCGCGGTGATTCGCTGATGGCAAAGAGAAAAACATCCGGCGGCGCGATCGATCGCAGCATCGCGCAGTCAACCCGGTTCGAGTGGACCATCGCCGACATCGCGCGACGCAGCGAGCGGCGCGCGTGGTGCGTCGCGTGGTGCGCCATCGCGATGACGCTGATCATCTCCGGCGGTTACTACTACATGCTGCCGTTGAAGCAGAAAGTGCCCTATCTGGTCATGGCCGACGCCTATACCGGCACCGCGACGGTAGCGCGGCTGGATGACGACTTCGCGATGCGCGGCATTACCACGCGCGAGGCGGTCAATCGCAGCAACGTCGCGCACTTCGTGCTCGCCCGCGAATCCTACGACGTGGGGTTGGCCGATCTGGGCGACTGGAAAACCGTGCAGACAATGGCCGCGCCCGGCGTCAAGGCGCCCTACGTGCAGCTGTACTCGAACAACAATCCGGACAGCCTGGTCAAGCAGTATGGCAAAGAGCAGGCCGTCCGCATCAAGTTGCTGAGCATCCAGTTGGTCGGCAGTGGCTCCGGCAAGACTCCGGTCGGGGCTACCGTGCGTTTCCAGCGCAGCCTCTACAACAAGCAGACCGGTGCCACCCGGCCGATGGACAACAAGATCGCCACGATGGCGTTCACCTACAAGCAAAACCTGGCAATGGATGACCGCAGTCGTCTCGAGAACCCACTGGGTTTCTGGGTGACCAGCTACCGGGTGGATGACGACTACGCCACCGCGTCGCCGCCGGAGTTCTCCGCCCTGCCCGTCGCACAGCAGCCCGCCGCACTGTCGGCGGCGGTCCCGGCGAGCACCGCCATCGCACCGGCAATCGTCGCACCTGTCGCTGCCACGTCCACAGATTCCACTCATGGAGCAGGTTCCCGATGAACCGACCAAGCATCTGGTGGCTGGGTGCCGCCCTGTGCGCCGCCCTGTGCGTCAGCGCCATTGCGACCCCGTCCTTCGGCGCCGAACAGGTGCTGACAACGTACGAGTACGCGCCCGACACGATTTATCCGGTGCGCACGGGCCTGGGCATCACCACCCAGATCGAGCTCAGCCCCAACGAACAGATCCTCGACTACAGCACCGGCTTCAGCAGCGGCTGGGACCTGACCCGCCGCGAGAACGTCTTCTACCTGAAGCCGAAGAACATTGACGTGGACACCAACATGATGGTGCGCACGGCCACGCACTCGTACATCTTTGAACTGAAAGTCGTGGCTACCGACTGGAAGACCCTCGCCCAGGCGCGGCGTGACGGTGTGCAATACAAGATCACGTTTACCTACCCTGCCGACACCAGCTTTGCCCGCGAGAAAAAGAAACAACTGCAGAGCCCGTCCCAGGACAGCAGGTTGCTGCCCGATCGCAGCTACAACTTCAACTACGACTATGCCACCAAGAGCACGGCAGCACCGTGGCTGGTGCCGGTCAACGTCTACGACGACGGTCGCTTCACCTACCTCAAGATGAGCGATCTCAAGCAGTTCCCCACCGGTGATTTCCCCGCGGTGTACATGCGTGAAAACGAACGCAGTGAGGATTCGCTGGTGAACACCACGGTGGAAGGCAACACCATCGTCGTTCACGGCACTTACAACTATCTGGTCATTCGCCACGGCGTCGACGTCGTGGGCCTGCGCAGGAATACGCAAAAGTGAATACTCCCCAGTATCCCGAAGACGAGCGCGCCGAGAACGAACGGGCGTCGGATGACCCACGCGACGAGCGTGAATCGCTCGCTGGCAACCCTTACGCCGACCGCGTTCGGCACACCGCCGAGCCCGACCTGGACGCCAACGCGCCACAATTGCGCGCCAGCGAGCTGCGCCGAATGAATCGCCGCGCACTCCTCCTGCTCGGCGCTGTAGTGCTGTTGCTGCTGTTCGTCGCCTACTGGATGGTCACTGGCGCGGGCAGGGCCAAGGAGCCGCCGAAGCCGCGTGATGAAAAAGTGACCGTCGCCGAGGCACCCAACACCTTGCGCGTACCGCAACTGCCGCCGCAGCCCGCGCCCGTCCCTGCCCAACCGATCCCGCTGCTGGCTCAGTCGGCACCACCACCGTTGCCGATCGCCACCATCCGGCAAGCACCCGTCCCGAGAGGTCCGACCCTGCTGCAGCGGCGCATCGCCGCCAGCACCGGTCAAGGCGAAGACGCGGCAGCCAATCCACAACCTGCTGCACAGTGGGCCAACTCGCGGTTGCCCGGCGGCGAACGATCCGGCGCTACCAGTGCCCAGCCGCTGCCCCACGCGAATACCTTGATGCAGCGCGGCACCTACATCCGCTGCGTGCTGGAAACACGCATCGTCTCGGACGTTTCCGGCTTCACCACCTGCCTGGTGACCGAGCCGGTGTACTCGTTCAACGGCCACACCCTGTTGCTGCCCAAGGGCTCCAAACTGCTTGGCGCCTACAGCTCCAAACCCAGGTTCAACCGCATGGAAGTGCTCTGGGACCGCATCATCACGCCGACCGGCATCGACGTGGACATGAAGAGCCCCGGCATCGACAACCTGGGCGGTGCCGGGCTTCCCGGCCACTACGATGCCCACTGGGCCCAGCGCATCAGCTCGGCGTTGCTCATCAGCATGCTGAGCGACGCCTTCAAGTACGAGGCGGCCGAGCACGGTCCGCGCAACACCACCGTGGGCAACGGCTTCGTTACCCAGACGCCCTTCGAGAGCAATACCGCACAAACGGTGCAGCGTCTGGCCGACCTGGCCGTGCGCGAAGCCGCCAACCGGCCACCCACGGTCACCATCAACCAGGGAACCATCATCTACGTCTACGTCGCCAGGGACGTGGACTTCAGCGGCGTGGTCGCCCGCTTTTAGGCGAAACGCCTCAACCCAGGATGGGCGACACTCGATGGACGATCTAACCGCGCAAGTCTCGAACGACTTCCTGGACTACCAGTACGACGTGCTGGGCGTGCGCGAGTACATGGCCTCGCCGGAGGTCACCGAGATCTGCATCAATCGCCCGAGCGAGCTTTACCTGGAGAACCGCGAGGGCTGGCAGCGGATCCAGGTGCCCTCGCTGACCTTCGAGCGGGCGCGGCAGTTTTGCACGGCTGTCATCAACGAAAGCAACACCGGTCAGCGCATCACCGATGCCGATCCGCTCGTGTCCCTCACCTTTCCTACCGGTCAGCGCGCCCAGTTCGTGATTCCACCCGCGTGCGAGGCCAACCGCATCTCCATCACCATCAGGCTGCCGTCCAGACAACTCAGGACGCTGGCGCAATACGACAGCGAGGGTTTCTTCGACCAGATCGTGGAAGTCAACCACGGCCTCAGCGAACTGGACAGCGAACTGCTGGAATTGCGCGCGGCGCGAAAATATGCAGAGTTTTTCCGTCAGGCGGTGTTGAACAAGAAGAACATCGTGGTTTCCGGCGCCACCGGCAGCGGCAAGACCACCTTCATGAAGTCGCTCGTCAACCATATTCCCCAGCACGAGCGGCTGGTGACGATAGAGGATGCACGCGAGCTGTTCATCGGCCAGCCCAACGTGGTGCATCTGCTGTATTCCAAGGGCGGCCAAAGCGCCAGCAACGTCACCGCCAAGAGCTGCATGGAGGCCTGCCTGCGCATGAAGCCCGATCGCATCATCCTGGCCGAGCTGCGCGGCGACGAGTCGTTCTACTTCATCCGCAACTGCGCCTCGGGCCACCCTGGTTCCATCACCAGTTGCCACTCCGGCAGCATCGGGCAGACCTGGGACCAGCTGGCACTGATGGTGAAGGCGTCCAGCGAAGGCGCGGGACTGGAATTCAACACCATCAAGCGCCTGCTGAAGATGACCATCGACATCGTGGTCCACATCAAGGCACATGCCGGCAGCCGCCATATCACCGGCATCGATTTCGACCCGCAACGCGATTCCAAGGAGTCTTGAATGCTGCCCGGAATGGAAATGCTCGTCTGCCCCAATCTCGCTGTATCGCCCGAGGTGATGCAACACGTCGTGCAGGTCGAATCCGGCGCCAATCGCTTTGCAATCGGCGTAGTGGACGGCCAGCTCGTGCGGCAACCGCGAAACATGGACGAAGCGCTCGCCACCGCGCGCATGCTCGAGAGCAAGGGTTACAACTTTTCCGTCGGCATCGCCCAGGTCAATCGCGCCAACCTGGGGCGTTACGGGCTCGACTCCTATCGCAAGGCCTTCAACACCTGCGACAACCTGGCTGCCGGCGCGCAAATTCTCGCCAGCTGTTACGGCAATGCGCACGGCGATTGGGGCAAGGCGTTCAGCTGCTACTACTCCGGCAACTTCACCGCCGGTTTCCGCGACGGCTATGTGCAAAAGGTCTACACCTCGATCAACCGCGAGGCCAGCAAGAGCGACGCCACGCCAGCGCGCGCGGCCTCGGCCGATCAGGCTATTCCACTGGCGACGCCGGCTGGCGTGGACAGCGCGGCCCCGGTTTCTCCGGGTAGGCATGCGCTTCGACCGGTGGTCGTCTACGCCAGCGACAGCGCCCGGTACCGCGTGGCGCTGCGCAGCATGGCCATCGATAGCACAGCAGCGACGATGCTGCCCGTGGTCGTGTCAGCGGCGGGTTATTCCGCGCACGCGGAGACCTCGATCCCCGCGAACACCATGACGCAGGGCACCTCGGGCGGTGCAGCCAGCCAGGCCGCACCCACCACCGCCTCCGATCTGCGCAACCAGCCGACGCCGTTGCCAAACGACGGCGTGCCTCCTCCCGCGACCGCCGGCGCGCCGGACGCTGCCGACGGTGGCGTATTCGAGCCCAGGGTGCGTGGTCCAGACGATCCACCGACGTCATCCGGAACGGAGGCGCGAGGCCCTGCCAGGCCGGCCGCCGACGGCGCCGATCTTCGACTGGAGCACGGTGATGGCGCTTTCGTCTTCTAAACCCGCCGGGCACCGGCCCGGCCACAGCGTTCTTTATCGACGGGCACATCCGTGCACGTTTCCGTGGCGTCATCGCCACCCAACCGCCTCGGGTGGACTCGAGGCATGACGCAGCAAATCCGGCCGCGAATCGCGGTCGCCCGTGGGCAGCCATCATTCGATGACCGCCGTCATTTCCAACTATCCACAAGGACACATGTGATGGCCACGAACTCATTCCGCGACGACAACATCCTCTACTCGCAGCGCACGCGTCTGTTTATGTTCATGTGCGCGACTGCCTTCATCACCGCGGTCCTGCCCGACCTCGCGCTCGCCCAGGACGCCACCGGCACCATCGACGCCACGTGCAAGTTCGCGACCAACATCAACATGATCCTCAACGCGATCTCTGTCGTCGTCGTGACCATCGCGGTAATTTTCTCCGGCTACCAGATCGCCTTTGCGCACAAGCGCATCGGTGACGTGGCGCCGGTGCTGATCGGCGCGGTGCTGATCGGCGCTGCCGGACAGATCGCCAAGATGTTCCTGTCCGGCAGCACCGCCGCCGCCGGCGCCACCGAATGCACGGCAAGCGTGATTACCCACGTGCTCAATTACTATGCTTAAGAACGCCTTGTTCCGCGGTTGCACCCGCCCGCCGATGTTCATGGGCGTGCCTTATATCCCGTTCTTCATGGCGGCGGGTGGGTGCTTTCTGGTGGCGGTGTACACCAATTTCTTCTACCTGCTGCTGTTGCCGGTGGTGATCTTCGTGATGCGGCAGATGGCGCGCCGCGACGAGATGATCTTCCGGCTGCTCGGGCTGCGTCTGCAATTCCGCACGCGGGTGAGGAATCTGGGCGCCAATGACGGCATCTGGGTATTCACCCCCAACAGCCACCACGGTCAGAACAAAGAAAAATCGTGACTTGAAGAAGGCGCCGCGGCCCGACAGCCGCGCCGCCATGCCGGACCGGAACCATGCCCAAACGCAAACCCGTATTCACGCCAGACGCACCGATAGCGAACCTCGTGCCGTTGTCCACGCACGTGTCGCCCACCGTGCTGAAAACCACCGGCGGTGATTTTCAGCTGGCATGGCGGCTGGGCGGGCTGCCGTTCGTGGGGCGCGAGGAATGGGAGATCGAGCACCGCCACAATACGTTCAACCGCATGCTGCAAACGCTGCGCGCGCCGGACTTCGTCAATGTCGCGTTCTGGGTGCACGACGTGCGCCGGCGCCGGCGGATCACCGACCACAGCCGCTTCGCGCAGCGCTTCAACCAGGACCTGTCCGACACGTACTACAAGACGCTGTCGGCACAAAAACTGATGCAGAACGAGCTCTACCTCACGATGATGTATCGGCCCATCGTGGTGGGCAAACGCTTCGTGGAAAAGGCCACCGACGTCGGTCGGCTGGAAGCGCAGCAACGCGATGCGGTGAACACCGTGCTGGAGCTGGCCGGCAGCGTCGAGGCCGTGCTCAAGGATTACGCTCCCTACCGCCTGGGCATGTATGTAGCGGGCAATGGCGTGGTGTTCTCCGAGGCCTTGGAATTCTACGGCTACCTGCTCAACCGCATCGACGAACCGGTGCCCGTGCTCAGCGCGCCGGTATATGACTACCTGCCAGTGAGCAAGCAGCGCTTCTCGGCCAAGACCGGCGACTACGTCATCACCACGCCCGACGGCATCAACCACTTTGGCGCCATCCTCAACATCAAGGAATACACCGACAGCACCTATCCCGGCATCCTGAACGGACTCAAGTACCTGGATTTCGAGTACGTCATCACCCACTCCTTCAGCCCGATGGGGCGGCACGACGCCCTCAAGGCGCTCGACCGCACCAAGGGCATGATGGTCTCCTCCGGCGACAAGGCGTTCAGCCAGATCGCCGAGCTCGACCAAGCCATGGACCAGCTCGCCTCCGGCAACTTCGTGCTGGGCGAATACCACTTCTCCATGGCCATTTACGCGGCCAGCCAGGAAGCGCTGTTGCAGCACATCGCCAGTACCCGCGCCGAGCTCTCCAATGCGGGCTTCATCTCGGTCAAGGAGGATCTCGCCGTCACCGCGGCGTTCTACGCGCAGTTCCCCGGCAACTGGAAATACCGCACCCGGATTGCCAACGTCAGCTCGCTGAACTTCCTGGGACTGTCGCCGCTGCACAACTTCGCCACCGGCAAGAAGGAGAACAACCCCTGGGGCGAATGCGTCACCACCCTGCAAACCACCAACGGGCAGGCTTACTACTTCAACTTCCACGCGACTCGTCTGACGGAAAACTCCGTGGGCGAAAAGGCCATCGCCAACACCATGGTCATCGGCAAGTCCGGCACCGGGAAAACCGCGCTGATCAACTTCCTGCTCAGCCAGGTGCAGAAGCTCAAGCCGGCGCCCACCATCTTCTTTTTCGACAAGGACCGCGGCGCCGAGATCTTCGTGCGCGCCTGCGGCGGCAATTACCTGGCACTGGAGAACGGCCAGCCCACCGGCTTCAACCCGTTCCAATGCGAGCGCACCGAGGCGAACGTGCAGTTCCTCGGCGAACTGGTCAAGGTGCTGGCCGGCAAGAGCGTCTACAGCTCGCGCGAGGAAGAAGACATCTTCCGTGCCGTGGAGAACATCCTCGACACCCCGCCGCACCTGCGCTCCATGGCCAACTTCCAGAAAGGCCTGCCCAATATGGGCGACGACGGCCTGTTCATCCGCATGCGCAAGTGGACGGCCGGCAACTCGCTAGGCTGGGTGTTCGACAACCCGGTCGACACCATCGACCTGGAGAAGGCCAACATCATCGGCTTCGACTACACCGAGCTGATCGACAATCCCGAAGTGCGCGTGCCGGTCATCAACTACCTGCTGCACCGGCTGGAGGCGCTGATCGACGGGCGTCCGCTGATCTACGTGATGGACGAGTTCTGGAAGATCCTCGAGGGCAAGGGCGGCCTCAAGGAATTCGCCAAGAACAAGCAGAAAACCATCCGCAAGCAAAACGGCCTGGGCATCTTCGCCACCCAGAGCCCCGAAGACGCGCTGGCCAGCGACATCGCCGCGGCCCTGATCGAGCAGACCGCGACGATGATCCTCCTGCCCAACCCGAACGCGAGCCGGGCGGACTACGTCGATGGGCTCAAGCTGACAGACGCCGAGTACCAGGTCGTTGTAAGTTTGGACGAACGCTCGCGCTGCTTTCTGGTCAAGCAGGGTCACGCCAGTGCGATATGCCAACTCAACCTGCGCGGCATGGACAACGCGCTGGCCGTCATCTCCGCCTCCACCGACAACATCGAGATCATGCACGCGGTACTGCAGGAACGAGCAGAAGCCGAACGCGTCAACACCGACGCGTTGCGTCCCGAGCAATGGCTCACCCAGTTCTACGAAAACCGCAAGGGCAGCGGCAAGCAGAAGCCCACCCAGCCAACCCCGCGCAGCTCGCGCGTGGCAGCTCGCTAAGTGGAGGATCAACCCATGCGTACTTCATCTTCGATCAAAACCAGGCCGCGCTTTGCGCTCGACAAGCGTCTGGTCATCTCGCTTTCGCTAGCCTGCTCACTGGCTGCCGGAGGCGCTGGCGCTCAGGTCATCGTCAGTGCCCCCCTTCTCGAAGGTGCGCAAACCACGTCAAACGTCACCCAGGGCACCCAGCTCGCCAAGCAGCTCCTGCAACTGGAGCAGCAGATCCAGTCGTATGCCACCCAACTGGAGCAGCTTCGCAACATACTGACGAAGATCGAGAGCCTCGGCGACAACATTTCGATCACACCCAAGTCATTGCAACCACTGGACAGCGCCCAGTCAGACAAATTGGTCGAGCAGGCGTGCCCGGGCCCGGGGGTGTCTCTGGGCGGCATGGTCACTGGCGTCATATCCGGCCTTCTTGGCAACAGCTCCAACCAACCGATCACCGAGCGCCAGCAACTCATCTGCAAACAAATCGTGCTGCTGCAGATCGATGAATACAACATCACGGCAAACGCTTTGGGCGAGCTGACGGTGCAACAAAGCACGGTGCAAAAGCTCAACGATATCGTCAATTCGATAAGCACGATGGGTGAATCCAGCAGTGCAAGCTCGCAGGCACAGCAATTCATGAGTCAATTGCATGTCGCTTCCGACACCTGGAAAAAGCAAATCGAGGCGGATGAATCGATGATTGCGACGCTCCAGCAGCAACAAGCCGTTCTTTCCAAGGTAGCGCTGAATGGCAGCAACAGCGTTCTCGGCAATATCGTGCAAGCGGGAGCCTTCGCACTGGCATTCGAGTGATGCAGAAAGCGGCCTGATCTCAGCCCGTATCGAACCAGCATTCCGCAGTCTGGCAGGGGATTACCAGTACCATGGTTTACTTCGTTCTTATCTACAACTGGCTCAACGACAGGATCCATACCTTCGGAGCCGACCTGATGGGCGCCGTGACGAGCTGGATGACCGCCATCGCGCTGGTTCTGGTCACCATCTGGATCATGATCCAGGGCTATCGCCTGATCACCGGCCAGTCGCGCGACTCGATGATAGGACTGGTGACCAACATGGTACGGGTGGTGGTGGTGGTCACCGTCGCCACCACGATCGGCGTACTCGGCCCCAACCTGCATACGCTGGTCACCACCGAACTCAGCACCGACATGAACCAGCTGTTCACCGGCGATAACACCACGATGGCAGAAACCATCGACAAGAACCTCACCTATACCCAACTGGCCATGGCGGCCATCGACACCGTGCAAGTCGCCCCGGGCGACACCGAAACCGCCGCCAGCAAGGCGCGCGCCCAGACCTTCGCCACCTTCGGCACCGCCAGCCCGCCGATGGCCGCTGCGGCGATGCTGCTGCTGTACAACATCACCCTGGCGTTGGAGATCGGTCTGGCCCCGCTGTTCATCATGTGTCTGCTGTTCGACCAGACCAAGGGCCTGTTCCAGAAGTGGCTGCTGTACAGCATCGGCACGTTGTTTTCGATGGGCGTGCTGGCCTTCATCAGCGGCCTGGCGCTGCAATTGACCCTCCGCGTAGCCGGGGCGTTGTGGACTGCCGACATCATCAACGGCATCCTCGACACCGGCGCCGAGGGCTTCACCAGCCAATCGATGCAGCAAGGCGGACTGGGTTTGCTGATGACCGTGCTGGTCATCTCCGCGCCACCGATCGCGGCGATGTTCTTCCAGGGGACAATGGGGCAGGGGCCGAATGGGCAACTGCAGTCAGGGATGGGGCATTGGGGGTACGGACGACAACCGTCAAATGCGGGAGAGACAGGCCATCAACATCAAATAGGTGGCGGTAGCGCATACGGTTACTCCATCAACAATTCAGGTACACGCAGCACCATCGTTTCAGGACCAGCTCAGGCTGATGCAATGAAATACAAACCGAGCATATGAAGACGGTTCGGCGCGGAGAACTTCCGATGAGAAATTTGTCATGAAATTGAAGTTTCTATCGTGGTTTACCTTAGGGCTGGCGTTCACGTCTACAAGCGTGATTCACGCACAGGCTGCGTGCCCACCGGGCACAATTCCCTACGGCACCGGACAAGGCCAAAACGTTTGTGGGTCGGATGGCAATCAACAACAACGAGAACAACAACCATCACCTCTTCCTCCGCAATGGGATCGTCGATGGGGAGCCATCGCAACCGACGGTCCGGGAGGACATGCCGGAGTAGCGGTTAGTCAATCAAGCAAA
>CAJDVU010000075.1_pt1 | contig 16863 bp, 15 predicted proteins | sample 7391431 | NCBI WGS metagenome assembly CAJDVU01 (sample SAMEA7055700, study PRJEB34461) | soil metagenome | biome: terrestrial ecosystem; feature: Peninsula; material: soil | place: Antarctica | collected 2016
TTCGATCCGGGCTTTTTGCAGCAGCGGGCGTGGCCAGTGTTGTTGCTGTGGCTCGGCGTTTTTGCCATCCGGGTGACGGTGTGCGTCCAAGGTCGCTGGAAGTCCCAGACACGCCGACTGGAGGTGGTCTTCGGCCTCGTGTGGGTGGTGCTGATCATCTGGTGGATTGTCGCCGATGACATCTTCCAGTCCAGCTCGACCAACGACGGCGCCAAGGGTGCGCTTGCGCTGATCGCACTGTTCGTTGTCGCGGACCTGCTGTTCAGGACGTATCGGCGACGGAGGCCGATTCGACTACCGCACGCCGGATGGGCCTCTGACGTGAATCAGAGGATTACCTGGTGAGCCCCGACGCCTGCCGTCCGAGTGCCCACGCCACGTGCTCGCGCACGATGGCTGACGCGTCGTCGGCGCGTTGGTTCAAGGCGTTGCGGATTTCCTCGCTGGGCGGCGCGTTGCCCAGCGCCACCGCGATGTTGCGCAGCCAGCCTTCGTAACCGGTGCGACGGATCGCCATGCCTTCAGTACGCTTGAGAAATCCCTGTTCGGTCCAGCCGAACAGTTCGACCAGCTTGGCGCCGTCCAGGCTGTGCCGCGGTGCGAAGTCCGCTTCGGTGGCGACCTGCGCGAACTTGTTCCAGGGGCACACCAGCTGGCAGTCGTCACAGCCGAAGATGCGGTTGCCCATCGGGGCGCGCAGGTCTTCCGGAATGCTGCCCTTGAGTTCGATCGTGAGATACGAGATGCACCGTTTGGCGTCGAGCTGGTACGGTCCGGTGATCGCTTGCGTGGGGCACACCTCGATGCAGCGCGTGCAGGTGCCGCAGTGCTCGCTGGCTGGCTGGTCCACCGGCAGCGGCAGGTCGGTGTACAGCTCGCCCAGGAAGAAGTACGAACCGACGCGGCGATTGATCAGCACGGTGTGCTTGCCGATCCAGCCCAGGCCGGCATTGCGCGCCAGCGCCTTTTCCAGCACTGGCGCCGAATCCACGTAGGCGCGATAACCGAAGTCGCCGACCACGCCGTGGATACGCTCGGCCAGTTTCTGCAGTCGTTGGCGCATCAACTTGTGGTAATCGCGCCCCAGCGCGTAACGCGATACATAGCCGGTCTCGGCATCGCCCAGCACGTCCCAGGCGTTCGCCGTGCCGGGCGGAATGTAATCCATGCGCACCGAGATGACCCGCTGCGTTCCCGGTTCCAGCTCGGCCGGGCGGGTGCGCTTGGTGCCGTGGCGGGCCATGTATTCCATCTCGCCGTGGTGACCACCATCAAGCCAGCGCTGCAGGTGCTCCTCGTCTTCGCCCAGGTCGGTGCCGCTGATGCCGGTGTCGGCGAAACCCAGTTCGTTCGCCCAGCGTTTGATATCGCGGGCAAGTGCGGCATAGTCGGCAGCGCGGGTTGGAACAGGTGTGGGCATACCCCCATTCTAAACGTGCCTTTATAATCCACCGCATGTCCGAGCATCTGCCCAGCCGCGACCTGCACACTGTCCAGCAATTGCGCGAGATCGATCGCGCGGCACTGGCGGCGCTGGAGATTTCCGCTGTCGAGCTGATGCGGCGGGCCGCCGCTGCCGCGTTGGCCAGCCTGCGCCGGCGCTGGCCGCAGGTGCGCCGGATCTGCGTGCATTGCGGTCCGGGCAACAATGGTGGCGACGGGTTCTTGCTGGCGGTGCTGGCACGCGAGGCCGGTTTGCAGGTCGACGTGGTGGCGTTGACGCCCGCTTCGCACGGCGATGCTGCTGCGGCGCGCGCCGCGTGGGTGGAAGGTGGTGGCCAGGTGCAGGCGTGGGATGCAGACGCGGCTTTGCCGGTGGCCGAACTGCATGTGGATGCGCTGTACGGCATCGGCCTCAATCGCGCGCCCGAATTTGCCGCCGCCAGCCTGATCGGGCGCATCAACGCCGATGGCATGCCGGTGCTGGCGCTGGACGTCCCGTCCGGCTTGAACGCCGACACCGGGCATTGTCCTGGCGCCGCTGTTCGCGCGGCGCTGACGGTCACCTTCATCGCGCACAAGCGCGGGTTGCATACCGGCCGTGCCGCCGATTGCATCGGCGTGCTGGAGTTGGCGACGCTGGGCGTGTCCGCCGACGTGCTCGCGCATGTCCCGTGCGATGCGCGCCTGCTGGCCGCTGAAGCCTTGCCGCTACGCGATCGTTACGCCAACAAGGGCAGCTACGGTCATCTATTGGTGATCGGTGGCGACCACGGCATGGCCGGCGCCGTGCATCTTGCCGGCGGGTCGGCGCTGCGCGCAGGCGCCGGCCTGGTCAGCGTGGCGACCCGCGTCGACCATGTGTCCGCGTTGAATGCGGCACGGCCGGAGTTGATGGCGCACGGCGCGGACGGGCCGCCAGCCCTGCTGCCGATGCTGGAACGAGCCGACGTATTGGCGCTTGGACCGGGGCTGGGTCAATCCGCGTGGTCGCATGCCTTGTGGCTGACCGCACTGGCGAGCGGCAAGCCGCTGGTGCTGGATGCCGACGGCCTCAACCTGCTGGCGAAGCAGCCACGACGGTTTGCCACACCGACGGTGTTGACTCCGCATCCGGGTGAAGCAGCGCGATTGCTGGAGGTGTCCGTCGCCGAGATCGAGCAGGATCGTTTTGCCGCCGCGCGGAAACTCGCGAGCCGTTACGGCGCCGTGGTCGTGCTGAAGGGCGCCGGCAGCCTGGTGGCTGATCAGGATGGACGTCTGGACGTCTGTCCGTGGGGCAATCCCGGCATGGCGTCCGGCGGTATGGGCGACCTGCTCACTGGCATCATCGCCGCCTTGCTGGCGCAGGGCTGCAGCCCGTGGCAGGCGGCGTGCATCGGGGTGGGTTTGCATGCGCGTGCCGGCGATGTGGCCGCGCAAGCGGGCGAACGCGGCCTGCTGGCCAGCGACCTGCTGGCGCCGCTGCGCGCGCTGGGCAACGGCGTGTCGGGCAACGGTCGGGACGCATGAAGAACACGATCGACGCCGGCGCGGCATGGCCGCTGCCCGACGAGGCGGCGACGGCCGCGCTGGCAACACGGATGGCCAGCGCGCTGGACAGCGGGCTGGTGTTGTACCTGCATGGCCCGCTCGGTACCGGCAAGACCAGCTTCGCGCGTGCACTGTTGACGGCGCTGGGCGTGGGTGAACGCGTCAAGAGCCCGACCTACACCCTGGTTGAAGGCTACATGACGCGGGATCGCCCGGCGTGGCATCTGGATCTGTACCGGATCGCCGACCCCGCGGAGCTGGAATGGCTGGGCCTGGATGCGTTGTCCGATCCGGCCGCACTGGTGCTGGTCGAATGGCCCGAGCGCGGCGCTGGCGCGTTGCCGGCCGCCGATCTTGAGCTGTGTCTGGACTACGCCGGCGCCGGCCGGCAGGCGCGGTGGCGCGCGTTCAGCGCACGTGGCCAGGAGCTGTTGGAACAGCTGTCCTGATGGCCGCTAAGTGCTGATTCTCTTTGCGTTTTCCCGTTCCGACCGCTTGAGTCAAGGATCTGTTCGAAATGTGGCACTTGCGGTCGATAACTTGATATCGCCTGATGAATGATCTGCAGGTTATGGATATTAAAAGGAAAACCCTCTTGCAATCGACAAGGGTCTGAGTTTCAATGCGACCCATGATGGGTCGCCTGAACAAGCTGGCCGGGTGGGGCGTCGCGGTGATTCTGGCGGCGGTGCTGCCGTACCCGGTGCAGGCGGCCCGGATGAAGGATGCGCGCGTCTGGGCCGGTCCTGAATACACCCGCGTGGTGCTCGACGCCAACGGTCCCCTGGATTACACGATCAATCAGAAGGACGGCCAGATCGTGGTCAATCTGCGCGACAGCGATGCTTCTGCCGACTTCTCCGCACCGGCGGCTCAAGGCCTGTATCGGGGCATCAGCCAAGTTCGCAGCGGCAATAACCTGCTGCTGACCGCCAACGTGGACCCCGCCAGTCGCCTCAAGAGCTTCGTCTTGAAGCCGGCCGGCAGTGATGATTATCGGTTGGTGCTGGATCTCTATCCGGGCAACGGCACACCGGGCAGCGACAAACCGGGCAGCGACAAATCCCTCGCCCGCACGGTGACGCCCTCATTCAGCAACCCCACACACAGCCGTCGGGTCGCCGCCGAGCAGGCTGCGGCGATGCTCAACGGCCAGCGCGCGGTGGTGGTGGCGATCGACGCCGGTCACGGTGGCAAGGATCAGGGCGCGCATGGCCCGGGCGGTACGCTGGAAAAAAACGTCACCCTGGCTGTGGCGCGTGATCTGGCGCGGGAAATCAACAGCCAGCCAGGCATGAACGCCGTGCTGACGCGCAGCAGCGACGTTTTCGTTCCGCTCAAAGAGCGCTACGAGATCGCTCGCAAACACAACGCTGATCTGTTCGTTTCGATCCATGCAGACTCCTTTACCGGTTGTCGCCGCGCGGCAAGACCAGCATGGCGGCACGCTGGTTGGCCGATGGGCAAAACCGCGCGGACCTGATCGGCGGCATCAGCCTGGATGACAAGGACGATGGCCTGGCCAAGGTCCTGCTGGATCTGCAGCAAGGCTGGGCGATCCAGGCCAGCGATGAGGTCGCCGGCAATGTGCTCAAGGCGCTGGCCAAGCTGGGACCGACCCATCGCGGCTATGTGGAGCACGCGAACTTTGTAGTGCTGCGTTCACCCGATGTGCCATCGATCCTGGTCGAGACGGCCTTCATCAGCAATCCGCTGGAAGAGCGCAAACTGCGCGATCCGGCCCACCAGCAACTGCTCGCCAATGCGGTGATGGCCGGCGTCAAAGGCTATTTCGAGTCGACGCCACCACCAGGCACCTGGTTTGCGGCACAGGCGGCGCGGCGCAACGGCAGCGGTCTGGCGTCCGCCGGTGGTTCGGTCACCACCGGCGCGAATTCGATCGCCGCCATCGGCAAGACGTCCGCGCCTGTGCATGTGGACATCCACAAGGTCGGGCGCGGCGAAAGCCTGAGCAGCATTGCGCGGCAATACGGGGTCAGTGTGGGGGCACTGAAAAACGCCAATCAGATGGCTGGAAACACCGTGCACGCCGGTGCGATACTGGCGATTCCCGCGAGCTGATCGCATCGCCCGCCACGACGCGCTGCCGACCATCGACGGGCAGGCTGCTAAAGTTCACGGATGTCGATCATCCGCCTGCTTCCCCCTGAGCTCATCAATCAGATCGCCGCCGGCGAGGTCATCGAACGACCCTCGTCCGTGGTCAAGGAACTGGTCGAGAACAGTCTCGACGCCGGCGCCACGCGCATCGAGGTGGACATCGAGGCTGGTGGCGCGCGCCTGATCCGGGTGCGCGACGACGGCGAGGGCATCCACGCCGACGAGCTGCCGCTGGCGGTAGCCTCGCATGCCACCAGCAAGATTGGCAGTTTCGATGATCTGGAGCATGTCGCCAGCATGGGTTTCCGGGGCGAGGCGCTGGCGTCGGCTTCGTCGGTGTCGCGCTTTGCGCTGACCTCGCGCGCCCGCGATCAAGCCTCTGCATTTCACGTCGAGGTCGACGGTGGCAAGTTGCAGGCGGCACGTCCGGCGCAGCATCCGCAGGGCACTACGGTCGAGGTACGCGACTTGTTCTACAACGTGCCGGCGCGACGGAAATTCATGCGTGCCGAGCGCACCGAGTTCGCCCACATCGACGACCTGCTCAAGTCGCTCGCCCTGGCGCGCAGTTCGGTGGAATTCCGGCTCAGCCACAACGGCAAGCCGGTGCGCATCTGGAAGGCGGCGCGCAACGAAGAGGCGGCGCTGCAGCGGGTCGCCGAGGTGCTGGGTGCGGAGTTTCCGGCGCAAAGTCTGCGCATCGAGCACGCCGCGGCCGGCTTGCACCTGTCCGGCTGGGTTGGCTTGCCGACCGCCTCACGTTCACAGGCCGATGCGCAGTACTTCTATGTCAACGGCCGGCTGGTACGCGACCGCATCGTCGCGCATGCCGTACGCCAGGCGTATGCCGACGTGCTGTTCCATGGCCGTTACGCCGCGTTCGTGCTGTATCTGGAACTGGATCCGGCTGGCGTCGACGTGAATGTGCATCCGGCCAAGCACGAAGTGCGCTTTCGCGAGCAGCGGCTGGTCCATGATTTCCTGTTCCGCACCCTGCATGAGGTGCTGGCGCAGACGCGCGCCGGGCAGGTGCCATCGCAGGCGCAGGAGGCCGACGGCAATCTGCGCATGCTCGGCGCGGTCGCGCCGGCGCCGATGCCGCAGGCATGGTCGGGGCGGGGCAACCAGAGCCGGCTGTCACTGGGCGTGCGCGACGAGCCGCTGGCCGACTATGCCGCGCTGCTCGGTGAGTCGCCTCGTGTGGTGCCGATGGCGGAAGGGGAGGATGGCGAAGCGCCGCCGCTGGGTTTCGCCATCGCCCAGCTCAAGAACATCTATGTGCTCGCCGAGAATGCGCAGGGGTTGATCCTGGTGGACATGCATGCCGCGCACGAGCGGATCACCTACGAGAAGCTGAAATCCGGCCGCTCCGGCAGCAGCTTGCGCTCGCAGATGCTGCTGGTGCCGCTGTCGGTGGCACTCAGTGCCAAGGAGGCTGCCGCGGCAGAGGAATACGCCGACGCGCTGGCTGATTGGGGCCTGGAGTTGTCGCGCAGCGGACCGGCAAGCATCGTGGTGCGTCGCATTCCGGCCCTGCTGGAAGGCGCCGACGTCGCCCAGTTGAGTCGTGACGTGCTGTCCGAACTGGCCCAGCATGGCAGCTCGCGGCGACTGCAGGAGCTGGAGAACGAACTGCTCTCGACCATGGCTTGCCATGGCTCGGTGCGGGCGGGGCGACGCCTGAGCCTGCCGGAAATGAATGCGCTGCTGCGCGAGATGGAGGCGACCGAGCGTTCCGGGCAGTGCAATCATGGCCGTCCGACCTGGGTTCAGCTGGGTCTGGCCGAGCTCGACAAGTTGTTCTTGCGCGGGCGTTGACGCCTCTGGCCCCATCGGATCAGGAAAATATTGATGATACGCAGCCGTCTGATCGTTGCCGCCACCATGCTGGGAGTCGCTACCGTGCAAGCCGCCGAAGTTGATCACTACAAACAGGGCGTCGAACAGTGGCGCGTCGAGCGCATCGCGCGGCTCACGGCGCCCGACGGCTGGCTGAGCCTGATCGGTCTGGTGTGGCTCACGCCGGGCGACAATCGCATCGGCAGCGCGGCGGACAATGACATCGTGCTCAATGTCGGACCGAAGCACCTGGGCGTGATCAGGCTCGCCGATGACGGTGGCATGCAGCTCACGCTGGCCGCGAACAGCGGGGCGTTGATCGGCGGCAACGCCGTGCGGCAGGCCGTGCTGGTCGACGATGCGCACGCTGGCGATGGGGATCCGACTACGGTGAGTTTCGGCACCGCGAGCTTCTACGCGATCGATCGCAGTGACCGCAAGGGATTGCGCGTAAAGGATACGGACGCACCGGTGCGCCAGCATTTTGCCGGCATCGATTCGTTCCCGATCGATCCGGCCTGGCGGATCGAGGCGACTTGGGTTCCGGCCAGACCCGGCGAGATCCTTGAGATGGGCACGGCCATTGGCACGATCGACACATTTCCGGTGCCAGGCAAGCTGGAGTTCACCCGCGGTGGCAAGCACTTCACCTTGCTGCCGGTGATCGAGGAACCCGGCGACGCGCAATACTTCATCGTGTTCGCCGATCGCACCAGCGGCAGGGAAACCTACGGTGCCGCGCGGTTCGTCTACGTCGATCCACCGAAGGACGGCAAGGTCGTGCTGGATTTCAACCAGGCGTACAACCCGCCGTGTGCCTTCACCTCGTTCGCCACCTGCCCGCTGGCGCCGCCGGAAAACCGCCTGGACCTGCGGGTGACGGCCGGCGAGAAGAAATACGCCGGCGACGATCACTGAGCGACGAGATTTTCCTCGGAGCGATCGTGGCAGCGACTCTCGTCGCGATGTCTTTTTGGCGAGGCATCGGAGCTGAGGCGCCGCGACCGGATCCGCTCCTGCGACCGCTGAGCCAACCAGGTTTTGAAGGCTGTCAGCTTCCTTTGAAGCCAGCCTTGCGCTTCTCCAGGAACGCGCTGGTGCCTTCGCGCATGTCATCGGTGGAGAAGGCCAGCGCGAAGCCCTGCGTTTCGAACTCCAGGCCCTGGTCGAGCGCGGCCTCGCCGCCTTGCAGCACCGCATCGAGAATGCCGGCGGCAGCCAGCGGCGCGGCGGCGGCCAACTGGTCGGCCAGTGCGTCCACACTCTCGTCCAGTTTTTCGGCGCTGACCACGCGGGTGACGATGCCCAGTTCGTAGGCGCGTTGGGCGTTGATCACCGCACCGGTCAGGCACAGCTCCAGCGCGGCGCCGCGGCCGGCCAGACGCAGCAGACGCTGGGTGCCGCCGAAGCCGGGGATCAGGCCGAGGTTGATTTCCGGCTGGCCGAACTTCGCCTTCTCGCTGGCGATGCGCAGATGACAGGCCATCGCCAGTTCCATGCCGCCGCCCAGCGCGAAGCCCTGGATGCGCGCAATCACCGGTTTGCCCAGCCGCTCGATCGAGCTCATCAGGCGCTGGCCGGTGCGCGAGAAGGCTTGTGCCTGGATCGGCGTGTAGCCATGCATCTCGGCGATGTCGGCGCCGGCCACAAACGCCTTCTCACCGGCACCGGTCAACACCACCACCCGCACCGCGTCGTCCTGGGCTGCCTGGGCGAACGCCAGCGTCAGCTCGTTGAGCGTGGCGCGATTGAGTGCATTGAGCTTGTCGGGGCGGTTCACTACGATCGTGCGCACCGCGCCGCGGTTGCTGAGTTCCAGATTGCGATAGGCCATGACCGGCTCCGTTGGGTACCGACCGACGATGGTAACAGTGGGAACCTTTGTCGGCGGCGGGTTTCTCAGCTCCGTATGCATCGCGCATGCGGCGCGCGGATCCGGGATGGCCCGCGCGGCTTATCCTTAATCGACAGGGCGTGGATCGATGGCGACAGGCGCGAAAGTTCTGGCTGCTTTGCTGCTTGTCGGCGTGTCGTCGGGCGGATCGTTGCTGGCGCAGGGTCCGGCTTCCGCCACGAGCACCACGAAGCCGGACAAGGCCAAACTGTCCTACGCGATCGGCTACCAGATCGGCAGCCGCTTTGCCGAAGGTACGCCGGAGGTGGACCTGCCTACGTTGCAGCGCGCGATCGCCGACGCCTATGCCAGGCGTCAGCCGGCCGTGTCGATCCAGGAGATGCAGGCGCAGATGCATCGACTGCAGTTGCAAATGCGCGGCGAGGCGCTGGCCGAATTCCAACGCGTTGCCGCCGCCAATGCGCGCAAGAGTGCCGCTTTCATGGCGCAGAACAGGAAGAAGCCGGGCGTGGTGCAATTGCCCTCGGGGATCCAGTATTCGGTGCTGCACAAGGGCAGCGGTACCGTGCATCCCACGCTGACGAGCACCGTCGTGGTGAACTATCGCGGCATGCTGGTCGGTGGTACCGAATTCGACAGCACCTGGGCGCACGGTGCACCGGCCACGATCACCGTGGACAAGGTTATCCCCGGCTGGCGCGACGTGATTCCGCGAATGCACGTGGGCGATCGCTGGAAGGTGGTGATTCCCGCGCGACTGGCGTATGGCGAAGAGGGTGCGTTGCCGCGCATCGGCCCCAACGAGGCGCTGCAATTCGTGATCGAATTGCACGCGATCGAGCCTCCACGCGATCAGCCCTGAGTCGTGCCGGTGCTAACATGCGTGCGCATGTCGAACATCCCGGATCCACAAGACTCACCCTTGACCCCGTGCATCGGAATCTGTCGGCTGGATGAGCATGGTTGGTGCGAGGGTTGTCGCCGTACCGGTGAGGAGATCGGGCGCTGGCAGACGCTCAGTGACGTCGAGCGACTGCATGTCATGGAGGTGCTGCTGCCGGGGCGCACGCCGTCATGATGGAAGCCCTGGTCCGAGCCTTGCGGCCGCTGTCTGCACCCCCGGTGGGGCCAGGCTGGAATCACGCTGCCATGCGCGATGTGCTTGGTGACGACGTGCGCCAGCCAGCCGCGGTGTTGATCGGTATCCGCGAGGGCGTGCAGCCCCGGCTGGTGTTCACCGTGCGCGACGGTCGCCTGCAGGCGCACGCGGGCCAGGTGGCGTTTCCCGGTGGGCGCAGTGACCCGGATGATGATGGTGCCGTGGCCACTGCCTTGCGCGAGAGCGAGGAAGAAATCGGCCTGGACCGCTCGCTGGTGACTCCGCTGGGCTTTCTGGATCGTTTCGAGACGATCAGCGGCTATTGTGTGACCCCGGTGGTGGCGAGGATCGCCGCCCAGGCGCAGTTGTACCCGGCGCCCGCCGAAGTGGCCGAGGTATTCGAGGTGCCGCTGGCGTTCCTGCTGGACCCAGCCAACCTGCGCCGTTACACCATGGAATTTCGTGGCCGCGAGCGGCCGATGGTGGAGTTCGTCCATGCCGGACACCGCATCTGGGGCGCCACTGCGGAGATGCTATGCAACCTGCTGGAGAGGATGGACCGGACATGAGCCTGAAGACCACCTTGATCGAGGCCACGGAACTGGCGGCACTGCCGCCGTCGTCCGTGTTGATTGCCGATTGCCGTTTCGAACTGAGCGATCCGTCGAAGGGCGAGCGCGATTATCGCGAGGGCCACATTCCCGGTGCGGTCTACGCCAGCCTCGACCGTGATCTGTCTGACTTGTCGCGTCAGGCCGAGGGGCTGGGCCGGCACCCGCTGCCGCTGGAGTCGGCGTTCAACACACTGCTGTCGCGCTGGGGCTGGCGCCGTGGCATGCAGGTGGTGAGCTACGACGGCGCCGGTGGTGCGCTGGCAGCGGCGCGCCTGTGGTGGTTGCTGCGTCTTGCCGGCGTGCGCGGGGCGGCAGTGCTCGATGGCGGCTACGCGGCCTGGTTGGCGGCTGGACTTCCTGTGGCCACCGGCGACAGTCCGGCGCGTGCGGCCAGCACCTTGTCGCTGCATTACGACGCGAGCCAGGTGCTGGTTGATCACGCGGCGGTCCGCGACGGCGCGGCCGGCCAGCTGCTGGATGCACGGGGTGCACCGCGCTACCGCGGCGATGTCGAGCCGCTCGATCGCGTGGGCGGTCACGTGCCCGGTGCGTTGAACCGTCCGTTTGCCGACAACCTTCGCAGCGATGGCCGCTTCAAGGCGCCCGCGCAGCTACGCGAGGAATTCGCCGCCGTGCTGGGCGACACGACACCGGACCGCGTCGTCCACATGTGTGGTTCCGGCGTCACCGCCTGCCACAACATCCTGGCGATGGAATATGCCGGGTTGCACGGTTCGCGCTTGTACGCACCGTCATGGAGCGGCTGGGTCAGCGATCCGGCCAGGCCCGTCGCGAAAGGTTGACCTAACGTCACCGGCAAGAGTCCGCTTGCGGACGATGCTTTTGGGCCGGGAATCGGGATTCGGGATTTGCGAGGGCAAAAGCATCGCCCGCGAGCGGGCTTCTACGGCACTCCCATTTCATTTCTTCGCCTTGAGCCGCGCGACCAGCTGTTGCAACACCGCCTGCGTCTCGGGGTGGAAGAACGCCTCGGTGAATTCCCTGAGCGGTAATGCGTCCATGTCGGCGTACGCGCCGGCAAGGTCGGCGCGCGCCAGGCTGCGCGTGGTCAGCATCGCGTGCGTTGGCAGCGCCAGCAGCTCGTCCAGCCAGTGCAGCGCGCGCTGGGTGACCTGGTCGACACCGGTAATCTCGTCGACGAAGCCGCAGGCGAGCGCCTCCGCCGATTCGATCATGGTGCCGGAGACCAGCAGCCGCTCGGCGCGATAGGCGCCCACGACGCGACGCAAGGCCAGCTGGATGGCTGCAGGCACGATCAGCCCGACCTGCACTTCGTTGAGGCCGATCCGGAACGCACCTTCAGCCATCACGCGGTAATCGCAAAACAGTGCCAGCACCGCGCCGCCGGCGGGACTGTGACCGGTGATCGCGGCCACCATCGGAATCGGCGCCCGGGCCAGGGTGCCGCACAGCGCGAAGAACTCGCGCCAGTATTCGAGCACGCCCTGGCGGTCGCACTGGAGCAGGGTGGGCACGTCGACGCCGGCCGAGAACAACCCCGGCGCGCCGGACAGCACGATGCCGCGCACGCCCTCGCGCACGCTGCTGTCAATGGCCTCGCGCAAGGCATGCACCAAGGCCTGGTTCAGCGCGTTGACCGGCGGGCGGGCGAGCTGGATCTCGCGGATATCATTTTCGTGGGTGATCAGGTTGAGCATGGTGGACTCCGTTCGGGTTATTGCGGCTGCTCGTCGGCAGTCCAGCTGTAGCGCACGGCATAGGTCAGCGTGGACTTGCCGTGAGCCGGCACCTGGACGCGGAACTCGAGCGTGTCGGCGGTCTGGGTGCTGGGCTTGGTGCTGGAAGAAACCAGCTTCCACTCGCGCCAGCGGTTCGGATGCTCGCGCACGGTCACGCTGCGTGCGTCGTCGCCGGCATTGCTCAGCTCGATGCGAAAAGCCTCGTCCAGAGTGCGGCCCGCCTTGTCGACATGGAAGCTGGTGCGCGTGCGCATCGCGCGCAGGTCGAAGGGCGTGCCCAGCGTGATCGTGGCATCACTGCCCTTGGGCGTGTCGTCGATGCGGCCTTCGCCGACAAACTGCGGGACGCCGTGACGATCGGCAGTGAGCACGCGCAGGTAGCCGGCGGGCAGGCTGTCGAACGCGGTCAGCTTCAGCGTGCTGCTGATGGCGCCGCTGCCTTGCTGAAAATCACGATTGAGGTTGGGTTGCTGTGGCTGGTACGCGTTGCCGTTCTCGAGCAGTGTGGTGCGCACGCAATCCAGCGAGCGGGTCGCATATAGCGGCACCTGGCTGACGCTGCCATCGGGCAGGCTCACCGCCCCGGGCAAGGTGAAGCTGCGGTAGTCACCGACGCTGTCCTGCTGTGGCATCGGTTCCTGGGCGATGCTTCGCGCCATCGCCATCATCGGGCGCGGACCGGAGGTCTTGGCCATGTTCGGTTCGCCCGCGATCAGCGTCACCTGGGCGTCGGTCCAGGCGCGTCCGCTACGGTTGGCAAGGCTGGCGCGCGATTCGAACTGCATGCGGCAAGTGGCGCCCGGCTGTAGCGTCGCCACATAGGCAGCGCGCCAGCCGAGCCCGGAAGTGGGGTAGCTCAGCGCGGCGTTGGCCGAGCCATTGCGGCTGGCGTCCACCCGCAGGTCCAGGCTGGAGCCGGTCGGAAACGAGTCGTCGCCCGAGCGTACCGCCGCGTAATGCCGCACCAGGGTCGTCCCGAGCACGCCCTTGACCAGCAGGCCGTCGCCGGCACGCAACAGGGTGCCGTCGGCCAGCGATCCGCCATTGCTGCCGAGCACGTGGATCTGCTGTCCCACCAGGGCGATCAGTGCGCCCGATGCACCTTCCGCCAGCAGCAGACGTTGCGACAGGACCTTGGCGTCGCCATCCGGGAAGCCCAGCGCGATGGCTTCCGGATCGATGTGGATCGGCAGATCGCCGAGGATCACATCGTGTGTACCCGCCGTGAGTTTCAGTGCACGCTGTTCGCGCACCACGGCATAACCGTCATCGACGCTGCCGCTGCCGCTGCTGGCGTAAAGCGCGCTGCTGTCGCTGCGATAGATGGTCAAGGCAGCGGGAGCGGCTGCCTGGACGGGTGCCAGCCCGGCCAGCGCCAGGCCGCAGGCGATGGAAACGGTCAGCACAGAACGCGGGGGTGTGGTCATCGGGCGAACTCCATCGTGGGGACCGGGCTCCCATCATACCGACGGTGGGTAAATGGTTGGCGTGCGGCCGGCGGCCCGAATGACACTTGCTGGAGGGCGGTCATCCCCACGACGCGCGCCCCGGCAGCCGAACGGCAGGTCAAGCGGAGATCCGGTGTGTTCACGCCGCCTGACAACCTCGGAGTTACTCGATGCCTGCTTTCGCGGGAAGGACGACGCTTGAGGGGATGGGTCTCAGGTCAGCGCCATCCGGCCGCGACGCCAGTTTTCCGGATGCGAGCTTGGCGGCTGCCGCACGGATGGAATCGGGCAGCGCCGTCGACTTGCCGGTGGCGGGGTTCATCCACACCATCACCACCTGGCCGTCGCTGTACAGACAGTTCGCATCATCGACATCGACGATGCGATGGGCGATCGTGATCGAGCTGCCGCCCAGCCGCGCGCAGCGCAATTCGATGTGCAGCGTGGCCGGCCAGGCGATCGGGCGACGATATTGCACATCGCTGGCCGCCAAGACCGGCATCGATTCTTCGCTGAACCAGTCGCGCACGTGTTGCAGCCACTGCAGGCGCGCCTCTTCCAGATAGGTGAGGTAATTGGAATTGTTGACGTGATTGAAGGCGTCCAGATCGCGCCAACGCACGCTGATCGTGGCGACGAACAGCGGTAGGTCCGAATGGTCGGCTCGATCCGCGTCGGGATGCGTCATGAGTGTTTTTTCCTGCCGCGCATCGGCTTGTATTTGTCCGCCGAGGCGATGTGTTTGGTCGCCGCCTTGACGCGTTTGGCGGCGCGGGGCCTTTTAGGCTTGACGAGCTTCAGGTGTGGCGCGAGGAACTGGCCGGTATAGGAGGCGGGCGTGGCCGCCACCGTCTCCGGTGTGCCCGCGACCAGGATGCGCCCGCCGCCGTCGCCGCCTTCGGGTCCAAGATCGACGACCCAGTCGGCGGTCTTGATCACATCCAGGTTGTGCTCGATCACCACCACCGTGTTGCCCTGGTCGACCAGCTGGTGCAGCACGTCGAGCAGTTGCTCGATGTCGTGGAAGTGCAATCCGGTGGTGGGCTCGTCGAGGATGTACAGGGTGCGGCCGGTGTCGCGTTTGGACAGCTCCTTGGACAGCTTCACGCGCTGTGCCTCGCCGCCGGAAAGCGTGGTGGCGCTCTGGCCGAGCTTGATGTAGTCCAGCCCCACTGCGCGCAGGGTGTCGAGCTTGCGCGCGATGGTCGGCACGTTCTCGAACAGTTTCAGCGCATCCTCCACCGTCATGTCGAGCACGTCGGCAATGGTGTGGCCCTTGTACAGCACTTCCAGCGTCTCGCGGTTGTAGCGCTTGCCATGACAGACGTCGCAGGGCACGTACACATCAGGCAGGAAGTGCATCTCCACCTTGATCAGGCCATCGCCCTCGCAAGCCTCGCAACGGCCGCCGCGCACGTTGAAGCTGAAGCGGCCAGGTGTGTACCCGCGCGCGCGCGACTCGGGTACTTGCGCGAACATCTCGCGCAGCGGGGTGAACAGGCCGGTGTAGGTGGCCGGGTTGGAGCGCGGCGTGCGCCCGATCGGCGACTGATTAATGTCGACCACCTTGTCGAACAGGTCCATGCCTTGGACCGACTCGTACGGTGCGGCCTGCGCGTTGGCGCCGTTCAACTCGGCGGCGGCGAGGCGGAACAAAGTGTCGTTGATGAGCGTCGATTTGCCCGAGCCGGACACGCCGGTGATGCAGGTGAACAGGCCGGCGGGAATCGCCAGATCGATGTGCTTGAGGTTGTTGCCACTCGCCCCCTTCAGGCGCAGCCACGCGTCGTCGATCGGTTGCCGGCGTTCCTTGGGTACCTCGATCGCGCGTTCGCCGGAGAGGAACTGGCCGGTGATCGAACGCGGCGAATCGAGCATGTCCTGCACGCTGCCCTGGGCCACGATTTCGCCGCCGTGCACGCCGGCGCCGGGGCCGATGTCGAGCACGTGGTCGGCCATGCGGATGGCGTCCTCGTCATGTTCGACCACAATCACCGTGTTGCCGAGATCGCGCAGGCGGATCAGCGTGGCGAGCAAACGTGCATTGTCGCGCTGGTGCAGGCCGATCGAAGGCTCGTCCAGCACGTACATCACCCCGACCAGGCCGGCGCCGATCTGCGAGGCGAGACGGATGCGCTGCGCTTCGCCGCCGGACAGTGAGTCGGCTTGGCGATCCAGGGTGAGGTAGTTCAGGCCCACGTCGTTGAGGAAGGTCAGCCGCTCGCGGATTTCCTTGACGATCTTCACCGCGATCTCGCCGCGCCAGCCGGGCAGCTTGAGATCGGCGAAAAACGCCAGTGCGTCGTCGATGGAACGATGGGTGATCGAAGGCAGCGCGTGGTCGGCGACGAACACGTTGCGCGCCGAGCGATTGAGCCGCTGGCCCTCGCAGGCGGGGCAGGGTTGATCACTGATGTATTTCGACAACTCCTCGCGCACGGCCGCGGATTCGGTTTCCTTGTAGCGCCGTTCGAGGTTCGGCAGGATGCCTTCGAACGCGTGCTCGCGGGTGACCTTGCCGCCGCGTTCGGTGAGGTAACGGAAGGCGATCTTGTCCTTGCCGCTGCCGTACAGCACCGCCGCCTGCACTTCGGCAGGCAGGTTCTGCCATGGCGTGTCCACCGCGAAGTTGTAGTGCGCCGCCAGCGACAGGATCAGCTGGAAGTAGTGCGCATTGCGGCGGTCCCAGCCGCGCACGGCGCCGTTGGCCAGCGACAGTTCGGGGTGGCCCACCACCCGCGCTGGATCGAACACCTGGGTCACGCCCAGCCCGTCGCAGGCCGAACACGCGCCGACCGGCGAGTTGAACGAGAACAGCCGCGGCTCCAGTTCCGGTAGCGAGTAGTCGCAGACCGGGCACGAGTAGCGCGAGGAGAGCAGCTGCTCCGGCGCCTTCGGGTCATCCATGTTGGTCACGATCACCAGTCCGTCCCCCAGCCGCAGCGCGGTCTCGAACGACTCGGCCAGGCGCTGCTTGATGTCTTCGCGCGGGCGGAAACGGTCGATGACCGCCTCGATCGTGTGTTTCTGGCGCAGGGTCAGCGGTGGCACCGCATCCAGGTCATGCACCGTGCCATCGACCCGCGCCCGCACGAAGCCCTGCGCGCGCAACTGTTCGAACACCTGCACGTGCTCGCCCTTGCGCTCGCGGATCACCGGTGCCAGCAACATGTAGCGTGCGCCGGCATCCAGC
>CAJDVU010000049.1_pt1 | contig 16848 bp, 14 predicted proteins | sample 7391431 | NCBI WGS metagenome assembly CAJDVU01 (sample SAMEA7055700, study PRJEB34461) | soil metagenome | biome: terrestrial ecosystem; feature: Peninsula; material: soil | place: Antarctica | collected 2016
TGCGGCCTTTTCGCGTGCGTCGACTCGCCGACATGCAACTGCTTGGCGCCGGAGCGGCCTTCGTCGCGTCGTCGCGGGGTCGTGAACTGGCCGCCCGGATCGACGACGTGACGAGGTGCTGCCGCGCTGAGGTCCTGCGCGGGGTTCGGCTCTCTCTCGCGCGCGCCGGGTTTCCGCCAGCGATCCGGAGCGTCCGGCTGTCCGCAAGGTGTCCGCGGACACGGGTATGTTCCTGTCGGGAGCGTCCAACGCGTTGAAATAACGTGTTTTGTCGAATTCCTGACGGCTGGCACGCGGATTGCAGCGTTCCGTGTGTAGCCGCACCGCGTGCGGCCTGGGACGGCAGGATGATCCGCGACACCTCCGCAACCGACCGGCTGGTCGAGGTCAAACCCAACCGCAAGCGACAGCTGATCCTGGCCGGCGCCGGCGTGGTCGTGCTGGTGCTGCTGGTGTGGCTGGTGCCGGGCATCGGCCGCCTGTTTTCGGCCTCCGGTTCGGTGAGCGCCTCACGCTTGTCGTTCGCCACCGTCGAGCGCGGGCCGTTCGTGCGCGACATTGCCGCCGAGGGCAAGGTGGTCGCCGCGGTCAGCCCGACCTTGTACGCCACCTCCGGCGGCGCAGTGACGCTCAAGGTGCACGCCGGCGACACGGTGAAGAAGGGCCAGGTGCTGGCCACCATCGACAGTCCGGAGCTGACCAACAAGCTGGCGCAGGAGCAGAGCAACGCCGACGCGATGCAGGTGGACTATCTGCGCGCGCAAATCGATGCGCGCAAGCAGCGCTCGGCCCTGCAAAAGGCCTACGACAACGCCAAGATCGACCAGCAGACCGCCCAGCGCGATCTGGCCCGCTACCAGAAGGCGTTCCATGAGGGCGCCGTGCCCAGCATGGATGTCGATCGTGCCAAGGACACCCTGGACAAGGCCAACATCGCCGTCGCGCACGCACGCAGCGACCTGGGCATGGACAACGACAGCCTCAACTTCGACATCCAGTCGAAAAAGCTGGCCCACGATCGCCAGCTGCTGATGGTGGCCGATTTGGAACGCCAGGTTGACGACCTCAATGTGAAGTCACCGGTGGACGGCCAGGTCGGCCAGCTGTTCATCGCGGAAAAGGCCACGGTCGCCAAGGACGCGCAACTGCTCAGCGTGATCGACCTGTCCGCGTTGCAGGTGGAGATGCAGGTGCCGGAGAGCTTTGCCCGTGATCTGGGCATCGGCATGACCGGCGAGATCAGCGGCAACTGCGCCAGAACCAGCGCCTGTCGGTACGCGTGCTGCTCGATCACCGCGAGAACGTGCTGACCGTGCAGCGCGGCTCCTTCGTCGACGAGTCCGGCGGCAGCTACGCCTACGTGGTGCGCGAGGGCATCGCCACCAAGACGCCGATCCGCGTCGGCGCCTCCAGCATCGACAAGGTCGAGATCCTCGAGGGGCTGAAGGCGGGCGACAAGATCGTGATTTCCGGTACGGACAATTTCAAGGGCGCGGCGAGGGTCGCGATCAGCAATTGACAAGAACGGGGCACAGGGAAAGGGGAACAGGGAACGTGCGACTCTTTGCAGGTCTGGTGTCTTTGCCCTGCATTGATGACATCGGAAAGCCAGATCGTCACGACACCTCGCGCTGCACGTTCCCCGTTCCCCGTTCCCGCTCCCAACAACCCACCCCCAACCTAAGGAACCCACCATGCTGAAAATGACCCACCTGTCCAAGGTCTACCGCACCGAAGTGGTGGAAACCTATGCGTTGCGCGATTTCAACATCGACGTGAAAGAGGGCGAGTTTGTCGCCGTGACCGGTCCGTCCGGCTCGGGCAAGACCACCTTTCTGACCATCGCCGGCCTGCTGGAAACCTTCTCCGGTGGCGAGTATCACCTGGACGGCATCGAGGTCAGCAACCTCAATGACAACGCGCGCTCGAAGATCCGTAATGAAAAGATCGGTTTCATCTTCCAGGCGTTCAACCTGATTCCCGATCTCAATGTGTTCGACAACATCGAGGTGCCGTTGCGCTATCGCGGCATGAAATCGGCCGAGCGCAAGCGGCGCATCATGGAATCGCTCGAACGCGTCGGCCTCGCCTCGCGCGTCAAGCATTACCCGGCCGAACTTTCCGGCGGCCAGCAGCAGCGCGTGGCGATCGCGCGCGCGTTGGCCGGCTCGCCGCGCCTGCTGCTGGCGGATGAACCGACCGGCAACCTCGACACCCAGATGGCCCGCGGCGTGCTGGAACTGATTGAAGAAATCCATCGCGACGGCGCCACCATCGTGATGGTCACCCACGACTCGGAACTGGCCGCCCGCGCCCAGCGCAACGTGCACATTATCGATGGGCAGGTGGTGGATCTCGCAGAGGAGCCGCGCTTCCACACCCAGGCCGATGCCGCGGCGCAAAGCCACACCTGATCCGCGCAAGCGATCGCCAGCGGGCGATGCCTTTGGTCAGGAATCGCGATTCCCGATTGGCACAGCATCGCCCGCGAGTGGACACCCGCCGCTATCTCGTGATCTGCAGAGGATTGCCTCATGTTCGGCTACTACCTTCAACTCGGTCTGCGCAGCCTGCGCCGCAATCCTGCGCTGACCGCGCTGATGGTGCTGGCGATCGGGTTTGGCGTGGCCGCCTCGATGACCACCTACGCGGTGTTCCGAGCGGTGTCCGGCAACCCGATACCGGACAAGTCGTCACAGCTGTTCACGCCGCAGATTGACAGCTGGGGGCCGCAGCAGAACGACAAGGGCGAGCCACCGGAGGCGCTGGACTATGTGGACGCGATCGCGTTGATGCGTGCGCACGAAGCGAAGCGGCAGACGCTGCTGTATCCGGTGCAGATGTCGGTGATACCGGGAGGCAACCGCGAACTTCCCCTTGCTGCGAACGGCTACGCCGTCGATGGTGACTTCTTCCCGATGTTCGAGGTGCCGTTCCAGTACGGCAGCGGCTGGAGCACGCAAGACGACCAGGCCCGCAGCGCCGACGTGGTGATCAGCGGCCAGCTCAACCAGAAGCTGTTCGGCGGCATCGACAGCGTGGGACGCACGGTCAACCTCAACGGTCACGACTACCGCGTGGTAGGCGTGACCGGCTACTGGAACCCCAAGCCGCGCTTCTTCGACCTGTTCAGTACCGGTGGTTTCGAGGATGCTTCGGATTTCTACATGCCGTTCACCCACGCGTTGGACCTGCAGATGCGCACCGGCGGCCGCAACAGTTGCCGCGGCAGTCTCACCTACACCACGTGGGAAGGTTGGCTGCAGAGCAACTGCGTGTGGATCACGCCGTGGGTGCAGCTGGACAGTGCCACCGCCGTCGCGCAGTACCGCCGTTTCCTCGAAAGCTATGCTGCCGATCAACAGCGCGCCGGACGTTTCGCCTGGGCGCCCAACGTACGCCTGCGCAACGTGATGCAGTGGCTTGACTACGAGCACGTCGTGCCGCCGGAAAGCCGCATCGCGCTACTGGTGTCGTTGGGCTTCTTCCTGATCTGCCTGGTCAACACCATCGGCCTGCTGCTGGCGAAGTTTCTGCGTCGCGCCGGCGAAATCGGCGTGCGCCGCGCACTGGGAGCCTCGCGTCGGCAGATTTACGCGCAGTACCTGATCGAGGCAGGCTCGGTCGGTCTGGCCGGTGGCGTACTGGGTCTGCTGTTCACCACCATCGGCGTAACCGGTGTGGGCGTGCTGTTCCCGCCGCAGATCGCGAAGCTGGCGCAAATCGATTTTTCGTTGGTGGGGCTGACCCTGCTGGTGGCGATCATCGCGACCGTGCTCGCGGCGTTCTATCCGGCTTGGCGCGCGGCACGCGTGCAGCCGGCCTGGCAGCTGAAGAGCAACTGAGGCGACGACGGTGAGCCTGCAGATCAAACCCATCGTCGTCGCGCTACGCCGTCACAAGGCGGGCACGTTGCTGATTGCGTTGCAGATCGCGCTGACTCTGGCGATCGTGTGCAATGCGCTGTTCATCATCCACCAGCGGCTGGCCAACCTGTCCGAGCCCAGCGGTGTGGACGAGCCCAATGTGTTCGTGATCCAGAATCAGTGGGCCATCGACAGGCCAACGCCGCAGGTCGACGCGCAGGTGCGGGCGGATCTGCTCGCGCTGCGGCAACTGTCCAGCGTACGCGAGGCCGCCCCCATCAGCGGGGGTTATCCGCTGAAGGGGGGCGGCTGGGACAACTTCATCACGTTGACGCCCGACCAGGTCAAGCCGACCACCGATTCCGCGGTGTACATGGGCGACGAGCACCTGCTCGACACGCTGGGCTTGCGGCTGATCGCTGGACGCAACTTCCGCCCTGGTGAAGTCGTCGCGATAGGTACCCAGCAGGCAGTCGTTCCGCCGGTGGTCATCGTGAGCAAGACCTTGGCCGACCGACTGTTCCCCGGCGGCTCGGCGCTGGGCAAGAGCTTTTATGCGATGGGCGCCACGCCCAGCACGATCATCGGCATCGTCGCCCAGCTGCACCGGCAGGGTGCGGATCAGTGGAACAAGGCTTATGCCGGGCAATCATTGATCTGGCCGGGGCGGCCGGATGATGCGCGCGGCATCTTCTACATCGTGCGCGCCAAACCTGGCCAGCTCGCCGCCGCCATGCGCGAGGCGCCCAAGGTGCTGTTCGCACAGGATCGCATGCGCATCATTGATCCGAGGGATGGCGTGCTCGACTACGCGCAGATCCGTCGCCGCGCTTTCGACACCGACCGCGGCATGGCGATCCTGATGGGCATCATCAGTGCAGTGCTGCTGGCGATCACCGCTGCCGGCATCGTGGGACTCACCAGTTTCTGGGTCGGCCAGCGACGCAAGCAGATTGGCGTTCGCCGCGCGCTGGGTGCGACCCGGCGCGACATCCTGAACTATTTCCTCACCGAGAACCTGCTGATCGGCCTCGGCGGGGTGATCGTGGGTGCGCTGCTGGCGATCGGCATGAACCTGTGGATGGTGACCCGATTCGAGATGGATCGGATGTCGCTGGTTTATGTAGGTATCGGGATCATCGTCTTGCTCCTGCTCGGCCAGGGCGCCGTGCTGGCGCCGGCGCTGCGTGCGTCGCAGGTGCCGCCGGTAGAGGCGACGCGGTCGGGCTGAGATTCTGGCTACCTGTCCCTCGGTGCAGCCGGGGAGAGTGGACTTTCCTCATGGAGATTTTCGATGTTCGGCTACTACCTCGAACTTGCCTTGCGCAGCCTCAAACGCAGCGCCGGCCTGACCGCGTTGATGGTGCTGGCGATCGGCTTCGGCGTGGCCGCGTCGATGACGACCTGGTCGGTATTCCGCGCCGTGTCGGGCGACCCGATTCCGTGGAAGTCGTCGAAGCTGTTCGTGCCTCAGATCGACATGTGGGGACCGACCGCGCAGCAAGGCAATCCAGACTCCGACAAGGGGCCACCGGATGCGCTGGACTACACCGACGCCATGGCGCTGATGCGCGATCATCGCGCCAAGCTGCAGTCGGCGATGTACCAGATTTCACCCTCGATCGTGCCGGCCGATGCCGCCAAACATCCGATCAATGTCAGTGGGCATGCGGTATACAGCGAGTTTTTCCCGATGCTCGATGTTCCGTTTGCCTACGGCAATGGCTGGAGTGCCGCCGATGACCGTCAGCGTGCCGCAGTGGCGGTGATCAGCAGCAAGCTCAACCAGAAGCTGTTCGGCGGCAGCGACAGCGTCGGCAAGTCGCTCGACATCGAAGGCAAGGACTACCGCGTGGTCGGCGTGCTGAAGGACTGGAACCCGCAGCCGCGCTTCTACGACGTGGTCAACACCGGTGGCTTCAACACCGAGAGCGAGGACGTGTTCCTGCCGTTCGAGCGCGCGATCGACGTGGGCATGCCCAACGACGGCAACACCAACTGCAACGAAACGCCGAAGGAATCCGGCTTCGTTGGCCTGCAGCAGTCCAGCTGCGTGTGGATCGCCGTTATGGTCGAGCTGGATGATGCGGCGGCGGTGAGCACGTATCGGCAGTACCTGGACGGCTATGCGCGTGCGCAGCAGGCTGCCGGGCGCTTCAGCTGGCCGCCGAACAACCGTTTGCGCGACTTGCCGGCATGGCTGGATGCCCAGCACGTGGTGCCCAGCGACACCAAGGTCTCGCTGCTGGTGGCGCTGGGTCTGCTGATCGTCTGCCTGGTCAACACCGCCGGCCTGCTGCTGGCCAAGTTTCTGCGCCGCAGTAACGAGATCGGTGTGCGCCGCGCACTGGGCGCGCCGCGCGGGTCGATTTACGCGCAGTTCCTCACCGAGGCCGGCATGATCGGTGCGGCTGGCGGCGTGCTCGGCCTGCTGTTGACCGGGGTCGGCGTGGCTAGTGTGGGCTGGGTGCTGCCCAGGAATATCGCCGCACTGGCGCGACTGGATTTCTCGTTGCTCGGGTTGACCCTGCTGGTCGCGGTACTGGCGACCATGCTGGCCGGCCTGTACCCCACCTTCCGTGCCTCGCGAGTGCAGCCCGCCTGGCAGCTGAAGTCGAACTGAGGATCACACCATGACCTTGCATCCCATGATCGCCGCCCTGCGCCGGCACAAGGCAGGCGTCGTGTTGATCGCGCTGCAGATCGCCTTGACCCTGGCGATCGTCTGCAATGCGGTGTTCATCATCGGCCAGCGCATCGAGCGGGTGAACCGGCCCACCGGGCTGGAGGAGAGCAACCTGTTCCTGGTCAGCCAGCAATGGGTAGGCGCGCCCAGCGGCGACAGCGTCGCCGATATCGACAAGCTGGACAGCCTGCAGCAGGCCGACCTGGCTGCCTTGCGTAATCTGCCGGACGTCGCTTCGGTGACCCCGATCAACTCGCTGCCTCTGCTCAACTCCTCGTGGAACGGCGCGGTCGACCGCAAGCCGGGTCGTACGGGCCAAGGCAGTTTCAACGGCACCCGCACCACGTATTACTTCACCGACGAGCAGGCGCTGTCCACCCTGGGCCTGCACCTGGTGGCCGGACGCAATTTCACCGCGGCCGACGTCGGGCACCGGGGCTTCCGTGACCAGGGTGAGTCGTCGATCGTGATCCTGACCAAGGCGCTTGGCGACAAACTGTTTCCGCGCGGCGATGCGCTGGGCAAGGTGATTTATCTCAACGGTGCGAGCACGCCCGCCACGATCGTCGGGCTGGTGGAGCGACTGCAGGTGCCCGGCACCGGCAGCTGGACCAACAGCTTCGCGTGGAATGCCACGATCGAGCCGGTGCGTCTGGATGCAAACTTCGCGCGCTACGCGATCCGCGCCAAACCCGGGCAGCTGCAAGCGGCGATGCGCGAGGTGACGCCCACGCTGTACAAGGTCAATCCACTGCGCGTGCTCGATGACGACAGCGTCAAGTCGTTCGCCGACATCCGTGCCAAGGCCTATCGCGCCGACGTGGGCATGGCGATCCTGATGGGTGTGATCTGCCTGATCCTGCTGGCGGTCACTGCCGCCGGCATCGTCGGCCTGACCAGTTTCTGGGTCGGTCAGCGTCACCGGCAGATCGGCGTGCGGCGAGCGCTGGGCGCACGCAAGATCGACATCCTGCACTACTTCCAGATCGAGAACTTCGTGATCGCCAGCGCCGGCGCCGTGATCGGCCTGTTGCTCGCGATCGGTCTGAATCTGCTGCTGATGCAGTCCTTCGAAATGGACCGCCTGCCGGTAGCCTATGTGCTGGCCGGCATCGCGCTGGTGCTGGCGCTGGGCCAGGGCGCGGTGTTCGTGCCGGCGCGGCGTGCGTCCAACGTGCCGCCGGTGGTGGCGACAAGAAGTGTGTGAGTGCTTTTACCGTTTCGTTCCCGGGGGAGGGTGCCGCGTAGTGATGAGAGAGGCTGCGGACGAAACGAGTCGCCTTGTTCCAGCCGAACCCTTTCCCCAATCCCTCTCCCGGTCGGAAAGGGGCTTTCAAGTGCTAAGGAGTGATGGATGTTTGCCTATTACCTCGACCTGGCCCTGCGCAGCCTCAGGCGCAACAAGGTGCTGACCACGTTGATGGTGCTGGCGTTGGCGCTGGGTATCGGTGCCTGCATCACCACGCTGACCGTACTGAAGCTGCTGTCCGGCGACCCGATGCCGCAAAACAGTGCGCGGCTGTTTTATCCGGGCATCGATCCGCGGCCGCTGGAGGGCTACGCCGCGGGAAAGACGCCGCCGGCGGACACGCTGACTTACGTCGATGCGATGAACCTGTTGCATGCGCACAAGGCGGAACGACAAGTGGTGACTGCGCTGACGCAGACCAAAGTCGCGCCACAGCGTGCTGGGCAGCGCCCGTTCTTCAGTGACGGGGTGATGACCACATCCGGTTTCTTCCCGATGTTCGACGTGCCGTTCCAGTATGGCGGCGGCTGGAGTGCAGCAGACGAGAACGATCACGCGCGGGTCGCGGTGATCGCCGGTTTCCTCAACGACAAGTTGTTCGCTGGTGCCGACAGCGTGGGCAAGGTCATCCGCATCAATGAACATGATTACCGCGTGATCGGCGTGATGAAGCCGTGGTCACCGCAGCCGCGTTTCTACGCGCACATGCTGGGTGGCCGCAATTATGGCGATGGTGACGCGGTATTCCTGCCGCTGCAGTCAGCCCGTGCCGATGACATGAACCCCGAGAGCGTCAACTGTTACGCGATGGGTGACATGAGCAAGCTGGAGACGGCGCCGTGCATGTGGCTGGGCATGTGGGTGGAGTTGCGCGAAGCGTCCGACGCGGCGGCCTACCAGTCATTCCTGGCGAACTATGTGCAGCAACAGATCGCGCTGGGTCGCCTGCATCGCCCCACGGCGGCGCTGCCGGCGCTGATGCCGTGGCTGCGTTCCATGCAGATCGTGCCGGACGACGTGCGCCTGCAGGCTGGTCTGGCGTTCGGCTTTTTGCTGATCTGTGTGGTGAACACGGTGGGCCTGCTGCTGGCCAAGTGCCTGCGCCGCTCACGGGAAATTGGCGTGCGTCGTGCGCTGGGTGCATCGCGGCTGGCGATCTTCGCGCAGTTCATGGCTGAGGCCGCGATGATCGGGCTGGCCGGTGGCGTACTCGGGCTGGGGTTTGCCGAGCTGGGCTTGTGGGCCATCCGCCATCAGCCGGCGCAATACGCCAGCCTTGCGCATCTGGACGTCCAGATGTTTTTCACCACCTTCGTCGTGGCACTGGTTGCCAGCCTGGTCGCCGGCATCCTTCCCGCGTGGCGTGCATGCGTGGTCGCACCCGCCCCACAACTGAAAGCCGCTTGAGATGACGATCATGACATTCCCTACGCTGGAACTGCGCCCCATCCTGGCCAGCCTGGGCAAACATCGGATTCCGGCCATGCTGATCGTGCTGGAGATAGCACTGGCGTGCGCCGTGCTGTGCAACGCGGTGTTCATGATCAGCCAACGCGTAGGGGATATCCATCTGCCCAATGCCATGGATGAGCAGGGGGTGTCGATCGTCGATGTCCGTGGCACTGACCCGCAGCAAGCGGTCAACGACATCCCGCGTGACCTCACGTTCCTGCGAGGCATCGCCGGGGTGCAGGCGGCAGCGGCGATGAATGTGCTGCCGTTGAGCAACAACAACTGGTCGACCAGCCTCAGCACTACACCTGACGCGCAGATCACCGCGCAAAGCAGCCTGGACGTATCGGAGTATCTGATCACGCGTGGTGGCGAGCAGGCACTGGGATTGCGCCTGTTGCGCGGACGCTGGTTCAGCGACGACGAGTACGCCGGCAGCGGGCTCGGCGATTCCTACATGCCCAGTGCGCACGTCGTCATCCTCACGGACAGCCTCGCGCAACGCCTGTGGCCGGGGGAGTCGGCCCTGGGCAAGCGGGCCTGGGTCGACAAGCTCAGCTACACCGTGGTCGGGGTGATCGCTGACGTGCTGCGCCCGCAGCGATCCATGGACGGCAACGCCGGTTTTTATTACAGCGCGTTCTTTCCGCTGAGTGCAGGCAAAGGACTGAACTCCTACGTGGTACGCAGTGCGCCGCACGACCGTGGGCGCATCGCGCGTGACGCGGTGCAAGGCCTGAGCAAGATGGCGCCCAATGCCGTGGTCGACGGCCAGACCTTCAGCGAAGTTCGCAGCAAGTACTTTGCCGATACCGCCAGCATGGCGTGGATGCTGGTGCTGGTGTGCGTGGTAATGCTGGCGGTCACCGCGTTCGGCATCGTGGGACTGACCAGCTTCTGGGTCGGCCAACGCCGACGACAAATCGGTATTCGACGCGCGGTGGGTGCTACGCGCAGCCAGATCATGCAGTACTTCCAGACCGAGAACTTCCTGCTCAGCACGGCCGGCGTCGTGCTCGGCATGGCGCTGGCATATGGCATCAACCTTTATCTCATGCAGCACGACGAGATGGAACGCATGCCTTGGTACTACCTGCCGGGCGGTGCGGTCGCGCTGTGGTTGCTGGGTCAGTTCGCGGTGCTCGGCCCTGCGCTGCGCGCCGCGGCGGTGCCGCCCATGGTGGCGACCAGGAGCGTATGAGGGAACGCGAATGAAGACCTTGAGGCCAGCCGAACAGTGTCCCGATCAACGTCGCTTTCTCTATGCGTCGATCGGCTGCGATGTCGGCGAGGATGGCGCTGAGTGTTCCGGTCTTGAGCGGAACATGGTTCGGTACGGTAAACGAGTGTGTCGTCGGCGACTCGCAGGTGAGGCGAATGTGGGAGCCGGTTGGTCGGGTTACATGGTAACCAGGTGTGGCCAGTGCCTTGATCAACTGCTGCGCGTCGACATCGCGCGGCAGTTTCATGCGGCCAGAACTTCGTCGCGCACGAAATACAGGCGAATCAGTTGCGGACCGGTGCCTTCGTCGAAGTGGCAACGCACGGCATCACGAACACTCTCGCGCAATTCATCCAGTGACTGCGCCTCCGTGAATATCGCATGCCCCAGTGCGCGGACCGTGTACCCACCATCGGCGGCGTCCTCGATCTGGAAAATAATATCAGTCATGACGTGCCCTGCTGCTGCACCTGATGCTACCTCTATGCTTTCTGAGTGGGGACCCTGAATGTTTGGCTACTACCTCGACCTCGCGCTGCGCAGCCTCAAGCGCAACAAGGCGCTCACCGCGCTGATGGTGCTGGCGATTGCGCTGGGCATCGGCGCCAGCATGACCATGCTCACCGTGTTGCATGTGCTGTCGGGAGATCCGCTGCCGGGGCGCAGCAGCACCTTGTACGCGCCGCAGCTCGATCCACGCGACATGGGTGACTACCAACCCCAGAGCGAGCCGCCGGATCAGGTGACCTGGATTGACGGCATGAACCTGCTGCGGGCGAAGCGGGCGGATCGCCAGGCGTTGATGACGGGCGGCTCGGTAGCCATCCAGCCGACGCAGTCCGCGCTCGACCCGTTTTACGAGACGGCGCGCTACACCACGGCCGATTTCTTTCCCATGTTCGGTGTGCCGTTCCAGTATGGCCATGCCTGGGACGCGGCCGAGGACGCGGCCAGCGCGGCCGTGGTCGTGATCAGCAGCAAGCTCAACAACAAGCTGTTCGGCGGTCGCGACAGCACCGGACGCATGCTGCGCGCGGAGGGTCACGCGCTGCGTATCATCGGCGTGCTGGGCGACTGGCGCCCGAACCCGCATTTCTATGACCTCAACGTGAAGAACTACGGTGGGGACGAAGGCGTCTACCTGCCGTTGTCCACCTCACAGGATCTGCATCTGGCGCATCTCGGCGGCGCTGATTGCTGGGGCAACGGCGGGGGCGGCGCCACGCCCGCGCATACGGACCCTTGCGTGTGGCTGCAGTTCTGGGTGCAACTGGACACGCCGGCCAAGGCCGCCGCGTACCGGCAGTTTCTGATCCATTACTCGCAGGAGCAAAAGGCCCTGGGTCGCTTTCTGCGGCCACCCAACGTACGCCTGCGCAACCTGATGCAGTGGCTGGACTACGAGCAGGTGGTACCTGGTGATGTGCAACTGCAGACCTGGCTGGCGCTGGGTTTCCTGCTGGTTTGTCTGGTCAATACGGTGGGCCTGATGCTGGCCAAGTTCATGCGCCGCTCCGCCGAATTGGGGGTGCGTCGTGCGCTGGGCGCATCGCGGCGGGCGCTGTTCAGCCAGTTGCTGGTGGAGGCCGCCGTGATCGGGCTGGCCGGTGGGGTGGGCGGGCTGCTGCTGGCCTATCTCGGACTGTGGCTGGTGCGTCGACAGCCGGCGGACTATGCGTCACTGGCGCATCTGGATGGCGCGATGTTGTTGATGACGCTGGTGCTGGCGGTAGGCGCCAGCCTGATGGCTGGCGTGCTCCCGGCCTGGCGTGCCTGCCGCATCGCCCCGGCCCTGCAACTGAAGAGCAATTGAGATGGACATCCGACCGATTCTCTCCACTCTGCGCCGGCACAAGATCACGGCATGGCTGTTGATCCTGGAGATTGCGTTGACCTGCGCCATCGTGTGCAACGCGGTGTTCCTGATCCAGCAACGCCTGCAGCGCATGGACATTCCCAGTGGCGTCGCCGAGCACGATCTGCTGCAGATCAAGTTTGCGTACATCGGCGATCGACCGGATGCCTACGCGCAGGCGCAAACCGATCTGGTGACACTGCAGCAGATCGCCGGGGTGCAGGCGGTGGCCCTGATCAACCAGCTGCCACTCAGTGGTCACGCCATGTCCAACAGCGGCCTCAAGCTGCGCCCCCATCAGCGCCAGAACTCGCTCGAGGTGGCGAGCTACTACGGCCAGGACCTGCTGGCGACGCTGGGTGTGCGGCTCATTTCGGGGCGCGATTTTCAGCCCGATGAACTGATGGATCTGAGAGTCGCCATGCCCGCGTTGCGCAGCGATGATCTAAAAAATCTGCCGCACACGGTCATCATCACCGAGGCAGTTGCCGCCCGTCTGTGGCCAGGCCAGAGCGCGCTGGGCAAGACGATCTACGTTGGCAAAGACATACCGTTACAGGTGATCGGTGTGAGCGCCCCGCTGGCACGGCCGAACATGCTGCAGATGGGTGCCCAATTCAGCGTCGTGTTTCCGATACGCCTGACTGCGACGGAGGGCGGAAGCTACGTGATCCGCACCACCCCGCGCGACCGTGAGCAGGTGCTCAAATCGGCTCTGGCTGCGCTCAAGCGCCTTGATCCCAATCGCATCGTGCTGGAGCAGCGCACCTATGACGAACTACGCCACGGGCACTTTCAGGACGACCGCGCCATGGCCGGCATGCTGGTCGGCGTCATCGCGGCACTGCTACTCGTGACCGCGCTGGGCATCGCCGGTCTGGCCAGCTTCTGGGTCGGTCAGCGTCGGCGCACCATCGGCGTGCGCCGCGCGCTCGGCGCCACCCGCAGCAACATCCTGCATTACTTCCAGACCGAGAACTTCCTGCTGGCGACCATTGGCATTGCGCTGGGCATGGTGCTGGCCTACGGCATCAACCTGTTCCTGATGCGGCATTACGAACTGCCGCGGTTGCCCGCGATCTATTTCCCGGTCGGCGCGAGCGCTTTGTGGCTGATCGGTCAGCTTGCCGTGCTGGGCCCGGCGCTGCGGGCAGCGGCGGTACCGCCGGTGGTGGCGACGAGGAGCGTGTGATGGAGGCCGAAACAACGGAACGTCCAGCCGTAGGAACTCGTTCGCGGGCGATGCCCGTGATTGGATCCATATTGCGCATCCATATTGCGCATCAGCGCAAGGAGCATCGTCCGCGAACGGGCTCCTGGGAGATGCATGGCGATGGCTGTGGTTGAAGGAGACACATGATGTTTGGCTATTACCTTGATCTGGCTTTGCGCAGCCTCAAACACAACAAGGTGTTGACGGCCTTGATGGTGCTGGCCATCGCGGTGGGCATTGGCGCCAGCATGACCACGCTGACCGTGATGCACTTGCTGTCGGGCGATCCGTTGCCGGGCAGGAGCGGCACGATCTTTTATCCGCAGGTCAATCCCGCGCCCACCGCTGACGCCAACCACGGGCCCTACGACGTGCTGGATTACCGCTCGGCGGTGGATCTGTGGAGCGCGCATCGCGCGAATCGCCAGGCGCTGATCATCGAGGGCAAGATCAAAACGCGCGCGCCCGACACCAACTTGCCGCCACTGATGATGCCGATGCTGGCGACCACGACGGATTTCTTCCCGATGTTCAATGTGCCGCTCCAGTACGGCGACGTGTGGACGGCGCAGGACGACGCACAGCGCGCCCGCGTCGTGGTGATATCTGCCGATCCCAACAAGAAATTGTTTGGCGGCGCCGACAGTGTCGGTCGGACCCTGCGTCTGCGTGATGCGGACCTGCGCATCATCGGCGTGCTCAAGCCATGGCGGCCGTCGCCGCTGTTCTACGACGTCGCCGGGGGCAATTACTCGAGCGGCCAGACGTCCTATCTCTACCGCAAGCCGCAGGACGTCTTCATCCCGTTTTCGACCGGTCTGGATATCAATGATGGCAAGTTTGACCTGTTTACCTGCTGGGGTATGCCGCAAGCAGACAGCCATCAGCAGGAAACGTCGCCGTGCGTATGGGTGCGGCTGTGGGTGCAGTTGAACGGTGCGACCAAGGTCGCCGCGTATCGCCAGTTCATCGTCCACTACGCAGCGCAGCAGAAGGCATTGGGGCGCATTGCCCACGACGACGACACACGCATGTTCAGCCTGATGCAGTGGCTGGACTATAACCACGTGGTGCCCAGCGACGTGAAGCTGCAAACCTGGCTGGCATTCGCGTTTCTGGCGATCTGTCTGTTCAACACGATCGGTCTGCTGCTGGCCAAGTTCCTGCGCCGCAGCGGTGAGATCGGCGTTCGCCGCGCGTTGGGCGCCTCTCGTCGCGCCGTGTTTGCGCAATGCCTCACCGAAGCCGGCCTGATCGGCTTGTTGGGCGGCATCGGCGGTTGGCTGCTGACCGTGCTCGGACTTTGGCTGGTGCGTCGGCAGCCCACCGAGTACGCCGACCTCGCGCATCTGGACGCCGGCATGCTTCTGGTCACCTTCGGCCTGGCCTTGGCCGCCAGCCTGCTGGCCGGCGTGCTGCCCGCGTTGCGTGCCAGCCGGGTTGCGCCGGCGCTGCAACTCAAGACCCTTTAGGCGCTTTAGTGCGCCGTCCCTGCGCATGAAAGCGGCCATCCATGGCCGCAGTCATCGAAAAGAGCGGTTTCTATACAGGTACTCGTGATATGCAGATACAACCGATTCTTGCCGCGCTGCGCAAACACCGCTTGGCCACCGTGCTGATCGTGCTGGAGATCGCGCTGGCCTGCGCGGTGCTGTGCAACGCCTGTTTCCTGATCGCGCACCGCATCGCACAGGTGCACGTAATCAGCGGTGTGGACGAAGCCTCGCTGGCGACCGTGCAGTTGACGGGTTATGACCCAAGCCAGGCGGGCGACCTCAATGCACGGGTGCTGGCGGCAATGCGCGTGGTGCCGGGCGTGCAATCGGCGAGTGTGCTCGGTTCGATCCCGTTTGGCGTGGGACAGGCCAGGGCGGGCATCACCACGGATGCGGCCGGGCAGCACCACGGTGGCGTGGTGGATTTTTACCTCGGTGGTCCTGGCAGCTTTCAGGCGTTGGGGCTGCATCTGCTGGCCGGACGCGGGCCGCAGGGAGATGACTATCAACCGGTCGACTCTTTCGTGCCCAAGGAGGCGTCGGTGCAGATCCCGCGGGTGCTGGCCGAGCATCTGTGGCCGGGCGCCAATCCGCTGGGCAAGGAGTTCTGGGTGAGCTCGTATCAGTTCCGCGTGGTCGGTGTGCTGGACCATCTGGTGATTCCCGGGCCGGGCAGCGGCGAAGAGAAGGATCCGGACTGGTCCGTCTTCGTGCCGACGCGACCCGGGCCGCATCTCGCCGGCAGCTATCTCCTGCAGGCGACGCCTGAACAGTTGCCACGGGTACTGCGTGACGTGCTGGCGGCGGTGACCAGGGTCGCGCCGGACGCCGTGGTCGATCGGGAGAACAGCCAGACGCTCGCCGACCTGCGCCACACCTACTTCGAGAACGACCGCGCCATGGCCGGCATGCTGCTGGGCGTGATCGCCGCGTTGCTGCTGATCACGGCACTGGGCATCGTTGGCCTGACCAGTTTCTGGGTGCAGCAGCGGCATCGGCAGATCGGCATTCGCCGGGCGCTCGGGGCCACCCGCGGCGACATCCTGCAGTACTTCCAAACCGAGAACTTCCTGATCGTCACTGGCGGCATCGCGCTGGGCATGGTGCTCGCGTTCGGTCTGAACGTGCTGTTGATGACCCACTACGAGTTGCCGCGCTTGCCGCTGTACTACCTGCCGATCGGTGCGCTGGTGCTGTGGGGGCTGGGGCAGTTGGCGGTGCTGGGTCCGGCGTTGCGCGCGGCAGCGGTGCCGCCGGTGGTGGCGACGAGAAGCGTGTGATGAGCCGGACGTGCCGGCCGAGACGGATCGCTACATCACCTGGCCGGGTCAGGCGCTGGCCTGCAAGACCGGCGAGCTGAAGAGCCTCGAACTGCGGGCGCGGGCGGAACAGGCGCTGGGCGACCACTTTGGCATCCGCCCTTCCACGACGAGATCCTCAGCGGCGGCGCGCTGCCGCTGGATGTGCTAAAGGCCCGAGTCGATAACTGGATCGCTGCGGTGAAGTCAGCCAAGACGTCGGTGCATCCGGTGGCGATATGAGCTCCGCCCGGTCGCTGCCTATGACGATGCTCCTGGGTGGTTAGCCGAGGCAAGCGCGGGACCTGCGTGCTGGGGGTCGGCGACCTGCTCTTTTACTGTCGCCACGTAGGTGTAGACCATCGGGACCACATACAAAGAGATCAGCGCGCCGATGGTCAGGCCGGTTGCAATCACCAGGCCCATGTCGAAGCGGCTTACCGCACCGGGGCCACTGGCCATCAACAGCGGCACCACGCCGAACACCATCGCACAGGTGGTCATCAGGATC
>CAJDVU010000082.1_pt1 | contig 16784 bp, 14 predicted proteins | sample 7391431 | NCBI WGS metagenome assembly CAJDVU01 (sample SAMEA7055700, study PRJEB34461) | soil metagenome | biome: terrestrial ecosystem; feature: Peninsula; material: soil | place: Antarctica | collected 2016
AGCCACGGGTAGCCATGGAAGGCGAAGATGATGTGTTTGTCGCGGGTGAACAGCGAGTCGTAATCCGCATCGCTGAGTCCATGCGGATGTTCGGAGCAGGACTGCAACTTCATCAAATCCACCACGTTGATGACGCGAACCTTCAGCTCGGGCAGGTGCTCGCGCAAGATCGATACTGCGGCCAGGACTTCCAATGTCGGCGTGTCGCCGCAACAGGCCATCACCACGTCCGGCTCGCTGTCCTGATCATTGCTGGCCCACTGCCAGATGCCGATACCCTGCGTGCAGTGCACCACCGCCGCATCCATGCTCAGCCACTGCGGCAACGCATGCTTGCCGGCGACCACCACGTTGACGTAGTTGCGGCTGCGCAGGCAGTGGTCCATCACCGACAGCAGGCAGTTGGCATCCGGCGGCAGGTATACGCGCACGATGTCGGCCTTCTTGTTGATGACGTGATCGAGGAAGCCGGGGTCCTGGTGGGTGAAGCCGTTGTGGTCCTGCTGCCACACGTGCGAGGCGAGCAGGAAATTCAGCGAGGAGATTGGCCGGCGCCACGGCAGCTCCTTGGTCACCTTGAGCCATTTGGCGTGCTGGCTGAACATCGAGTCAATGATGCGGATGAATGCCTCGTAGCTGTTGAACAGGCCGTGCCGGCCGGTCAGCAGATAGCCTTCCAGCCAGCCCTCGCACTGGTGCTCGCTGAGCATCGAATCCAGCACGCGTCCGCTGGGCGCCAGGAACTCGTCGTTGTCCTGCTCGTGCGCATCCCACTGCCGGTCGGTCACTTCGAAGACGGCGCCGAGCAGGTTCGAGAGCGTTTCATCCGGGCCGAACAGGCGGAAGTTGCGCCGCGCCTGATTGAGCCGGACCACGTCGCGCAGAAATTTGCCCAGCACCAGCGTGTCCTGGGCATCCACGGCGCCGGGTGAAGCCACGTGCACGGCGTGCTCGCAGAAGTCCGGCATCCGCAGGTCGCGCAGCAGCAGTCCGCCGTTGGCATGCGCATTGGCACCCATGCGCCGGTCACCCTTGGGCGCCAGTTCGGTCAGCTCAGGTAGCAATCGACCGTGTTCGTCGAACAGTTCCTCGGGACGGTAGCTCTTCATCCAGCTTTCCAGCAGCGGCACGTGATCGGGATGCGCACGGTCCACCAGCAACGGCACCTGGTGCGAACGAAACGTGCCTTCGATCTGCAGGCCATCGACCACCTTCGGTCCGGTCCAGCCCTTGGGCGAGCGCAGCACGATCATCGGCCAGCGCGGCCGCTCGGCGTCCTTGTCATCGCGCGCGTGGGTCTGAATCGTGCGGATGTCCTCGATCGCCTGGTCCAGCGTGCTGGCCATCAGCTCGTGCATGGTGTCCGGGTCGTCGCCTTCCACGAAATACGGCGTCCAGCCGCAGCCACGGAAGAACTGCTCCAGCTCGTCATGCTCGACGCGCGCCAGCACGGTCGGGTTGCTGATCTTGTAACCGTTGAGATGCAGGATCGGCAGCACCGCGCCGTCGGTGATCGGATCGAGTAACTTGTTGGATTGCCATGCGGTCGCCAACGGCCCGGTTTCTGCCTCGCCGTCGCCGACCACGCAGGCCACGATCAGGCCCGGGTTATCGAAGGCGGCGCCGAACGCGTGGCTGAGCGAATAGCCCAGTTCACCGCCTTCGTGGATCGATCCGGGTGTGGTGGGCGCCACATGGCTGGAGACGCCGCCGGGAAACGAGAATTGCTTGAAGAGCTTCTTCAGCCCGTCCTCGTCCTGGGTGACATTCGGATAGACGTCGGTCCAGGTACCTTCGAGATAAACATTGCCCACGACGGCCGGACCACCGTGCCCGGGGCCGGCAACGTAAAACATGTCCAGGTCATATTTCTTGATGACCCGGTTCAAATGCACGTAGATGAAATTCTGGCCCGGCGTGGTGCCCCAGTGACTGACCACCAGCGGCTTCACGTGCGCCAGCGTCAATGGTTCGCGCAGCAACGGATTGTCGTAGAGATAGATCTGGCCGACGGACACATAGTTGGCGGCGCGCCAATAGGCGTTCATCCGCTGCAGCAGTTCCGGCGTGAGGGTGGGAGTCGTGGTGACTGTCTTGGTGTTCATGGCTTGAGGTTTCCGCGGTGAAGATGGAGGACGCGAGCTGTCGACTTCGCGATGACGATTTCTTCGTCGGTGTGGATGACGCGCACCTGGATGCGCCCGGCATCGGTCGAAATCAGCGGTGCATGCCGGGCGTCGCGCTGCGGGTCCAGTTCGATACCCAGAAAGCCGAGTCCGTCACAGATCCTTTGTCTGACAATTGGCGCGCTTTCCCCGATGCCGCCGGCGAACACCAGCGTGTCGAGCCCGCCCAGCGCCGCCGCGAACGCGCCGATCCATTTCCTGACCTGGTAACAGAACAGCGCTACCGCCTCCGCCGCCCGGACATCTCGTGTTTCGCAGGCAAGCAGTTCGCGCATGTCCGAACTGGTCTCCGCTACGCCGAGCAGTCCGGACTCGGTGGTGACCATCGCGTTGAACTGCTTCGCGCTCATCTTTTCCGCATGCGCCAGATACCCGACCAGACCGGGATCGAGATCGCCGGCGCGCGTGCTCATGGGCAACCCCGAACTCGGGGTGAAGCCCATGCTGGTGTCGACGGACTTGCCGTGATGGACGGCCGCCAGGCTGGCGCCACTGCCGAGATGGGCGAGGATGATCCGGCCTTGCGCCGCGTCCGCTCCGGCCTGGTTGGCCAGTTCGCCCATCAAGTACTCGTACGACAGGCCGTGAAAGCCGTAGCGCCGTACGCCCTGCTTCTCGTAGCGACGCGGGATCGCCAGCAGCTGCGCTACGCGGGGCAGGTCGTGGTGGAACGCCGTATCGAAACAAGCGACTTGCGGCAAATCAGGGAACCGACGACGCACCGCCTCGATCAACAGGATCTCTTCCGGCAGATGCTCCGGGTCGAAGGAAAAGAGTCGACGCACGTCCTCGATCAAGGTATCGGTGATCAACTGTGACGCGCTGTATTTCGGTCCGCCCTGCACCACGCGATGTCCCGCGGCGGCCAGGACATCACCGCCCAGATGCTTTTGCATCCAATCCATCAGGACATCGACAGCCGCCGCATGATCCGGTGCATTCACGGATTGCGAGACATGCTCAGCCGGATCCGGGCCTTTTGTTTCCAGCGTGGCCTGCGGCTGCCCGATCCGCTCAATCGCGCCGCCCAGGATGCGTTGCGGCACATCAATGGCCTCGAACAAGGCAAACTTGATGCTCGAGGAGCCGCCGTTGATGGTGAGGATGAGTGGCTTGGTGCAAGCCATGGGGTTTACGCCATCAATCCGGTTTCATGCCGCTTTCGACATGTCGGATTTCATCTGCACAAATTGTTCCCGAGTGATCTCCCCGCGGGCATATCGCTCGTTTAGAATGTCGAGCGCTTCTTTCTGCAGGGGCAGACCCCGGCCGTATTTCCTGTGGGCGGCATAGGTGTAGCGCCAGTTACCGACGCTGGAAAAAAGCAGGAAAATGATGCCAATCCACAGGAACCAGCCCCAGCCAAAGTACCAGTCGTTCCAGAAATAAGTGTGCATGTTGATCTCCGGTTATTGAGTAGCAAAACGATCGCCGGCCAGGGATACTTTCGTCGTCGCAGCGCGCCAAGGCCACGATTTACCTGGATGCGTTCTTGGCAGACACCGCGGCTTGCTCATCTTTGACCGATCAGCGCCCATGACGCCGGAACGCGCGTGAACCATGCGCGACACCTGTTCAGACAACCGAGCGGTCATGACGAAAGGCTCCGTAGCTGCGCCAATGCAACCGTCGCGCCCGGACGCGCTTTTATCCGTGCGCTGGCGAACCGACGTGAGCAGCGCGGGAAGCGCCCATCATGGGAGCAAGTGACGGAATGCCTGTACGCGACCTCGCCTGATTCCGGCAGCGTGTTAACGACCGAGTGTCAGCGCCTCATTGCGGACGTGATACTTCGGACGTGCCAGAGCAGCAGGTGCAAGAGCCGGCTGTCGAACGGTCTTATAAGCCCGTGCAGATGAATTCCGCGAGATGAACTCCGCGTTTTGTGCATGAAATCGGTTCATTCATCGCGGCAGGTCATGCACCTGAAAAGGCCAGACGGTCGGCGCCCGCAATCATTGGATTTCGAGTCCGGGCGGGTGGGCGTCCCACCATCCGTTCATACTCGAGTACCTCCGTGGCCAGACTGGATAACGCAATAACGGAACGGAGGAAGTCACGAGTGGCACGGTGGCCGACGTGAGTAGCCGGATCAGAATCCATTACCCGCCGCGTGCCATGCGCGTCTTTCCTGCTGCTTCCGTAGCGACGCCACGGCGTCGTCGTCGCTGCGTTCCCTGCGTGACTCGACGCGCGGGACGTGCGCGATCGGACGTTGCGGTGCGCAAATGCCGCCGAGGCATGAACCGGAACATCCCGAGCACCTTCAAAAAAGACCCACCCCGAGGGGGCAACGCGCCGCGCGTTTGCCCAGCCGCCGCCTGACGCGAGCAAAAGGGCAAGGTGCCAAGGGAAGATGTCAGAGACGAATGGCAGTTGCTTGACGCCGTCAGCCCCGCGCAAGCGGGAATCCAAATGCGCCTCACTCTGCCTCACACCCCCGAAGTCGTTGTGGAAAGGTACCAGGAACAATTTCTGGCGTTTCGGACCGGCCTATCTTGGCCGCGAGTGATCCTGGCCCCGCTCCTGAGTGGAGCTGCTTCATCACATCACGGGCTGCGCTCAAATGTATGCGTTGCGCAACGGAATCACGCGAGGCCTGACACTCAAGCCAGTCGCGAAAACTCATATCGGGCTGACAGTTCGGCTGCATCCAAGAGCGAGCAATATCAATAGAACTGATTGATTGCGACAGTAAAGTGTTCTGTTTTATCGGAGAGCATCGGGTATCTTTGGACGTCTAAACAAAGGGCGTCCAAAAATGAATGTCTATCTGCTATCTGCGCTCGGTGGCGTGATGATTGGTATCGCGACGGTGTGGCTGATGGCGACGCTGGGGCGCATAGCCGGAATCAGCGGTATTGCCGGAAATCTGCTGATCGGCCGTGGCCGTGACCGCGACCGCGCATGGCGGATGAGCTTTGTAGTGGGTTTGGTGGTGGCGCCGGCGTTGTTGCTGCTTGTACACGGCGACAACGGCATTCGCGCGCCCGTAGCCGCTTGGCCGTGGATGCTCGCTGCGGGCTTGCTGGTTGGGGTTGGTACGCGGCTGGGCAATGGCTGCACTAGTGGGCACGGTGTATGCGGCGTCGCCCGACTCTCACCACGCTCGCTGCTGGCCACCAGCACGTTCATGGTCTCTGCTTTTGCCACGGTTTATGTGTTGCACCATGTCGCTGGAGGAGTGTCGTGATGAAAATCCTGGCGGCGTTATTGGCTGGGCTCGTGTTCGGCGCGGGTCTCAGCCTGGGCGGTATGACGGACCCTTCCGTAGTGCTCGGCTTTTTGGACATCTTCGGTCATTGGAATGCGCAGTTGCTGTTCGTCATGGGCGGCGCCGTACTTACTGCCGCGATCGGCTATCGGTGGGTGTTGCAGCGGTCCAAACCCCTGTTTGACGTCAGCTTCCAGCTGCCGACACTGCGCGCCCTCGATGCACGCCTGGTTGGCGGCGCGGCGTTGTTCGGTATCGGCTGGGGTATCGCCGGTTACTGCCCGGGTCCGGTGCTGGCCTCGCTCAGCGGTGGTGCCACTTCTCTGTGGCTGTTCCTGGTGGCAATGCTTGCTGGATGGTGGTTCAGCGCGCGTCTGTTGCCGGTATTTCGCGCAGACTCTGTTCAGACGGCCAAACGCGACATCGACGATCCAAGCAACGCCGCTTACCCAAAGTAGCCTGAACACACTTGCTGCAGGCAGCAACTGCTGAGGGGTTGGTAGCGTCGCGGTGGTGCCGGTCACGCGCCGTGAGGCAGGGGAGTTCGACCAGTGTCGATGTCGCTTTTCACGGAGCAGCCCGGTTGTTTTTTCGGGGAAGATCGCTGCGGCGCGTGTTCGCGCTCGTTGGCATTCACGGCATTGAAGAGGCCTGAACGCTCGGCCGCGACGATTTTTGTGTTTAGACGTCTGACGGCATTTAACCGCCACACCGGTTCAAAGACTCGAGGGGAGATTCGACTGATGCGACATCAATGGCTGGCAGTATCCACCGTATTGATGCTGTGCTCTGGCACGGCCGCTGCAACCGACGGCTATTTCCTGCACGGTTATGGCGCTGAGGCGCAAGGTCGCGGCGGCACTGCCATGGCGCTCACCACCGACAGCTTTGGCGGTGCCAACAACCCCGCCACGATGGTGATGGCGGGTAACCGTGCTGACGTCGATCTCAACCTGTTCAGCCCCCAGCGCAGCGCTTCGCGAAGCGGGTTCGGTCCAGGCCTCGATGGCACGGTGAAAAGCGGTAAAACCTTGTTCGCGATACCTGAGTTCGGCTACAACCACATGTTTCGGGACGATCTTGCGTTGGGCGTCAGTGTGTACGCCAATGGTGGAATGAATACAGACTACCCGGGCGGACAGTTCAATTGTGGCGGAGGCGCCGCCAATATCCTGTGCGGGGCCGGCTCGATCGGGGTCGATTTGACGCAGCTGTTTATCGCGCCGACTTTCTCTTATGCGGTCAGCCCGGATCAATCCATCGGCGTCGCGCCGTTGCTGGCTTTTCAACGATTCGCCGCCAAGGGGTTACAAGCGTTCTCGGGTACCCCGGGACTGTCGTCCGAGCCGGCCAGTGTGACAAACAACGGCCACGAACTTTCACACGGCGTCGGTGTTCGGTTCGGCTATTTTGCGCGCGTCACGCCGAGCTTCGCCGTCGGGGTCGCCTACGCCCCCGGGATCCACATGAGCCGGTTCTCCCGCTACGCTGGGCTGTTTGCGCAAAACGGCAAGTTCGATATTCCGGAGAACTATGCGGTCGGCGTGGCATGGAGCCCGCATGCACCGCTGACACTCTCCCTCGACTACCAGCGTATCAACTACGCCGCCGTCCGATCAGTCGGTAACCCGAGCCGAGTACCACGACAGCTAGGCTCCGCCGCCGGCCCCGGCTTTGGCTGGCATGATATCGGTGCTTGGAAGCTGGGTATTGAATACGCCAGCTCGGATCGCTGGACCTGGCGTACAGGTTGGAATCACAGCGACGATCCGATCCGCAGCACGGACGTAACCTTCAATATTCTGGCGCCGGGCGTGATCGAGAACCATTTTACCCTCGGCCTCACGCACACGACCCGCGCCGGTGGCGCGTGGACTGTGAGTTATATGTACGCATTCTCAAACAGCGTTCATGGAGCGTCGATCTTGCCGGCTTTCATGGGTGGCGCCCCGGCCGGCGATGAGCGCATTTCGATGCACGAGAATTTGCTCGGCATCGGCTACGCCTGGAAGCGATGACTGGCGCGGTAAACGATGTCCCCCGGTTCCGCAGTTGAAGTCGCAAGCGGCGGATTGCATGGGCCTCGCACGGGAAAAAGATCACTACAGTCTGTGGAATTGGGGCGGTTGGCGTAGTTTGAGTACCTGGAACGGTTCGCTTTGCCCTGGCTCGGTGCAACTGGTGCGGGTGAAGGGGTTCTGGTTGATATCAAAAAAAGTGCCTCAAAAGGTGTCACGGACAATTTTCGGGAACAATTTTCGCAGAGCCTCAGGGCGTCGTGCAGGAGACACCGCTGGCCGATGCAATCGTTTCGCCCGGTTTGAGTGGCGCCAGCCGACCTTCATGCATCCCCTTCGTCCACCATTGCCAATGTTTGCCCGCATAGCGCGCGCCATCGGCGGAGATGGCCGTGTGCAGTCGATGCGTCTGGCCATCCAGCGTCAACACGGCGGTGTCGGTATCGGGATACGCGGCCCGCACGGTGCGGCCGTCATCACAGGTGTAGGTCAGTGTTTTCGCGGCGGCGGCGGGGACGGGTGTCTGGCACCCGACCAGCAGCGTGGCTTGGGCAATCAACAGAGCGTCTCGGATCTTCATCATGCGGACTTCCGGGTTCGTGTCGACGACAGCGTCAGGTCGACTATTGCGTGGAAGCGGGATCGGCTGTTGCGGTTGCCGCCGGCTTGAACGGCACCGCCGGCCCGGGCTTGAGCCATTTGCGCCATAGCGCCAGTTGTTGCTCGATGCCGCTGCCGATGTCGATCTGCGGTTCGGACGGGGTCAGTTTGTCCTGCTGTTCCCACGTTGCAATTTCACTGCTGGCACGCTTGAAGGCATCGACGAAGTTGTCGGTGTGGTTCAGCGCGTCTTCCAGCCAGGCGTGGCCGAAGTAGGTGATATCCGATTCGCTGCCGCAGCCGAACGAGCTGCGGTCGCGGCGCGCGGCGGTGAGTACCATCGTGCCGGGGTCGCGCAGTGGTGGCACGAAACCGCCGGAGTAGCAGGCGTTGATCACCAGCACTTTCCACTTGAAATGATGCATGGCGAGGATGCTGGCCAGATCCTGCGCGTCGATCTGATCCAGCGGCAGCGGATCCATGTCGACCAGCAAGGTGTGGTCCTCGCTGCCGTGACTGGTGACGTACAACAGCAGGATGTCCTGGTCGGGTTGCATGATCTGGTCGAGACCGCCGAGTGCAGCCTCCAGGTTGCTCCAGCTGGCCAGCGGATGGGTGGTCAGCGTGGCCGGGTTGTTTTCCAGCACCAGGCTGTGGGCGGTGGGCCCGAAGCGCGCGGTGAAAAGTTGCGCGGCGTACTCCGCTTCATTGCGGAACACATCTTCGCCGCCATCGCCAGCGAAAGTCAGCAGATACAGGTTTGGTTTGCCGGTGACGCGCGGGGTAAGCCGCGCCAGCGCGTCGCGGACCATCCGCGGTTGCGCGTAGATCACTTGTTCCGGGCTGGGGGCCGAGTCCGGCCAGTCGTCGCCGACGCTGGCGTGGTTCTCGGTGACTGCCGTGGAGCCCGGCGATGCGACGGTCGCCGCTGACAAGGGCCTCGCCGGCGTCACCTGGGCTGACGGCGCGGAAGTGGGCGCGCGGCCCGGCATCCACAGCATCAACACGATACCGGCGGCAAAGGCCAACAGGATGGTCAGGGCGGTCCGCATGGCGTGGCTCACATGTCAGGCCGTCACGATGACGGCATCGAAATCGCGATAGACCGGATGACGCGGCGATGGGGGCAGTGGATCCGGTTCGCGCACCAGCCAGCCGGTGTGGAAGCCGGTGGCCTTCGCCGCGTCGAGTTCTTCGACGATGTCGGACAGGAACAACAGATGCCGGGGTTGCTCCCCGATGACCTCGGCGAGGCGGCGATACGACTCGCTCTCGCGCTTGGGTCCGGTTTCGGTGTCGAAATAGCCAGCGAACAATGGCGTCAGGTCGCCGGCCTCGCTGTGGCGGAAGAAAAGCTGCTGGGCCAGCACCGAGCCGGAGGAATAGACGTACAGACGCAGGCCGTCGGCTCGCCATTCGCGCAGGCGCGCGGCAACTTCCGGGTACAGGTGGGCACGATAGGCGCCGGATTCGTAGCCATCCTTCCAGATCATGCCTTGCAGTGCTTTCAGCGCGGTGGATTTGCGATCCTGATCGATCCATCGCAGGAGCAGTTCGATCACTTCCTGGCGCTCGGCCTGGATCAGTCCGGCCTCCAGCGCGGCCTCATGCAGCCAATGCTGCACCTCGGGCTGCTCGCCGTGCGTTTCGATGAAGGCGGGCAGGCGCTGGCGTGCATACGGGAACAGCACGTCGCGGACGAAGTCGATCGAGCTGGTGGTGCCTTCGATGTCGGTGACGAGGGCGCGGATTTCGATCATGGGGCTGGCATTTGGCATTCGGAATTCGGGATTGGCAAGAGCATGAGGCATCGCCGACGAGCACGTTCCTATGTGTTGCGGAGCGGGGCGCTCATGCGGGGAAAGCGCGTGGCGATCCCGTCGCCGGTGAAGCTTGCCACCCAGCCTTCCTTGTTGGTGAACAGGCGGATCGCCACGAAGTACGGCGATTCGCTCATGTCGAACCAGTGGCGGGTGCCGTCCGGTACGCCGATCAGATCGCCTTGTTGGCACAGGATGTCGTAGACTTTGCCGTCCACGTGCAGCGTGAACTGCCCGGAGCCGGCGACGAAGAAGCGCACTTCGTCTTCGCTGTGAGTGTGTTCGCTGAGGAATTTCTGACGCAGCGTGGCGCGGTCGGGGTGGTCGGGTGTCAGGCTGATCACGTCGACCGCGCGGTAGCCCGCTTCACCCATCAGGCGGTCGATGTCGCTGCGGTAAGCCGCGATGACCTCGTCCTGGCTGCTGCCGGGAGCAATCGGCTTGCTCGCTTCCCACTGCTCGAAGCGCACGCCGATCTCGCCAAGCTCGGCAGCGATCGCAGCGTGATCGTGGAGTGTGAGGCGTTCTGTTTGCGGTTCGCCTTCGTCGAAAATGCGCAGTCGGCTCATGATGCCCTCAGTTTTCTCAGGTCCAGTTCGCAACCAAGCAGGAATTCCAGTGCTTCGAGATGTCGCTCGGTTTCGGCCATGTCGCGGCCCCAGGTATAGATGCCGTGGCCGTCGATCAGGTAGGCGTGCAGTGGCTTGTCTGCATCCAGCCACGCGTCGACCCGGGCGACCAGTTCCGGCATATGTTGCGTGTTCGGGAACACCGGGATTTCCAGCACGTTCTCATGCGTGTCGTGGCCAGTGATCGCCTTTTGCAGTTCCCATCCCTGCAGGCGGATCACGCCCTCGCTGCCGAACAGGCGTGAAGCGACGCTTTGGGTTCGCGAATGGGTGTGCAGCACGGCCCCTACCGCGGGCCAGCGGCGGTAGAGCTGAGTGTGCAGGGCCGTTTCGGCGCTGGGACAGGCGTCGCTACCGACCGCGTTGCCGCGCAGGTCGATCAGCATGATGTCGTCGGGGCCGAGCTTGCCCTTGTCTCGGCCGGAGACCGTGATGGCGGCGTGATTCGCGTCGACGCGCATCGAGAAATTGCCGCTGGTTGCCGGCGTCCAGCCCTTGTTTGCCAGCTCGCGCGCCGTCGTCGCAATGCGGTCGGCACAGGCGTCGAACCGGCTGGCGGCTATCGTGGCGGGCAAGGTCTGACGCATGTGCTTTGGACGTCCAAATGAGGCAGTGATGGTAACACGCGGCGTGGACTCTTCATGACGGAATGAGAGCCATTCTCGCCAGTCAGGAAACATTGCGCTCGCCGGCGTACCATCGCCGTGGAACCGGCGCAGGGTGTGTCGGGCGCAAACGATGGAGACTTGTCCATGTCGAACGATAAAGATATCGAATCGCGTCGCCGATTCCTCAAGGTGGCCGCCGGTACTACGGCTGCGGCGGTGGTGATGGGCGGCTTGCCGCGTTTTGCGCGCGCAGCCGAGCTGCCGCCACTCCCGCCAACGGATCCGACCGCCAAGGCGCTGGATTATGTCGAAGACAATACCAAGTCGACCAATGCGAAGCACAAGGCAGGCGATGACTGCACCAATTGCCAGTTCTACTCCGGCGGCCCTACCGGTCGTGGCCCGTGCCAACTGTTCCCCGGTCATTCGGTGAACGCAAAGGGCTGGTGCATATCGCATACGACGAAGAAAGCCTGATCGCGGCGTGGTGCATCGAAAGGGGCCGGCGATTTCGCCGGCCCCTTTCGTTTGTGCGTGACTGCCGGCTGGAAGTCTGTCGTGCTTTGTGGTCGAGGCGAGGAGTTCGCCTGTGTGAGGACAGCAACTGACGGTTCGCCGGTCCACAGTGGTTCCATGGACCAAGAATCGGCTGCTAGTGGACCGCACAGACGGACTCGCAGACCAGCCAGGCGCAGTCCGACCGACTCGTGGATAGTTTGCAAGGAAGGGTCGCCTGCTGCTTGCACGCGATACCCGGGCCCGAGCCTGCGACATACTACCGGCGAAATCCACGACCTTGCGTTCACCAACCGCCCGATCGGGTCCGCGGCACATCAGGTCGCCCATGCGCGGCGGCGCCCCCGTTGCAGCGGTCGTGTTTTCGCACGCTTCAAGCCGACGAGACGCCATGTTGATGCGCGGAGCGGACAAAGTGCGGCCCGGCAACGTCAGGCTGAGGAGCTGCTTGCCTGACGCGCCGGGCCGCGATCCGGGGCCCACTGCCAAGTGATATCCCTCGGACTGAGGATCATACTCCCGAGCCCGGCGAATGGGCGACCCCCTGGATGAAGTTTCTCTGCAATCAAGGCAACAAGTCACGTAAAATCAAATAGTTAGTATCGATTCTAGGGATCGTTTGACAACTTTTGTCGCTTTTTGCAGAAGGGCGATGTTGCTCACACTTAACAGACAATCTCCACGCGCCCGCGAAGTTATCCGAATTTCAGCGGAATCTTGTCACTTGGGCGTCATGTGAGGTCTGACGCAGCACACTGTGCCGTCGGCTATATAAAAAGTAGATCACAAATCCGAGTGCGGTCCAGACGCCCAGGATCGCCCAGTTGAACCAGTCCAGGCTGAAAAGCAGGGCGAAGCAACTCGCCACGCCGGCCAGGCAGGTGAACCAGACCCACGGCACCCGGAACGTGCGTGGCAAGTCCGGCATGGTATGGCGCAGGATCAGCACGCCGCCACACACCGCCGAAAACGCAATCAGGGTACCCATCGAGGTCAGGTTGGCCAGCAGGTCCAGCGGGAATACCGCCGCCAGCAGGGCGATCATGCCGCCAGTGATCAGCGTGTTGATATACGGTGTGCGATAGCGCGGATGCACCTTGGCGAATACGCCCGGCAGCATGCCGTCGCGCGCCATGATCATGAAGATGCGTGGCTGCGCGATGATCATCACCAGAATCACCGACGACAGGCCGATCATCGCGCCGATCTCCACGATCAGGCGCAGCCAGCCCAACTGCGGGATGGCAGCCACCGCAGTGACCACGGGCTCGGGGGTATCCAGCACCGTGTATGGCACCAGGCCGGTCAACACCGCGGCCATCGCCAGGTAGAGCACGGTACAGATCACCAGCGAAACCAGTATGCCGAACGGCAGGTCGCGTTGCGGATTCTTGCATTCCTGCGCCGCCGTGGATGTCGCCTCGAAACCGATGTAGGCGAAGAACACCATGGCCGCGCCGCGCATGACGCCGGACCAACCGTACTTGCCGTCGCCCTGCGGCTCCGGAATGAACGGATGCCAGTTTTCCGGGTTCACGTAGCGGTAGCCGGCGATCACCACGATGATGATCAGGCCGACCTTGACCAGCACCATCAGCGCATTCAGGCCGGAGGATTCACGGATGCCGGTGTAGCACAGCCAGGTCAGTGCCAGCACGATCGCGACCGCGGGCAAGTTGAACAAATGACCGGTAGCCACGAGCTGCCCGTTGGTGTAGGCCAGCGGAGCCTCAGTCAGTGCAATCGGTAGGTGGATACCCATGTTGTCGAGCAAGCTGGTGAAGTAGCCGGTCCAGCTGGCCGCCACCGCGGAGGCCGAGATGCCGTATTCGGCAACCATGTTCCAGCCGATGAACCAGGCGGCGAGTTCGCCCAGCGACGCGTAGGCGTAGGAATAGGAGCTGCCGGAAATCGGGATCAGGGTCGCGAACTCGGCATAGCACAGCGCGCTGAAACCGCTGCAGATGGCAGCGAAGACGAAGGACAGCAACACCGCCGGGCCGGCATGTTCGGCCGCAGCGGTGCCGGTGACCACGAAGATGCCGGTGCCGATCACCGCGCCGATGCCCAGCGCGGTGATGCCCCACGGCCCCAGCGTGCGGCGCAACGCGGGCCCGTGGGCGTGGTCGTCGTTGCTGAAATCGGTCTTGCGCGCGAGCAGCTGGTTGAGCATGGGCTGAAAGTCTTGGTAAAAGGCCGTTTGACGGCGATGACACGGGGCTGCAAAAACTTCGCGGCCGGCGCTGGAGCGTCGGCCGCGGGTGGGATCAGTCGGCGCGCAGGCGCAACTTGCTGTGGCGATAGCCGTAGAAGCCGTAGATCAGGAAGCCGATCGCAGTCCAGCCGAGGATCAGCCACCAGCGCGTTTCGAACGCCTGCCAGAACAGGAACAGGCAGGCCGCCGCGCCCAGTGGACAGACCACCCACACGAACGGCACGCGGAAGGCGCGCGGCAGGTCAGGGCGGGTATAGCGCAGCACCAGCACGCCGATGCACACCGTAGCAAAGGCCAGCAGGGTGCCCATCGACACCAGGTCGCCCAGCACGTCCACCGGGAACAGGCCAGCCAGTATCGCGGCAATCGTGCCGACGATGACGGTGCCCACATAGGGCGTGCGGTGCTTCGGGTGTACTTTGCCGAGCAGTTTGGGCATCAGGCCATCCCGGGACATCGAATAGAAGATGCGCGGTTGACCCATCAGCATCACCAGCACCACCGAGCTCAGACCCGCCAGCGCGGCAAAGACCACCAGGATCCTCAGCGTGCCCAGGATGTAACTGGCGGTGCTGCCTGCCGGCACTGTGCCCAGCACGTAGTTCAGCGCGGTGGCCACCGGTTCAGGCGTATTGAGGTCGGCGTAGGGCGCCAGGCCGGTCAGCGCCGCGGCCATGGCGATGTACAACACGGTGCAGATGACCAGCGAACCGAGAATGCCGATCGGCATGTCGCGCGATGGATTCTTGGCCTCTCCGGCGGCGGTCGACACCGCATCGAAACCGATGTAGGCAAAGAACACCAGCGTGGCCGCGCGGATCACGCCGCTCCAGCCGTATTTGAAACCGCCCTGATTCTCGGGAATGAACGGATGCCACAGGCTCGGATTGAGGTAATGGAAGGTCACCACGAGGAACAGCAGGATCACGATCACCTTGATCGCCACGATGACGGAATTTACCGTGGCCGACTGTGTAATGCCGCGGTAGCACAGCCAGCTGATCGCCGCGACGATCGCCACCGCCGGCAGGTTGATCAGGGTGCCGGTGGCGATGATGTGGTGGCCGCTTTCGTCGAAGGTCAGCGGCGCGGAGGCCACCAAAGCCGGCAGCGAGACGTCGACGCCGATCCATCCACTGATCATGCGCAGCAGTTCGTTGAAGTAGCCGGACCAGCCCACCGCCACGGTCGATGCCGCGAACAGGTATTCCAGGACCAGGTTCCAGCCCACGAACCAGGCGACAACCTCGCCCAGCGTGGCATAGGAATAGGAATACGCGCTGCCGGATACCGGCAGCATGGCGGCGAACTCGGCATAGCACAGGCCAGCCAGCGCACAGGCAAAACCCGCCATCAGGAAGCTGATCACCAGGGCGGGCCCGGCGAACTGCGCGGCGGCGGTTCCCGTGATCACGAAGATGCCGGCGCCGATCACCGCGCCGATGCCCAGCATCACCAGATGGCGCGCGGTGAGTGCGCGTTTCAGCGTCACCTCGCCAGTAATGCTGCCCTCGACTGGCTCGCCGGCATCGACGTGAGGCATCGCCTCGATGCCGTGGGTGGCAAAAAGACCTTTTATCATCGAGTTCCCCTCCAGTTACTTCTTTGGGCCGCGTCGGTTCGCTGGCAAGCGGATCAACACGGCGGGCAATGGCGGGCCAACATATCCCATGCGGCGAAGGTTGTACAAGCGCGGTTCGTATTGCGGTGAAGCATCACACGAACGGGTCCAAGACGCTTTAATGGATGTCCATGCAAAAGCTCGCCGTTACCGCGTTGGGTGGCTGGCACACAGGTGCGTGCCGCATTCGCCGATTGTGCTCGAAGCTGCCAGACGGGCTGGTGCGTCGGTTGACACGGTGCGTCGGTTGACACGGTGTGTCAGCCGCCGTGCAGCGGCCACGATGATTCAAGGCAGGAGCATCGCCCGCAGGCGGACTCCTACGCGTACTTCGTCGGGGCCGGGTTGAGCTGGCCACAGACGTCGCAGGTGCGTGCCGCGCGCGAACGGTAGAAGCGCTCGAACACGGGCGGGAAATCATGCTCGATGCTTTCGAGCGTGAAGTATTCCTCGTACAGCTTGTGGTTGCACTGCTCGCAGAACCACATCAGACCGTCTTTCTCGCCGATCACGCGGCGGCGCTCGATCACCAGACCGATCGAGCCGGCGGCGCGATTCGGTGAGTGCGGCACGCGCGGCGGCAGGTAGAAGATCTCGCCGGCGCGCAGCGGAATGTCGCGAGCGACGCCGTCGTCCTGCACTTTCAACGTGATCTCGCCTTCCAGCTGGTAGAAGAATTCGGGACCTTCGTCGTAGTGGTAGTCGGTGCGCGCATTGGGGCCACCGACGATCATGATGATGAAGTCGCCGTCGACGATGCACTTGTTGCCGACCGGCGGTTTCAGCAGGTGACGATGTTCATCGATCCAGCGCTCGAGGTTCAACGGTGGCAGCAGGGCCATGCAGGTTGCTCTTCGGAAGCCAGAACGCACCATAACGCTGCCGTTGCCACAAAAAAAGCGTCCGACGACCAGGTCAGGCGCCGTGCTGTGGCTGTTGCGGTCTTCGCTGTTACGGCATCCGCACCTTGTTGATCACGAAGATCACGCCGTTGGACTGGGTCACGTCCGCAATGGTGACATCGGCGACATTGCTCTTGTCATCGGTCACCGTCTACTTGCCATCGTGCTCGGCGGCGGTGATCGAATCGCCTTCGACCGTCTTCAGCAGCGCCTTGCCGCCGTGTGCCTTGGCCGGCTTGGCCAGGTCGTGCGCGGTGTATTAGCCCGGCTCGACATGACAGGTGAGGATCTTGCTCAGAGTGGCCTTGTTTTCCGGCTTCAGCAGAGTGCCGACGGTGCCGGTGGGCAGCGCCGCGAAGGCCTCGTTGGTGGGCGCGAACACGGTGAACGGGGCGGGGCCTTCGAGCGTGCTGACCAGACCGGCAGCCTTCACAGTGGCGACCAGGGTGGTGTGG
>CAJDVU010000126.1_pt1 | contig 16530 bp, 17 predicted proteins | sample 7391431 | NCBI WGS metagenome assembly CAJDVU01 (sample SAMEA7055700, study PRJEB34461) | soil metagenome | biome: terrestrial ecosystem; feature: Peninsula; material: soil | place: Antarctica | collected 2016
GCTGGTCGGGGTACTGCCGCTGTTCGATCCACCGCGGGAGGATGCGAAGGCTACCGTTGCCACGGCACGCGCGATGGGCGTCAAGGTCAAGATGGTCACCGGCGATGCCCTGGCGATCGCCAAGGAGACGGCCAAGAAACTGGACATGGGCGCGGATATCCTCGATGCCAGAAGCCTGGGTGACTCGAAGAAGGACGAAAGTGCTGACGTGGCTGCGTCCATCGCGAACGCTGACGGCTTTGCCCAGGTGTTTCCGGAGCACAAGTTCCATATCGTCGACGTGCTGCAGAAGCACGGTCACATCGTCGGCATGACCGGTGATGGCGTAAACGATGCGCCAGCCTTGAAGAAGGCCGATTGCGGCATCGCCGTATCCGGCGCTACCGATGCAGCGCGCGCGGCGGCATCGATCGTGCTGACCACGCCGGGGCTGGCGGTAATCATCGATGCGATCAAGGAGAGCCGCAAGATCTTCCAGCGGATGAACAGCTACGCGATCTATCGGATCGCGGAAACGTTGCGGGTGCTGCTGTTCATGACCGCGGCGATCCTGATCTTCAACTTCTTTCCGTTGACGGCCGTGATGATCGTGATGCTGGCCTTGCTCAACGACGGCGCGATCCTGTCGATCGCGTACGACAACGTGAAATACAAGGACCAGCCCGAAGCATGGAACATGAAGCTGGTGCTAGGCGTGGCCTCGGTGCTGGGCGTCGTCGGGCCGATCGCCGCGTTCGGGCTGTTCTATCTCGGCGACCGCGTCTGGCACCTGTCGCACGCGCAGCTGCAGCCGATGATGTACCTGATGCTGTCGGTGGCTGGCCACCTGACGATCTTCCTCACCCGCACGCGCGGGCCGTTCTGGTCGATCCGTCCGGCGCGTGTGTTGTGGATGGCGGTGCTCGGCACCCAGATCATCGCCACGCTGATCGCCGTCTACGGTTTCCTGATGCCGCCGCTGGGCTGGAAGCTGGCGGGTGTGGTCTGGGGCTACGCGTTGATCTGGGCGCTGCTGAGCGACCCCGTGAAGTTGCTGGCCTATCGGATTTTCGATCCGGTCAAGGTCAAGGCCGACGCGAAGGCGGGAGCCACGCCTGAAGCGAAGACCACGTCGACACCTCAAGCGAAAGCCGAACCTGCGCCTGAGACGAAAGGCGGGGCGTCGCCCGAAGCAAAGACCGAACCTTCGCGTGAGGCAGACACCGATCCCAAAGCGGAAGCGAAGGCCGAGCCAGCGCCTGAGGCGAAAGCCGACGCCACGCCTGAAGCAAAGGCCGAACCTACGCATGAAGCGAAGGCCGAACCTGCACCTAAAGCAAAGATTGAGCCCAAGGCTGAAGCGAAGGCCGACCGCACGCCTGCGGCGAAAGCTGAGCCCGCGCCTGAAGTGAAGTCCGAACCTGCACCTGAAGCAAACACCGATCCCAAAGCGGAAGCGAACGCCGGCCCCGCGCCTGAGGCGAAAGGCGAAGCCACGCCCCAAGCAAAGGCCGCATCTGCTTGTGAAGCAAACGCCGAACCTGCTGCGGCAAAAACCGCCACCAAGCCTGAAACCACGGCGGAACCCAAGCCTGAAGTGAAGGCCGAATCCGAACCCAAGCCGAAGGCCGAGCCCGCAGCGAAAGTCGAAACACTTGAAGTCGAGGTGACTCCGCAACTCGTCAAGCGCGTTCAGGCCCTCTACAAGGAACTGGGTCGCGCGGACGTTCGCGCCGTCGAGGCATCAGAAAAAACGCCGGCGCCATCGCCAAAGGATCACAAATCCGAATAGCCGCCTTCGTCGCGCTCGCGTGGCCACCACGATGAGGATGAAGACCGATGCAGAGGTATCCCGTCTGTTACTCACAAGCGTGTGCCAGACACCTCGCGACCGATGCGAGTGAAGGCGTTCGTTTTGCAAGTAAAGCCTCGGCAGCGAATCCTCCTCGAACAACACATCGACTCACCATCGCAAGAAAACTCAAAGCCGGTCACCATCAAAGCCGGCGCGTTTCAGTCCGTGAATCACATAGGGGCATTCGCGCATCAGCTCCCACAGCAGACCGCTGCGGTGATTTTCGATCATCAGCACCACCGGGCCCTGGTTGATGCCGAAGTGCCAGGGCGAAACCCAGCCACCGGCGTGACCTGGCTTGGCGGCATACGTAGGGTTGATAGTTGCCCTAAACCCGTATGGATTGATGTCGTGAAGTTTCAGATCTTCGATGAAGTAATCGATGGCAGGCAGCACGATTTCTGGTGCGAACGGCAGCGAGGCTACAACGGCCCACGGCGCAATGGTGCCGTCATCGGGTCCGTAGGGAACGCCGCGTGCCGTATAGGCAAGAAATCGACGTTCCACGCCGTCGATCAGCACGGTAGCGGGGCCCGGCCCCTGGCTAGCGGTCAGGCCCCAGCAATCCGCAGAGTAGCCTTCGAATCCCAGCGGGTTGGCGATGGCATATTGCCGTTGTACATAAGTCGCGCGTCGGCTGTTTTCGAAGTAGTCGATGCCCTTGTCGCGCATGAAGCCATCCTGGATGCCGCGGAAGTCGATCCAGACTTGTGGAAACTGATGGGTGAAAAGCGCGCCAGCGTAGAGATAGTCGTAGCCGTAGATCTGCTTCCATTCATAGCCGGAAGTCCAGGCCATATAGCTCTCTTCGGGGACAGGGTGTGTTGGTGAGCCGAGTGCCAATAGATAAAGGAGCAAGGCCTCGTTGTAGCCTTTCCAGCGGGATTCCAGAAATCCGCTTTCGGGGCGCCATCCCATGCTCACGGTGGCATCTCCATCCAGCGCCCAGTCCCATTCCACCCGTCGATAGAGCGCGTCGGCCAGCGAGCGGATCTCGACTTCGGCAGCTACCCGTCCGGTGAAGAACCTCGCACAGGCAAGCATGCCGGCCAGCAGCAACGTCGTGTCGATGGTCGACAACTCGCATTGCCAGGCACGGCGGCCGGTTTGCATATCGAGGAAGTGATAGTAGAAGCCCCGGTATCCCGTGGCATCCGGCTCGGGGCCATGAGCACTGCTCGCAAAGAACCGCAGCGTGGCCAGCGTGCGTTGCACGGCTGCCGCGCGCGACAGAAAATCACGTGTGACCGCGACTGGATAGCAAGCCAGAGCAAATCCCACCGCGGCGATGCTCGAAGGCCAATCCAGCGACCACTTGTCATCCGGCGCCGTCTTGTCTCGGATCAACCCATTGACTGGATTGGCTTCGCATTCGAAATAGCGAAAAGCTTTCTTCTGGATATCCTGGAGCTTTTCATCGGTGCTTTCGGGCGGATGGCTCATGGCACGTGGACAATGAGCAAAGCCGGATCATGAAGACGGCAGATCATGTTGATTTCACTCACTCTCCATGGCTGCTTGCATCGATGCAGATTCTGCCTGCGGTGGTTTCGGCGCACCCAAATCCACCGTGAAGGCTACCCGAGGCTGCACGCGCCTGACCACCCACGGAAAGCACACCGTTCAAGCCAACCGGCGAGGCCAACCTCCGCGATCAGAGCAAATCATCCGCCGGGATTCAGCTCGGTTCGCGTCCAGCGGCAGACGTTATCGGCTGACGCGAAAAACCGAGACACTCTCGCACTCAGGGCAACGAAACGTCCGCAGCTCTGGGGCTTCCGGGAGAGGTGGCGTCGCTTCGTAAGAGGCATTCTGCGAATACGCGCGCATTTCGACCTTTCGGCCAGAGCTTGCACAGGTTTTGCAAATTACCGGCCCATCGGGCAACGGTAGATACTCTTTTTTCATGATCACCATCCAGCTGATCGATTGCGCCGAAACTCCGGCAGTGACCGGGCACAACCTACGCTCGGCGCGGCCCATGGGAAACCGGCTTACCTGGCAGATCCTGGGCGCTGGCGAGATGCGGTTGCGGCGTTGGCGGGACGAACACCTATTTCATCATCGTGATAACTGAAACTAATCCTTGTTCCGTGCACAGCATGTGCAAGGGACGAGGATGCTTGGCGGTCTCTACCCATCCGGGACTCGCCGATGCGCACAAGACCAGGCAGCCGCCGACGCTCGTTTTTGCCTGCGCCCGTAGCGTCGCTCCATTTCGGGGGTTGCGTCCCGTCAGGGCTGATTCGCGTCCGTGCTCATGGGCGCAGCGTCTGCATGCCGTGCATCTACCGCGCGCATGCTCAGCCAGCCCGTGAACGTGGCAATCACCAGCGGCGCGGATTCAGAAAAATCGATTCGTCTGCGAACCACGATGCCTTTGCGCCAACACGCCCACCACAGCTCCTAGCGACAACCCACGCGCCCGCAACGCCACGGTGAGATGAAACACCAGATCCGCCGCCTCACCCAGCAACTCCTCATCGCTTTGCGCTACGGCGGCCAGCGCAGTCTCGACACCTTCTTCGCCCACCTTCTGCGCAATGCGGCGAATGCCGCCGTCAAATAGTTTGGTGGTGTAGCTGCCGTCGGGCCGCTCGGCGTGACGCTGCGCGACCAGTGCATCAAGTTCGGCGAGAAATCCCAGCGGTGGCCGTACATCGGCGCTATCGCCGAAGCAGCTGGAGGTGCCGAGGTGGCAGGTCGGTCCGTGCGGGTCGGCCTGGATCAGCAAGGTGTCGGCGTCGCAGTCGATGCGGATCGACTTCAGTAGCAGCACATGGCCGGAGCTTTCGCCCTTGGTCCACAGACGCTGTTTGCTGCGGCTGTAGAACGTGACGTGGCCGCTGACTTGAGTTTGCACCAGCGCTTGGGCGTTCATGTAGCCGAGCATCAGCACTTCGCCGCTCAGCCAATGTTGCACGATCGCGGGCAGCAGGCCGTTTCCTTTGGCCCAGTCGAGACGGCTGACATCCGTATTGGCATCACTCATGTCTGTATTTCCTTGAAGCTCACAAACGCACCGGAACGCCCTGCTCGTGCAGGTACTGCTTGAGTGCAGGGATCGCGATGGTACCGGAGTGGAACACGCTGGCGGCCAGCGCACCGTCCACATCGGCGTCGACGAAGGCATCGCGGAAATGTTCGGGAGCACCGGCACCGCCGGAGGCGACCAGCGGCACGTGGCAGATCGCGCGCGCACGCTTCAGTTGAGCCAGATCGTAGCCGCCGCGTACGCCGTCGCTGCCCATGCAGTTGAGCACGATCTCGCCGGCGCCGCGTTGTTGCGCCTCGGCGATCCAGTCCAGCGTCTTTCGCGCCAGCGCCTGCGTCTTCGAAGGGTCGCCGCTGTACTGGCGTACGTGCCATTCACCGTCGGCATCACGCAGCGAGTCGATGCCGACCACCACGCATTGCACGCCGAACGCGGCGGCCAGTTCATCAATCAGTTCGGGGCGCTCCAGCGCGGGCGAGTTCACCGAGATCTTGTCGGCGCCGGCGTGCAGCACGGCGCGCGCCTCCTCGACCGAGCGGATGCCGCCAGCGACGCAGAACGGAATGTCGATCACGCGGGCGACCTTTTCGACCCACCTGCGATCCACGCTGCGCCCTTCGGGGCTGGCGATGATGTCGTAGAACACCAGCTCATCCGCGCCTTCGTCGCGGTAGCGCAAGGCCAGCTCGACGATCTCGCCCATCACCACGTGATCGCGAAAGCGCACGCCCTTGACGACCTGGCCGTCACGCACGTCGAGACACGGGATGATGCGGCGGCTCAGCATGCGAGGGCGTCTTCCAAAGTAAAGCGGCGTTCCAGCAGCGCGCGACCCAGGATCACACCGTGTGCACCAGCGTCGCGAGCTGCGCGAATGTCATCGAGCGAACGCACGCCACCGGACGCTTGCACTGCCAGTGACGGCACGCTGCCGGCGAGGTGGCGGTACAGGTCAAGATTGAAGCCGGCCAGCATGCCGTCACGGTCGATGTCCGTGCATAGCAGGTGACACGCACCGCGCGCGGCGTACCACGGCGCCAGTTCGTCCAGCGTGCGCGCCTCGACTTCGGTCCAGCCGGCGCTGGGCAAGATCCAACGGTCATCGATGCGACGTGTATCCAGCGCGAGGGTCAGGCGTTCGGCGCCATATTGCGCCAACCAGCCGGCGACCCGTTCGGGATCGCGGATCGCCACGCTGCCCAGCACCACGCGCTGCACGCCGGCATCGAACAGGCGCTGCAGGTCGGATTCCTCGCGCACGCCACCGCCGGCCTGGATCGCCATGCCGTCGACGGCGATTGCGGCGATCACCGCGAGGTTGTCGAGGTTGCCGGAGCGCGCACCATCCAGATCCACCAGATGCAGCCAGTGCGCGCCGGCAGCGGCGTAGCGCCTGGCCAGTTCACGCGGATCGGCGGCATAGGTCGTCTGCTGCGCATAGTCACCTTGCTTCAGGCGCACCACCTGACCGCCACGCAGGTCGATCGCGGGAATCACGTCAAAAGTCATAGTCGGAGAAAATTCTGCAGAAGCGTGGCGCCGACTGACGCCGAGCGTTCGGGATGAAATTGCATGCCGTAGAAATTGTCGCGTGCGATCACCGCGGAGAACGGCGCACCGTAATCGCTGCTGGCCAGCGTCCACTCGCCTGTCGGCACCGCGTAGCTGTGCACGAAGTAGGCTTGCCCGTCGTCGCCCAGCCCGGCCAGCAAGGGATGCTCGCGCTGCGTGATTACGCGGTTCCAGCCCATGTGCGGCACGCGCAGGCCGGGCGCGTCAGCGAAGCGGCGCACCGGCGCGGGGATCAAGCCGAGACATTCGGTATCGCCCTCTTCCGAATGCGCGCACAGCAGCTGCATGCCGAGACACACGCCGAGCACGGGCTGCCGCAGCAAGCGCACCAGCTCGACCAGGCCCAGCTCACGCAGCCGCGCCATGCCCGGGCCAGCGGCACCCACGCCCGGCAGGATCACCTTGTCGGCGGCTCGGATGGTTGCCCCGTCCGCTGTCAGCGCGGCGTCCACGCCGAGTCGCTGCAAGGCGTAGCGCACCGAGCCGAATGGGCGCCTCACGCAACATGCAACCTGCAGGAGCCCGCTCGCGGACGATGCTCCTGATTTATTCTCTTCCCGATTCCCGATTCCCCATTCCCGGCCCAACGGCATCGCCCGCAAGCGGGCTCCTGCGACGACGGCCGGGGTGATCGGCATCACAGCGAGCCCTTGGTGGTGGGCAGCTCGCTGCCTTCGCGCCGGATCGCCTGGCGCAGGGTGCGCGCCACGACCTTGAAGCAGGCTTCGACCATGTGGTGCGCGTTGTCGCCATGCACGGACAAGTGCAGGTTGGCGCCCAGCGATTCACACAACGATCGGAAGAAATGCGGTACCAGTTCGGTCGGCACTTCACCCACGCGCTCTCGCGGGAAGTGTCCCTCGAACACGAAATAGGGACGACCGGAAAGGTCCAGCGCCGCGCTGGCGTGTGATTCATCCATCGGCAACGTGAAGCCATAGCGAGCAATGCCGCGCTTGTCGCCCAATGCCTGTTTCAATGCCTGGCCGAGTGCCAGCGCGCAGTCTTCGATGGTGTGGTGTTCGTCAATGTGGGTGTCGCCGTCGCAATGCAGCTCCAGCGCGAAGCCGCCGTGCTTGCCGACCTGTTCCAGCATGTGGTCGAAGAAGCCCAGGCCGGTGCGCACCTTCGGCTCGGCCCGGCGATCGAGATCCACCTTGACCGTGATCCGGGTTTCCTTCGTGTTGCGGACCACGCTGGCCGTACGCGGCGCGTCCAGCAGTTCGTGCGCCAGCATTTCCCAGCTGACGCCCTGCGGCCCGACGAGGCAGCCGCGCACGCCGAGGTTGGCAGCGAACTGCAGGTCGGTCGCACGATCACCGATCATCGCCGAAGCCGCGCGGCTCCAGCGGTCGTCGGTCAGATAATGCCGCACCAGACCAATGCCGGGCTTGCGTGTGTCCAGACCTTCGCGCGCGAAGCTGCGGTCAATCAACACTTCGCGAAATCGGATGCCTTGCGAGGAGAGGATGCCCAGCAGCAGTTCCTGCGGGCCGGTGAAGTCCACTTCCGGGAAACTGTCGGTACCCAGGCCATCCTGGTTGGTCACCATCACCAGCTCGTAGCCGGCTGCCACGAAGCGCTGCAGGGCAGTGATCACGCCCGGCAGCAAGGCCAGCTTGGCGTAGCTGTCGATCTGCTGATCGGCGGGCTCCTCGATCAGGCAGCCATCGCGATCGACAAAAAGTAGCTTTCTTTGCTTCATGCCGATCCCTCACCCGAACCGCGGCGATCCGGCGTGAGCCGCTCCAGGACAGCCAGCATTTGATCGTTTTCGGCTGGCGTGCCGATGGTGATGCGCAAGGCATCACCCAGTTTTGGATAGCGCCGGATATCGCGCACCACGATGCCGGCGGCGAGCAGGCGCCGGTAGACCGCGCCCGCATCATCGAAACGGACCGCCAGGAAGTTTGCTTGCGACGGCAACACGGCGCGCACGCACGCCAGCGTAGCCAAGGCGCCGCGCACCCGCTCATGCTCGTTGCGCAGCGTGGCCAGGTGCTCGCGAGCCTGCGCCTGCCCCTCATCCGAGAACGCGGCCATCGCCACCGCCACGCACGGTAGCGGCAGCGGATAAGGCGGCATGATCCCGCGCAGCAGCGCGATCACCTCGGGGTTGGCCAGCAAACTGCCAATGCGGGCGCCGGCCAGCGCCCAGGCCTTGGACAAAGTACGCAGCACGGCCAGATGCTCGTAGCGATCGATCAAGTCCGCCACGCTGCGTTCGTAGGCGAATTCGATATACGCCTCATCCACCACCAGCAGCGCCCGGCCCTCGAGCATCTGCAGCAGGCGCTCAATGCTCTCGCGCGGCACGCACTGGCCGCTGGGATTGTTCGGGGTGCAGACAAAAATCAGCTTGACCGCAGGCGTGACGGCGGCAAGCACGGCATCCACGTCGAGCGTGAAATCATCCGCCAGTGGCACCTCGATCACCGCCGCGCTCTGGATGCGTGCGCAAACGCCGTACATGCCGAAGGTCGGTGGCTGGATCAGGATCGCGTCCTGGCCAGCACGACAGAACGCGCGAACAAGGAGGTCGATCGCCTCGTCACTGCCGCGGCCGACCAGCAACTGTTCATGGCGCACGCCGTACATCCCTGCCAGAGTCGAGACCAGCGCCGCCGGTTGCGGCTCGGGGTAACGGTTGCAACCCAAGCCGCCATCTCCCAGCGGCGGCCATGCGGACTCGTTCGCATTCAGGAATATCGCTCCCCCGCTCGCCTCCATGCGGGCCGAGGAATAAGGCTGCAGCGCACGGATCTCCGGGCGCGCCAGATCAAGCACACTCACGGCACGGCCTCCAGCGCGGCGAGGCGCAACGTCACCGCACGCCGATGTGCCTCCAGTTGTTCGGCGGCAGCCAGCGTCGCCGTGCATGGACCGATATTGCGCAGACCGTCGGTGGAGACCTCCTGCACGCTGATCTGCTTCTGGAAACTGGCCACGGACAAGCCGCTGTAGCTGCGCGCGTAGCCATAGGTCGGCAATACATGATTGCTGCCGCTGCAGTAGTCCCCGACCGATTCGGGCGTCCACGGACCGAGAAAGATCGAACCGGCGCTGTCGATGCGATCGAGCAGCTCGCGCGGCGCAGCGACCTGCAGGATCAGGTGTTCGGGAGCATAGCGGTTGCTTGCCTCGACCGCTTGCGCCAATGACTCGACCGCAATCAAGCGACTCTGCGCCAGCGCCTGGTTGGCGATCGCGCTGCGTGGCAGCGCCGCGCATTGCCGCTCGACTTCCGCTCCCACCGTGTCCAGCAGTTTCGCCGACGGGCTGAGCAGGATCACCTGCGAATCGGGACCATGTTCGGCCTGTGACAGCAGGTCGGCGGCGACGAATACCGGATTCGCGCCGGCGTCGGCGATCACCAGCACTTCGGAGGGACCAGCGGGCATGTCGATCGCGGCCCCCTCGGGATCGGAGGACACCTGCAGCTTTGCCTCGGTGACCCAGGCGTTGCCGGGGCCGAACAGCTTGTCGCACTTCGGCACGCTGTCCGTGCCGTAAGCCATCGCCGCGACGGCTTGCGCACCGCCCAGTTTGAAGACTTGGCGTATGCCGGTCAGCCGTGCCGCATACAGCACGGCCTCGTCGCAGCGACCATCGGCACGCGCTGGCGAACAAAGCACCACCTCGCGGCAACCGGCAATCTGCGCCGGTACGCCCAGCATCAGGGCGGTCGAGGGCAACGGCGCGCTGCCGGCGGGTACATACAGGCCGACCCGGTTGATCGGCCGCAGCATCCGCTCCACCCGTACACCGGGCGCGGTTTCGACCGCCACAGGCTGCGGGGCAGCGGCGCGATGGAACAGTTCGATGCGTCCGGCGGCTTCGCGAATTGCCGCCTTCAGCGCGGGATCGAGTGCGGCTTCGGCTGCAACGAACTCGGGCTCGTCCACCGCGATGACGTCCAGCGTGCAGCGATCGTACTTCGCGCTGAGTTCGCGCAGCGCCATGTCGCCGCGCTCGCGCACGGCAGAAATGATTCGCTCGACACCGTGGCGCAGCTCGTCGCCGCGTGCTTGCGCCGGCCGCGCCAACGCCTCGCGGCGGTCCGCTTCACTCAATGCATTCCAGTCCAGACGCTTCATGTGAGCCTGCTCTTCATGCCAACATTTTCTCCACCGGCAGCACGTACATCTCGCGCGCACCAGCCTTCTTGATCTCCTCCAGTTGCCGCCAGCTCACTTCGCCAGCGCACAACGCCTGCAGCATGAGTTGGTCCGGCTGGCCGGCCACCGACAGCAGGGTTGGCTGCGGGCCGCCCGGCAGCAGACGGGTGACCGCCTCCAACGTGCGCCGCGAGGTTTGCAGCAGCAGCAGGCGTGATTCGCGGACCTGGATCACACCGTCCAGGCGCTTGAGCAGCAATTCCAGCATGTCGCCGCGCTCGTCCACCGGCAGGGTCAATGGACCGGCGAGCACCGCCTCACTTTCCAGCAGCACGTCGGCCTCCCGCAACTGATTGGCCACCAGCGTGCCGCCGCTCTGTACCAGGTCGCAGATCGCATCGGCCGTGCCCAGTTTCGGCGCAATCTCGACCGAACCGGCCAGGGTCACCACACCGGCATCGATGTGCCGGTCGCGCAGCCACTCGCCAAGCAGTCCGGGATACGAAGTGGCAATGCGTCGGCCGGCCAGATCGCTCGGCCCGGTGTAGTCGAGCTCCTGCGGTACCGCGATCGACAGTCGGCAACGACCGAAACCGAGCGGTCGCAATTCGGTGAGCGGCTCGGCCTCGCGCCCCGCGGTGAGCTGGAACTCGCCCAGCACATTGCGGCCTACGATGCCGAGGTCGCATACCCCTTGGGCGATCAGGTTCGGGATGTCGTCATCGCGCACCAGCAACAGGTCCACTGGCTCGCCTTCGCCGAAACAGAACAGCTTGTCGCGGCTTTGCCGGAAGGTCAGGCCACACCGGCTCAGCAGGTCCAGTGCGGGCTCGGTGAGGCGACCGGATTTCTGCATCGCGATGCGCAAACGATCGCGTGGTTTCATGCTTTCTTCCTTGCGGTTTGTGCCTGCCGCCGGGCCGCTCGCGCCGCCGCCGCCAGGTAGCCGCCGCTGCCCTGATTGAGGTAGCGTGCCACCCGCCCGACCGTGGTAATGCTGACGGCGGTGCGCTCGTGGATCTCCCGATAAGGCACACCTTCAAGCAAATAAGGCACCACCCGCCAGCGGTCGACCAGTACCTCCAGCTCCGCTGGCGTACACAGGTCGCGCAGGAAGGCAGCCATCTCATCGACATTTCTCAACGACAGCAGCGCCTGGTAGAGGCTCAGCTCGGCGGACTCGGCAGGTGTCTCGGGATCGAGCGATCGGCGTTTCATAATGTATTAATGCGTTAACACAAGGATGCAAAGCTTACACGGCATGCCGCGAAGCAGCAACAATTTTTCTCGCGTTGCTCGCCGATCCCGGATATCAGTGAACGGCGCGACTGGTCACTCGCCTGCAGCCTGCGACAAGCTCCTGGCTTCTGGACCGCCGATCGAAGTTGCACGGCATTCCTCGCCGCGACCTCGCTGAACCGCGTATCTGCACTGCCCGCAAAAACCCCCGCCGAGGCAGGGGTGTCATGACCACGCCGGCAACCGGAGTCGGACGGGTCTCTAGGCGGACTTCTTCCGCGGAGCCGCCTTCTTCGTCGCCGCCGGTTTGGTTACCGTTGGCTTGCCGCCGGCCACGGTCGGTGCCACGGTGTGCGCCCGCGTGTTGCCGTAGCTACTGCGGTTGATCTTGCCGCGACGGGTCTTGCGATCGCCCTTGCCCATGGGAACTCCTTGAATCGGTGGATGTACGGCCGTCTAGCATAGCAGTCGGGTGGCAGAGGCCATAGCCGAGCGTCGCTCCGGCCCCGCGCTTCACCCGGCAAGCACGCTGGCGCAAGACGAACTCGCGGTGAACTGCCATCAGTGTGCGCACTGCGGCCCGTGCACGTGGACGGGCGCGCCATGGCGGCTGCGCCGCAGGTTGACGAAGTGTGCACTGGCCAGCAGCAACCCGCCGGAGGTCACCAGCGCGCTGTGCATGATCGGCGCAATGCTGTCGCCCCAGGTGACGCCCAGCAGCATCAGGGCCAGTCCCGGGATTGCCAGCAACAACGGCAATGGATGCTGATGGCGTCGAAAACCCCGGATCAAGGCAATCAAGGCCAGCGCGCAGGCAAACATCACGAAGCCGCGTTCGAAACGATGGTCGGCCAGAAACTCCAGCCCCAGCAGCGGCAACGCAGCCAGCACGAACGGCAGCAGGGCGCAGTGAATCGCGCACAGGAAGGACGCCGTCGCACCGACACGATCGGCCATTTGCCACCAGTGTGATTTGCTTGGCTGCCGGGAATCCATCTCTGCCTGCCTGGGGTCGCCGCACGGAACGACTGTCGTGCCTGGCACGCACGTTACATTATAACAACCACCGGCGCCATAGATCCGCGTGGTTGAACTCAGTCCTTCCGGCAGTTCTTGCAGACGCCGTGCACTTCCAGGGTTTGCGCCTGCGGGCGAAAGCCCAACGCGCGCGCCTGGGCCTCGATCAGCTCGGCCACCCGCTCATCGCAGACTTCCTGTGCGCTGTCGCAGGTATCGCAAATCAGGAACGGCACCTGGTGTGCCTCGGCCGGGTGATGACAGGAGACGAACGCGTTGATCGACTCCAGTTTGTGGATGAAGCCGTTTTCCAGCAGGAAATCGAGTGCCCGGTACACCGTGGGCGGCGCTGCGTTGCCATGCTGCTCGCGCAACTGGTCGAGCAGATCGTAGGCCTTGATGGGCTTGCCGGCAGCCGCGACAAGTTTCAGCACCTCCTTGCGCAGCGGCGTCAGGCGCAGGCCACGCTCCTGGCTCGCGTGCTCCACCGCACGCACGAAGCCTTTCGCATCATCGTGACGGTGCGAATGGTGGGGATGCAGGTCGTGGGCGCCTTCGTGCCTCAATGCGTTCACCTCGCAGTCGATGATACATCCGCCCCCCACAAGTCTCAGCGGGGCAGCGGCGGGGGCTTCAAGGGTGATTTGCGGCGTGGTTTGCACAGGATCACGAGCCATCCGATCGGTCCCAGCACCCACGCCCACAGCGCACCCTCGACCACCCTGCCGCGCCACCAGCCAAGCAGCAAACCCACGGCAACGAACAGCAGGCTCCACCAGAACATGGCCGCCCACGGCACCATATTCAACAGGTTGAAGAAAACGTGCCAGAACGCGCCAGGGGCATCGAGATCGACGCCTTGCGTCGCACGGGCCAGCAGTTCATCCATGACGCGATGGGCGAGCTATCGTCATGGCGCGCTGCTCAACCCCGCGCCAGCGCGATCGCAGCGTCGATGCGCTTGAGCGCCTCGCCGCGGCTGGTGAGGTAGATCGTGTCCTCGATCGAGGGCGAGACCTGGGTGCCGGTCATCGCCACGCGCAGCGGCTGGGCGACCTTGCCCATGCCCAGCTCCAGTTGTGTCGCTACTTTTTCGATGACGTCATGGATCGGCGCGGGCTTCCATTTGCACTCGGCCAGCAGCGATTTCGCCGCCGCCAGCACGTTCGGCGCGCTGGCGCTCTTCAGGTGTTTGTTCACGGCCTTGTCGTCCCACTCAAGAATCGGGCCGTACCAGATTTTTGCGCGCTCGGCCATTTCCTTCAGCGTGTGCACGCGCTCGCGCAGCGCCACGATCACGTCGACCGGCGCCGGCCCCTGTGCGACATCGACGCCGGCACGCTGCAGGTGCCATTCGAATTCGGCCACCAGCGACTCGGGTTCGTCGGTTTTCAGGTAATGCTGGTTGAGCCAAGCCAACTTCTCGACATCGAAGCGCGACGGGGCCTTGTTCACGTCGACGATGTCGAACAGCGAAATCATTTCCGCGCGCGAGAAGATCTCCTGGTCGCCATGTGACCAGCCCAGGCGCACCAGATAGTTCAGGATCGCGTGGGGCAGGAAGCCGTCGTCGCGATATGCCATCACGCTGACTGCACTGGTGCGCTTGGAAAGCTTCTTGCCCTCCTTGTCCAGGATCATCGGCAGGTGCGCGAACTCCGGCACCTTCGCGCCCAGCGCCTGGTAGATGTTGATCTGCCGCGGTGTGTTGTTGACGTGGTCATCGCCGCGGATCACCTCGGTGATACCCATGTCGATGTCATCGACCACCACCGCGAAGTTGTAGGTCGGCCAGCCATCGGAGCGGAAGATCACCAGGTCGTCCAGTTCACTGTTGGCGATCTCGATGCGCCCCTTGACCCTGTCCTCGAACACCACCGAGCCTTCGGTCGGGTTGCGGAAGCGGATCACGCGGTTCGGATCGTCTCGACGAGCCTCGTGGCGATCGCGGTAGTAGCCGTTGTAGCGAGGCTTCTCGCCCGCTGCCATCGCGGCTTCACGCATCGCCTCGATCTCCTGCTTGCTCTCGTAGGCGTAATACGCCTTGCCCGCGGTAACCAGCTCATCGGCGACTTGCTGGTAGCGACCCAGCCGCTGCGTCTGGTAGAACGGGCCTTCGTCGGCGTCGAGGTCAAGCCAGTGCATGGCGTCCAGGATCGCCTGCACCGCCGCGTCGGTGGACCGCTCGCGATCGGTGTCCTCGATGCGCAGGATGAACTCGCCACCACGGCGACGCGACTCCAGCCAGCAATACAGCGCGGTACGCGCGCCGCCGATGTGCAGGAAGCCGGTGGGGCTGGGAGCGAAACGGGTGCGTACGGTCATCGGGAATTCGGCAGCGAGTAGGCGAAGCTCCCGATTTTAACCGATCTGCCGCACGCCACTTTTCCCTTGGCTCCAGTGGCCGTGCTCATTTCACGTGGATGGTGATCTTCCTGGACACCAACGGCGGATCGAACGGCACGTGGTTCCGATCGCCCAGTTCCAGTTGCAACGTGTGCGTTCCCGGCGCGAGCTTCAACGTGGTCTGGGTCTGTCCTCCGCCGAAGTGAATGTGCTGGGCATCGGCCGGAATCGGCTGTCCGGCCGCCGGCAGCGCTTTCACGTCCACCAGCAGGTGGTGATGACCGGTGTTTTCCCTGTCGACGCCAGCCGGCGCCACGCCCATGCCCTTCAGGCCGAAGCGCACGGTGACGTCCGGGCCAACGGAGGCGCCGTCGCTGGGCGAAATGATGTAGACCTTCGCATCGGCAGGCGCATGGGTGATTGGCAAGGCGGGCACGTCGGCGGCCATCGCCACTCCCGTCAGGCCAGCCAGGGCGAGTGCAAGCAAGATGTTTTTCATCGAATGATCTCCAGCTGAACGTTGGAAGCCGAGTGTAGGTGCTGCACTGCATTGCGCGGGTAATCGACTGGCCAGCGCGCTGCGCAGAGTCCGCCCATGCCGTCGCCAGTCCCTTTGCACTCAAGCAGATAGCCTACTTGTCCACACGCTGGTACAGAAGACGCACACAGCCGCTGTGGAAAACTTTGGCGTGGATGCAACGATGCCGCTACGGGTGGCATTGCTTCCCGTCCCGCGGGCACCGGGTTCAGGCCGCACGATCTGCCTTGGTCAGGATGCCGAGCAGGTCAGCCAGTTGTCACGCATCTCGCGGCGATCGACGATCATGTCGATCGCACCGTGGTCGAGCAGGAACTCCGAGCGCTGGAACCCTTCCGGCAGCGTCTCGCGCACGGTCTGTTCGATCACGCGCGGACCGGCGAAACCGATCAACGCCTTCGGCTCGCCGATGTTGATGTCGCCCAGCATCGCCAGGCTGGCCGACACGCCACCGGTGGTCGGGTTGGTCAGCACGCTGATGTAGGGCACGCCGGCATCGCGCAGACGCGCCAGCGCGGCCGAGGTCTTGGCCATCTGCATCAGCGAAAACAGTGCCTCCTGCATCCGTGCGCCGCCGGTGGCCGAGAAGCACACCAGCGCGCTCTTGTCCGCCAACGCACGCTCGGCGGCGCGGGTGAATTTCTCTCCCACCACCGACCCCATCGAGCCGCCCATGTAGGCAAACTCGAACGCGACCGCCATCAGCGAACGCCCCTTCAGCTTGCCGCTCATCGCCACCATGGCGTCTTTTTCGCCAAGCTTTTTCTGGGCGGCAACGATGCCGCTACGGGTGGCATTGCTTCCCGTCCCGCGGGCACCGGGTTCAGGCCGCACGATCTGCCTTGGTCAGGATGCCGAGCAGGTCAGCCAG
>CAJDVU010000071.1_pt1 | contig 16509 bp, 13 predicted proteins | sample 7391431 | NCBI WGS metagenome assembly CAJDVU01 (sample SAMEA7055700, study PRJEB34461) | soil metagenome | biome: terrestrial ecosystem; feature: Peninsula; material: soil | place: Antarctica | collected 2016
GCTCGATGTTGTAGGGCGGATAACTGGTTTGTGTTTCGGCACGTTGCGCATCGTCAAATAATTGTGCCAGGCGATCAAAGCCAATAGCGGAGCGATACAGTGGGGAGAAATCGTAAGTACGCATGATGAATATCCTTTAAAAGATTAAGCGATATGGTTAAGGCAGGCCTCGATTGAGCACCCGCTACCCCAGATGTAGAGTCTCCATTAGATATTTCAAGATCTTGAAATTTTGGATATCGTCCCTACTCCTATTAAGATTTTTTGAATTTGGCGCATTAACTTAACTTCCCTTTCACGCAACGTCACCTATATGCACAACAAAAGATGCTACTGGTAGTTTGAAGGAGATTCACGCGGACCCACAGGGCGAGCCAGATCGACTTTATGCTCAGCAAACAAATTTGATTGAGAGAATAAACTCTTCAGCGGAGCCTGTAAATTTCAAGGGAATTGGAATTTCTTGCTAATGCAATAAGGCAACTTCACTGCTTTTCGAATTATTTACCAGCAGCCAGTTGCTGAACCACCTTGAGCGCCTGTTCAACGTTTTGCTGCGGCTCGAGTCCGCCAATGGTTGCCGCAACCTTACCGTCTGAAGTTACGATAAAGGTCGTGCGCTCAGTAAATCCGTGGCCGATTTCGATACCACGTGTGTCCTTGATTCCGGCATTCCCTTTTCTGACCACCAAGTCGTAAGACTTGGCGATCTTCTTTTCCGCCGCCGCCCAGCGCGCGTCATCCTCGCGCAGGTACTTCTCCACGTTCTGGTCGATGGCGGTGTTCATGTACATCGCCAGGATCATCGGCGCGGGGCCGTTGATGGTCATCGACACCGAGGTGTGCGGATCGCTCAGGTCGAAGCCGGAGTACAGCTTCTTCATGTCGTCCAGGGTGGCGATGTTGACGCCGGAGTTGCCGATCTTGCCGAAGATGTCCGGGCGCGGCGCCGGGTCTTCGCCGTACAGGGTGACCGAGTCGAACGCGGTGGACAGGCGCGTGGCGGCGCCGCCCTGGCTCAGGTAATGGAAGCGCCGGTTGGTGCGCTCGGGCGTGCCTTCGCCGGCGAACATGCGGGTCGGGTCTTCGCCGCTGCGGCGGTAGGGATACACGCCGCCGGTGTACGGGTAGTGGCCGGGCAGATTTTCCTTGCCGAGGAAGCTGACCAGCTCGCTCCAGTCCCTGGACTTGGGTGGGGAGACTTTGGGGATCTTCTCGTGGCTCATTGATACGCGGTAGTTGTCGACCTTGATGACCTTGTCGCGGACTTTGTATTCGTTGACGTCGGCGGTGACGGAGTCGTACAGGGCGGGCCACTGGCGCAGTTGGTGGATGGCTTCGTGGCTGAGTTCCTTGAGGGCGGCGTTGTAGCGCTGGCGCAGGAGGAGCATGGAGCGGTCGAGGTTGTCTCCCCTCTCCCCTGCGGAGAGGGGTTGGGGGTGAGGGTGCGGGGCTTGCGTGGAGCTACGTGCTTCGGCCGTACCCTCTCCCTCGGTCCCTCTCCCGGGGGGAGAGGGATGCAGAGCGTTCCCTTTCTCGGAGGGAGAGGGATGCAGAGCGTTCCCTTTCTCGGAGGGAGAGGGATGCAGAGCGTCGCTCGGGTAGAGGTCCAGTGCCTTGGGGAGTGCGAGGTCGCCCAATTCCTTCAGCGACTCGTAATAGTGCTGCGCCTTGCTGGCGTACTCGGCCTGGGTCTCGATGCCCTGGTTGATGGCGCGGCCCTGCTCGGCGATCTCGGCCAGGTAGCGCACGCGGGCGCCGGGGATCAGCACGGTGGCGCGCGGCTCCTTCAGCGTGGTGTCGAGATCGGGCACCCAGTTGCAGCGCTCGCTCTCGATGCCGGGCTCGCCTTTCGCCGAGCCGAGCTTTTGCTTCATCAAGCGGCACAGGTTCACGAACATCCAGGTGATGCCCGGGTCGTTGAACTGGCTGGCGATGGTGGGGTACGCCGGCACGTCCTCGTCCTTGACGGTGAACGCGGTGTGGTTGCGCTTCCACTGCTTGCGCACGTCGCGCAGGGCGTCTTCGGCCCCGCGCTTGTCGAACTTGTTGAGGATGATCAGCTCGGCGAAATCGACCATGTCGATCTTCTCCAGCTGGCTGGCGGCGCCGTAGTCGCTGGTCATCACGTACACCGGGAAATCGACCAGGTCCACGATTTCCGAATCGCTCTGGCCGATGCCGGCGGTCTCCACGATTTCCGAATCGCTCTGGCCGATGCCGGCGGTCTCCACGATCACCAGGTCGTACGGCTGGCCCTTGAGGAAATCGATGCAGTCGTGCAGCACGATGCTGGTGGCCGCGTGCTGGCGGCGGGTGGCCATCGAGCGCATGTAGACGCGGTGGCTGCGCAACGAATTCATGCGGATGCGGTCGCCCAGCAGCGCGCCACCGGAGCGGCGCCGGGTCGGATCGACTGCCAGCACGGCGATGCGCATGTGCGGAAACGCGTGCAGGAAGCGCAGCAGGATCTCGTCCACCACGGACGACTTGCCCGCGCCGCCGGTGCCGGTGAGGCCGAGCACCGGGGTGTGCTTGCCGGCCAGCTTCCACTGCTTGCGCAGGCGCTCGAGTTCGCCCTCGCTGTAGTCGCCGCCTTCGAGCGCACTGAGCACGCGGCCGATGCTGATCTCGTCGTGGATGTCCGGCGTGCCGGGCTTGGGCGACTCGCGCTTGCCGAATCGCGCATCCCGCGCGGCGCGGGCGCGCTGCATCACATCCTCGATCATGGGCACGAGGCCCAGGTGCATGCCGTCGTTGGGATGGTAGATGCGCTCGACGCCGTACGCTTCGAGCTCCTTGATCTCGTCGGGCGTGATGGTGCCGCCGCCGCCGCCGAACACGCGGATGTGGCTGGCGCCGTGTTCCTTCAGCATGTCGATCATGTACTTGAAGTATTCGATGTGACCGCCCTGGTAGGAGCTGAGCGCGATCGCGTCGGCGTCTTCCTGCAGGGCCGCGCGCACCACGTCTTCCACCGAGCGGTTGTGGCCGAGATGGATCACCTCCGCGCCCTGGCTCTGGATGATCCGTCGCATGATGTTGATGGCCGCGTCGTGGCCATCGAACAGGCTGGCGGCGGTGACGAAACGCAGCGGGATGGTGTCCGTCTGCGGGGCACTGGCGGGGACGTGCTTGGCGGGGGAATTCATGCGCTGCGCTCGCTTTGGAGAATGTGTCTCAACTGCTTGATTGTAGCGCGCGGGCGCACAGGCCGCCCCCACTTCAAGCGGTCTGGCAATGATCCCGTTTGAGTCTTCGTTCGTCCCGAGCGCAGGCCCGCAACGGCCACAGTCAAAGGACGGTGGCGCTTCGACTTTGCAGCCTTTGGCCGCGCACTCTGTCCTGGGCGAAGTCGGACGGCTCAGCGCGGACGGTCGAATTTCACATCGAGGCTTTGCCGGCCGCCGGCGTGCGTATGTGCTCCTGGCGGATGCCGTAGCCGAACAGGCGCGCCGGGATGTGGCGCACGGCGCGGAAGCCGAGCAGGAAACGCAACAGCGCGGGGACCTGCGGCGGCGCGCCAGACTGCTCGAGCGCGCGCGAGATCAAGCGCTGCTGCATCCCCCGCTGCACCCGTTGCACCACCCGCACCGGCCACTCGCGACGGCGTTGTACCGCCGCCAGCAGCGAGTCGTCGATGACCTCACGCCCCAGTAACGATGGCGCGAGCGCATTCGCGGCGGCCACCGCGTCCTGGATGGCGAGGTTGATGCCGACGCCGCCGATCGGCGACATCGCGTGCGCGGCATCGCCGATCAACAGCAGTCCCGGTTGATACCAACGCTGCAGCCGATCGACCTGCACCGACAGCGTGCTGACCCTGTCCCAGGATGCGATCGCGGATTTTCGGTCGGCCAGGAACGGGGCCAGTTGCGCCACCGCATCGCGCAACACCTCGACCGGCTGCGCGCGCAGCATCGTGTCGCCGCCCTTGGGGACCAGAAACGCCGCCTGCCAGTAATCGCTCCGGTTCAGCAGCACCATCATGTGACCGCGATCGACGATGCCGAAGGTGTCCTGCGGATCGTCGTCGCGGCGCGGTATGCGGAACCACAGCACGTCCATCGGCGCGCCGTATTCGATCGCCCGCATGCCCGCCGCTTCACGCAAGGTGGAATGCCGCCCGTCGCAGGCGACCACCAGATCGGCGCGCAGTTCGTACGGGCCACCCGGTCCGGTCACCGCAACACCGACGATGCGCCCGCTTGCCTTGATCAGGCCGGTCGCCGCGTGGCGCATGCGCAAGTCGAAGTTCGGCAGCTCCCGTCCCGCAGCGGCGAGCATGTCCAGAAAATCCCACTGCGGCACCAGCGCCAGATAACCGTAAGGTTTCAGCCCCCGGAAATCGATGAGCGGCTGCTCGCGTCCACCGATGATGCCCGACAGATGATCGACGCGGCGTTGCGGGAGCTGGTCAAAGCGCGCGCGCAGACCAAGCTCGTCGATGAGCGCAAGTGTCGAGGGATGCACGGTGTCACCGCGAAAATCGCGCAGGAAGTCACCGTGCTTTTCCAGCACCGTCACCGCCACGCCGGCGCGTGCCAGCAGCAGACCCAGCATCATGCCGGCCGGGCCGCCGCCCACGATGCAGCACCGAACAGGGTTGGTCGGGGTCATCGGGTCCTCCACGATTGAACGGGACTGCGCGCATCCTGCCGCGCGCGGGCGTGGAAGCACAAGCGGCCGAGGGCAAAGCGCGTCGGCTTCTTCCTGCAGCGCGGCGCGGCGCGCATCGCGTCGGCGTCCGAGCGGTTGTGGCTGGCCCGGGTGGATCACCGCCGCGCCGTGGCTCCGGATGATCCGCCGCGCGCGGTGGATCGCCGCTTCGTGGCCGTCGAACCGGCCGCGGTGGCTACAAAGCGCAGCGGCGCGAAGTCGGTCGGCGCCGTGCGGACGGGACGCGCGTGGCAACAAAGCGCAGCGCTGGGGAGTCGGTCGGCGCCGTGCGGACGGAACGCGCGTGGCGACAAAGCGCAGCGGCGCGAAGTCGGTCCGCGCCGTGCGGACGCGACGCGCGTGGCGGGCGAACTCATGGCAACCCCGGACATCGGCGTGTTGCAACTTCCCGATTGCCGTGGTGCTGCGCCGGAGGCGCCTGGCGGGCGGGAGCCGGCGAAAATCTGAACGATCACGCCGGAGCCAGTCAACACGCGGCGGCAACGCACGTTTTCCGTGAGTGCCGGCCACGCTGGGCGGCCATCACCGATTTTCCCTTCATCCCGAGGAACCGACCCATGCGCTCACTCCGTAACCTGGCCCTGGCTTCGATGGTCGCCGTCACCGCGCTGGCCAGCGGCTGTGTCGTGGAACCCGTGCACCGGCGCCCGGTCGTGGTCGAGCGGCCGATCTATCGCGACACGGTTGAAGTGGTCGCCCCGCAGGCACCGCCGGTGTGGGTGGTGGAACGCGTGCGGCCGCGGCCAGGCTACGTCTGGGCCCGGGGCTACTGGCGCTGGGACGGCCGCCGCTACGTGGCGGTGCGCGGGCACTGGGAGACCTCACGACCGGGCTATCACTACGCGCATCCACACTGGGTCCGGCGCCGCGACGGCTGGCACTGGCAGGCCGGCGTGTGGATTTCCGGCTGAAGTCCGGTTGGTGACAGCACCACGCCCCGCTCCGGGGCGTGGTGGTTGGCGGGGAGGCGCTGGGTGACCACATCGCCGGCGCACCGCATGGCGTCCACGAGTTACCATCCGAGCCGCCCCGCTCACGCGCCTGCCGGATACCTCCATGCGACCCCATCACCTGTTTGTCTCGTTCGCCGCGCTGCTGGCGCTGACCGGCTGCGCCGCGCAGAGCGGGCCTCACCATCCGCTGATGTACCGCTATTACTCGCATGACCTGATCGTGCAGCAGACGCCGCCGCCGTTCGTCATCGAAGCCGTCGGCAGCCGGCCGGGCTATGTCTGGGCCCACACTTATGCGCAGTGGAACGGTCACGGCTTTGTGACAGTGCCCGGGCACTGGATTGCGGCACGCCCCGACTATCGCTACGTGGGCGCCCGCTGGAAGCGCTACCGCGATGGCTGGCACTTCAAGCCGGGACATTGGCTGTCTGAGTAGACAGCACGCCTCGCCCAGGCCTCCATACGCCGAGGGCTTGACGCGCCGCACCATCGGGGCGTGGGGGGACGTACTAAACTGCGCGTTTTGGTTCATCGCCACGGCTGCGGTCGGGGCGATCAGTTCGCGCGTTTCCTGCCATTGGCGGGCTCGTCACCGACCCCGCCGCCCATCGGCGTTGCCTGCGGGCAGCGTCAATCCATGGAGTCATCGCTGCAATGATCTTTGAAACCATCGACAAGACCGGTCACGAAGAAGTCGTGTTTTGCCACAACAAGGACGCCGGCCTGAGGGCCATCGTCGCGATCCACAACACCGTGCTGGGCCCGGCGCTCGGCGGCCTGCGCATGTGGCCGTACAAGACCGAGGACGAGGCGGTGAACGACGTGCTGCGGCTGTCGCGCGGCATGACCTACAAGAATGCGGTGGCCGGCCTCAACCTGGGTGGCGGCAAGGCGGTCATCATCGGCGATCCCAGCAAGGACAAGTCCGAGGCACTGTTCCGCGCCTTCGGCCGCTTCGTCAACTCGTTGAACGGCCGCTACATCACCGCCGAGGACGTCGGCATCGACGTCAACGACATGGAATACGTGTTCCGCGAGACCGAGTACGTCACCGGCGTGCATCAGGTCCACGGCGGCTCGGGCGACCCCTCGCCGTTCACCGCCTACGGCTCGCTGCAGGGCCTGATGGCCACCTTGCAGTTCAAGTACGGCAACGAGGACGTCGGCAAGTACAGCTACGCGGTGCAGGGCGCGGGCCACGTCGGCGGCGAGTTCATCAAGCTGCTGCGCGAGCAGGGCGCCAAGGTCTTCGTCACCGACATCAACAAGGATATCGTGCAGCGCTGCGTCGACGAGTTGGGCTGCGAAGCGGTCGGCGTGGACGAGATCTACGACGTGGACGCGGACGTGTACAGCCCGTGCGCGCTGGGCGGCACCGTCAATGAGCACACGATCGACCGGATCAAGGCGAAGATCATCTGCGGACCGGCCAACAACCAGCTGGCCACCGACGAGATCGGCGACGAGCTGCAGAAGCGCGGCGTGCTGTATGCGCCGGACTACGCGGTGAATGCCGGCGGCGTGATGAACGTGTCGCTGGAGATCGACGGCTACAACCGCGAGCGCGCGATGCGCATGATGCGCACGATCTACTACAACCTGGGCCGCATCTTCGAGATCAGCAAGACCGAGAACATCCCGACCTATCTGGCGGCGGACCGCATGGCCGAGGAGCGCATTGCCGCGATCGGCAAGATCAAGCTGCCGCACATGGGCAACAACGGCACCCGCTTCCAGGGCCGCATGCGCGGGCAGTAAGCCAGCTTCCACCGCGGCGCGCCTGACGTGGGCACGCTCCCCGCACAAAGGCCTGCCGTTGACCGCGGCAGGCCTTTGCGCATCCGGTGCCATGACCGCATCATCGGATGCCGGAGGTTTTACGTCTGCGCAGGATCATGATCGGGCTGGGCGGGGGCTTGCCGACCCGCGACCTGCGCCAGGAATAGCGGCCGCTGGCCTCGCCGGCGCCGAGCCGTCCGGTCAGGCAAAACGCGCGCGGATCGCTGCCCTGGCGCGATCGCACCACCCAGTCGCCGCGCGCGCCCGAGCGTGAACCCGACCCCGGCTGGTGGCTGCGCACGAGCACCCGCGTGATGAGCTGGCTGCCGATCGAATCGCGGTGGCAAGCACGCGCCCGGCGCGGCAGCTCCGCGTACGCTAAAATCGCGACTCTGCATACCGCCATCCGCACACCTTATGGAGCAAGCGATGCGTCCGTTCCCGCTCGGAGAAGATATCGACCTGCTGCGCAAGTCCGTGCACGGATTCGCGGAGAAGGAGATCGCCCCGCGTGCCGACAAGATCGACCGCGACAACCTGTTCCCGGCCGACCTGTGGAAAAAGTTCGGCGAGATGGGCCTGCTTGGGGTGACCATCCCGGTGGAATACGGCGGCAGCGGCCTGGGCTTCCTGGCGCACATGGTGGCGATGGAGGAGATCTCGCGGGCCTCGGGTTCGGTGGGCTTGTCCTATGGCGCCCACTCCAACCTCGCGGCGCAGAACATTTTCCACAACGGCAACGAGGCGCAGCGGCGCAAGTACATCCCCAGGATGTGCTCGGGGGAATACATCGGTGCGCTGGCGATGAGCGAACCGGGCGCGGGCTCGGACGTGGTCGGCTCGATGACCTGCAAGGCCGAGAAGAAAGGCGACGCGTGGGTTGCCAACGGCACCAAGATGTGGATCACCAACGGGCCCGACGCGGACGTGCTGCTGGTGTACATGCGCACGGCGCCGCGCACCGCCGGCAGCCGCTGCATGACTGCCTTCATCGTCGAGAAGGGGATGGCCGGTTTCCACACCGCGCAGAAGCTGGACAAGCTGGGCATGCGCGGCTCCAACACCTGTGAACTGGTGTTCGAGGATTGCGCGATTCCCGAGGAGAACATCGTCGGTGAGGTCAACGAGGGCGTGCGCGTGCTGATGAGCGGCCTGGACACCGAGCGGCTGGTGCTCACCGGCGGCCCACTCGGGCTGATGCAGGCGGCGCTGGACATCGCCCTGCCCTACGTGCGCGAGCGCAAACAGTTCAACGCGCCGATCGGCACTTTCGGCGTGATGCAGGCGAAGATCGCCGACATGTATACGCGGCTGCAATCCTCGCGCGGCTTCGCCTACATGGTGGCGCAGCACTTCGACAACGGCGTGCGGTCGCGCATCGACCCGGCCGCGTGCCTGCTGAACGCGTCGGTCAACGCGGTGCAGGTGGCGCTGGAGGCGATCCAGAGCCTGGGCGGCAACGGCTATATCAACGATTTCCCCGCCGGCCGCCTGTTGCGCGATGCCAAGCTGTACGAGATCGGCGCCGGCACCAACGAGATCCGGCGCATGTTGATCGGCCGCGAGCTGTTCCACGGCAAGGCATAGGGAGCCGACGCCAACACCACGACCACTGGGCCAGGAGCCCGCTGGCGGGCGACGCTGTGGCTGTGGCCCTGGCGAATTTCGAATTCCGAATCCCGGCCGAAGGGCTGCGCCCGCGAGCGGACCTCGACGGCTGGGCGGGAGACCGGCATCAGAACATCCAGTTGAAGCTCAACGTCCCCATCTGGCCCTGCTGACGCTGGCCGAAGTCGCGGTCGTAACCGAGCTGCAGGCTGGCGCGCGGATTCATCGTCCAGTCGAGCGTGGCGCCGGCTACGCCGCCATAGCGCGACAGTCCGACACCGCCGACCGGCGCGAACTGATTGACCCCGCTGAAGCTGGCATCCAGCAACTCGCCGCGCACCCCCAACGAGTGCTGCCAGAGCATGCGCGTCTGCAAGCTCAGACTGCCACCACGAGCCAGTGCCCACGACCGCGTGGTACGCAGCCCCAACCCCGCCTGCCACAACGCGGTGGTCTGCGCCGCCGACTTCAAGCCGAAGCCGTAGGCTCCGGACTCGTTGAAGCCGTCACGTTGCAGCTGCGCATACTGCACGTCGACGTACGGCGTCACCCGGGTCCGGCCCAGCGACAGTTGATAGCCGCTTTCGCCGTAGGCCACGCCGTAGCGACCGTTCACGTTGCTCGCCACGCCGGCATACTGATCACCCAGCTGGACCATCCGGCGCATGTCCTCCCGGTAGCTGCCCACGCCAAAGCGTCCCATCGTGTACCACGAGCCGTGGATGACGCCGCCGTACAGCATGCCTTCCAGAGCATGGCTGCGACCCTGATCCGCACTGTCGGCCAGGCGGCCCAGCCCCTGGCTCTGACTGATCGCGTAACCGGCCACACCGCGGCCGCCCACGCGATAGTCCTGACCGGCCAGCCAGCCACTGAGATCCACGCCGACGTTGCTGTAGCCACTGCGCGAGAGGTCGCCGTGATAGCCCAGGTTCTGCGTCCAGCTACCGGGCTGCGGATGGTCGAGCAGACTGTCGAAGCGATCCGACAAGGCGCGCGTGCCCGCGTTGATCGCCTCCAACGTCATCGCCGCACTGGCCGCATGCAGCTGCCCGGACAAACTCTGCAACGAGTTCTGTACCGTCCCGATGCTGGACGAGTGCTGCAGGTTGCCCGCACCTTGAATGAAGCTGGCCGATGCCGGGGCAATCCCCGCCGGGGCCGCCGGACCCAACTGGGTGTTGATCTGGTCGAACGCATTCTGCACGCGTTGCGCCGCCCCGAAGGATGCCGGCGTATAGCTCATGCCCTGCACAGCGGTGACTTGCACCTGCGTCACGTTGAGCCACGCATTGTTGGCGTCATAGTTGCGCGTGGCGGTGAGCAAGGTCACGTTGGGCGCCTTGTTCAACGCACTGAACGTGCCGGTCAGTCCGCCCTCGGCGCTGAGCACCTCGGTATGCGAATCGACGACGTAACCGCTGTCGAAGCCGGTGACATAGAGATCGCCGCCCGTGAGGCTGGCGGTGCCGGTCACGCGCAGCACCGAGCCCAGCGACAGCGCCAGCCGGCCGTTGCCCGTCTGGGCGTAGTTGCCGGTCACGTTGACGTCGCCACCGGCGACGCCGAGAACGCCGGCATTGGTCACGCTGCCGCCGATGGCGGGTGTCCCGCTCAAGGTGCCCTGCGCGCCGATGTTCACGCCGCCGGCCAACGCTGCGGCAGTCAACAGGCCGCCCTGGACCTGAGTCATCCCGGTATAGGTCGAGGCCTGCGTGAGGTGCAGCGTGCCGGAACCCAGCTTGATCAACCCGCCGGCGCCGGAAATCGGGTTGCTCCAGGTCGAGCTGCCGCTGAAGTTCACCGTGACATCGCCCCAGTCGAACTTGCCCGGGCCATTCACCGCCTTGCCCACATCCAGTTCGCCGTAGCCAAACACCGGGTCGGGCCCTGGTGCGCCGAGATCATCGGCGGTGCCGAGCAAGGTCTGCCGCACCAGGTCATTGGTGAAGTAGGGAAACGCCTGCCATACCAAGGCAGCGGCACCGGACACCTGCGGTGCGGCGAACGAGGTGCCGCTGACGATGAAGTAGCCGGGACTGCTGGTACTGGCAGTCGTGTCCTTGTCCAGCACGATCACGTCGCCGGGCGCGGCCAGGCAGTAGTTCATCGCGATGCCGCAGGCGTTGGAGTAACTCGCCAGCTGGGTGGGATGGTTGCTGTTCACCGCCACCGCGACCAGCCAGCCCTGTTCCAGGTTCAGCGTCGGCGCGTAGCTCGGCAATGCCGCAATGGTGCTGGGATCGCTCTTGGATTCGTTGCCGGCGGCGAACACCACCAGGCCACCGTGCTGCACGACGAATGGCACATAGGCGTTGCCGAACGCCTGGTTGATCGAGTTGTTGGTGGTATCCCAGTAGATGCCACCCCACGAATTGTTCATCACCTGCACGCCGGCCGCGATCAGCGCCGGGTTGAGGGTCTGTCCGAAAAACGCGGCATCGGCGGCGGTGACGGCGTTGCCATTGCCGGAGCCATCGTCTTTCGGCTCGACATCGCTGATGATGCGCGCCGACACCAGGCTGGCGCCTGGCGCGATGCCACCGGGGAACCTGTCGAACGCGGTGCCCGCGGCGATCCCGGCCACCCAGGTGCCGTGCCCGACCACGTCATCGACGGAGGTGTTGTTGGTAGACGGATCGACATAGATCAACTCTTGCCTGACCCGCCCGGCCACCGTCGGATTGCTGCGCATGATGCCGCTGTCCACCAGGCCGATGGTGATGCCGCTGCCGATGAAGCCCTGTTCGTGCGCCGGATAGGTGTTGGTGATGCTGAGCTGAGCGTCCAGCGGCGGCTGATCCGCCGGTGGTGGCGCCGGCGCTGGCGCGGGTGGCGGCGCCGGCGGTGGCGCGGGCGGGCCGGAGGGTACGACGGGCGGTGGCTTGATCAACCCGCCACCACCACCACCACAGGCACTCAATGCAAACGCGAGCGCCGTCAGCAGCGCCACGTTGCGCCGCCGCAGTCCTGCTCCCTGGATCCTGTTCATGCCCGCCTCCGCTTGAAATCCCGCGTGCGGTGCGTCGATGCTCGAGGCTCGCGCACGTACCGTTTCGCCGTATCTTGGCACAGCCAGTGCCGCGCAAAGCGAGCGCAGAGCGCAATTATTGACATTAACAACGCGCGCGATTTGCGGTCACTTGCAGTGCGCTGCGATAATCAAGCGGCTAGCCCTGGGCGTTCGCGCCCTTCAGTACCTAAAGCGGAGTGTCCTCATGTCGGATGTCAGCATTGTCATCGTCGGTTCCAAGCGCACGGCCATCGGGTCGTTCCTCGGTCAATTCACCGGTGTTCCCAGCCCGACGCTGGGTGCCGCGGCCATCCGGGCTGCGCTGGAGCAATCCGGCGTGGCTCCGGCCGAGGTCAGCGAGGTGATCATGGGCTGCGTGCTGCCCGCGAACCTGGGCCAGGCGCCCGCCCGCCAGGCGGCGCTGGCTGCCGGCCTGCCGACCAGCGCCGGTTGCACCACGATCAACAAGGTCTGTGGCTCGGGCATGAAGGCGATCATGCTGGGCAACGACCTGATCAAGGCCGGCTCGGCCAGCGTGGTGGTCGCCGGCGGCATGGAGTCGATGACCAATGCGCCGCACATGGTCAACGCACGTACCGGCATCCGCTACGGCAACGCGGAGTTGGTCGACCACATGGCCTGGGACGGCCTGATGAACCCGTACGACGGCAAGGCGATGGGCGTGTTCGCGGAATCGTGTGCGGACAAGTACCACTTCAGCCGCGAGGATCAGGATGCGTTCGCGATCGAATCGGTGAATCGCGCCAAGGCCGCGCAGCAAAATGGTGGCTTCGCCGACGAGATCGTGCCGGTCACGGTAAGCAGCCGCAAGGGCGATGTCAAGGTCGACACCGACGAGGAGCCAGGTCGCTCCGACGTCGCCAAGATTCCGAAACTGCGCCCGGCCTTCCGCAAGGAGAACGGCACCGTCACGGCGGCCAGCTCGTCCAGCATTTCCGACGGCGCGGCCGCCGTGGTGCTGTTGTCGGCCGACGATGCCCGCAAGCGGGGACTGAAGCCGCTGGCCCGCATCGTGGCGCACGCCACCCACTCGCAAGAACCCGAGTGGTTCACCACCGCACCGGTGGGTGCGATCCAGAAAGTACTGGACAAGGCCGGCTGGAAAGTCGCCGATGTCGACTTGTGGGAGATCAACGAGGCGTTTGCCGTGGTCACCATGGCCGCCATGAAAGACATCGGCATCGCACACGACAAGGTCAACGTCAACGGCGGCGCCAACGCGCTCGGCCACCCGATTGGCTGCAGTGGAACTCGGCTGGTGGTCACCCTGATCAACGCGCTGCGCACCCGCGGCAAGAAGCGTGGGATTGCCACCTTGTGCATCGGTGGCGGCGAGGCGACAGCAATCGCGCTAGAGTGTGACGGCTGAACCGGAAGCTGAACATGCGTGTTGCATGCCTGCTTTCGGCAGCCCGCTGATGGAGAGCCTAGCAACACGCAACAGGCGTCACCGTTACGGAAGCATCCCGGAACAAACTGCACCCGTTTGACAAAAACACGTTCAGTACGCGTCGCCAAAGCGGCATCCCCAAGGCAAAAGGAGATTTATCATGAAGCTTACGCATACCCTGCTCGCCTCCGCGCTGGTCGCGCTGCTGGCCGCCTGCAGCAATGGCTCGCAGAACTCCACGCAGGAAACCCCGCCGGCTGCGAGCACCGCGCAACAGGCCCCCGACATGACCCCGCCGGCCGCGGCCGAGCCCGCCAGTGCACCCGCAACCGCATCCACCACCGCCGCAGCGGCGGGCGGCATGAACTGGTTCGGCGGTCCGATCTACAACGGGGAGCCGGCACTGGCGGCGACCGCCGCGCTGATCAAGGCCGGCGGCGGCGCCGACAACTTCAGTTTCCAGACTGCACTGGTGTCGATGCTGGGTGAAAAGACCGTCAACGCCGAAGTTGCAAAGCTCACCAAGCAGTACGGCGCCGAGGAAGTCAAAGGCTTTGTCGATGGCATGACGTTCGCGGTCAAGGCCGCGATCAAGCACGTGACGGCCGAAGGCATCACCCTGCCGGAAGCGCCCGCCGACCTGCACGGCGCCGACCTCGCCAAGGCTATGGTGCAGGCCGGCACCGCGCCGGATGGCACGTTCTGGTCGGGCTACCTGTTCGACAAGACCCTGTCGCACAAGAATCACGTATTGGTGATGGTCGACATCGACCAGGCGGTCGGTCATGAAGCGGACCAGAATACCCACAAGATTCTCAACCAGGCCATGTACGACGTGGCGCAAGCGCTCGGCATGAAGGACGTCAAGTTGGCTCCGCTGCACTGACGAGGACGCTGAAGAGGGCCATCCGGCCTTCTTCAGCACGTCGGATCAAGCCGTTGCCACGCACGCTTTGCCGCAAGCTGTCGATGACCTGCACCGGCCGGGCGTTTTCAACGCCACACCAACCACGGAAGCTGTCCTGACGATTCGCTTCATCGGTCGTCACGAACACGGCGCAGACCGGCTCAACCGATTCGCGCCGTGTTCACATGGCGAGTCGGTATGCTCTCCGAATCGGTTCTCTGGCCGACACGATCGCGTGCGGCGCTCGCCAACTGCATAGATCGGCGCAGCTTTATCGGCACCTAGTTAAACCGGTTAGAAACGTACAATGCACTGCATTGCAAAATAAGTGGCGCAACGCTCACGAACGCGTTATTAATGTACGGCCAAATGGCATTCCACGGCTAAGGAGATTCACATGAAGTTTACGCGTACCCTACTCGCCGCCGCGCTCGTCGCGCTGTTGGCGGCATGCAGCAATGGCGCGCAGGATTCCGCGCAAGACGCCCAAAAGTCGGCTGACACGGCTCAGCAGGCGGCGGATCAGGCACAGCAGGCTGCGGCGGCGGCTCCGAACACGGAGACCACCCAGGCAGCGGAGCAGGCCAAGACGGCCGCCAGCGCGGCTGGACAGGCTTCGGACCAGGCGCAGCAGGCCGCCACAGCGGCTTCCGCTGCAGCAGACATGGCCGCCAAGGCCAAGGATGCCGCGCAGCAGGCTGCCGATAACGCGAAGGATGCCAAGAAGGACGCCACCAAGGGTCATTGATCTGGTCATCAGAGATGAAGAGACGGCCGCCTCGCGCGGCCGTTTTTTTGTCTGTCATTTGTGCGCCGTTTTGGCGCCGCCGCCAGCCCGCTATCATGCAGGGGGTTGGCCGACACGAAAGCCCCACCGCATGAGTCCTTTCCGATGAGCGTCATTGCATCCCAGATTGATCCGCGTTCCGCCGAGTTCCGGGCCAACAGCGCGCTGTTGCGCGCCGCGGTCGACGACTTGCAGCGCGAACTGGCCCGCAGTGCCGAAGGCGGTGGCGTGCGGGCGCGCGAGAAACACGTGGCTCGCGGCAAGCTGTTGCCACGCGAACGCATCCGCGCACTGCTCGACCCTGGCTCTCCGCTGCTCGAGCTGTCGCCGCTGGCGGCGCATGGCATGTACGACGATGTCGCGCCCGCCGCCGGCCTGATCACCGGCATCGGCCGGGTCAACGGCATTGAGGTGGTAGTGGTCGCCAACGACGCCACGGTCAAGGGCGGCACCTATTTTCCGATGACCGTGAAGAAGCATCTGCGCGCGCAGGAAGTGGCGCTGGAAAACCACTTGCCCTGCATCTACCTGGTCGACTCCGGCGGCGCCTTCCTGCCGCTGCAAGACGAGGTGTTTCCGGACAAGGAACACTTCGGCCGGATCTTCTACAACCAGGCGCGGATGTCGGCGCTCAACATCCCGCAGATCGCGGTGGTGATGGGATCGTGCACAGCCGGCGGCGCGTATGTGCCGGCGATGAGCGATGAGACGATCATCGTGCGCGAACAGGGCACGATCTTCCTGGGCGGTCCGCCGCTGGTGAAGGCTGCCACCGGCGAGGTGGTGGACGCCGAAACCCTGGGCGGCGCCGACGTACACACCTCGATTTCCGGCGTCGCCGACTACCTTGCCGAGGACGACGCCCACGCCTTGTCGATCGCGCGCGACATCGTGAGCCACCTCAACCGCACCAAGCCGATGCCACTGGCACTGCGCACGCCGGTCGAACCGAAATATCCCGCCGAGGAACTGTATTCCCGCCGATACGCGGCGTCCGTTCGACATCCACGAGGTGATCGCGCGCATCGTTGACGGCTCCGAGTTCCAGGAGTTCAAGGCACGTTACGGCAAGACCCTGGTGTGCGGCTTCGCGCACATCCACGGTTATCCGGTGGGCATCGTCGCCAACAACGGCATCCTGTTCGCCGAGAGCGCGCTCAAGGGTACCCACTTCATTGAGTTGTGCAACCAGCGCAACGTGCCGCTGGTCTTCCTGCAGAACATCACCGGCTTCATGGTCGGCAAGAAGTACGAGCAGGCCGGGATCGCCAAGGACGGTGCCAAGATGGTCACCGCGGTGGCGTGTTCGCACGTGCCGAAGTTCACCGTGGTGATCGGCGGCAGCTTCGGCGCCGGCAACTACGCGATGTG
>CAJDVU010000120.1_pt1 | contig 16233 bp, 16 predicted proteins | sample 7391431 | NCBI WGS metagenome assembly CAJDVU01 (sample SAMEA7055700, study PRJEB34461) | soil metagenome | biome: terrestrial ecosystem; feature: Peninsula; material: soil | place: Antarctica | collected 2016
TGCCGACCAGGCTTCCCGGCGCTCCAGTTCTCCAGCGTACCGGCAGCGCGTACGCGGCATTCAGCCGGACCCGTTCGGGTCAGATAGCCCCGACCTCGTCGCGCACATCGCGCACGCGGTCGAGGTTCTCGCGGGTGGCCTTGATCCGGCTTTCGGTTTCCTTGCGCCGTTCCTTGTATTTCGAGATACCCGCGGCTTCCTCCAAATACATGCGCAACTCTTCGGGATGCGCCTCGATGATCTGGCTGATCATGCCCTGCTCGATGATCGAGTAACTGCGTGGGCCCAGACCCGTACCGAGGAACAGGTCAGTGATGTCACGCCGGCGGCAACGCGCCCCGTTGAGGTAATAGGTAGACTGGCCGTCGCGCGTGACCTGGCGCTTCACCGAAATCTCGGCGTACTGGCCGTACTCGCCATGGATCGAGCCATCCGCGTTGTCGAAGATCAGCTCGACCGTGGCCTGCCCCACCGGCTTGCGCGTGTTGGAGCCGGAGAAGATCACATCGGTCAGCGAATCGCCACGCAGGCGGCTGGCAGCGCTTTCGCCCATCACCCAGCGGATCGCGTCGATGATGTTGGACTTGCCGCAACCGTTGGGGCCGACCACGCCGATCATGTTGCTCGACAGCTGCAAGGTGGTCGGGTCCACGAAGGACTTGAAACCGGCGAGTTTGATGGTGCTCAGGCGCATGCGGTCGTCAATGGTTCAAAAATGAGAGTCGTACAGCCGGGCGACACGACACGGTGCGAAAAGCACGGTGGCGCTGCAATGCGCTTCCGGATGAGATTTTGGCTGAACAATAGTATGTAGTCATTTGATCTATAAAACTATTTTGCTTTCGCATCGATCGACAAGGCGTGGATGCCGTTGTCCATCAAGTCGCCGAGCGCCGCGTAGACCATCCGATGCCTCTGGAGCGGCAGCCGGCCGGCAAAAGCAGCGCTGACGATATGCACATGAAAGTGACCCTTGCCCTCCCCGGCATGGCCGATGTGGAGGTGGCCTTCATCCGTGATCTTCAATTCCGCGGGAGCCAGCGCGACGGCCAGACGCCGACGGATCTGCTCGGTCATGACCTCACTCACGCCGGCAGCGCTTTGCGAAACGGCTTGATTTCCACTTGCGCATAGACGCCGGCGGCCACGTACGGGTCGGCATCGGCCCAGGCTTGCGCGGCGGCCTGCGAGGAAAACTCCGCCAGGATCATGCTGCCGCTGAAGCCGGCCGGGCCCGGATCGTCCGCCTCGATGGCCGGGAACGCACCGGCCACGAACAGCCTGCCGGCGTCGAGCAATGCCTGCAGACGCGCGATATGTGCCGGCCGCGCGCCCTTGCGTTTTTCCAGCGAATTGGCAACGTCGGTGGCGATGATGGCAAACCACATGAGGCGGGCTCCAAGCTTCAGCGAAACGGCAAGTTTAACCCACGCCGTCGCTCACGCGTGACGTGCGGTCTCGGCCAACCGCGCGGTATCCACGCGCACGAAAATCGAATCGCCCAGCGCAGTCAGCACGTCGCCGGCGTATACCTCGCACAGCACCCGGGTCTTGCGCGCCACCTCGCCCTCGACGCGCGCCTTCAACAGCAGGGGTACATCCATCGGCGTAGGTTTGAGGTATTTGACCCCGAGGCTGCCGGTGACGCAGTCGATGCGCGGCTTGCTGTCGGGTGCCCGGCCCTCGGCGCGGTAGTGGTAGGCCATTGCCGTCCAGTTGGAATGGCAATCCACCAGCATCGCGATCAACCCGCCATAGACCAGGCCCGGCCAGCCATGGAAATCGGCGGCGGGCGTGTGCGTGCAAACCACGTGAATGCCGTCTTCGTGCCAGTGGCTCTTGATGTGCAGACCATGCGGGTGGGCGCTGCCGCAGCCGAAGCAGACACCATCAGGCGCGGCCAGATCCTGCAGCGCAAGCGTGCTCACGATCCGCTCTCCGGCCGCATGTAGGGGAACAACAGCACGTCGCGGATCGAGGCCGAACCGGTCAGCAACATCACCAGGCGATCAATACCAATGCCCAGGCCGCCGGTGGGCGGCAGGCCAACTTCCAGCGCGCGGATGTAGTCGGCGTCGTAGTGCATCGCCTCGTCATCGCCGGCGTCCAGGGCATCGACCTGGGCACGGAAGCGCGCGGCCTGATCTTCCGGATCGTTCAGCTCGGAAAAGCCATTGGCGATCTCGTTGCCGTCCACGAACAGCTCGAAGCGGTCGGTCATGCCCGGATCGGTGTCGCTGGCCCGGGCCAGCGGTGACACTTCCATCGGGTGATCGGTGATGAAGGTCGGCTGGACCAAGGTGTGCTCGACCGTGTGTTCGAAAATTTCCAGCAGCAATTTGCCCCAGCCGTAGCCCGGTTTGACCTGGACGCCAAGGCGCTTCGCGTGGGCGGCCATCGCCTCGCGATCGCGCAACTGCTCGCGTCTGATTTCGGGGTTGAGTTCGAGCACGGCATCTTCCATGCGCCAGCGGCGGAACGTCGGACCGACATCGATGATCGTGCCCTCCGCAGCCAGTTCGGTCGTGCCGAGCACGCTTTGTGCCGTATCGCGGATCACGTTCTCGGTGAGATCCATGATCTCGTGATACGTGGCGTAAGCCTGGTACAGCTCCAGCATGGTGAATTCGGGGTTGTGCCGGGTCGACACGCCTTCATTGCGGAAATTGCGGTTGATCTCGTAGACGCGATCGAAGCCGCCTACCACCAGTCGCTTCAGGTACAGCTCTGGCGCCACCCGCAGGTACAGGTCGAGATCGAGCGCGTTGTGGTGGGTCACGAACGGCTTGGCGGTGGCGCCACCGGGAATGAGATGCATCATCGGCGTCTCCACTTCCATGAAGCGGCGCGTGGGAGCCTCCAGCCATTGGCGCATGTAGCCGATGATCCGTGAGCGCAGCACGAAGGTGCGTCGCGCCTCCTCGGTGACAATCAGGTCGACATAGCGCTGGCGGTAACGCTGCTCCACATCGGCCAGGCCATGGAACTTGTCCGGCAAGGGTCGCAAGCTCTTGGTCAGCAGGCGCAGCTGGTCGACGCGCACCGACAGTTCGCCGGTCTTGGTGCGCATCAACAAACCCTCGGCGCCCACGATATCGCCCACATCCCAGCCCTTGAAGGCGGCGTAGGTGTCGCCCAGCGTAGCTTGATGCACGAACAGCTGGATGCGGCCGGTCTGGTCCTGGATATGCACGAAACTGACCTTGCCCTGCCCGCGCTTGACCATCATGCGACCAGCCACCCGTACGCGGCGCGCAGCCGCTTCGAGAGCTTCGGCCGTGTGCGTTTCCTTGTCGGCGAACTCAGCTTGGAGGTCGCCGGCAAAGCTGTCGACCTTGAAGTCATTCGGAAACGCGACGCCCTGCGCGCGCAGCGCTTTCAGCTTCTCGCGACGCTCGGCAATCAGCCTGTTCTCGTCGATGATCAAGGTGTCGGTTGATTCGCTCATGGGAATTTCGCTGCTCCGCGCGCTCACCCAGATCGGCGAACGCCTGATTGTCTATTGACTGGTTACCCGATAACGCGTGACGGCTTCAGCCTAAAGAAAAGCATCGCTCGTCAATGACCCTTGTGGAACACCTGCTTGACCGCCTTTTTGGACGCATCCCAACCCTCGCGCGCGCCGTGACCGATACCCAGGCCCGCTTTCTTCGCGCCGTGGCCGATCCCCACGCCGGCGTCCTTCGCACCGTGACCAACTTTCCTGGCCACATGCCTGGTGGCGTGCCCCACGTCACGGGCACCGTTGGCGACACCGTGCCCGGTAGCCTTCGCGTCGTGCTTGAGGTCCTGGCCGACGCTGTCCTGTCCTGCGTGGGCGGCGAAATTGAACGCTGAAAACGTCGCGCAAACGATCAGGATGCCGCAGATATTCTTGCTGTTCATGGCATGACTACCTCGCAGAAAGCAGACGGATTCGACGCTCGACACTCACGCATCCATACGTTTGGCGCCTGCCTCCAGACCGGATTTCAGGCTCGCCTCGATGAACTCATCGAGGTCGCCGTCGAGCACGTTCTGCGTGTCGGTGCGCTCGACACCGGTACGCAGGTCCTTGATGCGGCTCTGGTCCAGCACGTAGTTGCGGATCTGGCTGCCCCAGCCGATGTCGGACTTGGTGGCTTCCAGCGCGTCTCTCTCGACATTGCGCTTTTGCACTTCCAGTTCGTACAGCTTGGCCATCAGCATCTTCATCGCGGTCTCCCGGTTCTGATGCTGACTGCGGCCAATCTGGCAAGCCGCGACTGTGTTCGTCGGAATGTGGGTAATGCGCACCGCCGACTCGGTCTTGTTGACATGCTGGCCACCGGCGCCGGATGAGCGATAGACATCGGTACGCAGATCCGCCGGGTTGATCTCGATATCGATGTCGTCATCCACTTCTGGCGATACGAATACCGAGGTGAAGCTGGTGTGGCGGCGGTTGTCGGAATCGAACGGGCTCTTGCGTACCAGCCGATGCACGCCAATCTCCGTTTTCAGCCAGCCGTAGGCGTAATCGCCCTCGACCCGAAACGTGGCCGACTTGATGCCGGCCACCTCGCCGCCGCTGACTTCCATCAACTCGGTCTTCCAGCCGCGTGACTCGCACCAGTGCAGATACATGCGCAGCAGCATCTCGGCCCAGTCCTGCGCCTCGGTGCCACCCGCGCCGGCCTGGATGTCGACAAACGCGTTCATCGCATCCATCTTGCCGGAAAACATCCGATGAAACTCCAGCTTGCCGACTTCGGACTCCACCTTGGCGAGGTCATCGATCACCGACTTCGCCGTGGCGTCGTCAGCGTCAGCAATGGCCAGTTCCAGCAGCTCATCGGCATCGGTGAGGCTGGCGGTCATGCGGTCGATGCCGTGCACCACGTCGTCAAGGTGCGCTCGCTCGCGGCCCAGTTCCTGTGCGCGCGTTGGGTCGTCCCATACGTTGGGGTTCTCCAGTTCGCGCGTTACTTCTTCCAGGCGCTCGCTCTTGGTGGCGTAGTCAAAGATACCCCCGAAGCGACTCGACCCGGTCCCGGAGGTCGGTTATCTGGGACTGGATGGGGTTGGTCTCGATCATGGTTTGAAATCGCAGGAAAACAGTTGGCAAGGATAGCAGAGCATCTGCCGGCGTACGCAGCAGACGCATACAATCAACCACGGCCAGTCCCGCCTCAAGGAATCTGCGCAATGAAGAAAGGGACGTTTCTCGCTGCGCTCATCTGCAGCGTTGCCGGAATCGGCTGGCCGTTGCTGGCCAAACCGACGATCCAGGTAAATCCAATCCATGCCAATCCCGACGCGCCAGCTTGCCGTGGCACTACGTGCTCGGCAGCGGAGCGCTGCGACAGATGGACTTCTATTTCAATTTCAATGCGCACCACACCTGTCTGCTGCTACACCGCGACCAGCGCTGATTGAGGTCAGCTCAGCGACTTCTGGTGCACGCCTTTGACCGCTCGGCCGGAGGGATCGGCCGCACTGGCGAATGCCGGGTCCCAGGCCAGGGCGGCGGGCGACGAGCAGGCGATGGACTTGCCGCCGGGCACGGTCGCCGCGCAGGCCTCGCCCGGAAAATACTGTTCGAAAATGTGCCGGTAGAAATAGGCCTCCTTGGTCATCGGGGTGTTCAAGGGGTAACGGGCGGCCGCCGCGGCGAACTCGCGATCGCTGACCTGCTGTTCGGCATGCGCCTTGAGCCCGTCGATCCAGCCGTAACCCACGCCATCGCTGAACTGCTCCTTCTGCCGCCACAGGATCTCGTCCGGCAACGCGCCTGCAAAGGCTTCGCGCAACACGGCCTTCTCGATCCTGCCGGGCCCGGCCATCTTGTGGCTGGCATCCATGCCCATCGCCACGTCGATGAACTCCAGATCGAGGAACGGCACGCGCGCTTCCACGCCCCAGGCCATCATCGACTTGTTTGCGCGCAGGCAATCGTAGCTGTGCAGTGCGTCCAGCTTGCGTACCGTTTCCTCGTGGAAAGCTTCGGCCGACGGCGCCTTGTGGAAGTACAGATAACCACCGAAGAGCTCGTCCGAGCCTTCGCCGGAGAGCACCATCTTCACCCCCATCGCCTTGATCCGCCGCGCCAGCAGGTACATCGGCGTGGCCGCGCGGATCGTGGTGACGTCGTAGGTCTCGATATGCCGGATCACCTCGGGCAGCGCATCGAGCCCTTCCCAGAATGTGTAGACGAAGCCGTGATGCACGGTGCCCAGTGCCTCGGCAGCGATCTGCGCGGCGGCCAGGTCCGGCGAGCCCGCCAGGCCGATGGCGAATGAGTGCAGCCGCGGCCACCATGCCTCGCTGCGATCCTCATCCTCCACCCGCTCCCGCGCAAACCGCGCGGCGCAGGCGGCGACCAGCGAGGAATCCAGCCCGCCGGACAGCAGCACGCCATACGGCACATCGGTCATCAACTGGCGGTGCACCGCTCGCTCGAAGGCCTCGCGCAACGCGGGCGCCGTTACGCTGTGCCCTCGTGTTGCCGCGTAGTCGCGCCATGGCTTGGTGTAATAGCGCTGCAACTCGCCACTGGCGCTGTCGTAGATTTGGCCGGGCGGAAACGCGGTGACGTCCGCGCACTGTCCCATCAGCGCCTTCATCTCCGAGGCCACGCACAAGCGCCCCTGCTCGTCGTGGCCCCAGTACAGCGGACACACGCCCATCGGATCGCGTGCAATCAGGTATCGCCCCACCGCGCCATCCCACAGCGCGAACGCAAAGATGCCGTTGAGCTGCGGCAGGAAATCGATGCCATGTTCGCGATACAGCGCATTGATCACCTCGCAGTCCGACCCGGTGGTGAAGTCGTAATCCAGTTCCGCCGCGAGCTCGCGATGGTTGTAGATCTCGCCGTTCACCGCGAGCGCCAGCGCACCGTCGCGCGAACGCAACGGCTGAGCGCCGCTGGCCGGGTCGACGATGGCGAGACGCTCATGCACCAGGATCACCCCGGCGTCGACGAACACCCCGCTCCAGTCCGGCCCGCGATGACGCTGGCGCTGGGACAGCTCCAGCGACCGGCGACGCAATGCCGCCAGGTCTTCTTCGCGTTTTGTTTCGTGGAGACTTGTAGCTACGCGCGGGCCCGCCAACGGTTGGCGTTATTGTTCGCGCGATTATTGTTGTGGCCGGCCAGCACAAAGCCGCGCGTGGAATGCGCGTCGAGGTTCTTGGTTTTGGCGGCAGCCGGATACATGGCCACACTTGAACAGATTATCGCGGCCATGGCAAGTGGTTTCGAACTACAGGCCGGGTTGGCAGGCGACCATTGCCCCGGGGTATTGCCGCCAATGAGGATCACGGTCTCACGGTGCGGTGACCGCACACGCGTTGGACCCGGAGGCGGCCATAGCTGTGCGCGGTGGCATGCGTGCGCTGGAAAACGGCCGGGGTGTGCGTATCGACGGACGTCACGATAGGGTTCGGATACTCAGGGAGCCTTGATCCATGCGATCGCCTGGTCCAGGTCCGCAGTTTCGAACAGGCTGAACTCCGCGGGGATGGCAAAGCTGAAAGCTGCGGCGGTACCGCGCAACCAGGGCACGTCGGTGACCAGCGCCACGCGATCCCAACCGCTGAAGTGACGCGCACCCATCTTGGCATCATTCCACATCGCACCCGGGTCAAAGCCGGTGAAGTCATCGGCAGTGACGTACAACAGGCGCAACTTGCGGTTCAGCGCAAACGTCGCCTCCACATCCGGGACGACGATGTTTTCGTAATCGGCGGCGGTCACTTGGCCGTGGGCGCGAAAGCCCAGCGTACCGGCGGGCAATCCTTCAATCTGTGCGATCACGGGCGTTCTCCATGCGTGGCGTTGCGGTCAGATTGGACTGAGCCGCGTGAAAAACGCGCAACCAAAGTCAGGCCGGTTCGATATGCCGCAGCAGCAGGCGCGGGCTTTCGCGTCCCTGCCAGTCATTGACTGTCAGCTCGTAAGCCGCGCGCAGCCGCGGCGGTGGCGGTTGGCCGTCGTACGCGTTGAACATCACCGCATCATGCAATGAGCCATCACGCGGATCACGCAATTGCAGCCGCAGGTGGATAGCGCCCATCACTTTCCAGCTGGCGCACTCGAACAGGTTGTCGAACAGCGGCTCGGGAAAGGCCTGTCCCCACGGCCCGGCGCGACGCAGTTGGCGGGCCAGCTCCAGCGAAGCGGCGCCCGAGGGCAGCTCGCCATCGGTGTACAGCAGCGCCTGCAGACACTCGGGCGCAATCCGTTCGGCGGCAACAGCGTCGAAGGCCACCGCGAACCGCGAAAAGTCTGCCGTCTTCAGGCTGAGCCCCGCCGCCATCGCATGGCCGCCGAAGCGCTCGATCAAGCCCGGCTGGCGGGCATCGATCGCGGCCAAGGCGTCGCGGATGTGAAATCCGGCGATCGAGCGCGCTGAACCGCGCAGATGGTCGGGATCGCCTTCGCCGGCGGGCGCAAAGGCAACCACCGGGCGATGGAGCTGCTCCTTGAGCTTCGAAGCAACCAGGCCGATCACGCCGGCATGCCACGAGGGTTCGTACAAAGCGACACCCACGGCCTCGACGTGGCGAAAACCCGCGACCATCGCTTCGGCTTCGGTCACCATCGTGGCTTGCAACTCGCGGCGTTCACGATTGATCGCATCGAGCCGTTCGGCATGGCGCCGGGCCTGCGCAATATCATCGGTGAGCAGGCATTCCACCCCCAGGCGCATGTCCTCCAGCCGCCCGGCCGCATTCAATCGCGGGCCTACGGCAAAACCCAGATCGCTGGAGCACAGCGTGGTCAGGCTGCGCTTGGCCGCCTCGAGCAGTGCAGCGATTCCCGCGCAACCGCGACCGCTGCGGATGCGCTGCACGCCGGCCTCGACCAGCACCCGATTGTTGAAATCGAGCGGCACCAGATCAGCCACGGTACCCAGCGCAACCAGATCAAGCAGGCTGGAAAGATCGGGTTCGGGAGTCGGGTTGCGATCAACCTGATCGCGAGCATCTGGCGGCCTGTCCTCCTTCGCGCGCATGAACCGGCCGTCCCCGCGCAACCGCGCACGCAGCGCCAACAGCAGGTAGAACATCACGCCGACGCCGGCCAGCATCTTGCTCGGGAACGGATCGCCGGCCAGGTTCGGATTGACCATGGCGTCGCAATCCGGCAGTCGTTCGCCAGGCAAGTGGTGATCGGTGACGATGACCCGGATGCCGCGTGCCTTCGCGGCCGCCACGCCCGCAAGGCTGGCCACCCCGTTGTCCACGGTGACGATCAATTGCGGCGTCGGTTGCAGCGATTCCACCAGCGCCGGACTCAAGCCGTAACCGTGCACGAAGCGATTCGGTATTGCGTAGCTCACCTTGTGTGCGCCGAGCAGGCGCAAGCCGCGTACGGCCACGGCAGTGCCGGTGGCACCATCGCAGTCGTAGTCGCCGGCAACCACGATGCTCCAGTCCGCCCGGATCGCTTCCACCAGCAGCGTCACGGCCATATCGATGCCGCCCAGTGTCTGGGGCGACAACAGGCGTGCCAACCGATGTTCCACTCCGGCCGGTGCCAGCACGCCACGCGCAGCGTAGATCTGGCGCAATACCGGGTGCACCGAATCTGCCCAGCCGTGGGATATTCCCTTTGCTTCGCGGCGGCGCAACTGCAGCACGCTCAATGCCCGCCTCCGCGCCACAAACGCCAGCGATGCCACGGCCGGTGCAACCAGCGTTCGCCACCGCTGAACTGCAGCTGCAGCGGGCGACGCTCGAACAGGGACTGCAGCGATGGCCACCAGGTGGAAGCCATGTCCACCGCCGGCAGATCCTGCAGGTCGACCAACCAACCAGGGCTCGCGCTGGCGACCGTGTCCGCCGTGCGTGCGACATGCACGACGTCGGCACGGGCCGCCAGCGCGCACAACAGCAAGTCGTCACTGATCGCGCCTTTCAGCATGCTGTGCATCGGCTGCGGCAAATGGCCGGCGCCCCATAACCACAGACTGTTCACAGGCGCCAGCGCGCGGGCACGCCGTTGGGCGTTCAACGGATGCTGGTGCAGCAAGACCTGGATATCGTTGAGCAGGACGCGCCACTGGCGCCCTTCCTTGCCCGTGGGCAGGTGTTGCGACAAGTCTTCGCCCATCGCCTGTTCCGGGGCGTCGAACTTCGGCACGTCCAGACCTGGCGGCAGCTGCACGTGCCAGTGATCCGGCGTGGACACCAGCAATCGCATGCCCGCTTCCTCAAAGACCGGCAACAGCGGCTCGGCCAGTGCTTGTGCTTCGTCCATGTCCAAGTGCATCTTCCCGCACGCCAGCAGGCGGGCGCCGGTCATGTCTGGCCGCACCCAGGCCGGATCGGCCGACAGCCAGAGCGTATCGGCCGCGTCGCCCACCAGGAATTCGCGCGTGATCGCCGCTGCCGGCACGCTCGCATCGACGCCGGCGAAGCATTCGCCGAGTCCGCCCAGATAGCCGGCGGCGCCATCGCTCAAACGATCAGCCCGCCGCAAGCGTTCAAGCAGCGGATGACCGGGAGCGAACGATTGCCGTGCCGGTAGCCACAGCCGCAGCGTCGGCCCCGACCGGGTACTCACGATGCGGCCTGCGCTTCCTGTTGTTCGAGCAGTTCCAGCCATTCGGTTTCCAGGACTTCCTTTTCATGACGCAATTCGGTTTGACGCTGGCCCAGCTGCATCATTTCGCGGGTAGATCCGTTGTAGGTGGCAGGGTCGGCCAGCTTTGCCACGAGCTCGGCGAGCTCGGTCTCGATCGCAGCGGTGCGGTGCTCGACGCGCTTTATCCGCTGGCGGGACGTTTTGTCTTGCTCACGGCGAGCCGCGGTATGGTGTCGACGCTCCTCGGGTGAGGACGCCGGCACAACCTTGACGGCCGCCACCCCGGCGGCCTTGGCCGCCTTCTGGGTGGCGCTCCCGCGGTTCTTGAGCCAGCGTGCGTAGTCGTCCAGATCACCGTCAAAACTCTCCACGACGCCGTCCGCGACCCGCCAGAAGCTGTCGCAGACCATACCCAGCAGGTGGCGATCGTGCGAGACCAGCACCAGCGCACCGTCGAAGTCGGCCAGTGCATCAGCCAGTGCCTCGCGCATGTCCAGGTCGAGATGGTTGGTGGGCTCATCCAGCAACAGCAGGTTGGGCTTGTCCCAGGCGATCAGCGCCAACGCCAGGCGGGCGCGCTCGCCACCGGAGAAGCCGTCCACCGATTCGAACGCGCGGTCGCCAGCGAAATTCCAGGTGCCCAGAAAATCACGCATCGCCTGCGTGGTGGCCCCTGCTGCCACTTCCATCAGATGATCGAGCGGGCTGGTTCCATCGCGCAAGCCCTCCACCGTGTGCTGGGCGAAATAGCCGATTTTCAGATCTTTGTGCACCTTGCGCTCGCCGCCAAGCGGCTCCAACTCGCCGACCAGGGTCTTGACCAGAGTGGATTTGCCGGCGCCATTCGGGCCGAGCAGACCAATTCGCTCCCCCGCTTCAATGGAGAAGCGCACATTGGCCAGCACCACGTTGGCCACTTCGCCTGCGGCATCGCGCACCGAGGGGTCGGCCAGATAACCGGCAGTGACATCCTCCAACTGCGCCATCGAATCGGGCAGACGCTCCGGTTTGGCGAACTGGAAACTGAAAGGACGCTCGGCGCGTACCGCTTCGGTACCGGCCAGTTTCTCCAATCGCTTCATCCGCGATTGCGCCTGTTTGGCCTTGCTCGCCTTGGCCTTGAAGCGGTCGATGAACGATTGGAGGTGGGCCCGCTCGGCCTGCTCGCGCTCGTGCGATATCTGCTGCTGGCGCAATTGTTCGGCGCGCAGGCGCTCGAACGCGCTGTAGTTGCCCGTATACAGCCTGGCCTTGCCGTCGTCCAGATGCAGGGTGTGGGTGATCACGCCGTCGAGGAATTCACGGTCATGCGAGATGATCAGCAACGTGCCCTGGTAGCGGCGCAACCATTCCTCCAGCCACAGCACGGCATCCAGGTCCAGATGGTTGGTCGGCTCATCCAGCAGCAACAGGTCAGACGGGCACATCAGCGCGCGGGCCAGGTTCAGCCGTCCGCGCCAACCGCCGGAGAACTCCTTGACCGCGCGCTCGTGCGTCTCCGGCGCAAAACCCAGGCCATGCATCAGGCGGCCGGCGCGGGCGCGCCCGTCGTAACCGTTCAGCTCTTCGATGCGCTGGTGCGCCTTCGCCAGTGCCTCCATGTCGCCACGCTCGCCGGCATCCGCCTCGTTATGGATTGCCTCGGCCAGTTCCTCGTCACCACCGAGCACATAATCGATGGCCGCATCCGGCAAGGCCGGGGTCTCCTGCGCCACCGAGGCCAGCCGTAGCTTGGCCGACATCTCCAACTCGCCAGCATCGCTTTCCAGCTGGCCTTGCAACGCGGCGAACAGGCTGGATTTGCCGCAGCCGTTGCGCCCGATCACGCCCAGCCGCCAGCCGCTCTGGATCACCAGGTCGATATCGGAAAGCAGCAATCGGCTGCCGCGGCGCAAGGCAAAATGTCTGAAGGAAATCATGTTGGGAACATATCCGAACCGGGCAAACGCGCACCCGCAGCGGCCCATGATAACGGGGATGAGGTTATTCGCGATCCGTCAGTGATCGCGAGCAGTATGGGCAGCGAATGCCCAACCCATCGCAATCGAGACAACCCGGCATGGCGTAACATGGCAGGGTCTGCTAAAAACGACGTCGTACACAGCCTTGTCTGGAGAGGGGAGCCATGGTCAAGTTCACGAACAGTTTGCCGATCGTCGCCATGATGATCGCCGCCGCTTTTGCCGTATCGCCCGCGGCTCATGCCGCCCAGTCGAGGCAAGGCGACAGCCTGCTGATCCACCGCGTGCAGCAGGAAAAGACCATGAACCTGCCCCGTCGCGGGCTGACCATGAGCCAGGTCGAGAAGAGCTGGGGCGCGCCGCAGCGCAAGCTGACGCCGCGTGGCGGCGACACCGCAAAACATCCGGTCATCAACCGCTGGGACTATGCCCATTTCATTGTGTATTTCGAGCACAACCACGTAATCCACTCCGTGTTGAATACGCCAGCGGGCAACAACACCAATCCGTCCGCCGTCCACTGAGCCTTACCCTTTCATCGGCGCGGCCCGTGGCGACACGGACCGCGTTTTCGTGTGTCGGTGTCTGGCGCCTTACACTCTGCGGCCTGTCCCCGCGCGAGAACATGCTCCATGACTGACCACACCTGGCGCCTGCCAGCGGAATGGGAACCGCAAGCCGCGGTGCTGATCGCCTGGCCGCATGCGGGCACCGACTGGGCCGAGCGGCTGGCGTCGGTGGAAATCACCTACGCGGCCCTGAGCGCCGCTGTGACGCGCTTCCAGCCGTTGGTGGTCGTGGTGGCCAATGACGAGTTGCAGCGGCATGTCATTGACGTGCTGAAGCAAAATCACGTCAATCTTGACGACGTGCGCTTCGTACGCCTGCCCTATGACGACACCTGGTTGCGCGACTCCGGTCCGATCACGCTGAAGGCCACCGACGAGACGCTCCAGCTCACCGACTTTCGCTTTACCGGCTGGGGCGGCAAGTTCGGTGCCGAGCAGGACGACGCGCTGGTCGCCGGCCTGGCCAATGCCGGCGTCTTCGGTCAGGCCAGACACAAGAGGATCGACTGGGCGCTGGAAGGGGGCGCCATCGAGAGTGATGGTGGCGGCACCGTGCTCACGACCTGGCGCTGCCTGGTGCAGCGCCACCCCGGACAATCGCGCGAGGAAATGAGCGCGATCCTGCGCGATAGCCTGCACGCCTCGCGCATCCTGTGGCTGGATCACGGCTACCTCGAAGGCGACGACACCGACGCGCACATCGACACGCTGGCACGGTTTGCCCCAGGCAATCGCATCGTGTTCCAGGCGTGCGATGACCCGGATGATCCCCACCACGGCGAACTGCAGCGGATGGCCGCCGAACTGGCTGCGCTGCGCACCACGGATGGAAGGCCCTATCAGCTCCACCCGCTACCCTGGCCACAGCCCATCCTCGACCAGGGCCGCCGCCTGGCCGCGTCTTACGCGAACTATCTGGTCATCAACGATGCCGTGCTGGTGCCGGCCTACGCCGATCCAGCGGATGCTGAAGCCGCCCGCATCATCGGTGCGGCGCACCCGGGGCGCGCGGTGGTGCCAATTGCCTGCCGAGCGCTGATCTGGCAGAACGGCAGCCTGCATTGCCTCACCATGCAGCTGCCAGCCGGGATTGTCTGAACGGCATCGGCTAAACTGCTCTGTCTGGCATACGCGGAGGATTCACGCCGATGACCCGCAAGACCCTCAAGGTCGCCCTGTTGCAGGAAACTGACCGAGGCAGCCGCGACGCCAACCTGGACGCGATCGAGACTGGCCTGCGCGAAGCCGCAGCTGCCGGTGCCGAATTGGTGCTGCTGCAGGAGCTGCACAACGGCCCGTATTTTTGCCAGCACGAGTCAGTGGACGTGTTTGACCAGGCCGAAAGCATCCCCGGACCCGGCACGGCGCGGATCGGCAGGCTGGCGGCCGAACTGAAGTTGGTCGTGGTGGCGTCGTTGTTCGAGCGCCGGGCCGCCGGGCTGTACCACAATTCGGCGGTGGTGTTCGATTGCGCGGAGGAGATCGCGGGTATCTACCGCAAGATGCACATCCCTGACGATCCGGCGTTCTACGAGAAGTTCTACTTCACCCCCGGCGACCTGGGTTTTGAGCCGATCGACACCTCGGTCGGACGCCTCGGCGTGCTGGTGTGCTGGGATCAGTGGTATCCGGAAGCAGCCCGTCTGATGGCGCTGGCCGGAGCCGAGCTGCTGTTCTACCCGACCGCGATCGGCTGGGATCCGAATGATGACCAAGCAGAGAAAGATCGCCAACGCGACGCCTGGATCACGGTGCAACGCGGCCACGCCGTGGCCAACGGTCTGCCGCTGCTCTCGTGCAACCGCACCGGTTTCGAGGCCGACCCGTCGGGCGTGGGCGCCGGCATCCAGTTCTGGGGATCGAGCTTTGTCACCGGGCCGCAAGGCGAATTCCTGGCCCAGGCCGGCACCGAGGGCCGGGAACTGCTGCTGGCCGAGATCGACCTGGCGCGCAGCGAACAGGTACGGCGGATCTGGCCGTTCCTGCGTGACCGGCGCATCGATGCCTACGCTGATTTGCTCAAACGCTTCCGTGATTGACCCTTGCGCGCTCGCTTGTTCCACGCGACCGCCGTCCCCATCCATGGACTTTCTCCAATAACCGGCGCACCGACCGCATGAGTGTTTCCGAAACCGAAGCCATCCCGCTGCCGGCGCTGGTCGGGCAGCCGGTCGAGCACGTCCAGCGCGACGGTGTGCAATACGTGCTGCTGGGCACGGCCCACGTCTCGCGCAGCAGCATGGAAGCGGTTGAGGCATTGCTCGCCCATGAGCATTTTGACGCGGTCGCCGTGGAGCTGTGCGCAGGCCGCGCGCAGGGCTTGCGCGATCCCGAAGCATTCAAGCAGATGGACCTGTTCCAGGTCATCCGCCAGGGCAAGGCCGGCATGGTCGCCGCCAGCCTGGTGCTGTCGACGTTCCAGAAGCGCCTGGCCGAGAAGTCCGGCATCCTGCCCGGTGCCGAGATGAAGGCCGCGATGGATGGCGCCGACGAACGTGGACTGCCCGTCTGGCTGATCGACCGTGAAGTGGGCACTACGCTGAAACGCGCGTGGCGCAGCGTGGGGTTGTGGCAACGCTTCGGACTGCTCGGCGGCCTGCTGGCCAGCATGTTCGAACGCGAAGACATCGCGCAGGAGGAAGTCGAAAAGCTCAAGCAGACCGATCTGCTGGAAAGCGCCTTCAGTGAGTTCGCCAGCGGATCGAAGCCGTTGTACGAAAGCCTGATCGGCGAGCGCGACGCCTTCATGGCGGCGCGCCTGCGCGAGGAAGCGGTACACGGCGCCACCAGCGAAACCAGCCCATTGCGCCGCGTGCTGGTCGTGATTGGCGCGGGACATCTCAAGGGTCTGAGCACGTTGCTGCGTGAACAGCAAGGCGAGCCGGCGCTGAAAGTCGCCGAGCTGGCACAGGTGCCGCCCAAGGCGCGCTGGCCGAAATGGCTGGCCGCCGGCCTGGTGCTGCTGGTCTTTGCGGCGATCGCCTGGGCCTTCCACCGCAACGCGGCCCTGGGCACGCAAGCCTTGATGTCGTGGGTGCTGTTCACCGGCGGCTTTGCCGCGCTCGGCGCGCTGGCCGCGGGCGGCCACCCGCTGAGCATTGTCGCGGCGTTCATTGCCGCGCCGATCAAGCCGTTCCGCCCCGGCATT
>CAJDVU010000043.1_pt1 | contig 16183 bp, 10 predicted proteins | sample 7391431 | NCBI WGS metagenome assembly CAJDVU01 (sample SAMEA7055700, study PRJEB34461) | soil metagenome | biome: terrestrial ecosystem; feature: Peninsula; material: soil | place: Antarctica | collected 2016
GTCGCCGCCTGGCTCCAGCAACCTACCCGGGAACAACGCGGGCCGCGTTATCGTTCCCCTATTTGGTCTTGCTCCGAGTGGGGTTTACCGTGCCGTACGGCGTTGGCCCCGTACGCGGTGCGCTCTTACCGCACCCTTTCACCCTTGCCTGTGCCCTTGCGGGCCATCGGCGGTCTGCTCTCTGTTGCACTGGCCGTCGGCTCACGCCGCCCAGGAGTTACCTGGCACTCTGCCCTGTGGAGCCCGGACTTTCCTCGATGCGCTTGCGCGCGACGCGACTGTCCGGCCGACTCCATGGACGAGTTTACAGGAACCGGGAACGGGGAACGGGGAACGGGGAACGGGAAAAGCATCAAGAGCGACCAGCGCCGCTCGCAGCAAGACCTCAGGAGACTCGTGTCGACCTGCACGTTCCTGGTCTCCCACTTCAGGGGACCCACAGCGCATCGATCCGGTTCGCCAAGCACGCTCGCAGCGCGCTCCAGGAGTCTCGCCGCAATCTACACGTTCCCCGTTCCCCGTTTCCCGCGGCCACAAGGAAGTCCCCGTGTGGGACTCCCCGCTTCATACAATGCCTTGCGCGGCGCTCCGCTGATCGCGGCCGCCAGCTTCGCGGCCTTTGCCGGAGGCAATTCGTCGCGCAGGATCGCGAAGACGCGCTGGCCCTCGGCAAGTCTGGCGTCGGCTTCCTCGCCACGTCCGGCCACCAGGATCACGTGCTCGCCGCGCTGCTGATCGGGATCATCGATGACGCGCGAGGCCAGCGCCGCCAGCGGCTCGCCCAGCACGGTCTCGAACACTTTGGTCAGCTCGCGCGCCAGCACGGCTTCACGGTCCGCGCCGAATACATCACGCATGTCGGCCAGGCTTTCGCCGACGCGATGCGACGACTCATAGAAGATAGTCGTGCGCGTATCGCCGGCCAGTTCCTGCAGGCGGCTGCGCCGTGCGGCGGCCTTGGGCGGCAGGAAACCCTCGAAAACGAAGCGGTCACTGGGCAGGCCAGCGACAGACAAGGCGGCAATCGCGGCGCAGGCGCCCGGCACAGGGATGCAGCGGATCCCCGCCGCGCGTGCAGCACGCACCAGGCGAAACCCCGGATCGCTGATCAGCGGCGTGCCCGCATCGGAAATGAGTGCGACGTCCTCACCTGACGCCAGCCGCTGCACGATCGCCTCCACCGCATCGCGCTCGTTGTATTCATGCAGCGCGATCAACGGCGTGCCGATGTTGTGGTGAGCCAGCAGCGGGCGACTGTGCCGGGTATCTTCGGCGGCGATCACGGCGACCGCACGCAAGCTCTCGATCGCACGTGCCGACAGGTCATCGCGATGGCCGATCGGCGTGGCCACGACCCACAGACAACCTGGCTGAACTGATGACATCGGGCAACTCCATGAGCCACAAGGACGATCGGCTATCATCGCGCATTGATGAACATGACGAACCAGGCATATCCCATGCGCTGCACGCGCTTCTCGCGAATCATCGCGATCGGGCTGCTGTTCGCGCTCGTCCTGAGTGCGTGCGTGCCGACCAGCTCCGTGCGTTCCCCCGATGAGATCGCCTCTGCACAGAGCGCTGCCGCCCTGGCGCAACAAGGTCACTTCGATCAAGCCGCGCAATCGTACCTGGACCTCGCCGCACACTCCTCCAGCCACGCGGACAGCTATCGGCTGCTGGCCGCCGAAACGTGGCGCCAGGCAGGTCAGATCGAGCGCGCCGCCCCGGTGCTTGCCAAAATCCAGCGCGAGCGCCTGACCGGCGACGAACCCTTGCGTCTGGATTTGCTGCAGGCCGAATTGGCGCTCGCTCAGCATGATGCAAAATCGGCGCTGCGCCTGACCATGCAGCCCGATGTCAAAGTGCCGCCTTCGCTGGAGTTGCGTCTGCTGGAATTGCGCGCGCGCGCCATGCTGGCCACGGGCGACACCTGGGGCGCCGCCCGCACCCGCGTGCAGATGGACGGCGAGCTGCACGGTTTCGACCAGACACAGAACCGCCAGCAAGCGATTGAACTGTTGAGCCAGCTCGGCGCTGCGCCGCTGCAGCAGCGCGCCGCGGCGATGAAGCCGGGCGATCGCATGCTGCCGTGGATCAACGAGGCACTGCACCGACTCGGTGTCGCCGTGGCGCAGGCGCAACCTGAACTTCAGCAAGCGGTCGGCATGCTGTTGCCCGGAGCTGGAGCGAGCGTGCGCGAAGGCTACAAAGTGCCCGACAAGGTGGCGCTGCTGCTACCCGCTGCTGGCGACTATGCCGCCGCCAGCACGCCCATCCGCCAGGGATTCTTTGCGGCGTATTTCGATGCCGGAAGCAATCACGCGCCGCGTCCCGCGATCCGCGTGTACGACAGCAAGGGCACGGCAGACGGTGCCATCCAGGCCTACCAACAGGCGGTGCGCGACGGCGCCAAGCTGGTGGTCGGACCGCTGAGCCGCAGCGCGGTGGCGGCGGTATTCGACCAGGCGGCATTGCCGGTGCCGGTGCTGGCGCTCAACCATCCGGACGGCCGCAAACTGCCGGCGGCCAACGCCAGCGAGTTTGGCCTGCTGCCGGAAACCGAAGGCGCGCAGGTGGCCGACCACATGGCCGAACGCGGCCTGCGGCACGCCTACGTATTGATATCCAACGACGATTTCGCCCGCCGCGCGGCGGGTGCATTCAAGGCTGAACTAATCTCCCGCGGCGGCGAAGTCATCGACATGGCGGTCCTGCCGACCGGCGCGACCAGCTATGCGCGCACCATCAGCGACATGCATATGCCGACGACCACGGCCGCGGCTGCCGCAGCGAGCACCGCGGTCGATGACTCCACCGACGGCTCCGGCGACGCCGCTGCCGGCGCTACCGGCATCTTCATCAGCATGCGTCCGAGTGAGGCTCGCCTGCTGCTGCCGCAATTGCACATTGCGCAGATCAACCTGTCGGTATTTGCGACCTCGCACGTCTATGCCGGCAGCGACGACGCTGCCGCCAATCGCGACCTGGACGGCCTGGAGTTTTGTGATGCACCGTGGTTGTTCGATGCGCAGCCAGGGCTGCCCGACCACGCCAGCATGGCGGCGAAGTTGCCCGCCGCCGCCGGCGGCGCCGCCCGATTGTTCGCGTTCGGCATGGACGCGTGGCACCTGGTGCCCTACCTCGACTGGCTGCGTGCCCATCCTGGCAGCTACATGCCGGGCGCAACGGGCCAGCTCGGCGCCGACCAGTTCGGTCGCATCCGTCGCGTGTTGATCTGGGCACAGTTCCAGAACGGTTTGGCGCGACCGCTCAGTGGCAGCCTGCAGATCGATGCCGTGCCATCAGCCACGCCGCCCGAGCAGGCCGCACCCGCACCCGCCAGCTCGAGTGCCGGCGCCGGCCAGCCGGCCGCATCTGACTGATGCGCTCAACAGGCGACGGCTTCGAGCAACGCGCCGGCGAAGAACTCGAACGCGCCGGTCTCAAGTTACTGGCGCGCAACTACACCACCCGCCACGGTGAGCTGGACCTGGTGATGCGCGATGGCGACACCGTGGTGTTCGTCGAAGTGCGCTACCGCAAGAGCGCCAGCCACGGCGATGCCGCCGCATCAGTCACCCGTGTCAAGCAGGCCCGACTGATCCTCGCGGCACAACACTGGCTGGTCTCCAATCCGCGCCACGCCCACCGCTCCTGCCGATTCGACGTGGTCAGCTATGACGGCCCGCTCGACGCGATCCAGCGCCAATGGTTGCGCGGCGCGTTCGAGGCAAGCTGATCTGACGCAGCGCGATCTCGTGCCACGCGGTTTGCGCGTTGCCGACGCACCGACGTGCGCCGTCGCGTACCTGCCATGGCGAGACCGGCAACGATCGAGAAGTCACGTGGTGCGTCCCCGCGCAACGCCCGAGCGCGATGGTATTTCCGCCGCTCGCGCCCGGTCGAACCTTCGCTCCGGTGGGCTTCCGCGATGGCTGACCCGCGTGAGAAGTTGGAAGCAAGCGATCCGCATCCGGCGCCGGCAGGCCGGAAGCAGCGGCGCCTCAAACAGAGGAGCTGCTGGCGCAGCCGCCGTTGCAGCGCGCCTTGCTGCTGCCACGCGGCATCCTCTAACCTGCGTGCTCTAGCCTGCGTCGGCTGGTGGCCACGGGGCGGTTCCCCAAGAGCCTCGGGGAATCAACCTGCCGGATACCTGCCCGTGAACTTGAAATTGCGCCTGATCGTGATGAACTTCCTGCAGTTCTTCATTTGGGGGGCATGGCTGCTGACCATTGGCGCGTACTGGTTCCAGCATCAGCACTGGTCGGGCACCAGCTTCGGCGCGATCTTCTCGACCATGGGCATCGCCTCGCTGTTCATGCCCTCGCTGGCCGGCATCATTGCCGACAAGTGGATCAACGCCGAGCGCTTGTACGGAGTATTCCAGATCGCCGGCGCGATCGTGCTGTTCTGCGTACCGCTGGTCGACGACCCGCAGACGATGTTCTGGGTCATGTTGCTCAACATGGTCTTCTACATGCCGACGATCTCCCTCTCCATTGCCGTGGCCTACAACGCGCTCAAGCGCGACGGTTATGACGTGGTCACCCATTACCCACCGATCCGGGTCTGGGGCACGATCGGTTTCATCGCCGCGACCTGGACCGTCAGCGTGCTGCATTTCGAAACTTCGTCGCTGCAATTCCGCGTGGCCGCGGTGGCCTCGCTGATCCTGGGCGTGTATGCGTTCACCTTGCCCAAGTGCCCGCCGCAGCTCGACGCCGCGCACAGCCGTGGCCTGGCCGATCGGTTGGGGTTGACCTCGTTCGTGTTGTTCAAGGACCGCAACATGGCGGTGTTCTTCATCTTCGCCATGCTGCTGGGCGCGGCACTGCAGCTGACCAACGCGTACGGCGACACGTTCCTGCACGATTTCGCCCATGTCGCCGCGTACAAGGATCTGCTCGCCGTGCGCTACCCGGCAATCATCATCTCGATCTCGCAGGTCTCGGAAACCGTATTCATCCTCACCATCCCGTTCTTCCTGAAACGCTTTGGCATCAAGACCGTGATGACGCTGAGCATGCTGGCGTGGGTATTGCGCTTCGGGCTGTTCGGCTTCGGCAATCCTGCCGGCGGCCTGTGGATGATCGTGCTCTCGTGCATCATCTACGGCATGGCGTTCGACTTCTTCAATATCTCCGGCTCGCTGTTCGTGGAAAGCCAGGCCGACCCGAAGATCCGTGCCAGCGCGCAAGGTTTGTTCATGCTGATGACCAACGGCGTCGGTGCCGTGCTCGGCAGCCTCATCGCCGGCTTTGCGATCGACCATTTCTTCACCGATCGAACCTGCAACGAAGCGGTCGCGATCTGCAAGGACTGGCCAGGCATCTGGCTGGCGTTCGCTGCGTACGCGCTGGTCATGGCCATCCTGTTCGTACCGCTGTTCAAGCGCACGCCCATGCGCGGCGCGCTGACCGCACAAAGGCGCGCCTGAGCCGTCGACATGCCGCGAACACGCGCGGAAGCCGCCGCCGACTTCACCGGCACACGCCACAGCAACGCGATCCATCCCCGGCACGCCACGGTCATGGGTGGCTGGGCTGACCAGTGGCTGGCCTCGATGTCTGGTCTGCTGGCGTCGTTTTCCGTGACCACTGGCTTCTTGTTCCGGCGCTCGTGCCGACCAGACAAGCGCGCGTAGATACCCTCACGACGCTTGGCGGCGGTGCCGAACATGGCGGATTCCTGCATCGCCCAGCGCACGTTGTGCACCCGTTTCGCCCCTTTGGCTGGTCGTGGTCTGAACCAGAAAACTCCCTGTTTTTCAGAATGTTGCATTCGCAAAAAACAATGGTTAGGATGCGGCTATCGCAAGATGTTACGTAATGAACGTTGAATCCTGGCCTGCAAACCGAAGCGTCACCACGAGCCTGAATGCGCAGCCAGCAAGGGTATCAAAACACGCGAACACGTGATGCGCCCACTTGTGGGCGCCGTTGTCGCGCCACCAGGTCCATCACAGGAAAACCAGCATGAAGACTCGTCATCACCACCGGCAACGACTGGCGCTCTCGATTCTTGCCGCGCTTGCCATCACTTATCTGCCCGCAGCCTACGCGCAGGACGCCGCCGCGCCGTCCAGCGACAAGCAGGAGAACGAAACCAGGATCACCACGCTGAGCGAGATCACCGTGCAGGCGCAGAAGCGCGTGGAGTTGCTGCAGGATGTGCCGATCACCATGGCGACCTTGCCTGAGCAATTGTTGCAAGACACCGGCGTGCACGACATCAAGGATCTGCAAACCCTGGTTCCCACGCTGTTCGTGACCAGCACCACCTCGGAAACCCAGACCACGGCGCGCATCCGCGGCGTCGGTACGGTCGGCGACAACCCGGGCCTGGAGTCCTCCGTCGGCATCGTGATCGACGGCGTGCCGCGCGCTCGCAATGGCGTGGCATTCGGTGACCTGGGCGAACTGGAGGAGGTCGAGGTATTGAAGGGACCGCAAGGCACCGTATTCGGCAAGAACACCTCGGCGGGCCTGATCAACATCATCACCAAGCGACCGGTATTCAAGCAGGAAGGCGACCTGGAACTCACCGGTGGCAACTACAACGCCAAGGGCATTTCCGGCTCCTACAACAACAAGCTGAGCGACATCGCCGCGTTTCGCATCTATGCGGTGGATCGCAAGCGTGACGGTTTCAATGACGTCAACGTCGGTGCGGGACCGCGCACGCTGACCAGCGATGGCGACCAGAACTTCCATTCAATGCGCGCGCAGTTGCTGCTCACGCCCACGAAGAACGTGGATATCAACTTCATCGGCGACTACACCCAGCGCAACGAGGACTGCTGCGTCGGCGTCACCATCGTGCGCGGCCCCACCGCGGCCATCGTCGACGCGCTGGCCGGTGGCAACGGCGTGATTCCCGCCGTGGACATCGACCGGCGCCTCGCTTACAGCAACCGCGCTACCACCCAGCGCATCATCGACAAGGGCATATCCGGCGAAGTGAACTGGAACACGCCCTGGCTGGGCCATGCCACGCTTACCTCGATCACCGCGCTGCGCCGGTGGAATGCGATCGGCGGCGCCGACCTCGATTTCAGCGGCGCCGACATCTGGTACCGGCCGTACGGGGCGAATGACAACTCGGTGCGCTTCAAGACCTTCAGCCAGGAGTTGCGCCTGGCCGGCACCAGCGACCGCTTCGACTGGATGGGCGGCCTTTACTACGACAACGAAAAGCTGCAGCGGCATGACGCCGTCTCGCTGGGCGGGGCGTACGAGCCGTACCTGTCCATCGCCGTGCTGAACAACATCGCCGAGTCGTTCCCGCCCGGCTTGATCAACACCGCTGGTGCAGCGACTTTCCTGTCACAGGCCGCCGGCATGCCCTATGGCACGGCGTTCGCCGGTGCCGCCTCGCACGACCACTGGAAACAGGACGCCAAGAGCACGGCCGCGTTTGGCAACGTCACCTTCCACGCCACCGACAAGCTGGCGTTGACCGCAGGCTTGCGCTATACGCACGAAAACAAATCAGTGGATTCGTTCTACAGCAACCCGAACGGCGGCCTGGGTTGCGGCGCCGCGTTGGCCAGCCCGGGCCGGGTGGGAGCGGCACTGGCCGGACGCGGCGTGCCGGGGCCGTATATCGGCGCGATCGTGCCCACGGTGATCGGCTACATGTGCCTGCCGTGGGCGAACCCGATGTTCAACGGCCGCACCACCGCGCAAGACTTCACCGCCAACGAATGGTCGGGCACCGCCAAGGCCGCGTATCGCTGGAACCAGAGTGTGATGACCTACGCCTCGGCGGCACGCGGTTACAAGGCCGGCGGTTTCAACCTCGATCGAGTGCAGTCGGGCAACGGCTTCAGCGATGGTCCGCAAGGCATCGTGCCGGTCACCGATACCTCGTTCCCCGGCGAATTCGTCAACAGCTACGAACTGGGCGCCAAGACCAACTGGCAGGACGGCAACCTGCTGCTGAACGCCGCGTTGTTCCACGCCAGGTACACCGACTTCCAGCTCAACAGCTTCCTCGGTACCAGCTACGTGGTGCGTTCGGTCCCGGAATTGACCACCAAGGGTCTGGACGCCGACCTGCTGTGGCAGACCCGCGTCAGCGGACTGTCGCTGCAGGCCGGTGCGACCTACACCCATGCGAAGTACGGCAATGATCCCCTGCCCGACCCCGCGCTGGCGCTGGTACCCGGCGGCACCGCCGGCTTTGCGCCAAGATGGGCGCTCACCGGCGGCCTCACCTACCAGTGGAACTTCACCAGCACCCTGATGGGCCGCTTCAATCTCGGCGCCAAGTACATGACCGAGTACAACACCGGCTCGGACCTCAATCCCGCCAAGATGCAGCCGTCCTACACCCTGCTCAATGCGCGCATGGTTGTCGGGGCGGTCAGCAAGCGCTGGCAAGCCGAGCTGTGGGGCAGCAACCTCACCAACCGGACCTACAAGCAGGTGGGTTTCGACGCGCCGATCCAGCCCGGTTCGTTCAACGCGTTCCTCGGCGCGCCACGCACCTATGGGCTGACCTTGCGCGGCACGCTGTAGCGGTACTCCCGGGCAGCCACCACCACGGCGGCGGCCCGGTTTCACTTACAATGCGCCGATGCAGATCGGCCCCTACCTGATCGACCCGCCACTGGTCCTGGCCCCGATGGCGGGCGTTACCGACAAACCGTTCCGCCTGCTGTGCAAACGGCTGGGCGCGGGCTTGGCTGCGTCGGAGATGACCAGCGCCGATCCCAGCCTGTGGCAGACGCGCAAGTCGCTGAAGCGGATGGACCACGCTGGCGAGGCCGACCCGGTCAGCGTGCAGATCGCCGGCTACGACCCGGCGATGCTGGCCGAGGCGGCGCGTTACAACGTGGCCAACGGCGCACAGATCATCGATATCAACATGGGCTGCCCGGCCAAGAAGGTGTGCAACGTGTGGTCCGGCTCCGCGCTGCTGCAGAACGAGCCGCTGGTGGCGCGCATCGTCAAGGCGGTAGTGGAGGCGGTCGCGGTGCCGGTGACGCTGAAGATCCGCACCGGGTGGGATCGCCAGCACCGCAACGCGCTGAACATCGCGCGCATCGCCGAAGACGCCGGCATCGCCGCGCTGGCCGTGCACGGGCGCACTCGTGCCGATCGATATGACGGGGAGGCCGAGTACGACACCATCGCCGCGGTGAAAGCCGCGGTGCGCATTCCGGTGCTGGCCAATGGCGATGTCACCACGCCGCAACAGGCGCGACACGTGCTGGAGGTGACCGGTGCCGATGCGGTGATGATCGGCCGCGGTGCGCAGGGGCGGCCGTGGATCTTCCGCGAGGTCGCTCATTACCTTGCCACCGGCGAGCTGCTGCCTGAGCCGGAGCCCGGGGAAGTCGCAACGATCCTGCTGGACCATCTGCAACATCTGCATGCGTTCTACGGCGAGCAGGCTGGCGTGCGCATCGCGCGCAAACACCTGGGCTGGTATTTGAAGTCTGTTGAAAAATACGCCCCGGATGGCCACATTCCGTCCGCGCCGGGAAGCGTGTCCAGGCTCGAGTTCCGCCCGCAGAGTGCTGCCTTCCGGCAGGTGGTCAACCGCGTCGAAACGGCCAGCGAACAGTTGCGTCTGACCCGCGATTATTTCGCCACGCTGCAGCAGGACTGGCGCATCGCCGCGTAGCCGAAATCGGCACCAGCGTGTCGCGCGGATCTCGCGCCGCATCGATCCGGCTTGCTCCGCCTTGCGTCCACATCAAGCGCGCGGGTGCGTTAGGCTAAAAACGAAACCATCGTTCCTCGGGAGCCCGGATGAAGTCATACCTGCGGTCACTGTGCCTGTTGATCATTCTTTCGCTGGTGTCCGGCCTGGCGCTCGCTGCTGCGCCGGCACCGGCCTCGTCGGCGATCAAGGTTTACCCCATCGTGGCGGGTACCGCCGCGACAGTGACGCCCGCCCACCAACTGCAGCGCGCGAACCAGCCGCTGATTGTCGGCGTCAAGGTGGCACCACCGTTCGTGATCGAGGATCAAGGCAAATACCGTGGCCTGGCGATCGATCTGTGGCAGGAGGTGGCGGCTGACCATGGCTGGAAATACGTCTACAAACCGTACGGACTCGAAGGTCTGCTGGACGCCGTCAGCGACAGCAAGGTCGACGTGGGCATCGGCGCCATCACCGCCACCGCGGCGCGCGAGAAGCGCATGGATTTCGCGCATCCGATCACCAGCTCGGGGCTGGGCGTGGCAGTGCGCGGCGGACAGACCGCCGGCTGGCTGGCGGTGGTGCGCGCGCTGGTGTCGCCGGCCTTCCTCAAGGTCATCGCCACACTGGCGCTGCTGCTGTTCGTGGTCGGCTTTCTGGTCTGGCTGCTTGAGCACAAGAGCAACCCGGACCAGTTCGGCGGCACGCGCCGGCAAGGCATCTTCTCCGGCTTCTGGTGGGCGATGGTGACGATGACCACCGTTGGCTACGGCGATACTGCGCCGCGCACCGTGGGCGGGCGCATCATCGGCCTGTTCTGGATGCTCGCCGCGTTGGTCATCGTGTCGTTCTTTACCGCCTCGATCACCAGCGCGCTCACCGTCGGCCAGTTGACTGACCGCATCCGCAGCGCCAGCGACTTGAGCGGCATGCAGGTGGCGAGCGTGCCAACCAGTACCAGCGCGGCGTGGCTTGAGCGGCAGAAATTCGGCTACCGCAAGGCGCCGGATGTCGATGCCGCCCTGGCCGATCTGGCTGCCGGCCGGGTCGATGCCGTCGTTTACGACGAACCGCTGCTGCGCTGGGATATCCAGCAACACTTTCGCGGCAAGCTCAAGGTGCTGCCGCTGGTACTGGAGCGACAGGACTACGCGTTCGCCCTGCCCACCGGCAGCCGTTTGCGCGAGCCCATCGATACTTCATTGCTGCAGCGGATCAATGCCCCGGACTGGCCCGAGCGTTTGAAGAAGGCTTTCGGCGAAGACCAGCCGTGAGGGCAGACTGATTCCGGGCAGGCGCGGTGACAGGGGCGCCTGCCGATTGCTCCGGGCGCTACGCCAGCGAGGATTCCAGCATCGGTACCGGTGTGGAGACACGCTGCCCTTGCGCGCCGGCGGCGGTGCAGCGTGCCAGGACAACCGAGCGCGGAGGTGCGCTTCGAGGTCATGGGACGTACTATCGGCCTCAGGGGACTGGAAGACATGGCTATGAGCAGAAGGCAGTCGTTAGCCGCGCCACCGGAGTCGGTCGCTCAACTTGAGCGCGCCCGGGCGAGTTGGTCGCTGATCGACGTCCTGCTCCGCCGTCTCGCCACGCGGCTCACCTATGCTGCGGATGGTCGCACTGCGGAACTCGATGAGGCGCTGGGAGATCTGCGCCGGAAGTTGCGCGACCCGCTCGACGAGCCTGCGCTCGAATTGCTTCTGACTGAACTGACCGATGCCGTCCGCTCACTCGACGCATCGCCGCGCGAGAGGGAAGTCAAACCAGCCGCGGCAGCGACATTATCGACGGCGGACGTGCTGCTGCAACTGATCGACCTGCTGTCGCTGGATGACGCCCTGACCCACACCGTCGACAGCGTGCGCCAGGCCGTGTGTGCCGCGGCCGATGACGCCGAGCTCGCGAACCAGGCCGTGACGCTCGCCCGCCTGGTCAACCGCCATCACCGCCAACTTGGCGAGCAACGCGCTGCCGCCGAGCGGCTGCTGACCCACGTCACGCGGCAACTGGACGGGCTGGCCCACTACCTCGACCGCGAGAGCGTCGACCACATCGACAGTAGTGGCGCTCGGCACGAACTCGACCGCCATCTGGCCAGCGAGATCGACGCCATGGGCGATCATCTGCAACAGTCGCACGACATCAACCCGCTGCACCTGGAGTTGCAATCGCGGCTGGGCGCGATCACCAGCCACCTGAGGACATTCCGCGAGCGCGAAGAGGCGCGCGAGCGCGATTGGCAGGCCCGTTCCGAGCAGATGAGTCAGCGTATCGGCGAACTGGAGCGCTCGGCGCAAATGATGGAAGCCAGCCTGCGCCAGGAGCACCAGCTGGCCTCGACCGATCCGCTGACCGGCCTGGCGAACCGGGCGGTATTTCAACAGCGCATTGCACTGGCCTGCGAGGAAATGGCGCAGGAGAACAAACCCGCATGCCTGCTGGTGCTGGACATCGACCACTTCAAGCACATCAACGACCGCTTCGGCCACGCCGCCGGCGACCGCGCGCTGCGCATTGTTGCCGAGCAGCTCACGGCCCGGCTGCGGGCCGGCGACCTGCTGGCGCGCTACGGCGGCGAAGAGTTCGTGGTGGTGTTGCCGGGTACCTCGGTGCAGGCCGGTCTGGGTGTGGCGCAGGCGCTGCGCAGCTGCATCGAAGGCATCGGTTTCCGCGGCCAGCAACAGCCGGTGTGCATCACCCTCTCCTGCGGCGTCACGGCATTGTGCGCCGACGACACCCCGGAGCAGGCATTCGAACGTGCCGATCGTGCGCTGTACCGTGCCAAACACAACGGGCGCAACCGCTGCGAGCTGGCCTGAGCCCACTGACGTTGCACGGCCATCCAGACGTCTGAACGAAAGCCGCGCAGCCAGCGAGGCCCCGGCTGCAAATCCGGAGCCGCCGGTGTATCATGCCCCACCGCATTTATCTTTCTATCCGCACAAAGGGATATAACCACGATGTCCAACTCGTTGTTCACCTCCGAATCGGTCTCCGAAGGCCATCCGGACAAGGTCGCCGACCAGATCTCCGATGCCGTGCTCGATGCGATCATCGTGCAGGATCCGCACGCCCGCGTGGCCTGCGAAACCATGGTCAAGACCGGCGTGGCGATCGTCGCTGGCGAGATCACCACCAACGCGTGGATCGACCTGGAAGCGATCACCCGCAAGGTGATCCTGGACATCGGCTACAACTCCAGCGAAGTCGGCTTCGACGGCGCCACCTGCGCCGTGCTGAACCTGATCGGCAAGCAGTCGCCGGACATCAACCGTGGCGTGGACCGCAAGAGCCCGGAAGAACAGGGTGCGGGCGACCAGGGCCTGATGTTCGGCTACGCCACCAACGAAACCAGGACCTTCATGCCGGCGGCGATCCATTTCTCGCATCGCCTGGTCGAACAGCAGGCCAAGGTACGCAAGCAGAAGAACTCGCCGCTGCCGTGGCTGCGCCCGGATGCCAAGAGCCAGGTCACGCTGCGCTACGAGAACGACAAGGCGGTGGCGATCGACGCGGTGGTGCTCTCGACCCAGCACGACCCCGGCGTGAAGCAGAAGGACCTGATCGAGGCCGTGCGCGAGTACATCCTCAAGCCGGTGCTGCCGGCAAAATGGCTGCACAAGGGCACCAAGTTCCATATCAACCCGACCGGCAGGTTCGAGATCGGCGGTCCGGTGGGCGACTGCGGGTTGACCGGTCGCAAGATCATCGTGGACACCTACGGCGGCTGGGCCCGTCACGGTGGCGGCGCGTTCTCCGGCAAGGATCCGTCCAAAGTCGATCGCTCGGCCTCCTACGCCGCGCGCTATGTGGCCAAGAACATCGTCGCCGCCGGCATTGCCGACCGCTGCGAAGTCCAGGTCAGCTACGCGATCGGCGTGGCCAAGCCCACCTCGATCTCGGTCACCACGTTCGGCACCGGCCGGATCAGCGATGACGAGATCGAGACGCTGATCCGCCAGCACTTCGACCTGCGCCCGTACGGCATCCTCAAGATGCTCGACCTGATCCACCCGATGTACCAGCAGACCGCCAGCTATGGCCACTTCGGGCGTACGCCGCAACAGATGGAGGATTCCAACGGCAAGACCTTCACCACGTTCTCGTGGGAGCAGACTGATCGCGCCGCGGCGCTGCGCAAGGATGCGAAGCTGAAGTAAGCGACCACGCCGCGTTGCAACAGGAGCCGGGCCGCCTTGCGCGGCCCGGCTTGTTTCAGCTCAGGGATTCGCGAGCCAGTCCGATAACGCAAGCTCCGGCGCCAGCCGTTCGACGGCCTTCAGGCCGCGCAGCGCGCGTCTTCCAGCCCGGACCACGCGACACCAAGTCGTTCCACGCTTCATGTGCTTCCCACTCGGAACCCTGGCGGTGGTGCGCCGCGATAGCCGATGCCATGCACGGTATGCAGGTAATGACGCTCGCGGCGGCTCTCGCCCAGAGCATGGCGCAACAGCGTGACTATGCGATTGAGCACACCGGGCGTGCCGTGCCGGTGGCCCAGACCGTGTCCAGAATCTCGTCGCGGCCGAACACCGGTCCGGGCTCGCTGGCGAGCAGCACAAGTACTGCAGTGCCCTCGGTTCCAGCGACCGCTCGACGCCGCCCACGAGCAATCGATGTCCGATCGAGTCGATGGCGATGTCATCGAAGCTGATGCCGTTGCGTGTGCCGTCTTGCGCGTTCACAGCGAGTCCTGAGCAGGGCCCTTAACCGCACGCGAATCCCCCATGCAATCAACACTATCCACGCCCAAAGGATTCCCCAAGCTTTCTCCAACACCACCCTTGCGATGTCCTCAAGACTGCGCAGCTGGATCACCGCAAGCTGGACCTGCCGACCCAGCCAGGCCGGTTCCATCCAGCCAAGGAGTCACACCATGAACATTCCCGCCAAAACTCTCGTGACCGTCATGCTCGCCGCCGCCCTCCCGCTCGCCGCCGCCGTCAGCCACGCGCAAGACAGCCTGACCATCACTTGCGCCAGACCCCATCTGCCCAGCCAGCAGGCGGTGGGCACGCTGCTCGGCCTGAGCAACTTTGGGCAGGTCTACAGCGCGCGCAACCGGCTGATGCAGGACATCCACCGGGCCTGTAGCAAGGGCGCGGCGCGCGTCATCCTCAGCAACGACGCGTCAGCAGTTGTTCCGACAGGCTGGTCGCATGCCGCATCCCGGACAGCCATCGTGACGTACCGCGCCAGCGCAAACCACGCACATTGAGGGCGAGCGCCGCCTCATTCAATTGCACAGCTCCGTGGCCCGTCAACTGCGACTGTCCGGCAGCGGAAGGCGGTGATCGCGCCACACCTGCGCATCGCCTTGACGATCGCCTGGGCTTCCACGCTGACTGGGGTGCGCGGGTCGATCACCGGCTCTTTACCCACCGGCGCAATGACGTGGTCGAACTTTGCGCGGATCGACGCTGGTGTGCGGGGCATGCCTGACGCAAGCCGCGGGGTCCGGGTGACTCGCCGAAAAGACCATAACGATCTTCTGGACGACCTGTGCTGATCTTCAGGGTGCCTTGTCGGCAGGCTCGTGCTGCGCAGCGACAACCACTGGCTTCCGGGCGCCGTGGCGAGCCAGTCGGGTTGCACGATGTACGGCGTGATGTGCGACAACACGGTGGCACGCAGTGCGGTGATGCGCACCGCAGGTATGACGCACGGCGGCGACGGGTCTGGCGTCGCGCCGATGAGAAACACGGCGATGACCTTGCTGGTGCGACGCGACCGGTACGGTATCCGCCTCGGCCGACTCAATCGGCGAGAGGGCGGCGAGGATGCGTGCGGCGCGGCTGCCGCGACGGACGCCAGCAGCCTCCGCGACCAGGATGGGCGGCGTCGGACGTTGCTCAAAACCGTTGTCCAGCAACTTGGCCATCAGGCTGTCACGCACCGCCGCGGTTCGGCTGCCCAGGACCACGGCGAACAGGCGATGGCCGTTGCGCACGGCGGTGGATGCGAGGTTGAAACCGGAGGCGTCGGTGAAGCCGGTCTTCAACCCATCCATGCCCGGGTAACGATCCATCAGATGATTGTGGCCGCGCACGACGCGTCCGCGAAAGGTGAATTCCTGCGTCGCGAAGTAGTACGAGTACTGGGGAAAATCGCGATACAGCGCCATCGCCAGTGTCACCAGGTCACGCGCTGTCGAGGTGTTTTTCGGATCGGGCAAGCCGGATGCATTGTTGAAGTGCGTGCCGCTCATGCCAAGCAGCGCCGCCTGGGCATTCATCATCTCGGCGAAATGTTGTTCCGAACCGCCGAGGCCCTCGGCCATCACGGTGGCCGCGTCGTTGGCTGACTTGGTCACCATGGCCAGGATGCAGTCCTGCACCGCAATGCTCTGGCCCCGACGCAGGCCGAGTTTGGTGGGCGCCTTGTTCGCCGCCCAGCTTGAAACCGGCAACTTCTGATCGAGCTTCAGGCGGCCGTGCTGCAGGCCCTGGAAGGTGAGGTAGAGCGTCATCATCTTGGTCAGCGACGCAGGATAGTCACGCTGATCGGCGTTGACCGCATCGAG
>CAJDVU010000081.1_pt1 | contig 15958 bp, 8 predicted proteins | sample 7391431 | NCBI WGS metagenome assembly CAJDVU01 (sample SAMEA7055700, study PRJEB34461) | soil metagenome | biome: terrestrial ecosystem; feature: Peninsula; material: soil | place: Antarctica | collected 2016
CGCCCCACTTGTCTTGCCGGTGACATACAGTTTCACCCAACGTTGCATGTCGTGCATGTCGGAAACCATCGCGCCTGCGGCGCCCATCAGCGAGACCGGGATCGTGCCGCTCACATCCTCCCACCCGCGCTTGGAGTTCAGCCCGTAACCATGTGCCCAAGGCTCGGGCATCGTCTGATTGACTGGATAACTGGTCTGCACAAGGGAGAATGGCTTCAGCAATCGCGTGCTGATTTGTTCGGCGACCGAATGGCCGCTTACCTTCTCGATGATCAACCCGAGCAGCAGATAATTTGTATTGGTGTAATGGTAGCCGGTGCCGGGCGGGAAATAGGGTTTTTGCTTCACGGCCCAGCCGATCATCGTGCGCGGGTCGAACACCGTGTCCGGCTTGACCTGCATCTTGTCGAACTCGGGTGTGTCGTAGGCTTCGAACAATCCGCTGCGCATCTCACACAGTTGCCGTACGGTGATGTGCGCCGCATTCGGCACCGTTACGCCCAAGGCAAACTTGCTGAGCGGATCATCGAGACTCAATTTTCCTTCGTCCACCAGTTGCAGCAAAACGCTGATCACAAAAGTTTTCGTGTTGCTGCCGATACGGAAATGGTCCTGTGGCGTGAGCGGTCGATGGGTCGCCAGATCGGCTTCGCCGAACGCATGTATATAGTGCCCGCCCGCGCCGTCCCATACGCCAATCAGCACCGCGGGAACCGGCGTCACGCCGCCATAGATCGTTCGCTCTTTGTTGACCGCGGCGGCGATCGCCGCCTGCACCTGCGGATCGCTTGCCGATGTTCGGGCCAATGCATTGCCCACAAAGGCGAAGAGAAGTACGCCGCCACAGAGCGTGGCGCAAAAACGGACTGGAGTTACGTGAGCCACGATTCACCTCCCATGCAAGCAACTGACATCGCCCGGTCTCTTGCCGCCCCGCGCTGAACTGTAGATCCGTTCGCGCGGCCGAGCAACGATTTCTTCGATGGCAATCGCGCACGCTGGCGCTCTGACTCCACCGCTTCAACCCGCGAACATAAAAAAAGCAGATAGGCACCGAAAAGGATCAGGTGCACGGCGTCCTGCAGAACATTCGTACTGGAAAACGTGACGATGGATGCCGCCAGCATGAGCACCATCAGCATCAGATGCCGCAAACCTGTCGGCAGGCCAGCGTTCACCGCGGCGCTGATGAAACATCGCGACGGTCTTGTTCGTCCCTTTGGCCAATTCGGCGGCGGGGCCTCGGTGGTATTGGCTGCGCTGGTGACCAACCCACCCGAAAGCGGACTGTCGCCACCGGCAGCATCACGCCCCGAGTCAGTCCGTCAAGGGTTTTTTGTGGACAACCCGGCAAGCAGTGGCGAGCCGCGCAGCTGTAGCGCCTTGAGATAACGCGACTCGTCGTACGGCGTGTGGGTTTGCCAACAGCGATAGGCGAATTCAACTGCGAAGTGCACCACCCCAAGCGGTAGAGCGGCCCCGAAGCGCCCTAAGCGGTAGAGCGGCCGCGAAGCGCCGCCCGACCACTAGTTGCAGCCGACCGCCATCCCGCCATGCGGGCTATCGACAGCTGAGCTCCGGCGATGATGATCAGCCGTCCCGAAAGCGGACAGTCGCGACGGTCTGGACTGACTCGAAGCCAATCCGGCGAACATCGAATGTCGGGGCCGAATATTCGTAGCCAGCCACTGCAAGTCCCGACCTCGCTACCCAATGTCTGGTAGCCGTGACATGGTCGGTGAGATCAGGGCGGGCTACCTGTAAAGGATCGCAAGCGGCCAGTCGGTTTGCAGCACTGGTGATCCCATAGCAGGCTGCATTGCAACGTGCTCACGGCTTTACAAACCGCAGCGTCATCCGGTCCGACTCGCCGATCTTTTCCAGCTTCGCATGCTCGCTTTCGGGGCCGGCCAGGTTCGGCGGCAGGCGGTGCACGTTGATGTCTTCGGGATCGTTCGGGTTGGCGTTGATCTGTGACACGCCGGCAAGCCGGAAGCCCGACTTCAGCCCCAGCGTGATCAGGTAATCCTCCGGAATGCGGTGCAGCTTTTTGGAGGACTCCACGGCATCGGAGAAGGGTTTGGCGCGGTGCTCGACGACGCCGAACACGCCGCCGGGCTTGAGCACATCGAATGCCGACTTGAATACCGCCGCCAGCGTGGCCGGGCTGTGGTTGAGCCAGTCGTGGGTGTTGCGGAAGGTCAGCACCATGTCGGCGGAGTGGGGGGCGCCGAGATTCACTTGCAGCGGTGGCGCGAACGGCACGACTTTCTTGATGTGACCAAACACCGCGGGGTTGGCCTTGATCTTGTCGGCGAACTTGGGCGAGCCCGCTTCGATCAGATGGCCGTGGTCGGCCAGGAACGGCGCGAGGATCTCGGTGTACCACCCACCACCTGGATCAAGCTCGATCACCGTCATGTCGGGCTGGATGCCGAAGAACTCCAGGGTCTGCACCGGGTGACGATAGGTGTCGCGCGCCTTGTTTGCGGCGGAGCGCCAGGCGCCGTCAGCGGCCTTTTGCAACTGGGGGGTGACGTTGCTGACGGGTGGCGTGGCGGCGCAGGCGAGGCCGGGCAGCAGGGTACCGGCGAGCAGGAGCAGGAGTTTGGAGGTAAGACGAGACATGGGCCGATCCTCACCGTGTGCGGGTCTTGAAGCCTACTCCTGCGTGGTCCGGGCTGGCAGGTGTCTCGCTGACAGCCAGCGATGATGAGTGGAATGGCTTGGGTTGCGTGGAGTTGCCCGCGAAAACCAGATCCTCACCCCCACCCCTCTCTCCAACGGAGAGAGGCTTCATGCCTGGGTCGAGTCAGTCGCGGTCGAGGCCACGCAGCAGGGCTTCGAGGCCTTCCTTGCCGCCGCCGGAGTCACCGTCCTGTTCGGGTACGGTGCCCGGCACGCTGATTTGCTTGAGCTGGTGTGATTTCAGCTCGGCATTGGTCTTCGCCAGCGGGCCTTCCTGGAACGTAGTGAAGGTCTTCTGCACGTCACCCAGTTCGCGGGTCAAGGCGTCGAGGTAAGCCAGCTGATAATCGGTGGGACGGCCTTCCCACGACATGATTGCGCCATACAACTCGTCGGTGTGTTCGCGCAGGCGTTCCTCGCCGGTGATCGCGCCGCCCTCGGTGGTGGCCACGATCTTCTGCCGGATCGCGTTGGCCTGGTCGCTGAGGCTGGCCAGCTGTTGGCGGCTGGCGTCCTGTGCGGGCAGGGCGGCGGCTTCGGCGTCGGCGGCGCTGCGCACGGCGTTGATCCGCGCGACCAGGTCACTCATGTTGCCAAACAGGGTCTTGACCCGGGTGGCCGCATCGAACTGCGCCTGACGATCGGCGAGGGTGAAGCTGGCGCGGCGATCGAGCTGCACCGTCAGCTTGGTTTCGAACACGTCCTTGCCCTTGGTCATCCGCACCGTGTACACGCCCGGCATCACGCGTGGACCGACGATGGAGCTGCCGGCAATCTGGGCGGCCGGCGGCACGCGCGGCGGCTTGGTGCGCATCGACCAGGTAACCCGGTTGATGCCGCGGCGCACATTGGCGGGCAGGCTGTCGACCAGATCACCCTTGCTGTCGAGCACGTCGAGTTTCAGCTTGCCGAACAGGTGGCGACTGCGCTGGTAGTAGGTGATCACCGCGCCGTCGGTGGGGTTGGGGCCGACGAAGGCGGCATCGCCGCCGGGCCAGCCTCCAGACGCCTCGATGCGCTGCTGCACCGGCTGCGAGGGCAGGAAGCTCGCCTCGCTGTCAAGGATCTTCGCATCCAGCGCGCGCAGCGGGGTGATGTCGTCCACGACCCAGATGCCGCGGCCGTGGGTGGCCAGCACCAGCGCGGCATCGCGATTCTGGAACGCGATGTCGCGCACCGCCACGGCGGGAAAGTGGCCACCCTTGAACTGCGCCCAGTGGCCGCCGTCGTCGATCGAGATCCACAGGCCGAATTCGGTACCGGCGTACAGCAGGTTCGGCTTCACCGGATCCTGCTTGATCACGTGCACATAGCCGCGCAGGCCCTTGGTGTCTTCCGGCGTCACCAGTGCCGTCCACGATTTGCCGTAGTCGCGAGTCTGGTAGATGTACGGCGCCATGTCGCCGAAGCTGTGCCGATCGAACGCCACATAGGCGGTGCCGGCATCGAAGCTGCTGGCCTGCACCCAGGAGACCCACTCGCCCGCAGGCAGGCCGTGGATGTTGCCGGCCACGTTGCTCCAGTGCTTGCCGTCGTCGCGGGTCAGCTGCAGGTTGCCGTCGTCGGTGCCGACCCAGATCAGCCCGGCCTGTTTGGGCGATTCGCTGATCGAATAGATCGTGGTGTAGGTCTCGGCGAAGGAGTTGTCCACGGTGACGCCGCCGGACTTCTCCTGCTGCTGCTTCTTCGGATCGTTGGTGCTGAGGTCGGGCGAGATGCGATCCCAGCTCTGGCCGTGGTCGCGCGAGCGGAACAGGAATTGCGCGCCCATGTAGATCGTGCCCTTTTCGTTCGGGCTCAGCGCGATCGGGGTGTTCCAGTTCCAGCGCAACTTCTCGTTGTAGTTCGGCTTGGGCTGGATGTCGCGCGCTTCATGCGTGTGTCGATTCGCGCGGCTGATCGTGCCGCCCTGGGTTTCCATGTAGATGTAGTTCGGGTCGGCCGGATCGTCGAACATCCAGAAGCCGTCGCCGCCGCAATAATTCGTCCATTGCGAGTTGGCGATGCCACCGGGGAAGGCCGAGTCGCCGACCCAGCAGGCGTTGTCCTGCAGGCCGCCGTAGACGCGGTAGGGGTCCGCGTTGTCCACGCTCACGTGATAGAACTGCGACACCGGCAGGTTGTCCGCCTTCCACCACTTGTTGCCGCCATCCTTCGAATACCACAGGCCGCCGTCGTCACCGACGATGACGTTTTGGGTATTGCGTGGGTCGATCCACACGACGTGCGAATCGCCATGGGTGCCGCCGCCGACGTTGGCGAAACTCTTGCCACCATCCACGCTCTGGATCAGGTTGAGGTCAGGCTTGAACACGCGATCGGGGTTGTGCGGGTCGACGATCAGGTTGGCGAAGTAGAACGGCCGCCACACCATCAGCTGGCTCTTGTCGCGTTGCTGCCAGGTCTTGCCGCCGTCATCGGAGCGGTACAGCGCCGAATGCGGCGACTCGACGAGGCTGTAGACGATGGACGGGTTGGACGGCGCCACCGCCACCGCGATGCGGCCAAACGGCTTTGTCGGGAAGCCCTTGTTGTTTTTGTCGGTGATCTCGGTCCACGACTTGCCGCCGTCGTCGGAGCGGAACAGCCCGCTGGCCGACGGCGCGGTGGGCGACTCGCCACCCGAACGGAAGTTCCAGCCCTCGCGGCGGAAGTCCCACATGCCGGCGAACAGTACGTCCGGATTCTTCGGATCCATCGCCAGCGAGGAACAACCGGTGGACAGGTTGCGTCCCTTCAGCACCAGCGTCCACGACTTGCCGCCGTCACGGGTCTCGTACAGACCGCGGTCGGCTGAGTCACTCCACAACTTGCCCGGGGCGCAGGCGTAGACGGTGTTGCTGTCTTTGGGATCGATCACGATCTTGGAAATGCGTTCCGAGTTTTTCAGGCCCATGTTGGCCCAGGTCTCGCCGCCGTCGGTGGACTTGTAGATGCCGTCACCGATCGAGACCGAGTTGCGCGTCCATGATTCGCCGGTGCCGACCCAGACCGTGTCGTGGTGCTGCGGGTCGATCTCGATATCGCCGATCGACTGCACCGACTGCTTGTCGAACACCGGCGTGTAGCTGGTGCCGCCATCGATCGATTTCCACACGCCGCCACTGGCGGCGCCGACGTAGAGCAGCAACTTGCCGTCCTTTTCCGGCGCGGCCGCCAGCGCGGCGATGCGCCCGCTCATGGTGGCCGAGCCGATGTTGCGCGCGCCCAGGCCCGAAATCGCGCCGGCGTCGAAACGGGCCATGCCATCGCTGCTGGCGGGTGCGGCGAGGGTGATGGCGCTGGCCAGTGACAAGGCAAGCGCGAGCGCGGAAGTGGCGAGGTGGTTGTGCAGGAAGGCTCTCATCACTTCGCTCCTGGCTTGCTGTGGTCGGTTCCGGCGCTGGCCGGGAACGCGAACAGGCTGTCCGCAATCGGCATATTCGCACTCGCCTTCAACACGCTGAGCTGCTGGCTGCCGCCATCGCCGCCGCCGGAGCCGGTGGTCGACGAGAACGGGAAGTACACGCCGTTGATCCGTTCGTAGTCGCCATAGTCGGTGGTCGATTTCACCTGCGTGCCGCGCACCGTCATCTGGCTGACCGTGCGAATGGTCAGGAAATAATCCGGATCGAGGTAGACGTATTCGATGTCGCCGTTCTTCAGCGTGACCTTGAGCTTGTGCGCTTCGGTGCCGTCGATGTCCTCGGTGCCGAGGTAGGCCAGGGTGCTGCCCCTGGCCTTCCAGTCGACCAGCGGGCCGCCGATCGAGGCATCGTCGGACAGGCCCTTGGCATCGTCGCCGGACATCCGTTCCGGATCGCGGCGGCCCTGGAATGGCGAGATCTGCCACGCCTCCTTGCCGTCCCAGGCCTGGATCTGGGTCAGGCCCTGGATCGTGGCTTCGACGCGGGTCGAGTCCGGCGCCTTCTGGTAGGAGGTGAACGCGAGTTCGAACTGGCCGCCGATCCGCAGCTTGCCTTCGAGCTTCAGCGTGGTGATCGCGTGGATCTTGTCGAGACCGCCGCGGGCGGCCAGGTTCTTGGCGACCAGTTCGTCCGCCGTCATTGCCTGGACGGACGTGGCGGCCAGCAGCAACAGTGCACAGCACAGCATGGGCATACGCATACGCATGGAGCCGATCCCCTTCCGGTAGCGCCCGCGGGCTGCGGGCAGCGATTGGCTGCATGGTGGCAGCCAGAATGGTGCATGCCTCTCTCGCGCAACGTCGGAGCACATGCGACAGGCCTGCAGCTTACGCCCGCAAATTGTGTCCGGCGATGGGGTCGCGGGTAAACCTCTGGCCTATGGCGCTCGATCGTCTGCCGGGTGATAACGTGCGGCTGGATTTACCGTGAGGTGACCGATGTCGATTCCGCGCCATGCGTTGCTGCCGCTTGCCGCCGCCCTTGCGCTCGCGGCGCTCGCGGCGCCAGCCCGGCAGACGACCACGGACCGCTCCGCTGCAACGCCCAAAAAAGCCACCAACCTGGCGCCGGTCGACGTCAATGCCGAGCCTTGGCGCGCAACATTGAAGGCCAAGCTCGAACACATGCTGCCCGAAGTCGATGGCACCAGGATCACCGTGACCAAGAAGACCACGGTGACTCATCTGAATGAGCAGCCGACGGTGATCGGCAACAACCTCGACCAGTTGCTGGTGCGCTCGCCCGGCGTGCAGGTATCGCAGCAGCCCACGCCGACCCAGTTCAACCTGAGCTACCGCGGCCTGGGCAATCCGCAGGAATCGGAATACGTCCTGGTGCTGCAGGACGGGATTCCGCTGGAAAGCGACTGGATCGGTTTCCCCACCTTGTATGCGATGCCGCTGACGCAAAGCCTGTCCGAGGTCGAGTTGATTCGCGGCGGTTCCAGCCTGCTGTACGGGCCGGAGCCGGCGCCGGTGATCAACCTCATTTCCAGACGCCCGAAACCCGGTGCGCCATTTTCCGCCAGCAGCGAACAGGTGCTCGGCAACCACGGCCTGTACTCGACCTACAACGCGCTCGAAGGGAGCCGCGGACGCTGGACCTATCGCGCCGACGCCGGCTATGTGCGCAGCGACGGCAGCCGACCGAACGCTGGTTCGCAAATGCGCCAGGCTGATCTGTATGTCGACTACCGGCCGGACGACAAGCAACTGTGGTGGATCGACCTGCATGCGATCAATGCCGCCTCCGGTGACGCCGGGCGGCTCGGCTATCCACAGTGGCAGGCTCGCCCGCGCGCCACGCCCACGCCGTACAACCGCGACTGGGTGACGCGAGACCAACTGGTGCTCGGCCACCGCCGCGAATTCGGTGACGGCTGGCTGTTCGAGGGCAAGCTGTGGTTCGCCTACCAGGACCTCGCCAGCCGCTCGGCCAACGGTGCGCTGGCGCCGCAACCGCCGCCGACCAGCACGACCTTGCAGGACGAGCAGTTCCGCACCGGCGGCGCCGACCTGCGCCTGCGCAAGAAATGGGGCCCGGGCAACGCGTTCACGATGGGCACCACGTTGTTCCATGGCGACGATCCGTTCCGCCAGTGGAGCAGCAGCGATCTCTACGTCGATCGCTACGACCGCAGCGGCACGCCACGGCTGCGCCAGTCGCGCACGTCGGACTATGCGGCGATCTTCGCCGAGAACGTGTTCCGTTTGCCGCACCGTTTTCACATCGTGCCGTCGGTGCGGCTGGAGCATGAGCGCGTGGCGGTGGACGAAACCGTGCGGCCGCCGTTCCTTACGCGGCCGCTGATCCACGAGGCAGACGCGCGCAGCCTGCCGCTGTTCGGGCTCGGCGTCGGCAACGACTTCGGCCACGGCAACGAGACCTACTTCAATCTGTCGCAGGGCTGGCGCCCGTTGCGCTACTTTGACATGGCCTCGCCGTTCGCCAACGTGGTGCCCGGCCGTGCTCCCGATCCGTCGAAATCGCTGTCCTACGAGATGGGCGTGCACGGCGTGCCGCTGACCGGCCTGTACTACGACGTCAGTGTGTTCTGGATCGACTTTCGCAACCGCATCGAGGCACAGCACATCAACGCGACCGACGTGATCGAGGTCAACAGCGGCGACACCCGCAGCCGTGGCTTCGAAGGCCAGCTCAACTACGATTTCCTGGCGAACACCGCGCTGGCCGATCGCGGCGAACAGCTGGAGGCCTTCGTCAGCGCCAGCCTGCTCAACGCCCGCTTCACCGCCAGCGTGATTCCCGGCCAGGTCGGCAAGATTCCGGCCTACGCGCCGCGCCATCTGCTCAAGGCGGGCGTCACCTGGCGTGTCGAGCAGCGCATCAAGCTGAGCCTCACCGCCGTGTCGTCCGCCGCGCAGTTCTGGCAGGACTCCAATCAGCCGCTGGGCAGCGGCAACAGCTACCTGCCGGCGCGTATTCCTGCCTATACCGTGCTGGATCTGGCCAGTGACTGGCAGCTCAACCGACACGTCACGGTGCTCGCCGGCGTCAGCAACCTCACGGATCGCCAGTACTACGACCGCGTGTGGCAAACCGGGCTGGAGCCGGCGCTGGGGCGCTCGTGGTACACCGGGGTGCGGCTGGCCTTGTGACGTGGAGCGGCGGTCGTTGTGGTCGCACGCATGCCTTGGCCAGCACCACCCACGGACGTGTGGGTCATCGCCAGCACTTCTCCGGCAACCGGGTTGGTGCCAGCATGCGTAGCGCAAGCAACGCTGCCGCTGGAATTCAGCGCCGACGGTACCTGGCTGCGTTGAACGTGCACCCCTGAACCCGCCCATCCTCAAGGAGCAAACCCATGAAAGCTCGTACCGGAATCGCCGCACTGCTGCTGTTTGCGTTGCCCATGTTTGCGTATGCGTCTTGTGACAGCGTGAAGGCCGGCATCGACGCCAAGATCAAGGCCAATGGCGTCTCCTCCTACACGCTCGAAGTGGTGGCGGCAGACAAGGCCGATGCGGCGGGCAAGGTGGTCGGTCAGTGCGAGGGCGGCAAGAAGATCGTCTACACGCGCGGCAACACCACCGCGCCAGCCGACAAGCATGTCGCCCCGGCCGCGCCGGCGTCGACGAGTTCCAGCGGCGGTTGAACTGGTTCCGGACCGACTTCATCGTCGACGGCGTCGATCACACGCGGGGCGCGATGCATCTACCCGGCTTGGCCGAGCCGGCCCGGTTCGCGTTCGATCTGCCTGCCGTGACCGCTTGATCCACTGACAACAAGGCCCGCCGATGGCGGGCCTTGTTGTCTCATGCAACGTGGCGATCAGCGATGACCTTTGTCGTCGTCGTGCTTGCGGTTCTTCGCCGGTGCCGCATGATCGCGCGGCGCGGAAGCGCGTGCCACGGCGGGGTGCTCATTCGCCGGCCGGTAGTTTCCGCGTGCATGGTCAGGCGACGGGCGGTCCGCTTGCGGCTGGTAGCGGGTGACGCGGGCGTCCTGCGGCCGGAACGCGGTGCCGCGATCGACCTGGGGTTCACCCCGCGGGCCGGCTTGGCTCTCGTTGGGCCTGGCGTAGCCGCGCTCCTGCGCCGCGGGCTGATACCGGTTGACGCTGGTCGGGCGCATCGACTGCTCCGCGTGCGGCGCGAAGCTGGTCGAACGCATGCGATCGTCGTGGCGCGACGTTACCGCGCGTGGTGCCACGTGTGCCTCGCGCACCGCCGCGGCGGTCATCGCCGTCGGCGCGCCGCGGGCGGCGACGATGCCGTGGTCGTTGAAGGCGCCGGCGCGTGCCGTGGCCGCAATCGGCGGCCTGCCGTGGTTCACCGACGCACGCAGCGACTGCACGTGGCTGGCCATGTCCCGCTGCCGCAACTGCGCCGCGACCGGGGCGGCGTGCTGTTCGCGACCCCAGGCCACCTGCTGGGGCGTAGCGCGCGCAGTGATGCCGCGCGGGCCACCGTTGAAGCTGGTGCGGTTGTTGATGATCGTGGTGTTGTTGATCACGGTTCGGTTGTAGACGTTGCGGATGTTTCCGCCGACGCGATTCACGCTGCGGTTGTAATAGAAGCCACCGCCGCGCCAGTAGCCGCCTTCGTAACCATGGCCGCCGTAGCCATAGCCGTAGTTGATACCACCGTAGAAGCCCACATGCCGGCCCCAGTAACCGCGATGGAAGATGTAGACGCCGTCGCCCCAGCCCCAGTAGCCCGGGGTCCACAGCCCGCCCACGAACGGCGGCAGCACCCAGGTGCCGGGTACCCAGTAATATCCGTCGCCGCCCCAGGCCCAGTAACCCGGTGTCCAGAGGTAACCGGGACCGGGGATCATTGGCTGCTCGTATACCGGCAGGATCGGTGGTGCGATGTTGACCGAGAGGTACACGGCCGCCTGCGCCGGGGCGGGCATCGCGGCAATGGCGCCGATGGCTAGCAAAGCGCCTGCCGCGCGCACCAGCCAGCTGCGTCGCAACGAAAAAGCAAGGATGGTGACGGGGGTTTTCATGACAGCCTCCTGGGCGTTGTCGTGCGTATCAATAACGCACGAATGGCTACAGCGGAGACAGCACGCCGACGGAGAGTTGGGTGGGGTTCAGCGCGGAAGCGTCGCAAGTTCATGCGTACCGGTCATGGGCGCGCCCGCGGAGTATTGTCCGCAGCTTGTGCTGCGTGCATCTATCGGGGGTCTCATGTCGCTTCGTCATGCGCTTCGTCCAGCCATCCTCGTCGGCGCCTTGCTGCTCGGCGCGACCAGCCAACTCGCCGCCGCCGAAGCACCGGTGCCGGCCGGCGTCACCAGTGCGCTGGAATGGCGCCAACTCGGTCCGTTCCGTGGCGGCTGGGCCACCATGGCGGCAGGCGTCCCGTCAGAGCCCGGCACCTTCTATATGGGTACCGCCGGTGGCGGCGTGTGGAAAACCGATGACGTGGGCCGCACCTGGCACTCGCTGTTCGACCAGCAGCCGGCCTCGTCGATCGGCGCGCTGGCGCTGGCGCCGTCCGACCCGAATGTGATCTACGTGGGCAGCGGTCAGGTGGCGGCGCGCTACGACGTGGGCGCCGGCAATGGCGTCTACCGATCAGCCGATGGCGGCAAGACGTGGCAGCACATGGGCCTCGATGAAACGCGCCACATCGGCCGGATCGTCGTCGATCCACAGCATCCCGATACGCTGCTGGTTGGTGCACTCGGTCACTACTTCGGGCCAAACCACGAGCGCGGCGTGTTCCGCTCCACCGACGGCGGCCAGCACTGGCAGCAAACGCTCTTCATCAACGACAACACCGGCATCGTCGACCTGGCGGCCGATCCGGCCAATCCGGCGATCGTCTACGCGGCGGCGTGGCAGGTGCGCAACTACCCGTGGCTGTCCTACTTCCAGCCGAATGCGGGGCCGGGCAGTGGGCTGTATCGTTCCAGCGATGGCGGCGTGACCTGGAAGCGCCTCGGCGGCGACGGCTGGCCGACCGGCGTGCTGGGGCGCATCGGCATCGCGACCGCACGTGGTGGCCGGGTTTACGCGGTCGATCCAAACGATCCCGATCGGATCTACTCGGCTGGCCAGTCGATCCGCGTTTCCAGTGACGCTGGCAAGAGTTGGCACGTGTTCAAGGGCGCGCCCGGTGGCGACGATTACCACTTCGTGTGGATCGACCCGCGCAACACGCAGCGGATGATTACCGCCAGTGACCAGGGTGCGGTGATCACCGTCAACGGCGGACAAAGCTGGAGCAGCTGGTACAACCAGCCGACCGGCCAGTTCTATCACCTGGGCGCCGACAACCGGTTTCCGTACTGGATCTATTCCGGCCAGCAGGATTCCGGCACGGTCGGCATCGCCAGCCGCAGCGACTACGGCGCGCTCAGCTTCCGCGACTGGCACCCGGTTGGCGGTGATGAGCGCGACTACGACCTGCCCGATCCGGCCGATGCCAACGTGGTGTTCGGGTCCGGCCTCGGCGGCCGCGTGTCGCGCTGGAACCGGCAGACCGGCGTGGTGCAGAACGTCACGCCATGGCCGGTCGACAGCTACGGCCAGCGTCCCACCGATTTCAAATACCACTACACCTGGATCACCCCGATCGCGTTTGCGGCCAAGCCGCCGTATCCGCTGTACATGGGCGCGCAGGTGCTGTTTCGCAGCACCGACCAAGGCGCGCACTGGAGCGTGATCAGCCCCGTATTGAACGGCAAACACGCCGGCGCCACCCACTGTGACGGCGACCCCAGCACAGCGCAGGCGCTGGCCTGCGGCTACGGCGTGATCTATTCGATCGCGCCTTCGCCGCGCAGCAACGACGTGATCTGGATTGGCACCGACGACGGGCTGATCCAGCGCACCGCCGATGGCGGCAAGAGCTGGCATAACGTCACTCCGAAGGGCTTGCGGGCGTGGGACCGGATCGACTCGCTCGATGTCTCCGCCGTGCAGGCAGGCACCGCCTATGCCGCCGTCGACGGTCATCGCCAGGACGACTTCAGCCCGCACCTGTGGCGCACGCATGACGACGGCGCCAGCTGGACCGACATCTCCGCCGGCCTGCCGAAAACCAGCTTCACCACCGTGCTGCGTGCCGACCCGGTGCGTGCCGGTCTGCTCTACGCCGGCACCGACCAGGGCGTGTTCGTCTCCTTCGATGATGGCGGCCACTGGCAGTCGCTGCAGCGCAACCTGCCCACCGCCTGGGTGCGCGACCTGCTGGTGCACGACAACGATCTGATCGCCGCGACCCAGGGCCGCGCGATCTGGGTGCTCGATGACGTCACGCCATTGCGCCAGGTCACGGCCGCGATCGCACGCCCGCGACGGCCGCGCGCGTACGCGCCAACGAAAACCGCGACACCCCGCTGCCGCCGGAAACCCCGCTGGGCAAGAACCCACCCGCCGGTGCGGTGATCGACTACCGTCTCGCCCACGCCGCGAAAGGCCCGGTGACGCTGGAAATCCGCGACAGCAGCGGCCAACTGGTGCGACGCTTCTCCAGCGCCGACCAACCCGCCAAACTCGACGCCGACCGCTACTTTGCCAAGGATTGGCTGCGCCCCGGCGCGCCGTTGTCAGCCGCCGCTGGCGCACACCGCTTCGTGTGGGACCTGCGCTACTCGCGGCCACAGGCAATCAAGTACGGCTACAGCATCTCCACCAGCTGGGATTCCGATACGCCGGTGACGCCGGAAGGGCCGATGGCGCGGCCGGGCACCTATCAACTGGTGCTGCACGTCGACGGCAAGTCGTATCAGGCGCCGCTGAAGCTGGTGATGGACCCGCGCGAGACAGCAGTTACTCAGGCCGACTTGGCTGCCGGCCTGGCCTTCTCACAGGACATCGGCAAGCAGTTGCTCAAGGTCTGGCAGAACTACGGCCAGGTGCAGGCCGTGCGCGAGCAACTGACCGCGCTCAATGGCAAGCTGGCTGGCGATGCGGCGCATGCCGCGCAGCGCGCATCCGTCGAAGCGTTGCTCAAGCAGACCGCACCGCTGGTCAGCGGCAGCGGCGAAGGCAGCATGAATCTGCGTGCGATCAACGACGGGCTCACGGATATTGCTACCGATGTGGAAGGGGCGGACCGGGCACCGACTGATGGGCAGCGCCAGGTGGTGGCGGCGAGCGAGGCGCGGTATGGCAAGGCGCAGGCGCTATGGCAGCAGGTTCGCGATGGCGATCTGTCGAAGCTCGATGGTGAGTTGCGCGCGGCGGGGCCGGCGACGATCAAGGTGCCGGTCCTTGGGCCGGCCCGGCCGGAGAAGTCCGAGGAGTCAGGAGATAGACCGTGAGCGCAGGAGTTTCGTGAGGAAGTGCCGACTTGGTTCGGGATGACTTCCCGTCAACTTTGTCGTGCGTTGAAACCTTTTCGTGAAATACCTCGCCGCCAACACGTCACCACGCGAGCTCACTCCCACAAGTCGACGTCCAGGAGGATGACCATGCAACGCACACTTCGATTGCTGCCGGTCGCAATTATCGCCGGCGTTGTCGCGCCGGCACTGGCGCAACAACCCTCACCGCCGCAAAAGCTCTCCTATCCCGCAGCGCATCGCGACAACACCGTGGATACCTATTTCGGTACCAAGATACCGGCGCCGTACCAGTGGATGGAGGACCTGACGAGCCCGCAACTACACGCGTGGGTCGACGCCGAGAACAAGGTCACCGACGACTATCTGGCGAAAATTCCGGTGCGCGGCTGGATCAACCACCGGCTGACCGAGTTGTGGAATTACCAGAAGGAAGCCACGCCAGACCAGCTCAAGAACGGCACGCTGTTCTTCGACCGCAACTCGGGGCTGCAGAATCAGAGTGTGGTGTACGTGCAGGCACCGGGTGCCGAGCCGCGGGTACTGCTCGATCCCAACCAGCTTTCGCCGGATGGCTCGATCGCGCTGGCCGGGACGGCGCCGTCGCCAGCGGGTGCGTATCTTGCCTATGCGCTGTCCAAGGGCGGTTCGGACTGGCAAACCCTGCACGTGCTCGACGTCAAGACCGGCAAGGACCTGTCCGACACGGTGCAGTGGGTGAAGTTCTCCGGCATCTCCTGGACGCATGACGGCAAGGGCTTTTTCTACTCGCGCTATCCGCAGCCGCCGAGCGGCGAGAGCGCGATCAGCCACGCTGTCGTCAACCAGAAGCTCTATTACCATCAGCTTGGTACCTCACAGTCCGCCGACAAGCTGGTCTATGCGCGACCGGATCTGCCGCATGCCAGTCTGGGTGGCGGTGTCAGCGAGGACGGCCGCTACCTGTATGTGTTTCTGGAAAACGAGTCGATCTCGAACAACGAGCTGTACTACGCCGACCTGGGCAAGGCGGACCAGCCCAAGTTGGGCGCGAAAATCGAGCCGCTCTACACCAAGAACGACGCGGCGTATTCGCCGATCGGACATATTGGCGACACGCTGTACCTGCAAACCACGCTGGGTGCACCGCGCGGTCGCGTCGTGGCGACGACGTTTGGCGATCCCGATCCGGCCCACTGGCGGGTCGTGGTGCCGGAAGCTGCAGGCGTGCTGGCCGAAGCCACCCTGGCTGACGGCCAGATCCTGGTCAATTACAACGACGCCGCCAGGAGCAATCTGAAACTGTTCGCCACCAGCGGCAAGCTGCTCAAGACGCTGGCGTTGCCGACGCTGGGCACGGTTGGCGGTATCTCGGCGCGCAACGATTCGGCGACGGCGTACTACGCGTTCACGTCGTATCTCTATCCCGCCACGGTCTACCGCTTCAACCTCGCCGACGGCGAGACGTCGGTGTATTTCAAGCCGGATGTGAAGTTCGATCCTTCGCCGTATGAAACCCGGCAGGTGTTCTATACCTCCAAGGACGGCACCAAGGTGCCGATGTTCATCGTTGCCAAGAAAGGCATCAAGCTCGATGGCAGCCACCCCACGGTGTTGTA
>CAJDVU010000112.1_pt1 | contig 15935 bp, 9 predicted proteins | sample 7391431 | NCBI WGS metagenome assembly CAJDVU01 (sample SAMEA7055700, study PRJEB34461) | soil metagenome | biome: terrestrial ecosystem; feature: Peninsula; material: soil | place: Antarctica | collected 2016
CCGAATCCCGAATCCTGAATCCTGAATCCCGAATCCCGAATCCCGAATCCCGAATCCCGAATCCTGAATCCTGAATCCTGAATCCTGAATCCCGAATTCTGAATCCCGAATCCCTGATCCCTGATACCTGATACCTCATCGCGACCAAAAGCATCGCCCGCAGGCGGGCTCCTACGGAGCGCGGGATTCTGACCGGCTATTTCGGCAACGCGGGCATCGGCGGCGGCAACTGCGGCGGCAGCGCACGCTGGCGCTTGATCTCGGCCCGCAGTTCTTTTTTCGCGGCCTTGCGCTCCCGATGGTCGTGCTGCCACAGGTAAATCGCCGGCGTGCTCAGCAAGGTCAGCAGCTGCGACACCAGCAGGCCGCCGAGGATGGCAATGCCCAGTGGCTGGCGCAGCTCCGAGCCGTAGCCGAAGCCGATCGCCAGCGGCAACGCCGCGCCCATCGCCACCAGCGTGGTCATGGTGATCGGGCGGAAGCGCACCAGCGCCGCCTCGCGGATCGCCACCGGCGGCGACAGTCCGCGCTCGCGCTCGGCGACGAGGGCGAAGTCAACCATCAGGATCGCGTTTTTCATCACGATGCCGATCAGCATCAGTACCGCGATGATCGACATCAAGGTCAGTTGGGTCTGCGTGACCAGCATGGCCAGGAACGCGCCCATGCCGGCGGACGGCAGGGTGGAAAGAATGGTCAACGGGTGGATCAGGCTCTCGTACAACACGCCCAGCACCACGTACACCACCAGGATCACGGTCAACAACATCAGCAGCGCGTTGTTCAACGCGTCGAGCAGGTTCTTGTTCTCGCCGGTGTACTTTTTCTGCACACCAGGCGGCAGCTGCGCGGCAAAGATCGCCTGGTCAACCAGCTTCAATCCCTGCGCCTGGTTGATGCCCTTGGCCAGGTTGTAGTTGAGCGAGGCCGACTCGAGCTGATTGAAATGGCTGACCGTGGCCGGCGCCAGGTGTGGCTCGATCTTGGCGAGCGCCGAGAGCGGAATCATTTCGCCCGTGCTGCTTTGTACATAGGTACCGAGCAGGCCCTGCGGGCTGAGGCTGTCGGCACGATCGGTGGTCAGCACCACCCGGTACTGGTTGATGTCCGAATAGATGGTGGAGACCTGACTCTGTCCGAACGCGTTGTACAGCGCCGAGTCGATCTGGCCCATGCTCACGTGCAATCGCGCAGCGATGGTGCGATTGACCTGCACCATCTGCTGCGTGCCAATGTCGTCGAAGCTGCTGGTGACGTCGGTGAACTGTTTCATCCCGCGCATCACGTGCTCCAGTCGCAGGGTGGGCTCCTGCAACGGCGAGCCGTCGACGCTGTCGAGCTGGAAGGAGAACCGGCCGACGCCGCTGCCGCTCCCACTGCCGCCGCCGCCGCCGAAAAACTGCACCGCCGAGACCGCGACCTTGAGGTCGCTGACATCCTTGAAATGAGCGGTCAGACGATCAGCCACCTTCTGCACGTCAACGTGACGATCGCCGGGCTTGTCGCCCACCGGCTTGAGGTCGACAAACATATTCGCGCCATCATTGCCGCCGCCGACCGAGGTGGTGACATCGAGTACCGCCGGATCGGCCCGGAACACGGCCGCCACCGCGCGCGCGCGCGCGGTCAGCCGGTCCGGCGAGATGTTCGGGCCCGCGGTGATCTGCACCTGCATCAGTCCGGTGTCCTCTTTCGGCATCAGGCCCCCGCCTGCGGTCACGCCGACCAGTACCGCCAGCACCACGGTCAACAGCAGCAGGATCGCCGGTTGCCAGCGCATCATCCGGCGATGGCGCATGGCCCAGTTGAGCGAGCGTTCGTACAAGCGGAGCAGCCAGCGATCGAAGCGTTCGGCCCATTGTTCCACCCGTCCCGGCCTGCGTGTGCCTTCTGGCTCGTGCACCATGGTGCGTCCGCACAGCGCCGGAGTCAGGGTCAGCGAGACCACGGCGGAGATCACGATGGTGGCGACCAGGGTCACCGCAAACTCGCGCATCAGCATCGTGAACAGGTTGTTGCCAAACACCATCGGCCCGAACACGGCGATCAGCGACAGCGTGATCGAGACCACGGTGAAGCCGATTTCGCGCACGCCGGTCAGCGCCGCCGGCAGCGGTGCGGTGCCGCGCTCGATGTGACGCACGATGTTCTCGATCACCACGATCGCGTCGTCCACCACGAAACCCACGCACAGCACCAGAGCCACCAGCGAGAAGATGTTCAAGGTGAAACCGAGCGCCCACATCAGGATCAACGCGCCGGCCAGCGACAGCGGCACGCTGAGCATGGCGATCAAGGTCGGCCGCAAGCGGCGCAGGAACAGCAGCATCACCAGCGCCACCATCACGATACTCATGAGTAGCGCTATCTCGACCTCGTGCAGCGCCGATTCAGTGGTCGGGGTGAGATCGAAGATCGGGGTGATCTGCACATCAACGGGCAACACGTGGCCCAGTGCGGGCAGCGCCGCACGGATCGCCTTGACGGTGGCGATCGCGTTGGCGTCGGGGCGCTTGCTGATCCGCAATGTCACGGCGCGCTTGCCGTTGAACCAGGCCGCGGCGTACTTGTCCTGCTGCCCGCTGGTGACCGTGGCCACGTCGGCCAGCCGCACCGGCACGCCGTGGCGGCTGGCGATCACCAGCGCGGCGAAATCGGCCGGTGTGTGCAGCGAATCGTTGGCGGTCACCGTCATCTCGGTCACGCCGTTGCTCAACAGGCCCAGCGGCGAGGTGACGTTGGCCGCGCGCAGTGCATTGGCCACCTGATTGGTGGTGATGCCCTTGCTCGCCAGTGCGTTCGCGTCCAGCGCGATCCGCACCGCGTGCGGCGTGCCACCACCCACCTGCACCTGGGCTACGCCGGTGATTTGCGCCACGGCCGGCTTCAGCAAGGTATCGGTGAGATCGTAGAGCTTGTCCGGCGGCAGGCTGGTGGAGGTCAGCGACACCAGCAGGATCGGAATGTTCGAGGTGTCGAACTTGAAGTATTGCGGCGGCGAGGGCATCCCCGGCGGCAGGTCGGTCGCCGCCGCGTTGATCGCCGCCTGTACCTCGCGCGCCGCGTCATCAGCCGAGCGACCGTAGTCGAACAGCACCTGGATCTGCGCGGTGCCCTCGCTGGCATTGGAAAACATGAGTTTGACGCCGGGAATGCGCCCGATGTGGCGCTCCAGCGGCGCCATCACCGTGGTGGCCATGGTCTGCGCGCCGGCACCGGGCATCTGCGCCATCACCACCACGGCGGGGAGCTCGATCGAGGGAAACGCCGCCACACCGATCAGCAGATAAGCCCACAGGCCCGCGATCACCAGCCCGATGGCAAGCAGCGAGGTGCCGATCGGGCGGCGGATCATCGGGGCAAAAACGTTCACCTGGTGCTCGCTGGCGGCCAAGGATAACGGCGCCCACCCGGCGACGGGCAGGCGCAGGCGTGTGCTACCGGGCACGCGGCGGGAAATATGGCAGGGTCGGGTCGGTGGCTCACCGCGTTACTTATGCCCGGATTCGCGGCGCGGCACATGTGCCTGTTGTCCCGGGCACCGGGCACCAGCGCGAGCCAAAGTGAACATCCTTGTCCGTGCGGCATCCGCAGCCTCACCGTGGCGTGTCGAGGTCGGTTTCCGTACCGGCGCTGGAGGGACGAGTCAGCGCGTGGCCGGGCTGTAGCGCAAGGTCAGGAACACGCTGCGACCGGGCTGGTTGAAGTACCAGACGGTCTCGTAAGCATGATCGAACGCGTTGGCCAGCCGCGCCTCGACCTGCCACGCCGAGGCGAAGTGCCAGCTTGCGCGCAGATCGGTGGTGGCGTAGCCGCCCAATCGATGCACATTCGCGACATCGTCGTAACTGTGACCGGCGGCGTTGATCGTGGCGCCGATGCCGAACGCGCCGAAGCGGCGATCCAGGTCCACCCGCGCCGTGTGCTCGGGACGACGCGGCAACACGTTGCCATCGTTCGGTCCGCCGTCCGCGTTGCGCGGCTGCAACCAGGTCAGATAGCCCTGCAGCTTCCAGCCCCCGAGATCGACGCCGAGCCGGCCCTCCACGCCGCGGATGCGCGCCTGGCTGATGTTGCGCGGAAAGTAGTGGCTGTCCAGCGAGATCAGCTGGTCGATGCGTGTCTGGTAGGCGTTCAACGCCCACCTCCACGGCCCGGTTTGCCGGCTCAGGCCCAGTTCGGCACTACGTGACTTCTCCGGTTTCAGGTCCGGGTTGCCACTGCCGTAGGGGAAGTACAGGTCATTGAAGGTGGGCGCATGGAACGCGCTGCCGTAGCTGGCGGTGAGCTTGAGGCCGTCATCGAAGTGATAACCCCATGCGATCGCGCCAGTGTGGTGGTTGCCGTACTGGCTGTTGTCGTCGCGGCGTGCGGACAGCGCGAATTCGTCATGGCCGAACGTGGCCTGGTACTGCGCGAACGTGCCGGTGTCATGCCGGCGGTTGGCGAGGTAGCCCGAATCGCTGTCGATGTGCTCGCCTTGCCAGTCGACGCCGAGCGTCAGCAGCTGGTTCTCGGCCACGCTGATGTCGTTCTGCCACGAGGCCTGGTTGCGCCGCGAATAGATGTAGCCGGTGAAGGTCTGGTTTTCGTAATTGTCGTAGCGATCGAGATTCTGGCCGGCACTGAACGTGCTCTTCCACGCCTGCAGCGGGTTGACGCTGAACGCGGAACCGGCCGTCTGCTGCACGGTGCGGCTGCGGTTCTGGAAGCTGCCGTCGAAATGGATCTCGCCCAGGCTGCGCAGCCAGTTGGCGGTGATCTGCGCGCCGTTGTCCCAGCGGTAGCCGCCGTTCAACACCAGGTTGCGGTTGCGGTAGGCGTCGCGGTCAGGCTCGTCGGTGAAGCAGCCGGCAAGCACTTCGGCTGCGCCGATGCGGCAAGCATTGATGCCGCGCGTGTACTGCTCGCCTGCGCTTGCGTTGTACCAGCCGCGCTCCGTGCCGCCGGACAGGCCTGCCTGCCCGCGCAACAGGTTGTCGCTGCCGCCGGTGAGGCTGAACGACGGGACGAGGCCACCGCCACGCGAACCATGCCGGGTAAAAATCTGGATCACGCCACCGATCGCGTCGGCGCCGTACAGACTGGAGCGCGGCCCGCGCACGATCTCGATGCGGTCGATCTGCTCCACCGGCAGTTGCTCGAACGCCGCCAGCCCGTTGCCGACCGAACCGATCCGCACACCATCGATCAGCACCAGGGTGTGCGAGGAATTGGTGCCGCGCAGGAACAGCGAGGTCGGCTGGCCCAGGCCGCCGGCCTGGGCAATGCTGATGCCGGGCAGCCCGACCAGCAGATCCGACACCGACAACGGCTGCAGCCGCTCGATGTCGGCGCGGGTGATCACCGTGACCGAGGATAGTGAATCCTCGACCGTCACCGGCGTGCGCGTGGCGGTGACCACCACCGGATTCAACGCGGTGGCATCGCTCTGGTCGGCGGCTTGCGCGCCCATCGTGCAGGCAAGCAGCGCCACGGCCAGCAAAGACTTCTTCATGTTCGTTTCCTCATGCCGCGCACCCACGCACGGCGCCAGGTTCAAGGGCCGGTAGCAGGCGATGAGGAGAAGACAGAACGACGGGCGGGACGACCGTGGTTCGGTCTCGCCCACCGCGAGCCACCAGTTGCGTCCAGGCCGGTCTCCGGGCTCACGAGTGGCGGGCGGTGATCTGCTCGCCTCGAACCGCGCCTTCCCGTGCATCGCACAGTGGCATTCGCCGTTCGATCTCTCGCTTACCGTTGCGGGGGCAGCGCCGGCCTTGCAGTGATGAGCACTGCGCACCGGCTTCCCGTTTCATCCCTTGGGCGTGAAGCCGTCGGGACACCTGAACGCGTGAACTTTAGCGGGCGCGGGTCCGGCTGGCAATCCGCCGGGCGGTCGTTCGGTCGCACCGACCGGCAGGCATGGCGACACGCCATCTCCCTGTAGGAAGACGGGACCTGGCCCCGACAGCAACCCGGTCACCGTGGCAGGCAAACCCGATTGCCGGCGTCACGCTTCGCGTGTTGAAAAGCGGCTCAAGCAAATGCCGCTCATCGCATTCCCGTATTCCGGCCCCACGCTGGATTCGATTGAATCCGCGCAGTGGACCACCATGTGCACCAGCGGCCGCCCTCTGGCCACGGCCCGGTCAGCAACAGGCGGTTTCAGTACTACCCCGGAGATCAGAATGAACACGATAGTTGTACTCGGCATGGCCGCGGCATTGGTCACGGGGACGGCCTGCGCCAGCTCCAGCCACGATGCTGCCGTACGCGAAATTGCTGCCGCCCAGGTGCATGCCCGTGCCGTGCAGCAGATGCCTACAGTCGCAACCGCCCAGGTCCACTTGCACCACGTAATCAATTGCCTGGTGGGCATGGATGGCGCAGGCTACAGCGCAGCGGCCGAGCGCTTGTCCGGCACACCATGCAAGGGTCTGGGGCATGGCGCGATCACGGACTCGGCTGGCGATGGCCCGCTCCGTGCCGCGCTGGAAACAGCGTTGACCGATGCGCGGGCGGGCCTTCAAGAGACCCGACTCAACCTCGTCCACGCCGACGCCGCCAAAGCCGTCGCGGCCCTGCACACAGCCCAGCGCCAGGTTGAACTTCGCGGCGCCGCAGCCCCAAAGGGTTGAGCACGCCCGTGAGGCGGCGGCAACACCCTGCTCGCTACCGACTCACTCGACCGCGCCGTGTGCGCTGATACTTTCGCGCTCACCGTCGATCCAACTTTCGCGCATCTGAAGATTCCCGGTCATCGCCGGCAGATCGGCGCGCAAGCCGACCATCCTTGCGCGCCGAAACGACGCGTGGGCGCCGCGCGACGCAAAAACTTGCGAATGACGGCCATTTGATAACTCTTCACAAACATTTTATTGACGTTTGGATGCGTTCGGCCGTATTTTCGGCGAGTCGTCTGCTGACGCCACGCGCGCAAGCCATCAATCAGAGGGATCGTGGCGGTTCGGAGCACGGAACTGAAGGAACAGGCAGCAGTTGCCGGCATCCGACGCACTCGACTGGATCGAGTCTGCGCCATTCAGCCTTCGGGCTTTCCATCCGGGGAGATCCACCACCCATGCGCAATCATCATCCAATTCACGTTTCAAGGTGGCGTCGCACCGCCCTTGCCGTGGCCCTGAGCGTCAGCCTTGGCGGCGTCGCCGTGGCCCAGTCCACCACCGGCTCCGTCTACGGCCAGGCGACGGCCGGAGAAACGGTTGTGATCACCGGCCAGTCCGGGCTCACCCGCGAAGTCACGGTCGACAATTCAGGCCGTTTCCAAGTCAGCAACATACCGATCGGGTCCTACACGGTCTCGCTCAAGAAGGCGGGCCAGGTCGTCGATACGCGCAATGTGACCCTGTCGCCCAACGCGGGCACGGCCGTCAATTTCACCACGGCCGGCCTGCAAACCACGACGCTGGGCACGGTAACCGTGTCGGCCAATGCGCTGCCCGCGATCGACGTCACCAGCGTCAACTCCAGCACCGTGATCACCGCGGCTGACTTGGCCAAACTGCCAGTCGTCCGTAATGCGGAGTCGATCGCCCTGCTGTCGCCCGGTACCGTCAGCGGCACCGGCTTCGCTGCTCTTACCGGCGTGGGCGGCCAGAACCTGGTCGCGTTCGGCGGCTCGAGCGTGAGCGAGAACGCCTATTACGTGAACGGCTACAACACCGGTGAACCGTACAAGAACCTCGGTGGCTTCACGCTCCCCTATGGGTCGATCGAGCAGCAGGAAACGCTGACCGGCGGTTACAGCGCCAAGTACGGGCGCTCCGACGGTGGCGTGATCAACCAGATCGGCAAGCGCGGCACCAACGAGTGGCACTTTGGCGCCCAGGTGTCCTGGCAGCCGAGGTTCCTCGAAGGCACGCCGGTCAACAACCGCTACGGCAACCCGGCGATTCCGGCGCCAGTGGCCAACCCCGGCAGCCTTGACGGCCTGACTCACTACGCGCTGGAAGATCCAAGCAAGCCGGGTACGCTGAATCGGTACCGCAATGACAACAAGCGGTGGGAGACGGTCTACTCCGCCTACTTCGGCGGCCCGCTGATCGAGGACAAGTTGTTCCTGTTCGTGGCGGCCGAGACCACCAGGGACAAGGGTACCGATGTGCTGGCGGCGTCCAACCAGAAAGTCCAGGACTTCAGCGACAAGAACACCAAGGTCTACGCCAAGCTGGACTGGAACATCAACGACAGCAACATCCTGGAGTTGACGGCCCTCAAGAACAAGATCTCCAACGGCGCCGGGTCGACCTACGCGTTTGACAACGACACATTGCAGCGTGGCGCCTTCAGCTCGAAAAACGACGTCGCCAAGGATGATGCCCAGTTCTACATCGGCCATTTCACCAGCTATATCAGTGACGCGGCAACGCTGAGCATCCTGTACGCGCAGGGCAAATTTCAGGATCCCGTGGTCTACGGCAACACCAGCGGGCTGCCATTCATTTCGCGACCCTACAACCAAAACCCGGCCTTCCTGCCGCCGGGCACCGGGCCGAACGGCATCGTCAACGCGCAGACCAACAATACGTGGGTCTCGCCGCAGGCAACCAACAAGACGCACGGGCTGCGCGTGGACTTCGACTACAAGCTAGGCGACCACGACCTGGCCGTCGGTATCGACAACATGACCTACGCGGCCAGCCACCAAGGGCCGGATCAGCAGAATCCGTTCAACCCGGCGGTGAACTACTACTGGCGCTACTACCCCGGGCTTGTGCAGAAACGCACGGTCGGCTGGGCCACCAGCATGTCCACGACACAGAAGGCCTATTACCTGCAGGATGACTGGCAGGTCTTGTCCAATCTGCTGCTGAGCATCGGCATCCGCAACGATCACTTTACGAACTACAACGACCTGCACGAAGCGTTCGTCGACGAGAAGAACCAGTGGGAGCCACGCATCGGCGCCAGTTGGGACGTGATGGGCGATTCCTCGTTCAAGATCTACGGCAACATGGGCCGTTACTACCTGGCGCTGCCGGATAACGCGGCCGAGCGGGCGGCGAACGTGTCGACGTACATCACCGCGAACTACACTTACACGGGTATCGATGCGAACGGCATCCCGACCGGCCTGACGTTGATTCCTTCGACTCCGGATGCACCCAATCCGACTTCGCCTGATGGCGAGTACGGTCTGCCCAAGGATCCGCAGGAGGTCACCGCGCGCAACCTCAAGCCGGAATACGTGGACGAGTTCATCCTCGGCTTCGACAAGAAGCTCAACGAAAGCTGGAACTATGGCGCCAAGGCGATGTGGCGCGACCTGAAGACCGCGATCGACGACGAATGTTCGCCGAGCCAGATCGCCAACAAGATGACCAGCATGGGTCTGGATCCGGGCCTTTACGGCAATTCGCTGTATGGCGCCTCGTACTGCCGCCTGATCAACCCGGGTCTGACCAACACCATGCTGGTCCGCGCGGATGACGGCAGCAGCAGCGTGCTGGTGCCGATGACCCAGAAGGACTGGGGTTTCATCCACGGCGTGCGGCGCAAGATCGGCTCGCTGAACCTGTATCTGGAGCATCCGTTCGACGGCAAATGGATGGCGCGCGTGCAACACCGAGGGCCAGGTGCGTTCCGACTTCGGCCAGGGCGACGTGTCCAAGACCGAGGACTGGGACAGCTGGCAGTTGATGGATGGCCAGGACGGCGAGCTGACGAATGTGCGCAAGCACCAGCTGCGCTTCCGCGGCGCCTACCAGATCACGCCGGAATGGCTGGTGTCCGGTATCTTGCTGGCCCAGTCCGGTACGCCGAAGGAGTGTCTGGGCTATTACGGCCCATATGGCGTCGGCGATCCGACCGGCTACAACGGCGGCGGCAGCGGCAATTACCACTGGTGCCATGGGGTGCGTATCCCGCCGGGCACGGCTGGGCACACGCCCTGGACCGAACAGCTGAACCTCGGTGTGCAGTTCGCACCAGCGTTTGCCCAGCACAAGCTGGCGTTCCATCTGGACATCGTCAACGCGCTCGACCAGCAGCGGCCGACGCAGACCGACGCGATCGGCGAGAGCGCCTACAACCGTGGCCGGGCTGCCGGCAGCAAAACGAAGGTGCCGGCTCTCGTCAGCATCAACAACAGCTACGGCGACGGTATCTTCTGGCAGCCGCCGCGCACGGTGCGTTTCTCGGTGACCTACGATTACTGATCACTGACATCGGCTGAACCAGGCCAAGGCAAGCCACCGACCCTCGGGTCGGTGGCTTTTTTATGCGCCGTGGGAACCATCGCCGCAGCACCGGGATGGCTCACCTTGCCACGTGCATGAAGTTACTATGCCCCCATGAGTTCACAACACCCTTTGGCGGCGGACAGCCGCCTGCGCCAGCACGCACGACGATGCATCGAAAGTCAGCAGTGGGAGGCCGCGCAGGCCGCACTGGAAGCGCTGGTGCAGCGAGCGCCGGAAGACGCCACTACCTTGCTTGAGCTGGCCGAGGTGCTGTTTCAGCGTGGTCGGTTTCGGGCATCGACTACGCTGGTGCTGCGTGCTGCGCGTCATCTCGTGCGGGACGCCCCGCTGATCATTCGAGTGGCACAGCGCCTCGTTGCGGTCGGCGAGACCGTCGCGGCGAGAAATTGCCTGGACCTGCTCGCCCAGGCTCCCGCGCCGCCACCGGATGTGCTGGTGGCGCAAGCACACCTTCGCTTCATGCTCGGCGAGATCGCCACGGCCAGGATATTGATGGAACGTGCCTTGGCGACCGGCGCCGATTCGCCGGGCGAGCTGCACCTGTATGCCATGCTGCTGCAGTTTGACGGCGACATTGATCGCGCCTGCGCGGTGCTGGAGCGATGCCTGGCGCGCTGGCCGCATTTCGGCGACGCGGCGATGGTCTTGGTGAACCTGCGCAAGCAGAAGCCGGAATCCCATCGACTCGACTTTGTGCGTGAGCAACTGCGCCTGCTGCCCGGCGACAGCGAGGCGCCGGATGCCATGTTTGTGCGCGCAGAGTTCGAGTATGCGCAGTTCAAGATCCTCGACGATCTCGCACGCCATGAGGAGGCGTGGCCTGCGCTGGCTCGCTGCAACGCCTTGATGCATCGGCTCAATCCGTACGACGCCACCGGCGAGGTCGCGGTGACCGATGCACTCGTCTCCCTGCCGGTGCCGGCCGATCAGGCCGGGGCGCGATCTGTATCGGGGTTCGCTGGCCCTACGCCGATCTTCATTGTCGGCATGCCGCGCTCCGGAACGACCTTGCTTGACCGGATGCTGTCAGCGCATTCGCAAGTCGTGTCCGCCGGCGAAATCATCGACTTTTGGCGTCAGCTGCACTGGGCGGCAGATGTCACGCCAGCCAGGTCGCAGGGCTTGCTGAAAATCATCCAGCGCAGCGGTGATATCGACTACGCCGAACTTGGCGCGCGCTACCTCAGGCAGACGCAGTGGCGTGCTCAGGGCAAGCCCTACTACGTCGACAAGCTACCGGCCAATATTCAGATGGTCGCGTTCATTCGCAAGGCGTTGCCCCACGCGCCGATCCTGCATATCGTGCGCGACCCACTCGATACCTGCTTTTCCAACTTCAAGGCGATGTTCGGCAACGTGGCGTCCTACAGCTATGACCTTTACGCGCTGGCCCACTACTACCGTCAATATGCGCGCTTGGTTCGGCACTGGCGTACCCGGCTTCCCGGTGTCGTGTTCGACGTCTCTTACGCCGCGTTGGTTAGCGATCCGGAGAGCACGCTGGGCAGGGTGCTCGGGCATTGCGGGTTGACGTTGGAGCAGCACTGTTTGCGCCCTGAACTCAATGCGTCGCCGGTCGCCACGCCGAGCAGCGCCCAAGTGCGCGAAGCGATCCACACCCGCGGTCTTGGCCAGTGGCGCCACTACGCAAACCAGCTGGAACCGCTGCGCCAGGCCCTCGCCGGACATGGCGTGGTCGCCCGCGACTGATTCGCCCGAGCCTGACCAGTGACGCCCGCCCCGATCAAGAGCACGGCCGCGTGCATTGAGCGCATCGGTGCTGCCGCCTGCCCGCAGCTGAGCGGCTTCACGCACGATGCCGGTCTCCGCCCACGATCGCTGGCGCGGCGGTGATGCCGAAGCGAGTCGGAAGTTTCATGAAAAGCGCCTCCGGCACCTGCCGGTCGTTTCGGTCCCGTTTTCCGACCCTACGCTTGGGTTCCATTGAATCGGCGAAGCGGGCCACCACACACAACAGCGGTGGCTGCCTGGCGGCGGCCCGGTCAGCAACACGCGGTTGCAAAACCACCCGGAAACCAGAATGAACAAGTTGGTTTCACTTGCCGTGGCGGCGGCGTGGGTCATGGGAACTGCCTGTGCCAGTTCCACCCACGACGCTGCGATACGCGAAATCGCTGCCGCCCAGGTGCATGCCCATGCCGTGCAGCAGATGCCTACGTTCGCGACCGCCCGGGTCCGCTTGCACCTTGTCATCAATTGTCGGGTGGCCATGGACGGCACAGGTTGCAGCGCAGCGGCCGAGCGCTTGTCGGGCACACCATGCGCAAGAATCTGGGACATGGCGCGATCACGGACTCGGCCGGCGATGGCCCGCTCCGTGCCGCGCTGGAAACAGCGTTCACGGATGCGCAGGCCGGCCTTCAAGAGACCCGACTCAACCTCGTCCACGCCGATGCCGCCAAAGCCGTCGCGACCCTGCACACAGCCCAGCGCCAAGTCGAACTTCGCGGCGCCGCAGCTCCGAAGGGTTGACCACGCCCGTGCGGCGGCGGCGAACGCTGCTTGCTACCGACTCACTCGACCGCGCCGTGTGCGCTGATACTTTCGCGCTCACCGCCGATCCAACTTTCACGCACATGAAGGTTCTCAGTCATCGCCAGCAGATCGGCGCGCAGGCCGACCGCGATCTGCCCGTGACTGGCCGACAGACCAAGAAACCGGGCCGGATAGGTGCTGGCCATGCGCACCGCCTCGTCCAGCGGCAGTCCGAGCAGTTGCACCGTATTGCGCACCGCAGTGGCCATGTCCAGCGCGGAACCGGCGAGTACGCCTTGCGCGGTCTGGCAGATGCCGTCCTTGACGGTGATGGTTTCGCCGTTGAGCACGTACTCGGGCGACTCCGAGCCGACCGGCGGCATCGCGTCGGTCACCAGCAGCATCTTGCCGCGGGCTTTCGCGGCGATCGCCACACGCAGGCTGGCCGGATGCACGTGATGGCCGTCGACGATGATGCCGCACCAGCTGTCCGCATCATCGAGCGCCGCGCCCACCACGCCGGGCTCGCGGCTGCCAAACGGAGTCATCGCGTTGAACAGATGGGTGAAGCCGCGTACGCCAGCGGCGAGCGCGGCGCGCGTGGTGGCGTAGTCGGCGGCGGTATGGCCGGCGCAGACGATGACGCCGGCATCGGGGGTGCGCATAGCAGGGCGAGTTCATCGCGGCTCGGCACATGGAAATACTTCGCGTCATGCACGCCCTTGCGCGCGGGCGACAGATGCGGGCCTTCCAGATGGATGCCGAGCAGACCCGGCACACCCTCGATCAGCGCCTGCTCCACCGCGGCCAAGGCGGCTTGCATCACGGCGGGCTTGTCGCTGATCAGGGTCGGCAGGAAGCCGGTGGTGCCATAGCGCCGATGCGCGGCGCCGATCCGGCGAATGGTTTCCACCGTCGGCGCCTCGTTGAACAGCACGCCACCGCCGCCGTTGACCTGCACGTCGATGAAGCCGGGCAGCAGCATCGCACCGCCGAGATCCTGCTGCGGCATTTTGCGCAGGCGGGGATCGCACAACGACATCAACGCAGCGATGCGCTCGCCGTCCAGCACGACCGCAAGATCGTCATGCCAGCCGTCATCGATGAGCACGCGGGCGTGGATCAGGGCAAGCTTCATGCCCGGACCTCCGTCGGCGCTGGCAGGAGCCCGCTCGCGGGCGATGCTTTTCCGAATCCCGAATCCCGAATTGCCCATCCCGGCCACCAAAGCATCGCCCGCAAGCGGGCTCGTACGGACAAGCTCGGGAAAGTCGTTGCCATGGCTCAGACGGTCTCCGTGACCTTGTTCAAATACGGTGGCACGTCGGGATTGAAACCACGGCGCAGCGCCAGCTCGCTGACGGCACGGTAGAAGCTCTGGATGATCAGCAGCGGCGTGCACAGCGCCGGCAAGCCGATCGGTACCGGCAGCGCACCGGCGCCGAGCTGGCCCGGTGCGGCGACAAATACCTGCGCGCCGCGGGCGCGGAACTCGCTCGCCACGGCCAGTGTGCCCGCCAGTGTGTCGTCATCCTGGGCGAAACAGAGCACCGGGAAATCCGGCCCGACCAGGGCCATCGGACCGTGCTTGACCTCGGCCGCGCTGAACGCCTCCGCGTGCAGGCCGCAGGTTTCCTTGAACTTCAGCGCCGCTTCCAGCGCGATGCCGAGGCCATAACCGCGACCCACCACAAACAAGCCGCGCGCAGCGACGAGCCCTTCGCTGAGCGACGACCAGTCGGCGTCCCAGCCGGCGCGCAGGGCATCCGGCAAGTTGCGCAAGGCGACAGCCAGTTCGGCATCGCCACGCCAGCGCGCGCACAGGTGCAGCACGGCGGCCAGCGCGGCGATATAACTCTTGGTCGCCGCCACGCTGCGTTCCGGCCCGGCATGCAGCGGAATCACGGTATCGGCCAGTGCAGCCAGCGGTGAATCCTCCACGTTGACCAGGGCCACCACGCGCGCGCCGGCGACCTTGGCCGCCTGCGCGTTGCGCAGCAGGTCAGGACTCTTGCCCGATTGCGAGATCGCGATGAACAGCGCGCCCTGCCAGCGTTGTTCGGCGGCGTACACCGAGGTGACCGACGGCGAGGCGGAGGCGGTGACAATGCCGAGCTGGGTTTCGAACACGTACTTGGCGTAGGCCGCGGCGTGGTCGGAGCTGCCGCGTGCGCAAGTGACGATGAAACGCGGCGGCGCGGCACGCAGCGACGCGGCCAGCGCACTCACCACGGCTTCGTTGGCGGCAAACTGGCGTGCCACCACCGCGGCCGATTCGTGCGCTTCGCGGCACATCAAGGTACTGCTGGCGGTCATGGGCATCCTTCAGTCGGAGTGCAGTTCGGCGACAAAATCGTAGATGTCGCCGCGATACCACGAGGTGGTGAACTCGACCACGCGCCCGTCGTCCAGGAAGCTGCGGCGCTCGACGCTCAGCCCGGCGCTACCCACGGCGACATGCAGCAGGCGCGCCTGGTGTGCGTTGAGCGAGACCGCGCGCAGCCGCTGCAGCGCGCGGCGCGGGCGGCAGCCAAGCTTTTCCAGCGCCTCGTACAACGAGTCATGCACCAGCATCGGGTCAGGCAACACACTGGCCGGCACCACGCTGCGTTCGATCGCCAGCGGCTCGTCCTGGCCGTAGCGCAGGCGGTGCAGGCGCACCACCTGCGCACCGGGCGACAGGTTCATCGCCATCGACTCCTCCGGCGTGACCTCGCCGATCACCCGTTCGAAAAACTCCGAACGCGGGTGCAAGCCGCGCTCGCGCAGATCCTCGGTGAAGCTGGTCAGCCGCGACATCGGCTTGACGATGCGCTCGGCAATGAACGTACCCGCGCCCTGACGCTGGGTCAGCAAGCCTTCCTCGACCAGTCCCGCGATCGCCTTGCGCACGGTCACTCGCGACAGCTTCAGCGCCTGCGACAGGTCACGCTCGCTGGGCAGCGCGTGGCCCGGTTCGACATCGCGCTGTTGCATCACGTTGCGGATCGCCTGGCGCAGCCGCAGGTAGGCCAACGGTTGATGACTGGCCGGGTCGAGACAGATCCGGCGGTATTCCGTGGTCAGGGCGGTTTGCATGACGTGCACAATACCAATAGCTATCCACCTGCCGCAAGAGGGAGTGGCGTCGCCACGCTCAAAACAGCACTTTTACCGCAGCTTCCAGCTGTATTGGTAACCCCGATGAATTCGTATGCATACCGGTAGCCGCGTTGGTATTTCACTGGTATGATC
>CAJDVU010000125.1_pt1 | contig 15798 bp, 13 predicted proteins | sample 7391431 | NCBI WGS metagenome assembly CAJDVU01 (sample SAMEA7055700, study PRJEB34461) | soil metagenome | biome: terrestrial ecosystem; feature: Peninsula; material: soil | place: Antarctica | collected 2016
TAGCTGGCCGGCAGCGTGCTTGCCGTCAGCTTCTTCAAGTAGTCAAGCGCCTGGCCGAGGGTGACCCCAGGCGCCATGGTGCCCTGGATCGTGGCGGAGTTGAGCTGCTGGAATTGCGGCAGGTACTCCGGCTCGACCGTATGTTTGGCATTCACCACCGTGGTCAGTGGTACGAGGGTGCCGCCGGCGGCTCGGACATAGTAGTTGCCGAGCGCGTTGACGTTCGCACGCATCGTGTCCGGCACCTGGGGGATGACTTCGTAGCTGTGGCCGGACATGTCGAAGCGGCCGACGAAGTTCTCGCTGAGCAGAGGACTCAAGTCCTGGCCAATGTCGCTCATGCTGAGGCCAAGATTGGCGGCAACGTCGCGGTTTACGTCCAGCGCGATGTGTGGGCTGTCGTAGCGCAGATCCTTGGTCAGAAACGCGAACAGGCCGCTTTTCATCGCCGTGGCAATGAGCTGGTCGGCCGCAGTATTGATCTGCTGGTAGCCGTTTGACGAGGTCAGCACGAACTGGACTGGCAGGCCACCGGCATCTCCCGGGAGTTCGGGGTGCGCAAACGCCACGGCTTGCAGGCCGGTGATCCCGCTCAGCTTGTGCTGTATCAACGGCATGATCTGCATTTGGGTGCGTGAGCGCTCGCCCCAGGGTTTCAGGTTGCTGCCGAAAAGTACGGCATTGTTGCCGGCGCCACCTGGCGGCGCTATTCCATTGACCTGCCATACCAGCGCATTTTCCGGGAAACTCTGGAATACCTTGCGCATCTGGACTGCGTACGTGTCCAGGTAGTGCAGTGTCGCGGTCGCGGGCGCCAGCCCTTCGGCAAGGACGATGCCCTGATCTTCGGTCGGCGCGAGTTCACTCTTGGAACCCATAAACAGGAACGGAATGCTGATGAGCACGCAAGCGCCGGCGAGCAACATCAGCGGACGGAAACTCAGTACGGTATGCAGCGTGCGGTCGTAGCCATGGCGCACGTGCGTAAAGCCCTGGTCCAGGACATGGGTAAAGCCTTTTGCGGGTGTATGGCGCAGCACCTTGGAGCACAGCATCGGCGTCAGCGTCAGCGCCACGATCATGGAGATCACCACGGTGGCGACCAGCGTGAACGCGAATTCCGTGAACAGGCTGCCGGTCAGGCCGCCCATGAAGCCGATCGGGATGAACACCGCGACCAGGGTCGTGGACATCACGAGGATCGGGCTTGCCAGTTCCCGCGCCCCATGGATTGCCGCCGCGACCGCCGACTCGCCCTCATCGATCAGTCGCTGGATGTTTTCGAGCACGATGATCGCGTCGTCAACGACCAGGCCGATCGCCAGCACTACCGCGAGCAAGGTCAGCAAGTTGATCGTGAAGCCTAGCGCCAACATGATGATGCCGGCACCGACAATCGAGAGCGGGATGGCAACTGCCGGCAGCAACAGCGAGCGCAGCGATCCGAGAAACAGGAAAATGACGATCACCACCACCACCAGCGTGATCGCAATGGTGGAAAACACCTCGTGCAGCGAGGCCGTGATGAACGTGCTTTGGTCGAGCGCAATGTGGACCTGCATGCCGGGTGGCAGCGACGCCTCGAGCTCTTTGACCACCTTGTGCACACCAGCGGCCACGTCAAGATCGTTGGCATCGGGCGTGGGCTGCACGCCGACGAACACCGAAGGCTTGCCGTCGTAGAACACCGCCTGGTTGTAATTTTCGGCGCCTAGCGTCACGTCGGCGACGTCCTTGAGCCGAATCACGGTATGCCCGACGTTCTTGACCACCAGATTCTTGAACTGCGCCAGGTTGTTGAGTGAGGTGGTGGCGGTGATGGTCACCTGGGTTTTCGGGTTGCGGGTGCTGCCGACGGCAGAAATGAAGTTGTTGGCCTGCAGCGCGTTGGACACGTCCGCAGGAGTGATGCCGCGCGCCGCCATGGCGCTGGGGTCAAGCCACGCACGCAGTGCGAACGCGTTGCCGCTGGGATCGGTGCCCGCCGGCACGATCTGCGCCTGGCCGACACCGGGTACGCCCTGGATCTTCGGCTGCGCTACCCGCAGCACGTAATCGTTGATCTGCTGCTGGTTCAGGCCCTTGCCGGTAAATGCCAGGTACATGAACGCGGTGGCGCTACCCACCGTCTCATTGACGATCGGGCGCTGACTCTGGGCCGGCAACAGGTTCTGGACCTGGTTCACCTTGGACAGAATTTGCGCGACCGCTGCATTCGGGTCGAAGTTCAGCTCCATGTTCACGGTGATCGTCGACACGCCTTCGGCACTGCTGCTGGTCATGTAATCGATGCCCGGCGCGCTGGCGACGGCCTGTTGTACCGGCGAGGTGATGAACGCCCGGACCGTTTCCGGGCTGGCGCCCGGATACGCCGTCGTGATCGTGACGACGGTGGTGACCACCGTGGGAAACTCGCGTACGGTCATGCCCGTCCAGGCGCGCAGGCCCAACAGCAGGATGATCAGGCTGATCGCGCTCGCCAGCACCGGGCGGCGGATGAAGAGGTCGGTGAATTTCATGGGGGCGGCCGCGTTACGGTTGCACGCTGTTGTCGACGGTGACCGCAGCCCCGTCGCGCAGCTTGTTCTGGCCAGCGGTCACCACCGTGTCACCTGCCTTCACCCCCGAGGCGATGAGCACCGAACCGTCACGCTGGTCGCGCACCTGCACCACGCCTTCGTGCGCGATCAATGCCTGTTTGGGACCGGCTGTCACGATGTAGACGTTGTCGCCGAACGTGTTGTAGGTGATCGCGGTATCTGGCACCACCACGCCGTGCAGTGCCTTGCCGACCGAGAGTTTGACGTTGCCGTACATGCCGGGGCGCAACAGATCATGGGAGTTGGCGAGCGTGGCCTGCAATGCGATGTTGCGCGTGGCCGGGTCGACCCGCGAGCCGAGCGCGGTGACCCGTCCTTTGAATGTCTGGTCCGGGTAGCTGTTGACCGTGAACGCCACCTCCTGGCCCACCGCGATCTCGCTCACGCTGTTCTGCGGCAGCGAAAAATCAAGCAGCAACGGATCGTAACTTTGCAGGCTGACGATGCTCGTGCCCGGCGAGACATACTGACCACGGCTGACTTCGCGGATGCCGGCCACGCCATCAAACGGCGCGGTGATGTGCAGTTTGTTCAAGGTGGCCTGGTCGCCTTCTACCGCCGCCTTGGCGGCGCCGCTATCGGCCTCGGCCGTTTGCAAGTCCGACTGGCTGGAGGCGTGCGCTGCATATAATTTCTGGGCGCGTGTCAGGGTTGCCGCCGCCAGTTTCAGCCTGGCCTGGTCGGCGTGCAGCAGCGCCAATTGACTGGAGTCGTCAAGGCTCACCAGCAGTTGACCCGCGTGTACGCGCGCCCCGGAGCGAAACGCGATCCGGGTGACGTTGCCGGCGATCTGGGCGGTGATTTCCGTTCCGTCCACCGCTTCGAGGCTGCCCACGACGTTGACTTCGGGACTCCACGGCGCATCGTGCGCGACGGCGGTGGAGACCGACGTGGGCGGGAAGCTGTGATGGGAAGCCGCCACGGCGGCCCGGTGGTTGGCGTAGAACTTGCCGCCGAAGATCGCGCCGAACACGACGACAAGAATCACCACCACCACGATCAATTGTTTGCGCATTGTCACTCTCCACGCCGGCGCCCGGTTGGGGCGTGAGCGTTGTAAACCGTGTCCGACATCCACGTGACGCTTGGCCGCATCAATGCTTGCCGACCTCGGCGTCTTGGGCAGGCGTTGATGGTTCCGTCCATTCACCTCCACCCAGGGCCACGTACAGGGCCGCGGTGTCGGCGTAGCGTTGGGCCTCGGCCCGTACATACGCGATGCGGGCGTTCTGAACCTGGGTTTCGCTGGTGAGTACGCTCAGAAAGTCCACGCCGCCCGCCTGATATTGGGCCTGCACCAGAACCAGCGCTTGTTCGGCGTCACGCATGGCGCGTGCCTGGGCATCCAGCAGCGTGGAATCATGTTGCAACGCGCGCAGCACGTCGGCCACATTGCGGAAGGCGTCCAGCACCGTTCTCTGGTAATTGGCAAACACTCCACGGTAGGCGGCCTCGGTCGCGTGCTTTTGCGCTTCCAGAGTGCCGCCTTCGAACAACGGCAGCATCAGATTCGCCGCCAGATTCCACAGCTGGCTGGCAGGATCGAACAACGAGCTGGTGTGGTTGCTTTGGTTGCCGAAGCTGCCGCTGAGTTGCAGGTTGGGGTACATCCGTGCGACCGCTTCACCCACCTGGGCATTGGCGGCCCGCAGTTGCGCTTCTGCCGCCATGATGTCGGGCCGTTCCCGGACCAGCGTTGAGGGCAAACTCAGCGGCAGTGCCTTGGGCAGGTGCAGATCGGCGAGGGCCGGCGCGCGCAGATGGCCTGCTTCAGAGGGAAACGTACCCAGATAGGTGGCGAGCAAGTGACGCGCCTCATCGCGCGCCTGTTGCAACTGCGGCAACTGCGCCTCGCTGCTGGCGAGCTGGCTTTCCTGGGTGAATACGTTGAACTCGGAAGTGGCGCCGAGCTGGTAGCGGGCGCGGGTCAGGGCAAGGACCTGGCCCTGGTCACTGACGTTTTTGCGGGTCGCGGTCACCTCGTCTTCAAGGGCAGCCAGGTCCAGCACGGTATTCACCACGTTGCCGGCGATGGTAAGCCGCGCGGCAGCCAGTTGGTCGCGGGCGACATCCACCTGGGCCTGCTCGCCGTGTGCGACCAGCCGATTCAGCCCGAACACATCGGGGTAATACGTGACGGATACCTGACCGGTATACAGGTTGTAAAGCTGTGGCGGGAAGTTTCCGCCAGCGGCGGCGCCAGTGGTACGCGTGCGTTCACCGCCGAGCCCCAGCGAAACCTGTGGATAGAACACGCCTTTGGCAGCTTTGAGGTTGAACTGCGCCTGCTCGAGCGTCGCTTGCGCGGCGGCGAGATTGGGGTTGCGTGCCAGCGCCCGATCAACCAGTTGATCCAACGCGGATGAGCCGAAGCTCTCCCACCAGCGCGGCTGGACCGCCGCGCCGGATTCGAGTGTTTGCGCGCCGGCGATCGAGCCAGTAGCCGCCGGCGCGGACGGAATCGCCGCCGCCGCGGAGGCAGCTGTGTAGTGCGCTACGTTCGGTGGTGCTGGCCGGTGGTAGGCAGGCCCGACCGCGCAAGACGCAAGTACCACGCTGGCCCCGAGTGCGAGCATGCCGTGGGCAAGCCGCGTCACAAGTAGGGCGCCAAGCCGCTGTTTGAAGTTCGTTGTCATCCTGTCGTGTCAGCGTGTTGTCGGCGCCTGGGTGCTGCGTCGGCGTTTTGGCCGTCGATTCGGTACCGCTGCCAAGGTGCACTGTTGTGGTGCCGTCTGTGCGTTTTTCAAGTGGCCTGCGGTCCTGCCTCTCATCGGACAGGACGGCCGAGCCGCGCTGGGTCGACCCCTGTAGCAACTGCGCCGCCGGCGTCGGACTCGCCGTAGCGGGATCCAGCCTGTCTCGATTCGTGCAACGGGCGCCGCGCGATGCATGTGCTCAGAACTTTTCCGCGTAGGGGCGCATATCCAGTTCCTGCGTCCATGCCGAGCGCGGCTGTCGGTACAACTGCCAGTAGCTCTCGGCAATCGCGGCCGGTTCGAGCCGGGTTTCCGCAGCGCGCCCGGGTTCGCCTTCGCGCGCCGCGGGGGTGCCGATCCGCCCATCGATGACGACGTGCGCGACATGGATCCCACGCGGGCCGAACTCGCGCGCCATGCTTTGTGCCAAAGCGCGCAAGCCGAACTTGCCGACTGCCAGCCCCGCAAAACGTGCATTCCCACGCAGCGCCGCGGTTGCGCCGGTGCAGAGAATCGTGCCCGCGCCGGTCGCGAGCATCGCCGGCAGCACCTCACGGGCGGCCAAGAACGCGCCGAGACAGTTCACCCGCCAGGCCGACTCGAAACGCGCCGGATCCAGCTCCAGGATGCCGCCCTGCATGAAGATCCCGGCGTTGTAGATCAGCGCTGCGGGGTCGCCCTGGGTGGCGCGAATCTGCGCGAACGCGGTGGCGATGCTGGCCGGGTCGCCGGCATCGCAATCGTAGCCAACCGCCAAGTGTTTTTCCGTCGCGGGCTGCGTCAGCGCCAATGCGCGCGATGCGGGGTGGCGCGACAGCAGGGCCAATATGCAGCCGCCCGCTGCAAAGCGCGCGGCAAGCGCCGCGCCGAGTCCGGGGCCGGCGCCAACGATAACGACGAGAGGCGAGGTCGATGATGTCATGCGATTGGCGTCCGTCTGGCTTGAATGCTGCCGCTGGCCGGATGACCGCGAAGCAGCGCCTTGCACCAGCGTTTGCGAGTGTCCACGCAGTCAGGCTCCTGGCGCCGGTCGCGCGGGGGCGAGGCCCTGCAGCAACGCGAACTCTTCGTCCGAAAGCGCCACCTCGGCTGCGGCCACGTTCTGTTCCAGATGCGCGCGTTGCGAGGTGCCGGGGATGGGCAGCATCACCGCACTGCGCTTGAGCAGCCAGGCGATGGCGATTTGACTGGTGCTGACGTGATGTCGTCGCGCGATGCTGGCGACCGGCGAGTCTGGTTTGGCCAGCGCGCCGCCAGACAGCGGGTACCACGGGATGAAGCCAATGCCGCGGCGCTCGCAATAGGCCAGCTCCTCGTCATAGCGGCGGTACGTCGCGCTGTAACGGTTCTGTACCGTGGCCACCGGGAAAACTTGTTCGGCAGCCTGAATTTCCGCCACCGTCACCTCGCTCAAACCGGCGAAGCGGATCAGACCGGTATCGAGCATCGATTTGATCGCGCCGAATTGCTCGTCGCGCGGCACCTTGGGATCGATCCGATGCAGTTGCCACAACGTGATGCGCTCCACGCCAAGGCGGCGCAAGCTCATCTTCACCTGCTGCAACAGGTACTCGGGGCGCCCGACCGGGATCCACTGATCCGGTCCCGGGCGCACCTGGCCGCCCTTGGTCGCGATCACTACGCGGTCGTAGGGATGCAGCGCTTCACGGATCAACGGCTCCGACACATCCGGTCCATATGAGTCCGCGGTGTCGATGAAATTGACGCCGAGCTCAGGCACTCGCCGCAGGGTGCGCAAACATTCCGCGCGATTGGCCGGCTCGCCCCACACCCCGGCTCCAGTGACCCGCATCGCGCCATAACCGAGGCGATTGATCCTGACCTCGCCGCCGAGCATGAAAGAGCCCGCGTGCGCCGCATCCGGTATTGTCATCGTTGCACCTCCAACTTTCAGAACGCCCGGCAGGGTTGACCTGCGCCGGGTCAGGGCGTTGGCGCGATCGCGGCGCAGTGCGGTGGCTTGCAGCTCGACGCGAACAGACTTGCGATCTCGTTGCAGTGCAGTCTAATTGATTGACCCATTAGATGACAACGAGCGAAACAGGCCGCAGGCGAAGACGCGTCACGATCGAACAGGCAGGGGCAGGATCAGATTCACTTGCCCATCAATGAGCTGCCATTGACCGGCAAGCTGGAAAAGGACGATGGCCTACGGGAAGTGCGTCGGATGTTGCGCAGGGCATGCGACAGAAGGTTCTGGATTGTCGCGAGGGCCGGGCTGACGCGCTCAGTTGTCGGGGAGTCCGGCAAGCCAAGGCATCGACGTCGGAGCGGGCGTCCGGCGCGACACGGCCGCCGCGTCACAAGTCATGGAAGTGAAGCTGACCTCGCTCCTGCTGGTTACCCAACGTCACCTCGGGGACGAGTCTTGCGGGATGTGGGATGGCTGCCGGTGTGGAGGCCGGTGTGTATCGCAGAGGCAGGATGCGCGGCTACGGCGGCACGCAGGATTTTGGCCAAACGCAGTGTACCCGGCCCGGCAAAGTCCGGGTCGGCGATGACCAGGTACAGGTCAAGGTAGCGTTCCCGGCCTTCGCGCAACGGCAGCGCCTTCAGGCTGCCGGAAGCCAGTTCTTCACGCACGACATCCTCTGGATACCAGGCAAACCCCAGTCCCATTCGCGCTGCGCGAATGGAAGTGGCCTTGTACGTAACCGTCCAGCGCGCCTCCGCTCCCATCCAGCCAGCATCGCGCCCGCGCTGGCTGGCCGAATCGCGGATCACGAGCTGGCGATATCGTCGCAGGTCGCGGTGAGTCACCGGCCGCCCCAGCGCGTGCAGCGGATGCGACGGTGCGGCGACCGCGACGAAGCGGAGCCGCCACAGTGGGTCGCCCATGAACCCCGCCGGCACGATTGACGTGATCGCCAAATCCGCCTTGCGTGTGATCAGCGCCTCCTCGGTGCCGCCCAATACGGTTTCCAGAAGCTCCACCCGGGTGGCGGGTACCGCATTGGCGAACTTGGCCAACGCAGTCAGCAACAGCCAGGTCGGGAATACCGTATCCACGGCAAGTCGCAACTCCGCTTCGCCGCCGGCAGCCAGTTCCCGGGCTGCACGCTCGAGCGCCGTGGCGTCTTCGAGGAGCACTCCCGCGCGTCGGTAAAGGATCTCGCCGGCAGGCGTCAGCACGGCCTTGCGTCCGCGCAACTGGAACACCGCCACGCCCAGCACGCGCTCGAGTTTCTGCACCGCGTAAGTCACGGCGGACTGGCTCCGGTGCAGGCGCTCAGCGGCCTGCGCGTAGCCACCCGCATCCACCACGGCTCGCAGCGCGCGCCATTGTGCAAGCTGTACACGTGGTTGTGGTTCAGGCTCGCGAGGATCGACTTCTACTTTATTGATGGATTTGGCCATGTTTTTCTGCTTATCCATTTGTGCAACTGATTATAGGATGAAGCCTTGAAACACCAAACTCACTTGTTGGAGGCCGGCATGGCCGAGGCTTTGATTCTCCACTGCGGCACGCAGGAGCACGTTGCACAGGCTGTGCGAGCTGGAACGGATTCCACGCGCGCGACCGCCGAACATCATGACTACGCCTTAGCGGCGGCCCTCGGCGGGCGCATCATCACCAAGCTGTTGCATGCGAACCTATTTCCTTTCCGGGCCAGCTTGGCGCAAGCATGGCCCCGATCCTGCCGCCGATGTTTGCAACGGCCTCGACGTCCAATCGCCGAGAACATTTTTCCCGACAAGAGGTAACTGCCATGAGCTTGCAACTGGGCCAGATCGCCCCTGACTTCACCCTTGATTCCACCCAGGGGTCGCTGCACTTCAGCGCGTACGCGCACGACCATTGGGTCGTATTTTTCTAGGACTTCACCCCGATCTGCACCACCGAGCTCGGCGCCTTCGCGCACCGCAAGGCCGAGTTCGACCAGCGTGGCGCCAAGTTGCTGGGCCTGTCGGTCGATCCGGTCGACCAGCACAAAGCCTGGGCCAAGGATATTGCGCAGGTCGGCGGCACCGTGCTGAACTTCCCGATCCTGGCCGATCCGGACCTCACGGTCGCCAAGCTGTATGGCATGTTCCACCCGGAGGCGGATGCGTTGGTGACCGTGCGTTCGGTCTTCATCATCGACCCTGAGCGCAAGGTACGCACGATCCTGACCTATCCGCCCAGCGTGGGCCGCAACATCGACGAGATCCTGCGCACCATCGATGCGTTGCAGGTGACCGACAAGCACCCCGTTTCCACGCCGGTGGACTGGAAGCCGGGAGATGAAGTCGTGGTCTCGCCCAAGATTGCCGATGCCGACGCCGAGAAGCAGTTCCCGGGCCTGCGCAAGGTGACGTCGTACCTGCGCTTTGCCAAGGTGCCGCGGGCGTGATCGACGCCCGTGCCGATTTTGCGGACGCCATCGGGCACACGCCATTGATCCGCTTGCGGCGTGCCTCCGAAGCGACTGGCTGCGAGGTATTCGGCAAGGCCGAGTGGCTGAACCCGGGCGGTTCGATCAAGGATCGCACGGCCCTGGGTTTGTTGCTCGATGCCGAACGGCGCGGCCTGCTCGGACCTGGCGGCACGTTGGTGGAGGGCACCGCCGGCAACACCGGCATCGGCCTCGCGCTGGTCGGCTCCAGCCGCGGCTATCGCAGCGTGATCGTGATGCCGGAAACGCAGAGTGCCGAGAAGATCGATGCGCTGCGCCTGACCGGCGCGGACGTACGACTGGTGCCGGCGGCCAAATTCAGCGATCCGAAACACTACGTGCACATCGCGAGTGGGCTGGCGCAAGGATTGAACGCACGCGAGCCGAACAGCGCGTGGTTCGCCAACCAGTTCGACAATACCGCCAACCGTGATTTCCATGCCGCGACCACCGCGGTCGAGATCTGGGAGCAGACCGGCGGTGCGGTGGATGGTTTCGTGTGCTCGGCGGGTACCGGCGGGACGCTGGCGGGTGTGGCGCAGGGCTTGAAGTCGCGCAAGCCGCCGGTGCGGATCGCGCTGTCCGACCCGACCGGTTCGGCGCTTGCCAGCTACGTCAACGCTGGCGAGCTTGTCGCGGAGGGCAATTCGATCACCGAGGGCATCGGGTCCAGCCGCATTACCGCCAACTTCGAGGGCGCGCAAATCGACGTCGCATACAGTATTCCCGACGCCGAATCGGTGCCGCTGCTGCACGCGCTGTTGGCCGAGGAGGGCTTGTGTCTCGGCGGTTCGTCCGGCGTCAACGTCGCCGGCGCGATGCGTCTGGCGCGCGAGCTCGGACCCGGCCATGTGATCGTCACCGTGCTGGCCGACGCCGGAACGCGTTACGCGAAGAAATTGTTCAATCCGGTGTTCCTGCGCAGCAAGGGGATTCCGGTGCCGCAGTGGCTCGATCGTGCGTTTCCAGCGGCATCGGCGCTATCCGTTGCTTGATGCTGAATGCGGCGAGCGGGAACGAGGTCGGGTTCAGTTACCCTGCGTGTCGCTGGGAATGCCATCGACCGGATAGCGGGGGAATGGCGATGACGTACGGGACGCCTGTCGGGCGTCGCGCCGCTGGTGCGACCGGAACTTCGACTGCCCCAAGGTCCCAAACGCAGCGCTCAGTGGTTGCGGGGAGCGCGGCCCGCCAAATCGTCCGCGTCGAAGCTTGGCGTCCGGCGCGACCGACTCGCGGCGCCACAAGTCCTGGAAGTGAAGCTGAACCCGTTGCCGGGTTTGGTGTTCCCGCTGGCTCACGCGCGGAATGCGCGTTGCGCTGAAGACGAGCATCGGTCCGGCCGCCAAGCCTGGGCGGGTGCGCCGGTTGCTGTTGCGTGCGCATCCCAATGACCCAATGTGAGTACGCGAAAGTAACCAATCTGTGCTTGCAAGGAGAACCTCGATGACAGAGAGACTGAATTACTCGACGGCCGCACCTGACGGCTTCAAGGTCATGCGCAATCTGCAGGCGTACGTGGAAGATTCCGGACTCGAACACCCGCTGCTGGAACTGGTGAAAATGCGCGCTTCGCAGATCAACGGCTGCGCATACTGCCTGGACATGCACAGCAAGGACGCGCGCGCGGCCGGCGAGACCGAGCAACGCTTGTATGCGCTCGATGCCTGGCGCGAGACGCCGTTCTACAGTGACCGCGAGCGCGCCGCGCTGGCCTGGACCGAAGCGCTGACCGAGATCCGCCACGGTGTGTCTGACGAGCTCTACGCGGCAACCCGCAAGCAGTTCAGTGAAAAGGAGCTGACCGACTTGTCGCTGGCGATCATCGCGATCAACGGCTGGAACCGCCTCGCCATTCCGTTCCGCTCCACGCCTGGCATCTACCAACCGCGCACCGCCAAAAAGCATGCCTGAATTGACTGATGCCGACGCGATCCGCGCGCCGCTGGCGCGCGTCCGTGACAGTCGGTGGTTGTTGCCGCCGGTTTCATGGATCGTCGTGTGTCGCCCCGAACCGGCGGATTTGCGACCCACACTCGGGCGCCGCCTTGCCGTTGTCGGTTCCGCGATGCGGCAACGTTCGGCGGTGAAACCGGGGCGATCGCCGCGGGATTGTTCGGCAAGATGGAGTCATCGCGCGATTGCACGGCATGCCGCGCAATGCTTGCGCATGCGGGCGCTCAGACGTGTGCCGGCCAAGCTCACCGACTGAGGGAAGCGAGTGGCTACCGGGATCAGGACGGACTACCTATTTTGGGAAGATCGTATTGACGGCTGGCAGCTGAGCCCGGCATCAGAGTTTTCGTCACGCGAATGCTCCGGCACAGCACGCGCGTCTCGCGAGCCTCAGATATCGAGCGTGACTTCGCCGGTGGGCCGGGAGCAGCAGATCAGCGCATTGTCCTCGGCCGGACGTTCCAGCGGCTCTGGCTCGTAGGCGACGGTTCCGGCCAGCAACCGGCTGATGCAGGTGTGGCACACCCCGGTGCGACAGGCGAAGCGGACGGGGACGTTGCAGGCCTCGGCCAGTTCCAGCAGGCTTGCATAGTGCGCATCCCAGTTGACCGTGAGTCCACTGCGCGCAAACGACACCTGCGGGCCGCTACCGGGCGGCCCGGGTGGCAGGTGGGCCGCCCGGACCGGTTGGTCGATGACGCCCGGCATGAACGATTGCCCCGGCCCGAAGCGTTCGGCGCGGATCCGATCGGGAAGGATGCTCAAGGCGGCCAGTCCGTCATTGAAATCATGCATGAACGAATCCGGGCCACAGAGGTAAAAGTCGGCGTCGTGTGGAACCCCAAGCTGACGCAGTTCGTCGACGTCGAGATGGCCTTCGCGGTCAAAGTCGACACCCTGGCGATCCGTGGGTAAAGGATGGCTGTAGGCAATAACGCGGTGGCTGTCGGGTAGAGTGCGCAGCAGCGCCTCGACTTCTTTGAGAAAAGGATGTTGCTCACCGTTGTGAGCACCGTGGAGCCACCATACCGGCCGTGTCGAGGCTTGTTTCGCAAGGGCTCGAAGCATGGCGAGGACCGGTGTCACGCCGATTCCGGCGCTGAGCAATACCACCGGTCGCGTACCGGCGCGCAAGACGAAACCGCCACGGGGCGCGGCAGCCTCGATCGTGTCGCCCACTTTGACGTGCTCGCGCAGGTAACGACCCGCGACTCCGTGAGGTTCCTGCTTGACGCTGATCGGATAACGCCCCGGGTCAGACGTTGCGGTCAGGGAATAGCTCCGCAAAATGGGCGGACGACCGCCCTCGACTGGCAGGCGCAGCGTGATGAACTGGCCCGGAGCCGCCGGTGCCGTCTCCTCAGTAGCGGCTGTTTCCAACTCAAGGGAAAACACGTTGCGACTTTCCGTGCGCGTACCCACCACGCGCAGCCGTCGAAAGCCCGGCCACGCCGCGGGCGAGCCGGCATCGAGAATCAAGCCTTGATTCTCCGCCCACCCGGCGCCTCGCATTTCCTCCGCCATGCTGTGGAAGGCCGCTTTCCAGCCCGGCGAGAACGCCTCGATGCGCAGCGCCCGTTCGAGCTGGCGTGGATCACGGCCTGGCAAATACAGCAGCGCGTCAGCCTCGACGACGGTAAGCCGCTGCGGGCCGTCCCGTACCTTGACAATCCGGTCGCCGGCCTCGACCTCACCCTCCGCCAGCACGCGCATGTAGAAACCCGGTCGATGGTGGGCCACAAGCAGTGCCGCCATCCGCGGCTCGCCCAAGCGGACACCCACCCGATAACAGGTGACCCGCGGTTGGGTCACCTCGAACATCGCGCCGCCAATGCGGTAGTGGTCGCCGACGCACACCTCGTCATCGGGCAGCCCGGTGACCGTGAAGTTTTCGCCGAACTGGCCGTAGACAAAGTCGGAGCGGCCGAACTCGTGCTCCCAGTGGCGATAGGATTCGATCTGGTAGACCAGCACCGCGCGCTGCTCGCCGCCATGGCTGGCCAGATCGCCCTGCTTGTCGCCGTCTATATTGAGCCGGCGCACCATGCGTTTGCCCGCGACGGCGTGTTTCCATACCGCCGTGTGAACAGTCTTGCCGTGCCACGCGATGTCCTGCGGCAGGCCTACATTGACCGAAAGTAGTTGTGCCATGGCGTCATGCTCCGTCGTCATGCCCGGGTGCTAGCCGTACGTCTGCCAACCGTGCTGGCCGCCAGTCGGATAATCCGGGCTGGGAGTCTGTCGGGCTTTGGTTGGCCGGTCTGCGAATTCGGCTGTGTGGTCCATATTTCCGCCGATTCTTGGTCCATAGAACCACGATGGACCGGCGAACCGTGGATTGCTGTCCTCACACAGCCGAATTCTCGCCTCGATCACCAAAGCCCGACAGACTCCTAGTCTCGGCTGGCACGATCGAAATCGCTCGCGGCATGGCGCTCGGGCAGTTGTTCCTCCGGTTCGCCCCAGGTCCGATTGACCCTGCGCCCGCGTTGCACCGCCGGGCGATCGGCAATCTCCCCGGCCCAGCGCCGCACGTGTGTATAGGTCTGCGCCTGCAGGAACTCACCAGCGGCGTAGAGCCGCCCTTCGGCCAATGCTCCATACCAAGGCCATGTCGCAATGTCGGCGATGCTGTACTGGGTACCCGCAAGGTAACGGGTTTGCGCAAGGCGACGATCCAGCACATCGAGCTGGCGCTTGACCTCCATCGTGAACCGGTCGATCGCGTATTCGATCTTGGTGGGTGCGTAAGCGTAGAAATGCCCAAAGCCGCCACCCAGATACGGTGCACTCCCGACTTGCCAAAACAGCCAATTCATGGCTTCGACACGTTCTTGCGGGCTGGTCGGGAGCAGTGCGCGAAACTTTTCGGCGAGATACAACAGGATCGATCCCGATTCGAAAATCCGGGTCGGGGCAGGCGTGCTGTGGTCTACCAGGACCGGAATCTTCGAGTTTGGATTGGCTTTCACAAAGCCGCTGGAAAACTGATCTCCCTCCGTAATCTGGATCGGCCAGGCGTCGTACTCGGCGCCGCTGTGGCCCAACGCCAGCAACTCCTCGAGCATCACCGCGGCTTTCATCCCATTCGGGGTCGCCAGTGAATACAGCTGCAAGGGGTGCTTGCCGACGGGCAACGCCTGGTCGTGCGTCGGGCCGGCGACGGGGCGGTTGATGTTTGCAAATTTGCCACCGCTCTGCATGTTCCAGGTCCAGACTGCAGGCGGTGTGTAGGAAGTTTGATCATTCATGGTTTGTACCTCGCAAAGCTTGTGCCCAGCGTGAGCCTGCGCGCCCGCCAGCCACCTGTGAATGGTTGGAGAGAGCCTGCCGTGCAAACGGCCGCGGCAGGACCAACTCCGATCGGCTCCAGATCAAGCCGGGTCGGCGGCAGGCTCTCGCCCGTTTTTCGACGCGCCACCGGTCAGGCGGCACGGCGATGCCAGGCCGCCGGCTCGAATGCAGCATCCAGCGGCGTCTCGGCAATAGGGTTCGGGTAGTTGGAGAGCGTCTTCATACCCACCGCAAGAATGACCTCGCGCAGGTTGCGGCGGGTATAGCCGGCGCCGAGAAATGCCTCGACCAAGGCGGCATCCGGCCGGCCGCGATCGATCACCATGCTGTGCGTGAGTCGGTGCACCGTCTCGAGTTTTGCATCAGGCAGTGGCTTGTTCGCGCGCAGCGCCGTGATGACCGCCTCCGGCACCTTCGCGCGGTGCGCACCGAAGGTATGCGCGGCCACGCCATAGTCGCAGCCGTTGGCCTCACTCGCGGCAAGCAGGAGGATCAGGCGTTCCGCGGGGTTGAACGAGGTCCGTTCCAGAAGTTGTGAAAGCGCCAGGTAGGCGTCCATCAGGGGTGGCGCCTCCGCCATGACGGCGATCAGGTTGGGGATGAAACCAAACTTTTTCTGCACCTGACCCAGCGTCTCGCGTGCCGGTTCCGGTGCGCTGCTGCGATCGTGCAGCTTGAATTCAATCATGAGTCTTCTCCATCGAGTTGGTGTTTGAAGCTTCCATAAACATCGTCCTGGATGCGCCGATACTGTGCCCACAGCGCCTCAGGCACGTAGTGAAGCGCCCGTGACCGGCGAGGTACGCCGCTACGTCAGGCGCCCCGCTGGCGCGCAGTCGCGTTGAGGCCATCGAT
>CAJDVU010000130.1_pt1 | contig 15780 bp, 12 predicted proteins | sample 7391431 | NCBI WGS metagenome assembly CAJDVU01 (sample SAMEA7055700, study PRJEB34461) | soil metagenome | biome: terrestrial ecosystem; feature: Peninsula; material: soil | place: Antarctica | collected 2016
GTGGCAGCCGGCGGCGCACCCTATGCGCCCCTGCTGCGCCGCGAGGTATTCGAACCACTGGGCATGAACCGCTGCCAGATCGGCACGTGGAACCGACACGAGGTCGGCAACGTCGCCCAACCCCATGCGCGACGCGACGGCCACAACGTCGCCATCGGCAGCGACGCGCCGATCGTGCAGGCAACCACCATGGACGCCGCCGGCGGCGTGTACTGCAGCATCGACGACATGCTGACCTGGGCCAAAAATTGGCTGGCGCCCACTCCGGCGCAACTGGCTTGGCTTTCGCCCGAACAGCGTCGCAAGGCATGGGCGACCCATACCCCGCTGCCGATTTCAAAACGGTTGCACGCATGGAACAGCACGATATTCCGTGGCAACGGCTACGGCTGGCGTACGTCCAACGTGGATGGCCAGATGACGGTCTGGCACACCGGCGTGCTGTCGGGCATGCACTCGGGCGTGACCTTGCTGCCGTTCCAAAGGAGTGGTTTCGTGATCCTGATCAACAGCGAGGCCGAGAATGCGCGCATCGTGCTCAACGAGGTCCTGCTGAAACATTTCAGCGCGCCCGGCCAGGGGCGTTCGGTGGCCAGCTACGCCGACGAACTGGCGCGCGAAGACCAGGCGCAGCACATCTCGCGCGTACCTGACACCTCGTCGCGGCAAGCGGCCACGGCACGGGACTTGGCCGCGCAACTGGGCGTGTGGCGCGATCCGTGGTTTGGCAAGGTATCGATCTGCACGCATGGCAGCCAGGTACGGTTCGTCTCAGCCATGTCGCCTGCCCTCAGCGGGCAAGTGATGCGTGTGGGCACGCGTTACCTGGTGCACTGGGACCACGACGACGCCGAGGCGTGGCTGCGCTTTCCGGCAGCCGCCGACGGCGTCCTGCACATGGCCAAGGTCGACCCGGATGCCGACTTCAGCTATGACTATGAAGACCTCGCCTTCAAGCGCATCGGTGGCTGCCCGTGATCTTGTTTCCCGCTCCCCATCGGGAGAGGGCCAGGGTAAGGGGCGAGCGCAGCGAGCTGCTCTTCGTGACAAGTGATCGGGATGAATCCATGAAACGACATCGCAACGGCGCCCTGCTTGTTTCCCTCGGCTTGTTCGCCGGCCTGCTGCTCACCTCCAGCGTCCGCGCCGATGCGCCACCGACGCTTTCGCCCGCCACCACCCCGGCCCAGGCCGGCCTGGTCGACATCCGCAGCCTGGTGCCCGACATCGCCGAGGACATCAAGTACGCCGGCAGCGACAACTTTGTCGGCCGACCGGTCGAGGGCTACCGCGCCGCCAAGTGCTTCCTGCTCAAGCCCGTCGCCGAGGCTATGGCGCGCGCGGAAAGCGATCTGCGCCGCCAGCACATGCGCTTGAAGCTGTTCGACTGTTACCGCCCGGCGCGCGCGGTCGCCGATTTCGTGCGCTGGGCGCACGATCTGTCCGACCAGCGCACCAAGGCGGCGCACTACCCGCTGCTCGACAAGAGTCAACTTCTGGGCGTGTACATCGCCTCGGTTTCCGGCCACAGCCGCGGCGCCACGACCGACCTCACCCTGATGCAATGCGATGCCCGCAATGACCATTGCCGGCCGTTGGACATGGGCACGCACTTCGACTATTTCGGTACGCTGGCGCATACGAATGCCGCGGCCGTCACGCCGATTCAGCATGCAAACCGCCTGCGCCTGCGCGCGGCAATGGAGCGCGAGGGTTTCGTCAACTATCCGATGGAATGGTGGCACTACACGCTGCAGCCCGAGCCCACGCCGCATACCATCTACAACGTGCCGGTACAGTGACCGGCGACGTTCTGGTGGGAGCGGATTCATCCGCAACCGATGGCCTCGCCAACGTCTGGTCCCAACGGCCAGGTCAGCAAACTGCACGCCTGTCGCGAGTGAAGTCGCTCCAACCCATAACGAAGACGAGTGGTATGTCAGTGGCAATATCCGTCATCGCAACACACCAGCGCTGCAACGCGTCGCACCGCGCGGGCGATCGCCAGACTTCAGCTGCCGGGATCAACCAGCGAACCGTCCGTCTGCGTCGTTCATTGCTTCGCCGCAGCTTGCTGCTGCGCGCGGCCATGCTGGCCCTGGTCGCGTTGCTCGCTGCCTGCGCCCATGCGCCGCCGCACAACCCGCTGGCCACCTGGGTGCCATCGCCCAACCACGACATCCGCCGGCCGGTAGTGATCGTGCTGCACTACACCGACGAGCATTCGGTGCAGCAGGCGCTGCATACGCTGCGTACGGAGAACAGCGGTGGCCCGGTCAGCGCGCACTACCTGATCGGCGCCGACGGCCATATTTACCAATTGGTGGCGGACCAGTGGCGCGCATGGCACGCCGGCCCGGGACGCTGGGGCACGATCACCGACCTCAACTCCACCTCGATCGGCATCGAGCTGGACAACGACGGCCACAGCGCCTTTGCCCAGCCCCAGATCGACAGCCTGCTGCGCCTGCTCACCGACCTCACCGAACGCCTGCGCATCCCGCGCACGCAGATCATCGGCCACCAGGATCTCGCGCCCACGCGCAAGGACGATCCCGGCCCGTTGTTTCCGTGGGCGCAACTGGCCGCCGCCGGCTTCGGGCGCTGGCCGCAACGTACGTTGGTTGATCCTCCCGCCGGCTTCGACCCGTGGATGGCGCTGGCCGTGGTCGGCTATCCGCTGGCTGATCGCCCCGCCGCGGTGCGCGCGTTCCACAACCACTTCCGCGGCATCGGCGGCGATGAGCTCGACGCGCAGGATTCGCGCATCCTGTGGAATCTCGTGCAGCAAATCGAAGTGGCAGGCGGTGGCGGCTGAGTAGCAGACAGACAGCCTGCAGCTGCCGCCCGACCGACGACGGCGACCGCACTCGACAGTCGCCGGGCATGGCCCGAATATGGCCGATCTCAGCGCTCCGCATCGATATCCTGACGCATCAGCTCGATCTGGCCGTTGCGCAAACGCAGCACCTTGGCTCGTGCCTGGCAGCACACCGCGTCGCACACTTCGCGCTCGATTGCCTGCGCCGCCTTGGGCGCCAGACGGTAGAACGCAGCGGTAGCCGGCAGCAAGCTGGTATCGGGCGACGCGTCGCTGCGGTCGATGCTCAGCACATGCGCGCCCTTGTCCGGACGGGGGTTGACGTCGAATGCCGGCGAGAGCGCCCAGCCGTTGCCGTCACGTGGAAAGCCGTGATGGCGCAGGTGGTCGTCGCGATTGCCAATCAGGGTGTTGAACAGTGCTCGTCGGAACAGCTGGGCAAGCTGGTCGCCGATCTGCGTGCTGGGGTCTTCGTTCTCGATTGCCTCGACGGGATCCAGATAGCTCGCGGCGTCGCTGCCCTGGCGCGCCAGCCGGGTCATCGCCGAGCTGTAGAGGCAGTGCCACGTGGCGGTACGGCCGAAGCGTTGGACGGCAAAGGTGTGACCGCGACCGGACAGCTTGACCACCCGCGCCGGCGGCATATTGATGCTCGCGTCGCGCGACAGCTGCGGGGTGGGGTATTCCCAGTGGCCCACGTCGCGGCGGTCGTCCACGGCGGGAAATCTGGCCAGCCACAAGCTGCCGTCGGTATCGCGGGAGCTGGCCTTGGGGCGGGCACCACCCAGCGACGTATTGCCACGATGGGGTGCTGTTCACCGATGGACCGAAGCTCTTGCATGAGGTGTTCAGCGAATCTCATGTATCACTCTCATCTCCCGATCCCACGGGCGCCACGTATTCATGGCAGCACCCGCGCTACTTCACGCATGCCGACATCATCGGCACGACGGAACGCCGCGGCCACCTTGTCGCATTCGGCGACGGGCACGCCCGCCGCCTCGAATACTTCTCGCCACGCCCGCACCGCCTGCACCACCCGATCGATGATGCCAGCAGCAGCGGGCGGATGCAGGCCGAACTGTCCCGCTCCGTCCAGCGCATTGTCCAGCCGCGCGACGCGACCTTGCGGGCCGACGCCCAGGTGCAGGTAGCGCTCCATCGCCACTTGCGGCTTGGGCACCACGTCGTACAGCGGGCTCAGGCGCCAGCCGCCGTTGGGCTCGTCGTGCAGGAACGCGTGATTGCGCAGGTGATCGTCGTCGTTGGAAACCAGGATGTTGAACACCATGCGCGCAAACAACTCGGCGTTGTCCGAGGCGACATGGCCACGCGCGCCCCATTGCGCCAGCGCATGACTGATTTCGGCGTAGCTGGCATCCGGCGAGGTGCTTTCATGCCGGCCGAGCAGGGTCAGCGCGCTGACCAGGTGACGGCGGGCGATGCCGTCCGCCACGGTGACGCGATCGAAGCGTTCGATCAGCATCACGTGGCGGCCGTCGGCCAGTGTGTGCAGGCGAATCGCGGGCACGTCCAGTCCCGCATCACGGGCGAGTTGCAGCGTGGCGTATTCGATCAGCGGTACATCGAAGCGGTCGTCGCGCGAGGGGAATTTGGCGATCCACTGTTGACCGCGATCCATCAGCACCGCCTTGGGTCTGGCACCTCCGACCGAGGGGCCACCGGCAAACAACGCTTCGAGGTGTGCCGGCACCGGCTCGCCGTTCTCGATCCGCTCGGCGGCCTCGATCAGATAGCCCAGTTCCAGCAGCGGTGGCAAGGCACCGGCGGCGACCGGGCTGGTCGGGCTGGCGCGCACATCCAGCGCACCAGCGCGATGCGGGCCGGCGTGTTCCAGATAGACTGATTCGGGTAGGCTGTTGGGCGGCGCACGCAGGCGGTTTTCGATGACGCGGCGCCCCCAGGCATCGGGCGTGGCATCGCGCAAGGCACCGAACAGCACGAGCCCGTTTTCGGGGGCGCGTTCGATTTCCGCCTCACCCTTGTCCAGCGGCAGGCTGAATGGATCAACCGGTAGCGCCTGCGGGCGGCGCAGGTAGCGCCGACCATAGGCGAAGCGCGAAGCCAGGGTCTGGTAGCCCTCTTCCAGCAGGACCAGCCGCCCGGCCGGCACCGCTTCCACCGCACCGGGAAGGTAGGCGAACACATAGCGCTCGACGGTGCTGGCCATGGCTCAAAAATCCAGGGTGTCGGGCGGTAACTTGCGCTTGCGCACGCGCTTGGGCATGGCGTCCTGCAGCAGGGCAGTGGCGGCCGGATCCTGCACGCCATCGAGTTGCGCCAGCAGGCCCAGCCGCTCCAGCACGCCAAGCCACGCACCCAGCGACACGGCCACGCTGCCCTGCTCCAGCCGCTTGATCGTGTCGGCACTGGTGCGCGCACGCTCGGCCAGTTCAACCTGTGACCACAAACGCGCCAGCCGCGCCTGCCGCACCCGCAGGCCCAGCAGTTTGGCCTGGCGGGTCACGGCAGGTGTGGCAAACCGGGCCTGGCTAAGCTTCTTCTGGGCCATAAGTGCATATCTGCAACTTTAATGACCCCAAGGTAGCACTGAAGCTATCTAAACGAAATATCACTGATACGTACGGTCGGCCAAAGATACGGCCGGTGAGGGCACTCGCCTGGTGCCCAAGCCCACCGTGGCCCGCGCGTCAGGTCCAGCTAAAGCCCATTTTCTGCAGATGCTGGTCGACCCGTTCGCTCAGCGATTGCAGCTATGCGGACAACTGGGGAAACGGCGTGTCGTAGCGCTCGGCCAGTTCACGAATGCGCCCGGTGAGGCTCTGGCTGACCCGATCCAGGTCACCCTGCACGGCGGCATCGAGCGAGTCGATATCACGCTCAGGGGGGATGCCGCCCTTGAGGTGACCTTCGATGTCCTGCAGGCCTTCCTGCGCACTGCTGTCCATACAGCGCGGCAGGTCGAGGTTGTAGTCGCCGGCGGCGATCTCGGCCAGCGGCACCATGCGTGAGTAGCGCTCGATGGGCCGCTGGCGGAAAGGTGTCGACGATCTTGTGGATGTCCTGCGAGCGCAGGCGGCTCTTGTTGCCAGCCCTGGTCGAGAACGGTGGATTGGCGATCACGAAGTCGAATTGTCTTCAAGCGACCATCGGCTTGCTTGAAGAACGGTCTGGCCAACGTGCTTTCGCGATGGATCACTGCGCCGGGACAGTCATGCAACACCATAGTTCATGCACGCCAGCAACGCAGTGGCATTGTCCATTTCCTGACCGTGCGTGGCCAGGTCGACGCCAGCTTCGCTCTTGGCCTCGTCGTGCGCCTTGAGCAGCAACGAACCGGAGCCACACGTCGGATCCTAAATGGACTGCTTGGTGCTATGTGCGTTGCCCAGATCAATGACCTTGGCCAACACGCGCGAGACTTCGGCCGGCCTATAGAACTGACCCTTGTTCTTGCCCGACTTTCACGACGGGCGGACCACATTACCCGCCAGCCGTTGAACGCGGTCGGGAATCTTCAGTCTCGCGCCATAACCCGAGTGCCATTCCCTGGCGCGGCTCAAACTTGCAGCCGATCCGCCGGCCGCGCCACCAGCCCATACAGCGCCGGCATCAGGAAGATGCCGATCACCAGGCGCGACAGCATGCCGGCCACGATCACCAGCGCGAACGGGCGCTGCGAGTCGGTGCCCACGCCGCTGGCGATCGCTGCGGGCAACAGGCCGAGCGCGGCGACCAGCGCGGTCATGGTGATCGGACGCAGGCGCAGGATTGCCGCCTCATGCACTGCTTTGACGATATCCATGCCCTGCAGACGCAGCTCGTTGACGCAGGAAATGTAGACCACGCCGGTCAGCACCGACACGCCGAACAACACGATGAAGCCGATGCCCGAGGACACCGAGAACGGCGTGCCGGTGAGCCACATCGCCAGGATCGCGCCGAACGGGGCGGACAGCAGCACGCCGACCACGGTGATGAACGGAAATTTGAAGTTGCCGTAGAGCACGAACAGCAAGCCGAAGATGAGCAGCAGGGTCAGCGGCAGGATCACGTTCATCTGCGCGCGCGAGGCGGTGTATTCCTTGTACTCGCCGCCCCATTCCAGCCGATACCCATGCGGCATTTTCACGTCGCGGGCGACCTGGTTGATCGCATCGCCCACGGCGCCGGCCAGATCGCGTCCGGTCACCGCGAATTGCACACCGATGTAGCGCGAACCGTTCTCGCGGTAGATGAACGACGCACCATTGGCGACGCTGATGTCGGCCAAGTCCTTCAGCGGAATCTGCTGGCCGCCGGGGGTGGCCACCGGGATGTCGCCAATCTGCTGCGGGTTGTCGCGGTACTGTGGTTCGAGCCGCACCAGCAGGTCGAACTGCTTCTCGCCCTGCGCCACCTCGGTGGCCACGTCGCCGCCGACCGCGGCCTCGATCAGCTTGTTGATGTCGTCGACGTTGAGTCCGTAACGGGCGATCTTGGCGCGATCGATCTTGATTGCGAGATTGGGCTGTCCGAGTTCGTGCACCAGGGTCACGTCGGTGATCCCGCGCACCTTCTCCATCACCTGCTTGATCGCCTTGCCCTTGGCCTGCAGCACGTGCAGGTCCGGCCCGTAGATCTTCACCGCCAATGCGCTCTTGAGGCCGGTCTCGGCTTCGTCCACCGCGTCTTCGGCGGGTTGGGTGTAGTTGAACTGGATACCAGGAAACACCTGCAGCTTCTGGTTGATCGCGTCGATCAGATCCTGCTTGCTGCGATACTTGCCGCCCCACTGCGAGTACGGTTTCAGACCGACGAAGAACTCATCGTTGAAGAAGCCGGTGGAATCGGTGCCGTCGTCGGGCCGTCCCAACTCCGAGGTGACCGTGGTGACCACCGGAAACGAGCGCAGGATCTGGCGGATCTGCGGCGAGATCTTTGACGCTTCCTTGAACGAGATGGTGTACGGCATGGTGGCGCGCACCCACAACGCGCCTTCGTCCAGGTGCGGCATGAACTCGGCGCCGATGCCGCGCATCATCACCATCGCCAGCACCAGCAACAGCACCGACGCGCCGGTCACGCCCCACGCATGGCGCTGCATCCGTTCGAGTCCGCGCACATACCCGCGCTTGAACTTCTCGTAGATCGCGTTGCGCCGTTCGCGCACGCCACGGCGCATGAACAGCGCGCACAGCACCGGCAGCAGGGTCAAGGTGACCAGCAGCGAGCCGATCAAGGCGAAGATCATGGTGTCAGCCATCGGCTTGAACAGCGTGCCGGAGGGCCCGCTGAGCACGTAGATCGGCAGGAAACTGGCCACGATCACCGCTACCGCGTAGACCAGCGGACGGTCGACTTCCGAGGCGGCGTTGCGGATAACGTCGCTGATGTTGAAGTCGGTGTCCTTGCGCGCGGCCAGCTCGCGGAAGATGTTCTCGACCATGAAGATCGCGCCATCGACCAGGATGCCGAAATCCACCGCGCCGATCGACAGCAGGTTGGCCGAGGCGCCCTTCAAGTCCAGGCAGACGAACGCAAACAGCAACGCCAGCGGAATCGTCACGGCCACGATCAGGCCGGCGCGCACGTCGTACAGGAAGAAGATCAGCACGGCGATCACCAGCACCATACCCAGCAGCAGGTTGTGCATCACCACGCCCTTGGTCTCGTGGATCAGGTTGGTGAGGTCGTAGAACGCGTGAACCTTGACGTCCTTGGGCAGGATCTCGCTGTTGAGTTCCGTGGTCTTCGCCTCAACCCGCTGCAGCACGTTCTCGGTTTTCGAGCCGGTCAGCGCCAGGATCACGCCTTCCACCGCGTCGTCCTGATCCATGTAACCGAACTCGCCCAGCCGCGGCGCGATGCCGATCTCCACCTTGCCGACGTTCTTCACCAGGACCGGGGTGCCATCGTGCACCGCCAGCACCACGTTGCCGATGTCTGTTGTTGGCCGCCAGCGCCGCTTCGACCTGCGCCACCGACAGGTCCAGCGCGGCGATCTTTACCGGATCGAGCAAGACCTGGTACTGCATGGTGCCGCCGCCGAAACCGGAGTCGTCGGCGACGCCGGGCACCGAGCGGTACTGCGGCGCCACCACCCAGTCGTTGATCGTCTTCAGGTCCATCGGCGAGCGGTCGCTGCTCTGCAGCACGTAGCGATAGACCAGGCCCGACGGCGGCGACATCGGCGACATCGACGGCGATACGCCACTGGGCAAGGTAATGGCTGGCAGCCGGTTGTAGACGCGCTGGCGCGCAAAGTAATGATCGGTGTCGTCGGAAAAGGTCAGCGTGACGTCAGACAAGCCATACAGGGAAATGGAGCGCTTGGTGACCAGCCCGGGAATGGCATTCAGCCCCAGCTCCACCGGCACCGTGATCAGCCGTTCCACCTCCTCCGCCGAATGTCCCGGCCACTGCGTGACGATGTCCACCATCGGCGGCGACAGGTTCGGATAGGCGTCCATCGGCAGCGTGTTGTAGGCCCACACACCGGCGGCGGCCAGGGCCAGCCCCAGCAATACCGTCAGCAGGCGCTGCTGCAACGCGAACGCGACGATGCGGTTGATCAGCGACGCCCGGCGCAGCGGCGTCTCCTCGGGCGGCATCTGCGCGCTCATTGGGTCTGGATGAATTGCAGGAAGATCGCGCCGTCCACCACGACCTTGTCGCCGGCGTGGACTCCCTCGGGAATCACGAAGCGATCGCCGACGCGCGCGCCCAGCGTCACCGTGCGTTGCGCGTAACCGCCATCGGCCGCAGCCACGTACACGAACGGCAGATTCTCGTCGTCGCGCAAGACGGCTGACACCGGCACCAGGAGTCCCTCGTGCGCCTCCTCGGACTGGATCTGCACGCGCACATACATCTGCCGTCGCAAAGCTCCGTCAGGATTCTCGACCAGTACGCGCGCGCCGATCGAACGCGTATCGGGATCGACCACGGCCCCGACATTGGTCACTTTGCCGCGAATCTTCGCGCTATCTGAACCGGTGTCGATCGTGGCCACATCACCGTTTTTCACCGCCGCCAGCTCGTCACCGAACAGCTGCGCCATCACCCACATCTTCGAGGTGTCGGCGATGGTGAAGCACGCCGTCGAACCGGCCGCCAGCAGTTGCCCGGGCGCGATCGATTTTTCCACCACGGTGCCCGCGATCGGCGCGCGGATCACACCCTGGCCACCCGCTACCGGTTTGCCTGCGCGGATCGCGGCGATGCTTTGCTGGTCGACATGCAAAGCGATCAAAGCCTGCAAAGCGGCGTCGCGATCAGCGTCCGCACCGATCGCATCGGATTGGGCTTGCGCCTGCTCGCGATGCGAGATCGCCTGATGCGCATACAGGTCGCGATCGGTGGCAGCCAGCTGGTCCGCCGCATGTGCTGCGGCGAGCGCCTTGCGATAGGCCCCGGCGGCAGCGGCGAAATCAGGCGAATCCACCCGCGCCAGCGGCTGGCCTTGTTTGACCTTCTCACCCTGACTCACCAGCACGGCGGTCACCGGACCGGAGAACGGCGCCAGCACCTGGGTCGCACGGTCATGGTCGAAGTCCACCACGCCGCTGGTTTCGATACTGCGATGGAAGCGGCTGCGTTCAACGGTGAGCACGTGGATGTGCTCGCGTTGCGCCGAGGTCAGCGTCACGTCGTGCGGTGTATCGGCGGAGGCTGCAGCGGCTGCCTGCGTATCGGACTTCGACGAACAGCCGGCCAGCGCCATCAGCGCCGCCAGGGCGAGCGCCGGCAGCAAAGCGACATGGGCTCGGTGCACCGACGGCCGCACAGAGAGTGATCTACTTTTCATCGCTATCCCGGGTGGCAGCAGCGTGAGTTGCGGGGGTTGCGGCAGTCGCGGCGCCGGTCTTGGCGTCATGCCACCAACCGCCGCCAAGCGCCTGGAACAGGGCCGCGGTGTCGACATAGCGGCTGGCCTGCGCCTGCACCAAGGCAATACGCGATTGCTGGTAGCCCTGCTCCGCACTCAGCAAGGTCAGGTAGCTGGCATAGCCCGCTTTGTACTGGCGCTGCGACAGATCCAGGGTGAGCTTGGCCGCATCTGCCGCTTTCGCAGCCGCCTGCAGGCCTTCAGCGTCGTGCTGCAACGCGGCCAACGTATCGGCCACATTCTGGAACGCGGTCAGCACGGTGCCGCGGTATTGCTCGGCGGCTTCCACGTAGGCCGCCTTGGCGGCGCGTTCCTGATGCAGCAGGGTGCCGCCGTGGAAAATCGGCGCGGCAATATCGGCGCCGATGCCCCAGAAGCCGGTACCGCTCTTGAACACCTGACCGATCGCCACTGCGGTGCTGCCGACATCTGCGCTGAGGGAGATATTGGGCAACCGGTTCGCGATGGCGACGCCAATCTGTGCGCTGGCTGCGTGCATGTTTGCCTGGGCCTGGCGCACGTCCGGACGCTGTGCGACCAGCGTCGACGGCAGACTCAGCGGCAGTTGCTGCGGCAAGTGCAGGCGGCTCAGGTCGAAGGCTTGCGCAGGCGCCTGGCTCGGCAGGCGCCCAGCCAGTACGGCCAGCAAGTCGTTTTGCTGATCCAGTTGGGTCAGCAGCGGCGGCAGCGTGGTCTGCAGCTGGGCCAACTGCGACTCCTGCGCGGCCAGATCGAGCCCGCCGGCGTACCCCTTGTCCAACTGGTAGCGCAGCAGCTTGACCATCTGGGTGTTGACCGCGATCAACTCATGGGTCGCCTCGATCTGCGCGCGCAAGGAAGCCTGCTGCACGGCCGCCGCCACCACGTTGGTGCTCAACGTGATGCGGGCGGCGAGCATCTGGAAGCGCACGGACTGCTCCTGCGCCTTCAGTGATTCCACCGTGCGCCGGTTCAGACCGAACACGTCCGGCGCGTACGAAATGCTGAGCTGCGGCGTGTAGAAGCTATATAGGTACTCTTGCGGCACGACCGGGAAGTTCGGCCCCGGCGCGACCTGCTGCGATTGCGCCTGACGGGTGGCCGAGAAACCGCCATCGATAGCGGGGTAGTAGGCACCGCGCCCAGCCCGGGTATTCTCGCGAGCGACGGCCAGTGCCGCCTGCGCCGCTTTCAAATTGGGGTTGTGCGCCAGCGACTGCTTGATCAGCGCGTTGAGCGCCGGCGAATGGAACAGCGTCCACCAGTCGGCAGGAATATCGCCACCACGCGCAAAATGCTGGGATTCCCCGCCCACGACGCCTGCGGTCGCCACCGGATTGGTTACCGGTTGCGCAGAATAATGGCTGGTGTCGGGCGCGGCAGGACGCTTGAAGTCCGGTCCGACGGCACAACCGGCAAGCAGCACGACCGCCACCAATGGCAGTTGCCACCAACGCGCCAGCAGCGCGCAACCGTTGGTCGGTCGCCCGTCGTCAAGCCGTGTCTTCACGACCGCGTTTCCGGCAGGCATGCCATCCCGCGATTGGTCATCGGAGCGTGTGTTCAAAGTGCGGGGCTGCGCGCATGTAGTGCGAAACGATATAACATAACAGCCCGCCACGGAAGTCCTGCCGGAAGTCATGCCGACGAACGGTCTGACTTGTTATCAATCAGGCCGCCATTCAGGCGCCGGACATCCTCGCGTGCAACTACAGCCCTTTCGCCGCCTGCGCCACGGCGCGGAACAGCGCGCGGCCCTTGTTCATCGTCTCTTCCCACTCGGCGGCCGGGTCGGAGTCGTAGACGATGCCGGCGCCGGCCTGCACGTGCAGGCGGCCGTTCTGGATCACGGCGGTGCGGATCGCGATGGCGGTATCGGCGTCGCCCCACCAGCCGATCCAGCCAATCGCACCGGCGTAGATGTTGCGTTTGTAGGGCTCCAGTTCCTGGATGATTTCCAGTGCGCGGATCTTCGGTGCACCCGAAAGCGTGCCGGCCGGGAAGGTGGCTTTGAGCACATCCATGTAGCTCAGGCCCGGCTGCACCGTGCCCTGCACCTGCGACACGATATGCATGACATGGGAATAACGCTCGATCGCGAACGAGTCAGTGACCTCGACCGTGCCGTTCTGGCTGATCCGGCCGATATCGTTGCGGCCCAGGTCGATCAGCATCACGTGCTCGGCGCGCTCCTTCGGGTCGGCCAGCAGCTCCGCTTCCAGCGCCTGATCCTCTTCGTCCGTGGCGCCGCGCCTGCGCGTGCCTGCCAAGGGGCGCACGACGACCTTGCCGTCCTTCAGCCGCGCCAGGATTTCCGGCGAGGAACCCACGATCTGGGTATCGCCGAGATCGACGAAATACATGTAGGGCGAGGGATTCAAGGCGCGCAGGGCGCGGTAAACGTCCACTGGCCGCGCGTGGAACGCCACGCTGAGCCGCTGCGAGGGCACCACCTGGAAGATGTCGCCGGCGCGGATGTATTCCTTGGCTTTTTCGACCATCGCCTCGAACTCTTCCCTGGTGAAGGACGAGGTGAAGTCGGCCTCGTCCAGCGCCACCGAGTACGCGAGCTGCGGGTAGGAGGCGCCGCCCTGGCGCAGCCGATAGACCAGCGCATCGAGCCGGCGCTGCGCTTGCGCATACGCCTGCGGCTGTGCCGGATCGGCATGCACGATCAGATACAGCCGGCCCTTGAGATTGTCGAATACCGCGATTTCTTCGGCCAGCATCAGCAGCACGTCGGGCGTGCCCAGTTCGTCGGCGCGGTCCCACTGCGCCAGCCGCGGCTCGATGTAGCCGATCGTCTCGAAACCGAAGTAGCCGACCAGTCCGCCGCTGAACGCCGGCAGCTGCGGCAGGCGCGGCACGTCGTATTGCTGGCGCAGCTTCTCGATCTCGGCCAGCGGATCGTCCAGGTGGCGCCGCGCGGTGACTTCGCCAGCATCCTCGACTTCCAGCTCGTGCCCGCGCAGGCGATACACCCGTTTCGCCGGCAACCCGATGATCGAATAGCGCCCCCAGGTGGCGCCGCCCTCGACCGATTCGAACAGGAAGGTGTAGCGGCCATCGGCCAGTTTCAGGTACACCGACAGAGGCGTGTCGAGATCGGAAAACACCTCGCGCACCAGCGGAATGCGCGTATGGCCCTGGGCGGCCAGCGCGTCGAATTCGTCTCGGGAGATCACGTGGGCGTTCCGGATGGCCGAACCGTAAAGCGGTCATTGTAGGCGAAGCGCGAGCGGGCCACGCGGCGCGTGCTTGATACACCGCCAAGGGCGGTCTACTCTCGGCGATCAAGCAACCGGGGACAGCTTGTGGATCAGTACTGCGTCGTACTATGCGGCCTGCGGGCCGGAACGCTGGACGAAGCGGCCGCGTGGCAGCCGGTTGCCGCCGCGCTGAAGCTCGACCATGCCGAATTCGAACGGCGCGTCGTTGCCGCGTTGCCGCGCATCGTGCGGCAGGATCTGGACCAGGCCACCGCCGAACGGATCGCGCAGGTACTGCACGCGCTGCAGGTGGATGCACGCGTGCTGCCCGACGATCCGCAACTGGTGTACATCGAGCGCAGCGGAGCAAGCTGCGGGCCACTGCCGCAATCCTCGCTGGCCGACTTCATCCAGCCGGGCGAATCGTTCCGTCTGCGCGGAGACACGACGTGGCAGGCGTGGCCGACGCCGGTCGACCAGGACTTAGCAGAGACCGGCACGACAACCGTCGAGCGTGACGACATCGACGACCCGCCCTCCTCGCCTGTGCGCGGCGACGAACCGATCGACGTGATGTCGACGGCGGGCACCTCGAACAACGTTGGCGACGCGGCTCCGGATGAACCGTCTACCGGCGCCGACCACGAGTCCCCAGACGTGACATCCAACCCGCCATCTTTCGATACTTCGGCCGACGTCAGCGGCGTCACCCGGGACGCCCTGCCGACGGGCGCCGACGATGAAACGCCGGACGCCATGTCGCCATCACTGAGCGTCCCGTCGACCGCGCAACCCGAGCCGTCGCCCGCGCCGCCTGAAAAGTTGGCGGCCACCGAGCCCGCCCCGGACGTCACGGAATCGGCACGCGGCGACGACCCCATCAACGCATCCGGGGAAACAACAACGTCGGACAGCTTCGGCGCTTTCCCTGCGGCGACACCGCAGGCTGCCGAAACCGGGACGCCGACTCGTTTGCGCATCGGTCGCCTGGTCGTGCTGCTGATCCTCGTCGCGCTGGCTGTCTGGGCGTACCGCCACTGGAGGGCGGACACGCGCATGGAGGGATCGCCGGCTGCACCGGCGGTCATCCCGCAGTCGAGCCCGGTCGCCGGAGAGCCCGCGACGCCCGCGCAAGCAGCGTCGACACACAACTCCGCGTCAGCGACTCCCGCGTTGGTGACCACGGCAACGTCGGTCCCCGCTCCAGCGACCACCGCCGCGAGCCCGGCCACTACCACCTCGGCGCCAGCGCCAGCGGCGACTGCAGCCGCTCCGGCGAACGAAACCTCGGCCGCGACCCCGGCAGGGACCGCCACTTCTCCAGCCACCGCCGCAGGGATTGCACCAGCCACCGTTACCAAAGCGGCTGCCACCGTCCCGGCGGAATCCTCCGGCACGCTCCCAGCCAGTGTCGGCACGGTCGCCCTCGCCGAGCCAGTGCGCACCGGGCCAGTCGCTGCCGCGCACCCGGCACCGTCAGCGCACTGACCCGGAAGCGCGGGCTGCCCCTTCGCGCAAGCTGTCGTCGCGGATGGGCACCGCGTCCGCTGCCACCAGGCAGTGGCCAGATACCCTGGCGCAACGGCCGACGCGCGATGGTCCGCCTCAGCCGCCCAGCCGCTGACGGGGCATGCCGTGCAGGGTTAGACGAAACGCCACGCCGCTGCCGTCTTCCAGGTTGCGTGCGCTGATGCTGCCACCGTGGCGCTCGGCCACCAGGCGCGCCACGTACAGGCCCAGCCCCAGGTGCGGCGCATCTCCCGGCGTGGCTTTATCGCGCACGCTGACCAGGGAATCGAACAGACGACCTTGCATGGCGTCAGGCAGCAACGGACCCTGGTTGGCCAACTCGATCTCGGCACCATTCTCCACCGCGCGCAGACTCAGGCGCAGCCAGCCGTGCTCGGGCGTGAATGACA
>CAJDVU010000047.1_pt1 | contig 15777 bp, 12 predicted proteins | sample 7391431 | NCBI WGS metagenome assembly CAJDVU01 (sample SAMEA7055700, study PRJEB34461) | soil metagenome | biome: terrestrial ecosystem; feature: Peninsula; material: soil | place: Antarctica | collected 2016
GAATCAGGGCCTCAGCCACATCCATCACCCGCGCGGCGGTACCTTCGGCAACAGCACTCATGCAACCGTCTCCTCATTCGGAATGAGGTGCCCGGTCTTGACCAGGATGGTGCAACCCTCGCGACTGAACGGCTGGTGCTGGCTCAGGTGCGGACTGCGCAACCAGCTGCCCGCCGGATAACGACCATGCTCATCCTCGAATACGCCGTCGATCACCAGGATCTCCTCGCCACCGTAGTGACGATGCGGATTGAAATGCGTGCCGGGCGCCCAGCGCACCAGCGCGGTGTGCTCGGTACGGAACTCGTGCAACGGCATCACCGACAGGCCCGGCACCAAACCCGGCAACCAACGCGTGCGGTGGGTATGCACCACTACCCGGGTTTGGTCACCCGGATCGAAGTAGCGCAGCTTCACGAACAGCACGCAGCCGTCTTCCGACCACGGCGCGTGCGCCGACCCGGGCGGATTGCGGAGGTAGGAACCGGCGCCGAAACGGCCGCTCTCGTCACAGAACTCGCCGTCCAGCACGAACAGTTCCTCTCCCAGTTCATGCACATGGCGAGTGAAATGTGAATCCGGTGCGTAGCGCACGACGGTAGTGGCGCGGGCGACTTCGTCGCCATCACGTTCGAGCATCTTGCGCTGGACACCGGCCGAGGGCGAATCCACCCAGTCCATCGCCGACGAATCGACGACGACGCGCTCGGACCAGTCGGCACGGAGCTGCATGTTCTTCCTCTACCGGCTGAAAGATACACAGCTTCGCCCCCGCCCTGATGGTGGTCAAGCGACACGGCGAAGAACGAAGGGGCACTTTCTTTCGAGCAAGTGAAACTGACGCCGTCACGACATCGTGTGAAATGGCTCCCAGGATCTTTTCAGCGACGCCTTTTCGAGCAGCGCCGCCCAGCAGGGAATCCACCAGTTTCCCCGCACCGGCGAACTGCTTTGCAAAATGTGGTATCTGGGTGAACGCGTCACTGTCATCCGGCCATGCGACTCTTTTCGGAACATTGCCATGTTCAACAAAATCAGAAACTGGCGTGTGCGGCGCCTCGTCGCCCGGCGCCCGATCGCCGAAGGGCTCTGGCGAGACGCGCTCCGGCGCTGCGCTCCAGCGCGGCGGCTGGGCGCTTCCGATCAGGCATCCCTGCGCGTGTTGGCCACGTTGTTCCTGGACCGCAAGTCTCTGGAGCCGGTCAAGGAATTGCATCTTGAGGACGCCGACCGCGTCTTGCTCGCGACGCACGCTTGCGTACCCATCCTGAAACTCGGCTTCGATTGGTACGACGGTTGGCACAGCGTCATCGTGTATCCGGACGCGTTCATTCCCCGTCGCGAACACATGGACGCCGCGGGGGTGGTTCACCACACAAACACCCCGTTGGCCGGTGAGGCATGGGGCCGTGGACCGGTGATCCTGTCGTGGGCGGATGTGGTCAATATCGGGCAGAAGCCGGGGCACAACGTGGTTATCCACGAAATGGCGCACAAGCTCGACATGCTCAATGGCGATGCCAACGGCTTTCCGCCATTGCACCGGCGCATGGATCGCCACGTGTGGTGGCAGGTCTTCTCGAGCACGTGGGATCGGCTGCAGGATCAACAACGCAACGGGGTCGACTTGCCGATTGACCCGTATGGCCTTGAAAGCCCGGCCGAGTTCTTTGCGGTTGCCAGCGAGCAATTTTTCGAGGCACCCGCAACCTTGCGTCAGCACTTGCCAGACGTGTATCGGCAGCTCACCCAGTTCTACCGGCAGCACCCGTGTTGAGCGCCCGGCTTTCAAGAACGAACCCCCGCGGCCTGCGCCAGGTAACATGACACCCGGTGCCAGTGCCGCGACAGGGGCGAAGCCAAATTCCGTGCGTCGCCGGAGGCTGCCGCGCAGGTCGCTCTTCGCGCGTCATTGAATGCCAGGATGCTGCTGGGTGTGCTCGCTCTGGGCGGCGCGCTGCAATTGCGTCGGAAGCAAGACAAGGCGTGCGGGCATGGGGTAACGCGTCCTGAGCTCATTACGCCGTTCGTGAGGTTGAGTCTGAATCCCGCCTTCACCAGGTGAAGGCCGAATTTTTTCCGCGATACCCAGGATTTCGGCCGTCGTCGCACCAAAGCGTCAAAGCGATTCAGGACACGTTTCATCGGCGTTCTTCCCACACCCACGTTGCGGGCGCTGCGCCGGGCGGGCGGCAGCGCAACAGAGACGTGCTGGCCCCGACTCGATTCCGCTCTCATGAGGACCTCCAGACAACGCTGGGGCGCTATTGAAATCTCTACAACGATCATCTTCCACACCATGCGCTCGCACAGAACTCACCACTTAAGGCGATTCGTACCTGGCAGAAAGAACGACCTGAGCTGTTGACTGAAAGGAGGAATAACCAGAGGAGACTAGACGCCTGGAGACGACGTTTCCGTCACGATTTCACGACGTTGGCGACGCCAGCGCAGGAGACAGAAGTCTGACTGGATCGGCACAGGCGATGCAGCCGTGAATGTTTGCAGGGCGGCTGTTCCGCCGGACGAGTCAGGAGACCCACTCCGGGTTCAGACTGCAAAGATGTCACAGGGACGTCGATCACGAAGGCGCGCACGCGATCTGCTGGTGTTCGTCGAGGACGACCGTCGTGCGCGCGCATGCAGCGGCTGCGCTGCCCACTGAAGGTCCGGCTGAATACGGGTGCGGCCGCGCGCCGGCGCGCGAAAGCCGCCTTGATCGTCAACGTCAGGCACAGCAAGTGCCATTCGAACCTGACCCCGTTACTTGTGACCCCGTTACTTGACCAGAACGAGACTCCGTTCCGGTTCGAAATCACACATCGATCGCCGAGGCTGAGCCCGCTTGCTGACGTAGTTCGAACTTCAGCACCTTGCCGGTCGACGTCTTGGGCAGCTCGCCGAACACCACGACACGTGGCACCTTGAAGCTGGCCAGATGCTGCCTGCAATGCGCAATGAGTTCTTCGGCCGTAGTCGTTGCGCCGGCCTTGAGTTCAATGAACGCACAGGGTATCTCGCCCCAGCGTGGATCAGGCTTGGCGACTACGGCGGCAGCCAACACGGCAGGGTGGCGACACAGCGCGTCTTCCACTTCGATCGAGGAAATGTTCTCTCCGCCGGAGATGATGATGTCTTTGCTGCGGTCCTTGATCTTGATGTAGCCATCCGGACATTGCACCGCCAGGTCGCCGGTGTGGAACCAACCGCCTGCGAACGCGGCTGCCGTGGCATCGGGATCTTTCAGGTACCCCTTCATCACGATGTTGCCGCGAAACATGATCTCGCCCATGGTTTCACCGTCCGACGGTACGGCCTGCATCGTCTCGGTGTCGATGACCCGCGCATCGCGCTGCAGGTGATAGCGGACACCCTGGCGCGCGTTCAAACGGGCGCGCTCACCCAAGTCCTGCGTATCCCAGGCCGCCTGCTTGACGCAGACGGTGGCCGGACCGTAGACCTCGGTCAATCCATAGACGTGGGTCAGCTCGATTCCCAGACGCTCCATTCCTTCGATCATGGTCGCCGGTGGCGCCGCGCCGGACACCATGGCCTTGACTCCCGACGGCATACCCTCCTGCATCGCGACCGGCGCATTCACCAGCAGGCTGAGCACGATAGGCGCCGCGCAGAAATGAGTCACGTGGTGGCTGCGGATCGCGTCGAAAATCGCCTGCACCTCGACCCGGCGCAGACACACATTGACGCCGGCCCGTGCCGCCACGGTCCACGGAAAGCACCAGCCATTGCAGTGGAACATGGGCAGCGTCCACAGGTAGACCGCGTGCTTGGGCATGTCCCATTCGAGGATGTTGGAGATGGCGTTGATCGCCGCGCCACGGTGGTGATAGACCACGCCCTTGGGCTTGCCGGTGGTGCCGCTGGTGTAGTTGAGCGAGATCGCGTCCCACTCGTCGGCCGGCAGGCTCCAGGCAAATTGCGGATCGCCGCCAGCCACAAAGTCGTCGTAATCCAGGCTGTCAATCTCATGCAGCGGACCGGTATAGAGCGCGTCCGTCACGCCGATCACCAGCAGCGGCGTCACCGCCTGGCGCAGGGCAATGGCCTTGTGCATCACGCCGGCGAACTCCGGATCGACGATCACCGCCCGGGCCTCGCCATGATCCAGCATGTAGGCGATGGTTTCGGCGTCCAGTCGCGTGTTCAGTGTGTTCAATACGGCGCCGGCCATCGCGACGCCAAAGTGGGCCTCCACCATCGGTGGCGTATTGGGCAACATCACGGCCACCGTATCGCCACGCCCGATGCCATGGCGACTCAACGCGCTGGCGAGTTGGCGGCAGCGCCGGTAGAGCTCGCTCCAGTTGCGGCGCAGCGCGCCATGCACCACGGCCAGCCGCTCGGGGTAGACCTCGGCGGCGCGCTCAATGAACGACAAGGGTGACAAAGGTGCTTGGTTGGCTTCATTGCGCGGCAAGCCTTGATCAAAAATGGTGCCCATGGTCCGTCTCCGTCCGTTTCCGAGAGTTTGACTCCGCCTGCAAAGCCATAAGCCAAGTTCTGTATTGCCACATACTCGCCCGCGAGTCGAGCATCGGGAAAGGGTCCAAAAAAAAACCGGGTTCATTTGACCCAGGCCTTGAGCAATCCCGAAGCCCCTTGGCTGCGACAACCTGCGCACAACCGAACCGGGCCAGGTTCACGTGGCGAAGGCCAGGAAGTGAACCTGACCTCAGTTTTGACGCGTGGCAGAAACCGCTTGTCGGCTTTCGGCGAACCCCGGTGGCCGGCGCGCAATACTTTGGGCGGCACGCAGGGGCAGTCTCCTGTGGCTTCGATACCCGCGAGGTAGTGACCTCTCACGTGTGTACCGTTCCGTCATGAGTCATGCAAGCTGTTGATTGGCCTCGTGGGTTCTCGGGGAGACCGCAGAACCCGACGCCACTTTGGCTAGGATCTGCCAGTCTCGCTCGACATCCTCTGCGGGCGCTACCGCAACAGCGTCTCGAACCCTTCACCGATCCCGTCGAACCCGGTGCAGAAACACAAGTTCCGCCTGCCGAGCGCGAACCACGAATTCAAGCGCGACCATCGGATCGGGGTGCAGGCCCAGCCCAGCCTGTTGCCGCTCTACGACCGCAACCCGCAAACATATCGTGCCCGACATCCACTTCGCCAAGCCGGCGGACTATCGCAAGGCGAGGGTGACGATCCGGGTGGGACCCGATGTACGTAGCGCCATGCTGTTGCTGGCGGTGGCGGCAGCGGCCGTGAGCGGCTGAGCCGGATGCCGGCCGGCCAGCGAAAGCCGGTCAGCAAACGGCAAGGCCCGGTCCGCGCCGGAGCGCGAACCGGGCCTTGCGATATCGGAGACTGCAAAGGGCAACCTGACCCTGATGTTTCCAATGACCGTGTGGTTTCCACCAAGCGATCGGATCCCTTGCATCCCGCCGATCGGGTCGAACCACGCGGCAGCTCAAACGGCCCGGCCCCGTGCAATCCGACCCATGTGCCGCCGGAGTACCGCATCTTCGCCGGCAACTTGCGTCGCAGAACGCGCAAGGAAACGTCTCCGACCGTCTTGTTCCAGACCCCTTGTCTCACCGCCAGGCAACTGGCCGCGCCGTGCGCTGCGACACAGATGGACTGGCCACCCGGACCGCCGCACCGTGTAGGATTGATCGCACAGGACAGGGCCCAGTCACTTTCAATGAATCCCGACCAGCATCTGCTCAGGGACATGTTCGTCTCGTTGCGCGGGATGAACCTGCTCGGTGCCTGCGGCTCGCTGATTCTGATCGCGCTGTTTCGTGATCAGGTCAACAGCGTGCCGCTTGTCACTGCATGGTTGCTGGCCATGTGGGCCCTGGTGCTGGCCCAGGAATACACGATCCGCCAGGTCGCCAGGAACCAGGCGCCGAGTATTCGCCGCCTGAATGTCTGCTGCGCCCAGGCCGTCATGGCGGGACTGCTCTGGGGCATGGCCCCCTTCATCCTCTCGGCACAGGGTCTATGGCAATCCACCGCGCTGGGCATCTTCCTTGCCGCGGTGGCCCTGTTCCCTGCCTATGCGCTGGCCCCCGTCGCAGGCACCTACGCACTGGCCGCCGCGCTGTGCGTGGTTCCCTTCATCGTCACCACCTTCATGGCGTCTGACGGGACCTTCCGCAACGAACTGGTAGCCATGATGATCGCCGGGATCATCGTGTTCTCGATCCACCTCTCCTACCTGCAGCGCAACCGCAGCAGGGCGTCGGCGCTGTCGGATGAGCGCGCCCGCCTGGCGGAAATCGCACTGGCCTCGCAATCGAGGCAGCTGCAAGCCGTGCGCAGCCGGCTGGCCAGCGCCCAATGGCAGGACGGGCTGACCGGGGTATCGACGTTGCCCGCGCTGTGCGACCGGCTGCGTAACCCGCAGGCCACCCATCCGGGTTTCCACCTCATCGCGATCAACGTGGTCGGTTTCGCCGCCATCAACCTCGCCTACGGCTGGGAAGCAGGCAATTTCACGCTGGCGCTGATTGCCCGCCGGCTGACCGCGTTCATCGGCGAGCCGCAGTGCGTCGCGCGCGTCGGCGGCGATGAGTTCGTGCTGCGCCTGGCCACCTCGGACCACGGCATCAATCAGCGCACGCGTGAACTCAGGACGGTACTGGAGGGACCCGTGCAGTGGGGCGGTACCGCCATCCCGATCGCGGTGGCCATCGGCGTGGCCAGTTTCCCCGGGGACGCCACGGATCCGGTCCAGCTTACCGGGAATGCGCTGATCGCCATGCGACAGGCCCAAGGCCGCGGGCCGGCGCCGGAAACGGTGCACTACGACCGCGGCTCCACCGAGTTCGCGCGGCAGGCTTCCTCACTGCGCTGGGAGATCATGCGTGGTCTGGAACGCGAGGAATTCATTGTTTATTACCAACCCCAAGTGGACCTGGCCAGCGGCATCTTCACGGGTGCCGAGGCCTTGGTCCGCTGGCGGCATCCCGAGCGTGGTCTCCTGCGTCCGGATGAGTTTATTGCCGTCAGCGAGGATTGCGGCCTCATCGTTCCGCTGGGTGCCTCGGTGCTGCGCCAGACCCTGCGTGACGTGGCAGCGATGAACCTTGCACCTCACTGCAAGATAGCGGTGAATGCCTCTCTCAGTGAATTCAGCCAGAGCAACCTGGCCAAACGGATCGAATCGGCGCTTGACGAGTTTGGCGTCGCCCCCAACGTACTGCAGATTGAACTGACCGAAAGCATCCTCATGAGCGATCCCAAGAGCGTGATCCGCACACTCGAGGTACTCCACGAGCTCGGCGTCAGCGTGGCACTGGACGATTTCGGCACCGGCTATTCGTCGCTCAGTTACCTGCACGATCTGCCCATCGACAACCTCAAACTGGACCGGATATTCGTGCAGGACATACCCCACGACAAGCGCCGCATGGCCATCGCCAGCGCCATTCTGAATCTGGCGAGCGACTTGGGCATCCCGGTGACCAGTGAAGGGGTGGAGCGCCGGGAGCAGTGGAACTGGCTGCAACAACACGGCTGCACTTACGGACAGGGCTACCTGATCGGGCGGCCGATGCCGGTGGAGTCCCTGCGCGCATGTCGTGAGAAGCAGCTGGCGCGATTGCCGGAAACGGTGTCTCACCCGATCAGGCTTGAAAACGCGGCAGGTCATTGACGGCGACAAGGGTGCGGATGATGGGCGACTGATAGCCGAAGTTGGCGTGGCCGCGGTACCAACTGTATTCATGCAGCCACGGCGTTCAGGCGGGCGGCACCCTCGGTCGAGGTGATCGTGGCGGAGAGCGTGAGCCGACTCGCGCAGTGCGGTCTGGATGCCGCGCTCGGCGTTGCCGTTGGTGCGTGGCGCAAGCGGGCGTGGTCTCTTGGAAACCGGGGTCTTGGAAACCGGGGTCAGAGTCGAATGGCACTTGCTCGACGGCAATTCCTTCGAGAGTCGTCATTCCCGCGAGGCGCTTTTCAACAGCCGAACGGCTGGTCAAGCGGGAATCCATTGACTTCCGGCGACGAGACAGGGTGAAGCACCTTGGATCCCCCCTTTCGCGGGGATGAGGCCTTAAGCAAGTACCCTTCCGGTCAGAGTCGACTTCTTGCACGCCTCGCCGCTATCTTGCACGAGTCGCTCTCTAGAAGTGCACTCTGACTCCTGCTTTGGATCCATGATTTGGGTGTGGCGAGCGTACAATCGGGAACCGTTTGTTCGGGCCGGGTTTCCGCATGTTCGCACGCTGGGAAAGTGAGCCTGAGCGTCTTATGGGCAAGCTGCCATGCGCCATCCCCTGCACCCCATGCTGGCCCATTTCCCGATGGCCTGTTGGTCACTTGCCACCATCGCGGACATCGCCAGTCTCCACTACGGACCGTCGGCCTGGCACTTGGCCGGCACACTGCTGTGGATTGGTGCACTTGTCGCGGTACCAACCATTGTTGTCGGCCTCTTCGAGCTGATTCGGATTCCAAAGGAACCCGCGCCCGTACGTGCCGGCTTCATGCACATGGGGGTCATGCTTGCGGCCTTCCTGCTCTACCTCATGAGCCTGCTACTGCGCGTCGACAAAGAGCACATTATCCGTCCCAATATGGCGGCGCTGACGTTCAGTGTTATCGGCTTCGCCTTTCTCCTGGTCGGTGGTTGGCTCGGCGGTACTCTGGTCTACGGCCACGGCGCGGGTGGCGACCGCAAGGAGGGTGAAACCTCCGTCCAGGAATAAGACATGGGTCACCGTCGAATGGCTCCTTACGAGAATTGGCACGCTTACGCCCGGGTATTGCGATGCACCTTGAACTCGACGTCAACTTGATGAACCCGACCCCTTTCTCGGCTCATTTCACCGTTTCCAGACGACGGGCGAAGCATTGGCGCCACTCATGATTCCTCGTTTCAGCGACCACGCCGCCAACGAACGCACCTTCCTCGCCTGGGTGCGCACTGCCATCGCCGTGATGGCGTTCGGCTTCCTGCTGGAGCGCTTCGATCTCTTCCTGGCCTACGCGATGCGCACCCTGGGCAAGCAGATCCCCGGCCTGCACGTGCGTGCTTCTGAATGGCTTGGACTCTCGCTGCTTGGTTTCGGCGCGCTGATCGTGCTGTTCGCCGCAATCCGCTTCAACAAGAATCGCAAGCTGATTGCCGCCGAGGAACTACACGCCTACGGCAATACGCGGCTGGAACAAGCCATGGCCCCCGCTCTGATTGCCATGGCGGTTTTCCTGCTGGTCTACGTCGCAAGGCAGGTCATCGCGTTGAGCTGAGACGGCCGAGGTCAAAACCGGGTTCAGCGCCGAAGGGCACTTACCTGACGGCAATTCCCTCAAGAGTCGTCATTCCCGCGAAGCGCTTTTCAACGGCCGGACGGCTGGTCAAGCGGGAATCCATTGATTTCGCGGTTGTGACGCAGGGTGAAGCACATGGGATCCCCGCTTCCGCGGCGATGACGGCACTGAGTAAGTGCCATTGGGGTCAGAGCCGATCTTTCCCAGGCCTCGCTCCCCAGAAGTGCACTCTGACGCTGAGGTTTCCGTCGCAAGCACCGCGCCCGGCAACGCTTGCCGGCACGTGATTCGGACAGCGGCAAGCATGCTCAGCGTGAGCCATGGCGATTGATGGCGTCGCCAAGCCTCAAGCTCAGCGAACGCCAGCTGGTGGCGCTAAACGCACGACTTACGCAGATCGAGTTGTCGTTTCGTGACCTCAAATTGCATCGCTACGGGCGAGCCCTCGAAAACAGTCTCGCGCGCAAGGGACCGCGCATCGAGGTTCTGCTTCTGCTCAACGCGTTGACCACCTTTGCTACATGGGCGATCGGTATGGCGTGCGCGGCGAGCGGCATCGATCAATGGCTTGTACCGTTCCGATCGAAGCGACGCTTGTACTCCGTCATGCGACCGGGACGTGGAGCCTTGGTCGGACGATGGATGCGCGTCCCACTAGCCGCCTTGCCGAACAGTTACGTCGGCCCACGCCAGCCATGCTCGATCAGAGGGGCGTTCCCACCTGAAAACGTGGGGAAACCTCAGACTCTGACGCCTGTCTTGCTGCTGCATTCCGCTGCTTTGCCAGCGGAACGTGGTTGAGGCTGGCGCGTCGGGAAATAATGGTCAAGGTGCAATTTCGTTGCCGCCGTCCGTATATGGGCGGACGGTGTTGAATCTCGGAGCCGGCGCGGACTGTCGGTCTCATTGGCAAGTGGAACACACATGAAGATACGTGAGAGCGGCATGCCTGCTGAAACTCAGTGGGCCGGGTTCTTCGACTGCGAGGCGGTCATCCGGAAGCTGCTTGGCGCGGCGGAGATGCGCGGCGACGTCATTGAATTTGGTTGTGGTTATGGCTCCTTCACCATGCCCGCCGCACGGCGTACCCGCGGGCTGGTTACCGCGCTGGATATTGAGCCGGCCATGATCACGGCTGTACGCGAGAAGGCGGCGAGTCTCCAGCTGCACAACGTTCGCGCTGAACTGCGGGATTTTGTTGCGGAAGGCGCGGGCGTGGACGCGGCTACGCAGGCGCATGCGATGATTTTCAATTTGCTGCACCTCGCTCAGCCAGTGGCATTGTTGCGCGAGGCATACCGAACCTTGCAAAACGACGGCGTACTTTCGGTGATGCACTGGCGCAGTGATATCCCGACCCCGCGCGGGCCGCCGCTGGAGATGCGTCCGACACCCGAGCAATGTCGACAATGGATGCAAGATGCGGGATTTCGTGCGGTTGAATCTGTCGAGCTGCGCGATGCCTGTCCGTTTCATTTCAGTCTGGTTGGGCGGCGCTGAGGCAACAATCAGGGCTGTCCACGACGAGTGTCTGGTCGGTGTTGCGTGCAGCGCGGCGGCTTGAGGCAAGCCACTGGTCTCGCGCAGGGCATCCTGAGCTGAGAATGCCCTCCGAATCATGGAGAAAAGCGTGCCAGGGACAATTTGAGCGGCGCGGTGGTCGTCCAATGGGCCGTATCTTCGCAAACTTCCCCGTCCGGGCTGCCGCCCATGAGCGAAACCTGTCGGCTGCCCGGGTCTTCCGCTGTTGCAGGTACAAGCGGATCGCATGCACCGGCGCAACCGGCAACGCCTCAGCGAACAGCTCACGGCAGGCGAACGCGCGTGCCCGCGGGTCTGAATCCGGCGCGACATGGCCAGGAAGCCATCCCACTCCATCATCAACAACAACGCGCGCTCGGCCGGGATGACTTCCTCGCCATGGGCGAAGCCAGGACCCAACGCTTCGCCAGCGTGCGCCCTCCCCATCGCTCCCCCCGCAATAAATCAAACACTTGCAAGTGAACCTGACACCGGGTCCGGACTGTTCACGGGCCATTCCGCAGCTTGGTCAATACTGCCGTGCGAGTTGGCTGACCAACTGGCGCCCGTCTGTCACACACTACGGCGAGCGGAAGGCCGCTACGCCGGGGATCTACCTCCATCGAACGCCATAGGGTCAGGCATGCCACACTTCGCTGCCAGGGTGGGAATACTACTGCTCGCACTCGGGCTGATCGCTTGCTCGCCACCGCGCGCGGGCATCGTCAAGCAGCCGTCGAAAGCGCTGCCACCCACAACCACCACCGCCGGCGCACGCTATGTGCATGCGGAGGTCGCCAAACACCTGGATCAGTCCGGCTTCCGCCTGCTCACGCGCAGCACCAACGCGCTGCTGAGCCGGATTTCGCTGGCTGATCACGCGAAACATTCGATCGACCTGCAGTACTACATTTTCAACAACGATGCGACCGGACGGCTGGTGGCGCAGCGCCTGCTGGCGGCGGCGGATCGCGGCGTGCGGGTGCGCCTGCTGCTGGACGACATCAATGCCGGTGACACGATCGACCTGCTCGATGCGCTGGATGCTCACCCGAACATCGAGGTACGCCTGTTCAATCCGTTTGCCACGCACGCGCCTTCCATGTTGTCCAAGGCGACTCAGTTCCTGCTCGACGCGCACCGGCTCAATCGCCGCATGCACAACAAGTCGTTCATCGTGGATGGCAACGTGGCCATCGTCGGCGGCCGCAATATCGGCAACGATTATTTCGATGCCGGCGACGCCACCAATTTCCGCGATATGGATCTGATCGCCATCGGCCCGGTGGTGAAGCAGGCGTCACAGGCTTTTGACGAATACTGGAACTGCGACGCAGCCTATCCGGTCACCGCCTACGGCAAACATGCCGATCATCATGACCTGGCGCAACTGCGTATCGACCTGGCGCATGATGCGCGCACTTTTGCCGGGTCCGACTATCTGCAGGCGACTCTCGACGCCGACTACAACGGCGCCACCGCGGATAATCCAGGCAAGTGGTTCTGGGGTCCTGCCGAACTGGTGGCCGACCAGCCGGAGAAGATCGAGGCCAGCGAGGACCAACCGCAACTGCGCATCGGCCCGGACATCAAGGCCATGACCGACAGCGCGCAAAAAGGCGTGCTGCTGATCTCACCTTATTTTGTCCCCGGCCGCAGCGGCACTGACTATCTCGACAGCCTGGCCAGGCGCGGCATCGTCGTGAAGGTACTGACCAATTCGCTGGCCTCCAACGACGAGCCCGCCGTGTTTTCCGGCTACTCGCGCTACCGCCGGCCGCTGCTCGAGAGCGGCGTGCAGCTGTATGAACTGCAGCCCGCTGCGGGCGCGCCGCAACCGGCAACCTCCGGCGGCACCTCGTCCGGGGTCAGCTTGCATGCCAAGGCCATCGTGGTGGATGGACAGAAGGTCTTCGTCGGCTCGATGAACATGGATGCACGCTCGAAGCTGTTGAACACCGAGATGGGCATCATCGTCGACTCCGCGCCACTGGCCCAGGCGGTGACGCGCTTCTTCGAAGCCGCCACCTTGCCCACCAGCGCGTACCGCGTGGTGCTGATCCCCACAGGCAAGCCGCACGCGGGCAGCATGCAATGGCAGGCCAGCAAGGACGGCAAGCCGATCAGTTGGAACCACGATCCCGAAGCGACCTTGCCGCGTCGGGCCGAAGTACATTTGCTCAAGCTGCTGCCGATCGAAGGCCTGCTCTGAACCGTCTCATTGAAAGGATGATGTCTGCATGTCCATCACCGTTCGCGCCACCACCGTCGCGCGCGCTCCATCACCCGCGCTTGGCCGCGGCTATCTGCGGCGGCTGTTCGCAGCGAGCCTGATTTCGCTCATCCTGCTCTCTTCCGCGTTCGGCCAGCCGGTACAGATCGCCGAGTCGCAGCAGACCCGGCAAGCGGCGTTTGAACAACACAAGATCGACTATCTGATCCAATCGGTGGCCGCGTTGAAGGGCGCCAGCTTCATCCGCAACGGCAAGGCCTACGACGCCACCAAGGCGGCCTCGCACATGCGTCTGAAACTGCGCTTTGCCGGCAGCAAAATCCACACCGCGGAGGACTTCATCATTTACTGCGGCACCAGCTCGTCGGCCTCGGGGACCAAGTACACGATCCGCTTCGCCGATGGCCACAGCGTCGATTCGGCCAGCTTTCTGCGTCACAAGCTGGCCGAGTATTCGCCGCCGCCGGTTCCGGCTCACGCCATGCACTGACCCGGTCTGGAGAAAAAACGGGGAAGAGCCAAAGGAGAAAATCCGGAACGGAGTCAGAGCCACGTAGCGGAGACCGGGAAGTGAAGCTGACTCCACTTTGGAAATCCGGGGGCGGAGTCAAGCAAACCCCATTTAACTTCCTCCACCCTGGTGTCCGGACTCAGCGTGACGCCAGCGTCTGCATGTCTGCCCACTCATGGACGCGCGTGCCCGGCGCGCTGTCAGTCGCGGCACTGACCATGGCGCGAGCGACATCTGCGCCCGCGATGCCGCGGTACTTGCGCGCGCCACCCACGAGCAGCCAATCGATCGCCGGCCACGCTGCGATGATGAAGCGCTCGAGCGGCCGGTTCTCTTCGCGCCGACCCAGCAACTGCGACGGCCGGAAAATGTGCGTACGCTCGATGCCCAGCGCGATGACGTCGCGTTCCGTCACGCCCTTCGTCCGGAGGTAGAACGCCGACGAGCTCGCGTTCGCACCGACGGCCGAGACCAAAAATACGCCCGTCGCGCCGCGCGCCTGAGCAACCGCGGCGGCCCGCACCGGGTAGTCGTGGTCGATGCGGTAGTAGGCGGCCTCGTCGGGCACCTTGGCCTTGGTCGTGCCCAGAGCGATGAAGACGTCGTCCACTTCAATCGGATCGGCCAGCGCGGGCAACGAGTCGAGGTCGCCGACCAGCGTCACCAGCTTCGCGTGCACCACGCCCGGCGCGCGCCGAACGACGATGGTGACGCGGTCGTAGTCGGCGCTCGCGAGCAGCATCGGCAGCAGCTGCGAGCCGATGAACCCGGTGGCGCCGAAAACGAGTGCTTTCTTCATGGCGGTGACGCGACGCGCAATGGCGAACCCGCGCCATTGTGGGCTTTGGTCGCGCGAAGTGCCAGAACGCGTGCGCAGGTTTCGCCTTGCAAAGACGGGGATGGAGTGAAACTCGATCCCCGTCTTTCCTCATCGCTCTCCGCGCAACGAGTGCTGCGCGGAGAAGTGCACCTGACCCCGCTCGTTTTGCGGCACGAGGCACACCAAAGCCAACATCACCAGGTGGGCTGCGATGGAAAGAAATGGAGCAGTAGTTGCATCCACCACGGTCGCGGGCATCAAGGCATTGACCAATTGATTTCCCAGATTCCAGCCCCAGTGCAGACCCACCGCGGCCCACAGGCTGCCGCTGCGCCATAGTGCCGCGGCGTAGGCCAGGCCGAAGCAGAACAGTGTCAGCCATTCGAGCGGTCCGTCAGCCAACCGGTAGACGTGGTTCAGCACGTAGATCGCGCTGGACGCCAATACGAACACCGTTCCCCCGCGCCAACGAATACCCGAAGCGCGGTACCAGAAGCCACGGGCAAGAATGTCTTCGGCCAGCGAGGGCACGAAGGTGGCCAGCAAGAGCATCGGCAACGCGGCCAGCAACACGGCTGCGCCCATCACCGGCGTCGATGCGTCCGGCGCGTAAATACCCAGGCGCAGGCCGAGCCAGGTGGCGGCGAATTTCGCCAACACGGCGAACAACAGCCCGACCGGTAGCCACCAGCGCAAGCCTGCGCCTGGGCCCAGCGCATACGCGCCGTAGCCCCGATACCCAAGCCAGCGCGACAACGGCCACGCCAGTACCACGCAGGTCAGCATCAGCCCGGCCTGCACCGGATAGCTATGCAACCATCGTTCGCCCACGCCTTCGGCCGACTGGTAAAGCAGCCACAACACGACGAATACGAGCGGCGCACGCCACCGACTGCTCATGGTCCCTCCTCTCATGCCTCACCACACGCCGCAGGCTGATTCAAACGATTGCAAGTAAACCTGATCCGGCTTTTTCCTTTGATAAAAAAGCATTTTTATCCCCTGGATACACATTCGAATAAATCAAAACATTCAACAACAGGAATAGATATAAATACGGTGTTTTCATATTATTTTTTTTAGTTTAATACTTCTCATTAAGAGATACTCTATTTTATTTTCCTATATTTTCCCAGTTCAATCTTTCAGTCCTGGTTGGCATTTTGTTTCTTTTTGCATATTCATTTCTTGCATTTACTACATCTTCAGCCCATTTACCCAAAGGATATTTCAATTCACGGTAGATTAGATAACTCATATCAACTGTTCTTACCGGAGGGTGGTCTTTTATATCATCCACCTGGTCTAAATAGGTACGTCCATTTGCGTCCGACACCCGCGGGAACCAATCCTGGTACCAAATACTTGTTACTAATTCCAACGCCTGATTTCTCTGCTCACGAATTATCTCTGCCTGATCTAATGCTTGATCTATTAATGATATGG
>CAJDVU010000051.1_pt1 | contig 15107 bp, 12 predicted proteins | sample 7391431 | NCBI WGS metagenome assembly CAJDVU01 (sample SAMEA7055700, study PRJEB34461) | soil metagenome | biome: terrestrial ecosystem; feature: Peninsula; material: soil | place: Antarctica | collected 2016
CGGGCCTGTTCTGGCTTGCCCTGCCGTATCAGGTCGAAAGCAGCGTGTTGCACCCGGACCAGTGCGCCGTTGGCTGCGTGGAGCCTGGCTGCCGCCGTTCCTGCGGGCGGGGTCGGCTGCAAGCGGCCAGCCTCGATGATGAGTCGATCGAGCTCCGGCTCGGCCTTGAGGTAGCGGTTCTCCCACCTTGGATCGCCGTTGGTCGCTGCCATCCGTGCCGACATCGTCATGACTCCCTCGAGGTCGCGCATCTCCGAGCCGACCCGTTGCATCCGTCCTGCGATCGGTCGCGGTTCCTCCGCCAACTGGAAGTTCCTGTAGGCGTCCCGACCCATCCAGCCGAATGTCAAGAGCGCGACCACGGCCAGCAGGATGATCCTGGTTCGAAGAAAGTCCCGGGGCGGCAGGTCAGGAAGCGCGTTCATGGCTGGTATCCGGCTGCAACGGCAGGGAATCGAGGAAGGCGAGATCGTAGGCCGGCTCCTGCCCTGCCTGCCGCCGCAGTTCATTGACCTGTTTCTTCAGCTCGATCATTCGCAGTTCGCGACCAACGCTCAGGTGATGAAAGCGCTCGAGTTCGCTCGCGCGTTGCGCCAGCACGGCTTCGGCCGCCTTGCGGTCGGTGATGTCTTCGCCGATGCTCGCCGTCCCGACAGCTTCGCCGGATCGCGATCGCAGTAGCGAATGGTTCCAGCAGATGAGCCGGCGTTCGCCCGATCGCGTCTTCAACTCGCTCTCGGTGTGCATGAATTCATGGGTTCCGGCGAAGAGTCTTTCTTCGAAGATGGCCTGTGTTTCGGGGGCATCCGACGCCTTGAAGACCCTGTACCAGTTCTTGCCGACGACTTCCTCACGCTGCCAGCCGGTCAGGCTCAGGAAGAAATTGTTGCAGTACGTGATCCGTGCCTGCTGGTCCAGCATTACCGAAGCGAGCTGCACCTGGTCGAGCATGTCGCTGAAGCGTCGCTCGCTCTCGTGCAAGTCGCCCTCCGCGCGCTTGAGTTCGGTGATGTCGGTTGCCACGACCACAATGCCGGTAACACTTCCATCACTGGCGATCAGCGGGACCTTGTCGGTCTGCACCCACAGGTCCGCTCCATCCGGCCCGGCGAGTCTCTCGACCATACCCAGCTTGGGAACCCCGGAGCGAATCACTTCAAGGTCATCCTTGAAGTAGCGGCCGGCATCCTTGGGATAGATTTCAAGCAAGGTCTTGCCTTCGAGCGCAGCAATCGTTTTTCCGACGGAGTCGGCGCCGCGCTGGTTGACGCGCACGATGTTGCTGCGGGTGTCCCTGACCCACACCATCGACGGGATGGCGTTGAACAACGCCTGCAACTCGATGTGCTGGGCCTCCAGGGCTTCCGCGATCCGCACCCGCTCGGTGATATCCAGGTGCATGACGACAGCCCCGTGCGCATTGGCAGCGACGATCGGTGTCACCGTCAGCAGGAACCAGCGGCGTTCGGTGGGCGAATGACACGCATACTCGATCGAAAAGACGGCCGTCTCACCGTGCAGTACGGAACGGATTCCCTGCGCCGCCCCATGCGCGCTCGCGATGTCGCTCCCGTGCGCCTGGTCGCAGATCTCCAGATAGTTCAGGCCCACGCAATGCGCGGGGCTCTGGCACGCATGGCTGTCGCCGAATTGGCGCCACGACTCGTTGACAGCGACGATGACGCCTTGCACGTCAAGCATCGCGATGTGTGCGGGCAGACCATTGAGGATCGCGGCCTGCTTGGCGGCCTCACTCTGGCGCAGCTGATATTGCGCGTGTCGCAGCAGGAAGGTCCGGCCGTCGCGGTCCGTCACGGCATCGACTTCGCCCGCCGTCAGTTCTTCCAGGCGCTGCCCGGTTTCGTGCAGGGCCTCGATCAGCGTGGTCAGTTCGTCGATCGCGTCGCCTGCACCTGATGGCATCCGGGCGTTCATGTTGCTGCCGAGCCGAGGGCGCTCAGACCGAGTGCGTGCAGCACGACCGAGGGATTGCTCAAGGTACCCACGATCCGGCGTAACGGGACAGGGGTCAGCCGGATGAGCGTTGGTGTCATGAAGATGCCGTCCGCGAGTGCGCGACCAGGCTCCAGGAATACGTCAACGACTTCGATATCGTGCCGATCAGGAAGGTGCGCCACACACAGTGACTTCAGATTAACGAGTGCCTGCGCGGAGTTCGTGGCGTCACCCGCGACATACAGCCGGAACTTGTACCGGATCGGAGGGGTCGCGACAGGTTTCATTTCGCCTCCGGCACGTCCGCATCGGCTCCACGCAATTCACGCATGCGATCGTCGCCGCGGCTCATGTTCCGCTCGTGAGTGGCATTGGTGCGGCTCAGCAGCGCCTTCTCGGCTTGCTTGGCAACCAGTTCAGTCTGCAGTGACTTCACCCGTATTTCGAGCTCCGCTTCCTCGGCATCAAGCCGAACGTGCTTGAGCTTCTCGGCGACTTCGGCGAGCTCCATCGCGACACGCTCTGCGCGTTCCTTTTCCCAGCGCAACGTGCCCATCAACACCTCGCCACCTGCCGTGTAGATGTCCGCCAGGGTTACCCCGCTATCGCTGAGGATCAGCTCGCGCACCTGGTTGGAATGGGAGGTGCCGCGCGACTTGATGATGGCCAGGCCGCGGTTGCGTTCGCCGGCCTGCACGAGATAGTCGAGCTGGATCCAGGTGTCGGCGAGGGTGGATATCTGCAGCGAGGAGATCGCGCGCTCGCCGTGCGACAACTCGTCGAGCAAGCTGGTGCAGAGCAGGGTGATGCCTTCGGCCTTGGACCAGTCGATCAGCCGTTCGGCGACGCTGTGAGTGCCCTTGCCGTCACTTGACTTGGTCCAAGTGGAAACCGGATCGATGATCACACAGCGCGCACCGAGTTCCGCGGCCAGGGTCTTGATGCGGACCAGATAGCCCTCGGCGCTGCCGGTGACGCTGCGTGCGGAGATCATGCGCAGCATGCCGCTGTCCACGTGCACGTCGAGGCGGATTCCCACCGAACCCAGGTCGCGGACCACCTCATTGGAATCCGCATCGAAACTGACGAACAGGGTGCGTTCGCCGCGCAGGCAGGCGGCTTCAGCGAAGGCGCCGCTCAAGGTGGTCTTGGCGGTGCCGGGAAAGCCGGTGATCAGCACGGTGGCGCCGCGGTAGTAGCCACCGCCGAGCATGGTATCCAGGCGCTCCACGCCGCTCGATACCCGCTCTTTGCTGACCTTGAGAACGCCACGCCCCAGCGGCCTGGCCACCACCACTTCGAATCCGTTGCTGCCGATCAGGAAAGGCGATTCGTTTTCGTCGAAGCCCGATCCGCGGTATTTCTGCACGCGCAGATTGCGCTGGGATACGCCCTGGACCACGCAATGGTTGAGCACGACGGCGCAATCGACCATGAACTGCATGAAGCCGAATGGTTGCTCGCCTTCGGTCGGTACCACTTCACCGCCCGACTTGGCGGTGATGATGCCGGTCAACCGGTGATCGAGCAGCCACGCATACAGGCGATAGACTTCGCGACGTTTGGCCGCTTCATCCGGGAGAAGGGCCAGAACGATATCCAGCGCATCGAAGACGATGCGCTTCGCGTTCATTTCGCTGGTCTTGGCCTCAAGGACCGCCAGCATTCCGCCAAGATCGAAGGTTCCCGACAGGACCAGATCCGGTGTCGGTTGTGCATCGATGAAAAACAGGTTCGTTTGCCGCAGTCGCGGCAGGTTCCAGCCAAATCCATCGGCATTGGCCACGATGCGGTCGGACCTTTCCTCGAACGCAACGAAAATGCCGGGTTCGTCGCCGATCTCGGCGCCGTGCACCAGGAATTGAAGCGCAAATATCGTCTTGCCTGAGCCCGGGCCGCCCACCAGCAACGTCGTGCGACCTTTCGGCAGGCCGCCGCCAGTCATCTCGTCCAGACCAGCGATACCAGTCGGCGCCTTTTGGGGTCCGTTTACGAGTTGATTCACCAGGGACTTCATGGCGTTCCTGCTGCAAGCACGAAGGCTCCGCAAGATTGCGCATCAAACGCCAGGGATCAAGAAACGACGCGTGAAGCGACTGCGAGAGCAGGCTCACGGACTGCCACACCAGTCAGCACCGAGCGCGATTCCTGGTGGCAAGGAGGCAAGATGAGATATGACTGTGGGCTTGATTGCATGAAGGAACCGTGTCGACCAGCACAGACGCGACGTGGCCGCTGAATCTGGGCTGGCTCTGGATTCAATCGACTTTCCGCCTCACGTTGAAGTCCGTTCACAGGTTTCCGGACTGACGCGCACAGATGGCTGTGCCGGCGGATTCGATTGCGGAAGGCCTCGATGCAGTCGGTCACATCAGCGCGTGCCAGATGATCGGTTCTGCAGAATGGGTCAAGGAAGAGTGTCGGGGACAATTTGACGTCGCCACTGGAGCGGTCAAAATGTCCGTGACACGATTGTCCCGCGCCGGGCAAAGCACGATTCCGAGACAAAGACTGAGGTCAGGTTGACTTCGACCAAGACAGAGATCGGGCGCTCTTGCATTTGGCGTGGCCTGTAAAGAGCTGACTCTGACGCGATATTTTCCTGTTTTGCATCGCAAATGCTGAATTTGCGTTATTTAGCCGCCATTGCAACAGCCGGCGCATAGCTCTGCGCATAATCTGTTCGCACCCCACCCACTTCAGGTCACGCACGGTTCCGCCGTTTGCGGAACCGGCATGTTCTTGCGTGACGGATACATCTACCGCTGCCGCGCGTTTCGAACGTCCGCGTTTTCGTATCACCACCTGCTGGAGTCGCCCTGTGATCACCAAGCGTTTCATCTGCATCGCTCTGAATGCGGCGCTCTGCGCCGGCAGCGCCGCCCTGATCGGTTGCAGTCAGCAACCAGCCTCCGCCCCAACGCCGGTCTCGGCCAGCAGCACGGCACCGGCACCGGCGCAGACCACGGCGCAGGCGCAGGCGCCGTACACGCCGCCCACGGCCGATCAGCTGTACCAGATGGTGGCGCCGATCGCCCTGTTTCCGGACAAGCTGGTCGCACAGGTGCTGGCCGGTTCGACCTATCCGGACCAGGTCACCGCCGCAGACACCTACCTCGCGCAGAACCCGAATCTGCAGGGTGGCGCATTGCAGGACCAGGTCGATCAACAGTCCTGGGATCCCAGCATCAAGGGATTGACTGTGTTCCCGAAGGTGCTGGATCAGATGGCGCAGAACATCCCGTGGACGACCTCGCTGGGCGAGGTCTACGTGAATGACCCTACCGACGTGCTCAATGCGATCCAGGTCATGCGCCAGCGCGCCTCGAAACACGGCAGCCTGGCCAATTCCGCGCAGATGCGCGTGGTTGAGCAGCCGGTAGCGCAAGCAACCGGCGACGACGAACCGGCGGATGGCTACCCACCCGTGTACGCCGGCCCCGATGTAGTGCCCGCGCCGCAGCAGGCGATCGAGATTCTGTCGGCGCAGCCGGACACTGTCTACGTGCCTGAGTATGATCCGCAGACCGTGTATGGCGAGGAGCAGCCCGCGTATCCGGGCTATCGCTACGAGCAGCCGCGCTACAGCACCGGTGACATGGTGGCGACCGGCGCGATCGCCTTCGGCGTCGGCATCGTGGTGGCGTCGTTGTTCGAGCATTCGCATCACGAGGATCGCCCGAGTTACGGCTGGAACAGCTGGGGCATGAACTGGGGCGGCGGGCGTAGCAACGATGGCGGTCAGGGTCGCGGCAACGGTGGAGGCTGGCAGCGCCCGGCAGTCGTGCACAACGACACCACCTATGTGTCGAACTCCACCACGATCGTCAACCGCTACGTCACCAACAACATCAACAATAGCGTGCACACGATCAACTCCAACAATACCAACCGCGGCAATACCAACAACAGCGTCAACAACTCCGACAACACTCGCAGCATGGTTGCACCGGCATCGGCGGCGGGTATCGCCAGGCGTGCGGAGCTGGCGCGGTCACAGGCGCCGACGGCGCAGCGATCGATGAAGGCACCGGATTTCCATGGCGCACTGACCAAGGGCGAACTCGCACGCTTCGCCCGGCCAGTGACACCTGCGCCCACCCGGCCCCAGGTGCTGGTTGCACACGTGCAGACGCATGGGGCGTCGAATGCGGTCCCCTCGCCGCGCTTCGCCGCGCACACGGCCACCGCGACGCATCCGGTTCGTGTGTCCACGCCGATCGAGTCGGCACACTCCCGTGACGTACAGCATCCGACGCCTGCGCTGCACCCGGTGTCACCGGCCAGCGAGCGTGGTACGCAGGTGCCGGCGAAGCGTGCAGCCGCCATGCCGTCGCGAGCGGCCCACCCGGTGGAACGCGCCGCGCCGATGGAACGACCCGCGCCGCCGCGGCTGGCGTCGCCACGTGCGCCATCCGAAGTGGAACAGCACGCGGTGTCGCCGCGCGCGCACGCGGCGGCGCCGCCGCACGAGCCACCGCAAGCGCAGATCGCGCGGCACGAAGCCGCGCCGCATCCGGTCGCCGCACCGCGCAAGCCTGCACCCAAGGATGTACGGCACCCCGACAGAAAGGACGATCAGGGGCATTGATCCCGCAAAGCGACCGCGGAAGCGGAACGGGGGAAGTCAAATGACGGGCATTGAGCCCGGAGAACGTGACCGATGAGGCTGACGCGTGCCAGCCACCACCGCCCGTTGAGCGCGTCGCAACGGATGGGTAAGCGAGTCGCTCGCTGTGGGCGCGGTTTCAGTGGGCGCACCAGCACCCCATTTGGTCAATGGCGCCCGAACCTGGTCCACGATCTCAGGTTCGGACGGAACATCCAGTGTGAAGGAAAATTCTTTCGCGATTACTCTTCGTGCAGCCTTGTCACAGTGTCTTCAGGTACTGCACGAGGTCACTCTTCTGCTTGGCCGTAAGCCACAGCTTCTGTTTGGCGTTGTAAGCCTCCACGACATCGGCGAGCGTCGCCGCAGAGCCATCGTGGAAGTAGGGCGCGTGTTGCCACAGGCCGCGCAGCGGCGTGGTGCGGTACATCCCGGTCGCTGAACGCGTCACGTAAAGCGTGTCCTTGGCTACGGAGGCAGTCGGTGGATGCAACTTCACATTGGCATCGGTGAAGTGCGGGCCACTGTGGCAGCTCGAACAGCCGGCGACCTTGAATACCAGTTTCCCGCGCTGGGCGGCGGCGCGCTCAAAGCTCCCCGCCGGCGGCGCTGGCGCCGGGATCGACAACTGGTAGGCCTGCAGCGCGGCCAGCGCGCTGCTGGTCATATCCTGCGTGCCGTTTACCACCAACATGCCAGGGTGCCAGTTGGGCGCCAGGCCAGGCGTATGGGGGTTCAAATGTGCGCCCACGCGCGGGTCCGAGAAGACGCCTTGTCCGCCCATCTGGGTCACCGCGACATAGCGGTTCCAGTAGGAAAGGTTGGGGCCGTCGCCGGTATAGACCACGCGATCGACGCCGGCCAGGCCGTACGCCGGTGGTATCACCACCGGGTTGCTGAGGCCGTCGACGTTCCAGCGCGGGTCATACATGCCCGGACCCCACGAGTTCAACTGGGCTTTTTGCGCGGCATTGAGTGCGGGTGACAGCGCGACGATCGCACCGGGGTTGAGGTCGTGGTTGGGCCAGCCATCAAGCCGGTGGCCGATGCCCGGCGCGAACGAGTTGTCGACCGTCGAGTGGCACAACGCGCAGGTGATGCCGAACCGGGTCAAGGTGTCGGTGCCGTTGACGTTCTCGACTGTGCCCTGTGCGCCGACTACCGCGTTGAGCTTCAGCAGCGCGACCGTGATGGCCGGGTCGTCCAGGTTGATGCTGCCGTCCGCGATGCCCCTCTTCACCGCATCGGGCAGCGCGTCGACATCCACTTTCAGGCCGACCGCCAGCGCGGTTTTCGGGCTGACGGTGCTGATGACCTGATTCATGTGCAGCTGGTCGGTCCAGTGGATTTCATCGCCGAACGTGTCGTAGCGGAAGACCTGCTGACCTTGCTTGATCAACTCCGCCTTGCTGAGCGGCTGGCTCGATTGGGTCGCCGCATAGATCGCGCCGACTGATGTGGCCAGCAGTGAGAAGCTGCCGGCGATCAGCACGGAGAGAATCTTCACCTTCTGTTTCATCGCGTTACCCTCTGAAATTTAGTGGTGTCCCGACGATTCAACGCTTGCGTTGATCGCACCTGAAACGGGCGACACAGCCGAGGCGTCGGCATCGACTCGCCAACCCGCGGACCACTGGTCACGTCCAGACCCAATGGGCGCAGCTTGGCTGCGTGGCCATGTCCGCCTTATCGGCGCGACGTGATGTTTCCGCGAAAGTTCTGCAGGAAAATGGGCCCGTAGCCATAACCGATGTCGATAGGCCCGCTGTTGCTGCCCTGCATGAAAGAGCCTCCGCTGAAGTCGACCAGCGAACCCACTGGCGTGCCGAGGCCGGGATAGGTGACTGGCGATTGCCGGGTCGTGAACTGGAACTGCACCTGCTGCCCTTTTGCGTTGAGCAGGGTCACGTCGTACTTGAGCGGCGTGATGCCGCTGATCTCGGGACCTTGCGTAAGTATCGTGTTGAACGCGGGCACGCCCCAAAGGAACGGAAACCTGACCGCTATCGAGATCACGCGGCCGACGTGGCCGAACGACGGATCCGCGAAATTCGGGTCTACGTTCATCGTGCCGATGAAGGGAGTCGCGAACCGTACCGGACCGTTGAAGAGTTGCGCTTGGCCGTAGATGTAGAACGACTGTGTCGGCGTTGCGGCCACGGCGAGAGCCGGTGTCAACGCGCCTATCATGAGACCCCACAGCAAGGACCGTTTCAAAGACTTCAGGCTGATCGACTTCATTGCCCTACCTCCCAATGGTTCGCCATATGTTGGCCGGTCGGCCGCGTGCGCACGCCGTGGAAGCTGCACTGCCGTCCGACATGAACCGTGGTAACTCTCCGCCGCGCTCCGGTGCAACGCCCATTGTCTTGAGGCTGTTGCAACTGGAAGCCCAACGGGCCGGTGTCGCTATGCGTCCTGCACTGGGTTAGACGCAACGACCGCAGGAAAGGTTACAGAGCACGAGTGGGGTGGTCGCGCGACGCCGGCGCGTCGTGGCGCTGAGTGAAGCGGCGTCGAGGACCGGCTCTGGATGGCCGCTGCTGCGCTCGAGTTGCTTCCGACCCGTGTTTCGCGCATCGTGGCCTGCGGTGGCACGAGCCGTATGGTGCTGACAAGCAGCGCGAAATCGCGCTCTGGCCGCCGCGAAGTGACGGCAGGAAACAACGGAGCAACGCATGCGCTTGCATATTCTGTCCGACCTGCACCTGGGCGTGCAGGATATGGCGTCGCCTGAGGTCGACGCGGACCTGACGATTCTGGCCGGCGACATCCGGCGCCCCGCGCCCGCCGCAATGGCGTGGGCGGCGACGCTGGGTCGACCGGTGTTGTATGTCCCGGGAAATCATGAGTTCTACGGCGGTTCAATCCCGCAGGTGCGTCGGGCGCTGGATCGGAGCGCCCGTGAATACGGCGTCCAGCTGCTGGATCAAGACACGCGAGTGATCGGCGGCGTGCGCTTCGTGGGGGCGACCTTGTGGACGGATTTCGCGCTGTTTGGCATGGAAGGGAAAGACCTCGCGATGACTGCATCGGCGAAGTTCATGCGCGATTTCAAGGTCATCCGCAACGGGGACGGGAGCGTGTTCACGCCGGCCGACTCCTGCGCATTGTTCGCGGAGCAATACGCATGGCTCGCGTCGGTTCTGGACGACCCCTTCGACGGGCCGACCGTAGTCATCACGCACCACGCGCCGACGCCACGCAGCGTGCACCCGCGCTTCGCCGATTCGCCGGTCAGCGCCGCTTTCGCCTCCGATTGCACCGCGCTGATGGGGCGCGCCGTATTGTGGGTTCACGGTCACACCCACGACAGCTTCGATTACACGGTGGACGGGACCCGGGTGGTGTGCAACCCACGCGGCTACTGCCCTGGAGCGGTAGTGGAGAATCCACAGTTCAATCCGTGCCTGTGCCTTGATGTCGGGGCACACGGGTAGGGATCCATGCGAAGCTGCTTTGGAGCCGACTGGTCGGCGCGTTCGCCGGTTGTAGACTGAATGCCGCGCGACGCTGACATCAACGTCGAGCGTTGATGAGGTTGCCATGGACACTGTCGTTACCGAAATCGCGGATCGAATCTTTCAACTCTCCACCTATGTCGAACCGGCGGACCTGCGCTTCAACCAATACCTGATCGTGGCCGATGAGCCACTGCTGTTTCATTGCGGCCAGCGTCAATTGTTTCCGGCGGTGCGCGCCGCGCTGGCGTCGGTGATCAAGGTGGAGCGCTTGCGCTGGGTGTCCTACGGTCATTTCGAGGCGGACGAATCCGGCGCGATGAACGACTGGCTGGAAGCGGCGCCGGCGGCGTGCGTCGCGGTGGGCGAAATCGGCTGCATGCTGTCGGCCAATGACATCGCCATCCGCCGCCCGCGTGCACTCGGTGACGGCGAGGCGCTTGATCTGGGCGGCAAGCGTGTCCGCTACATGGCGACACCGCACGTTCCGCACTGCTGGGATGCCGGTCTGCTCTACGAAGAATTCACTCACACGCTGCTTTGCGGCGACCTGTTCACGCAGTCCGGCAACGGCAACGCGGTCACGGAGGGCGACATCGTGACGCCCGCGCTCGTCGCGGAGGACCGTTACCACAGTACCGCACTGACCCCCTCGACCGCACCGTCGATTCGCGCCCTGGCCGAGCTTGAGCCCGGTACGCTCGCGCTGATGCATGGCCCGGTGTTCCGCGGCGACGGCGCGCGGGCTTTGCATGCGCTGGCAGACGGCTATGCCAAGCGTATGGAGGCTGCCGTCGACGCCAATCGGGAGCGCCGAACTGCTGACGTTCGGCACGAATGAGGATCAAACATGATCCACTCGAAGCGGGACCTGACACCGCTCGTGAGCAAGGACCCAGGCCAACCCGCTATGTGCAAGCGCGATCCCCACATCATTCGATGGCAGCAAAAAAGCCCGATGCGTCCATGCATTGGGCTTCATCTGTTCCGTGACCAGCAGGCGCCGGTCAATCGCGTGATTTTGCTATCACGCTGCCGTCGTTCGGATCAACCAGAAGGTCGACGTCGTCGCCGTGGGGATTCTTCGCGTCAGCGCTCCACAGGCCCTTGTCGAACTCGACATCCTTGACGTTCTGGTAACCGGCCGCGGCGAGCTTGGCGGTGACTTCATCCTTGTTGAGATTGGATGGCGCGTCTGCCGGATACACCGTGCCGTTGACCGGTCCCACGGCAAGCTTGACCCATTTCTCGTTGCCGCCACGGGCCTTGCTGCGCCAGACGCCGTCCTTGAATTCCAGCCCCTTCACTTCCTTGTAGCCGGCGTTGGCGATGGCCGTCTTGATCGCCTTCTCGCTCAGCGCGCCTTCAGGCGGCTTCGCCGTCCATGTCGTTACGGTAGTCGTGGTCTGGGTGGTGCTGGCGTCGGAATGGCTGGTCGCCGGCGTCACTTGTGCCGCGGCGAGCCCGCAAACTGCCAGACCAATCAACAACGGAAGGGTGCGTTTGATCATCATGTACTCCTCGAGAATGCGGATACGAACGGATGGCGCCAGCTTTCGCGGATGTCGTTCGTGCGAACGAGACGCTGCAGCCGGTGCGCGGTGTTGACTTGAGACTTCAATCAGAACACCGGGATCCGGACGAGCGCGTGAAATCTGGTGTGATTGGCTGATCGACGTGGCGGACGGTTCATGAATGTCGACGTCGCGTCAATGTCGAGGCGGAGCCGTTGGTCCCGCTGATCGCCCATGATTGCCAACCATCGCCATGGGCCGTGTCGGACGGCCGGCGACTACCGCCGCCCGTCAAGCCACGAACTGCAACCGCGCCAGCTCCGCATACAAGCCGCCCTCGGCCAACAGGCTGGCATGCGTGCCTTGCGCCACGATGCGGCCGCCGTCAAGTACCACGATGCGGTCGGCGCGTTGCACGGTGGCGAGCCGGTGGGCGATGACCAGGGTCGTGCGCCCTTTCTCCAGGCGCTCAAGCGCTTGCTGGATCGCCGCTTCCGATTGCGCGTCCAGCGCGGAAGTTGCTTCGTCGAGCAGCAGCAACGGCGCGTCGCGCAGAATTGCGCGAGCGATTGCGATGCGCTGGCGCTGACCGCCGGACAGGCGCACGCCGCGCTCGCCCATCTCGGCCTGGTAGCCATCGTCCAGCTCGCTGATGAAGTCGTGTGCTTCGGCCGCATGCGCGGCCTCCTGCACTTCATCGACGCTGGCGTTTTCGCGGCCAAAACGGATGTTGTCGGCGGCGCTGCCGCTGAATACCACGGTTTCCTGCGGTACCAGGGCGATGGCGCCGCGCAGGTCGGCCAGGGCCACCGCACGCAAGTCGATGCCGTCGATGCTGATGCTGCCGTGCTGGGGGTCATAGAAGCGCAGCAGGAGCGAGAACACCGTGCTCTTGCCTGCGCCGGAGGGGCCGACCAGCGCGACGGTTTCACCGGAGCGCACGTCCAGGGTGAAGTCGTGCAGCGCCGCGGTGTGGGGGCGGCTGGGGTAGTGGAAGCTGACCCGGTCGAAACGCAACGCGCCGCTGAGCGGGCGTGGCAAAGCGCGCGGCTGGGCCGGGTCGATGATCTCGGCACGCTCGTCCAGCAGTTCGCCCAGGCGTTCCATGGCGCCGGCCGCGCGCAGCACGTCACCCCACACCTCGGACAGGCCGGCCACCGAACCGGCGGCGAATATCGCGTACAGCACGAACTGGCCCAGCACGCCGGCGTCCAGTGTGCCGGCGAGCACGTGACGAGCCCCGGCCCACAGCACCAGGGTGATGGCGCCGAACACCAGCACGATCACCGCCATGGTCAGCAGCGCGCGCATGCCGATGCGCCGCCGTGCGGTGGCCAGCGCACGGATGATCGCGCTGCTGTAGCGCGTGCTCTCGATGTCCTCGCGCGCATAGGCTTTCACGGCGGTAGAAGCGTTGAGCGTTTCGTTGGCGATCGCGGCGGCGTCGGCCAGGCGATCCTGGCTGGCCCGCGAGAGCTTCTGCACGCGCTTGCCGAAGACCAGGATCGGCAGCATCACCGCCGGGATGATCAACGCGGTAAGCCCGGCCAGTGACGGCGCCGTCCACACCATCGCGACGGCGGCACCGATCAACATGACCGCGCTGCGCAGCGCCACCGAGACGCCGGAGCCGATCAGCGCCTGCACGACTTCGGTGTCAGCACTGAGCCGTGACAGCAGTTCGCCAACGCGGCTGCGTTCGAAGAAGTCCACGTCGAGCCGGATCACTTGCGCGTACAGCGTCCTTCGCAGCGACGCCAGCGCGCGTTCGCCCAGCAACGTGATGCAGAAGTAACGTCCTGCGGTGGCGAGCGCGAGCACCAGGGCCACCCCGAACAGGGCGATGAAGGTCTCGTTGATCACCGTCTGGCTGGCGTGACCGAAGCCCTTGTCGATGATGTAGCGGAACGCCAGCGGCAAGGTCAGCGAGGCGCCCGAGGACAGCGCCAGAAATACCAGCCAGCCAATCGCCAGCGTGCGATGCGGCTTGACGAACGGCCACAGTCCGCGCAACGCGCCGATGCGGCGGGCGGGACGGGGCGTGTCGACCGGGGCGTTGCTCATGGACTCTCGCGGGATGATTCGGAAAAGACGTGCACCCGCACGCTGCCTTCGAAGTGGGGTAACTTGGGATAGATTCAATTGGCTCGGCTGGGTGCTGTCGCCTCGGTCCGCACCCCGTGGCGGCGCCACGTGGTGTTTCCCCACTGTCGGAAGTGTCCGCCCGCGACCGATGTTTTTGATTGGATCTGATCTTGTACATGAGACTGGCAGCATCGCCTGCGAGCGTGCTTCTGCGTGTGATGCACGTTGACTTGGCGGTCGGTCAGACTAGGCGCTTCACGATGCAGCGCCCACGCGTGAGGTCTCGGATCAGCTGTTCGGCTTCGGCCACACGAGCACCTGGCAGGTGCACATGCAGGTCCACACCGTCGGCCTGGAATCGCTCGCTTTCGACTTGACCGTCAAGCTCTCCCAGACGTGCCTTGAGCAGCGCCAGTTCGGCGAACCCACAGCGCAATGCGAGCCGGGCCATGGCCACGATCGGCACCCGCTCGGCTTGGCGCAGGCATGCGGTGGCCGTGCCGCCGTAGGCGCGCGCCAGTCCGCCGACGCCGAGTTTGATGCCGCCGTACCAGCGCGTCACCACCACCATCACGCGGTCCATGTCCTGGCGCTCGATCGCCAGCAGGATCGGCCGCCCCGCCGTGCCGCCGGGTTCACCGTCGTCGTTGAAGCGGTAATCCTGCCCGATGCGGTAGGCCCAGCAGTTGTGGGTAGCGGCTGGATCGGCTGTCTCGCGCAGGAAGGCCAGCGCGTGTTCGCCCGAGGTGATCGGACCGGCGCTGGCGAGGAAGCGGCTCTTTTTGATCTCCTCCCGATGCCGGCATGGCGCGGCCAGGGTCGAGAGTGCGGCACTCATGGCTCGCCCACGAGCGCATGCACATCGGCCGGGAGCCGCCATTGCGGGTAGCTGCGGTGGAAGGCTTGCAGGCGCAGCCACGCTGCGGCTTCGCGATGTTGTGGCATGAATTGAGGGATCGTTGTCAGTTCCAGTTCGGGCGTGTCGCGAGGTTCGGCAGCAGTGGCGTTTGCCTTGCTCGATGCGCTGGCGCGAGGCGCGGATGACGTCGCTTCCATGGCGGCGGGAGGAGCGGCCCTCCGCCTGGATGTTTTTGTCGCGGCCGACTGCTGCCGCGCGGGTGCGACGCGCTGGTGCACCACAGCGCGCCGGGTGGCGTTCACAGTGGCGGCATCGCGCGCCTCTAGCGGTTTGTCGCTCAGCGTGAACGGGACGCGCCTGGTTGCACACTGGCCGGGCGCTATGACTCGCAAGCCCGGCAGGGCTGCCAGTCGCCATGGGGTTGCCAGGCGCTTCGGTTGCACGGGTGCGTGTGCCTGCCGCGAGCTGGCCGGCACCGAACGCCCTGCGCGCTGCGCTGCGTTCGAATGGTTGTGGGGATTGGGCGGTGTCGATGCGCTCATCGGGTTCGATACGTCAGCCGTTACTGCGGGCGCGAGGCCCGGCTTGCGCATATCATGGACTCCTTGGCGCATAGCGCATCG
>CAJDVU010000097.1_pt1 | contig 15016 bp, 12 predicted proteins | sample 7391431 | NCBI WGS metagenome assembly CAJDVU01 (sample SAMEA7055700, study PRJEB34461) | soil metagenome | biome: terrestrial ecosystem; feature: Peninsula; material: soil | place: Antarctica | collected 2016
CAGCGACGGTAACCAGGTGCATCTGCAGTTCAACCTGAGCCAGCCAACCGCGGTCAATCTCACGCTGAACCTGCAACAACGCAGGGATTTTCCGTGGACCGGTACGCTCTACGCGCCCAAGTTCAATCCGCAGCCCATCCTGGGCAGCAACGGCTCGCTCAGCGCACTGGGCGTGGCGCTGGCCGGGACGGGTAACCGGCGCGGCGGCAGCTTGAACGGGACCGTGGACCTCAATGCCTACACGCTGCAACTGGCGCCGCTCAAGGCCAGCTTCAGCGATGACTTCAAGACGCTGACGATCGAACAGCTCAAGCTTGGTGCGGCCCGGATCAAGGGCGAGTTGGCGGCCAGCGGCGTGGTGCATCTGGGCGACACGCCCGCGCAAGCCAAGCTGAAGCTCGACTGGCAAAACGTGGTGCTGCCGGCCGATCTGGCGGGCCAGGTACTGGCCACCCAGGGCAGCCTCGAGGCCAGCGGCAGCAACCGAGACTTCCATGCGCAGGGCACCGTGGACGTCGGACCACCGGGCAACCTGGCCAAGCTGGCGCTGAATCTGGATGGCACGCCCGAGCAGATCATTGTGCACACGCTGGACCTCAAGCAGGCCACGGGCGGCTTGCAGGCCACGGGCACAGTCACCCTGAAACCGCAACTGGCCTGGCAACTGGACGCCCGCGCCAGGCGCTTCAATCCGGGCCAGTTGCTGGCCGGCTGGAATGGCGCGCTGGATTTTGACTTGAGCAGCAGCGGCCGCGTCGATGCGCGAGGGCCGGACGCCACGCTGGACCTCAAGCAACTCGGCGGCACCCTGCGCCAGCGCAACCTCGGCGGCAGCGGCAAGCTGCATGTCAGCCCGGACCAGGTGCTGGACGGCGCGCTGACGCTGGACTCCGGCAACAGCAAGCTCAGCATCCGGGCGCGTCCTGGAGCCAGCAACGATATCGACCTGAAACTGGCGATGGCCTCGCTGGGTGACTGGCTACCGGATGCGAGTGGGCGGCTAAACGGCCAGTTCACTATCCGCGGCAAGCCATCGGCACTCAGCGTCAACGGCACGCTCAACGGGGAAGCGCTCAGCTACGGTCAACAGCAAGTGCAGAGCCTGCGGTTGATCGTGGGCATCCCCGACCTTGCCCATCCGGCCGGCAAGGTGCAACTGGATACCCGCGAGGTGGTCGTCCGCGGCCTGGCGTTCCAGCGCATCGACGTGCTGGCCGAGGGCAGCCGGGGCGACCACCAGCTCACCATCGACGCCAAAGGCACGCAATTGTCGGGGGCGCTGGCCATACATGGCGCCCTCAAGCAGCACATCTGGCGTGGCACCCTGTCCAAACTGGATCTGGAGCCACAGGGGCTGCCCGACTGGCGACTGCAGAATGACGTGGCATTGAGCTACCAGCAGGGCGCCATCGCCATGTCCGAGCTGTGTCTTGGCGCCGGCGATCCCTTGCTGTGCGCCAGCGCCAGCCGGGATCGCCAGGGCAATCTCGATGCCAGCTACCGCCTGCAGGCGCTACCGCTGGAACTGGTGCTCAATGCCGCCGGTTTCACCCAACCGCAGTTGCCCGCGCGCGCCAGCGGTGAACTGCAGGGCCAGGGCCGGATCCAGCGCAGTGCAAAGGGGCAGCTGAGCGGCAACGCTGCCATCACTTCGACCAGCGGCTCGGTGACCTACACCGATCGTCCCGGTGAGCCGTTGCTGGCCTATACCGGACTGGCGGTGCAGGCGCAAATGCTGCCGGATCGCGGGCAGATCACCGTGCACATGCGGCTTGACGATGGCGGCCATGTCGACGCTGACGTGGTGCTCAGCGGCGCCCAGCAGGCGCTCGGCGGACAGGTAAGTGTGCATCTGGGCAACCTCGCCTTCATCGAACTGCTGACCGCCGAAGTGGCCAACGTCAAGGGACAGGTGGACGGTCAATTCAACCTGGGCGGCACGCTGCCGCAACCCGCCATCACCGGCCAGGCCGTGGTGCAGGACTTTGCCGCCGAAGTCCCGGCAGCCGGCCTGAAGTTGACTCAAGGCCAGGTCACAGTCAGCACCTCCGATGCCAAAGCCTTTCGTCTCAACGGCACGGTCACCTCCGGCAAGGGCGTCCTGATCCTGGCCGGCACGGCGGGCCTGGGCGCCAATGCGCAGACGCAGATCACACTGAAGGGTAACCAGTTCACCGCCGCCAATATCCCGGCGGCGCAGGTGGTGATCTCGCCCGACCTGACGATCCACAAGGATGCGCAGGGCATCCAGGTGGGCGGCAGCGTCAGCATCGACAGCGCCAACGTGAATCTGGACAAGCTGACCGGCGGCAATGGTGCGGTCGAGGCCTCTCCCGACGTGGTGGTGGTAGACCAGCAGCAGCAGGAGCGGCAGCGCGCGCAGGCCCCCATCAGCGCCCACGTCACCGTCAAGCTGGGCAACCAGACCCAGCTCAAGGGCGAGGGCCTGGACGGCACGCTCACGGGCCAACTGGTGGTCAACGCCGTACCCGGCCGTGCGCCGACCGGCCAGGGTCAGATCAACGTAGCGGGTACGTACAAGGCGTATGGCCAGGACCTCGCCATCCAGCGCGGCCAATTGCTGTTTGCCAGCACACCGCTGGACGACCCCGGTTTGAACATCCGCGCGGTGCGCAGCCTCAATCCCAACGCAACCATCAATGAGGGTCAGCAAGTGGGGCTGGACATCGCCGGCACCGCCAGGCGACCCATCCTCACGGTCTTCTCCAACCCGGTGATGCAGCAATCCGACGCACTGTCCTATCTGATTACCGGCAAGCCGCTGTCGCAGATCAGCGGCGGCCAGGGCAGCCTGGTTTCCTCCGCCGCGCAGACACTGGGCTCGCTCGGTGGCAACCTGCTGGCCAAGAACATCGGCTCACGCCTGGGCATTTCCGATATCGGTATTGCCAGCAGTGACGCGCTGGGCGGCAACTCCGCGTTCACCGTGGGCAAATACCTCTCGCCACGCCTGTACCTGAGCTATGGCATCGGTTTGTTCGAGTCCGGCGAAGTCATCACCTTGCGCTATCGCCTGAGCAAACGCTGGAACCTCGAAGCCCAGCAAGCCAGCGAATTCAGCCGCGCCAGTTTCAATTACCGGTTGGAGAAATAGTTCGCTCACCACTCGACGCACCGGCGAGCGGCAGGCTACTCGACGCACTGAAGCAGCAACGGCGCGGAACACGGCCCGGAACCGGCCGGTCGACGGCAGTGCCGGCCGCCGCGACGCGACACCGGGCGCAACCATGGCGCGCTGCATTAGAATGTAGTGTGTCGGCACGTGTCAGCTGCACCGCCCCCGGAAATCCATGCGCCTTTACCTGCAAACCGTGCCCGGCAGTACCGGCGCACCCCGCTACGTCCAGATCACGCTGGAACAGGATCTGCTCGGCGGCTGGACCCTGTATCGCGAATCAGGCGCGCAGGGTGGCCGCGCCACGATGAAGCGCGAGCAGTATCTGGAGCGTGACGAGGCCATCGCCGCGTTCGAGAAGGCGCGCGACGCCCAGCTCAAGCGCGGCTTCCGCCTGATGTTTGCACAAGGCCAGGAAGGACCGTACGGCCGCTGACACCCATTCGACCCGTGGATCACCATGCCCGATGACTTGAGGAACGACCGCTTGCTGCGCGCCCTGCGCCGCGAGCCGACCGACACCACGCCGATCTGGGTGATGCGACAAGCCGGCCGCTATCTGCCCGAATACCGCGCCACGCGCGAACGCGCCGGCAGCTTCATGGGCCTGGCGCAGAACCCGGAGGTCGCCTGCGAAGTCACCTTGCAGCCGCTGGAGCGCTTCGATCTCGACGCGGCGATCCTGTTCTCCGACATCCTTACCATTCCCGATGCGATGGGCCTGGGGCTGTCGTTCGCGCCGGGCGAGGGCCCGCAGTTCGCCCGCCCGGTGCGCACCGCAGCCGACATCGCGAAACTCGCGGTCCCCGACATGGATGGTGAACTGCGCTACGTGATGGACGCCGTGCGGCTGGTGCGGCAGGAGCTGCATGGGCGCGTGCCGCTGATCGGCTTTTCCGGCAGCCCGTGGACGCTGGCCTGCTACATGGTCGAAGGCCACGGTTCGCGCGATTTCGCCACGCTCAAGACGCTGTGCTGGGATCAGCCGAAGCTCACCCACCAGTTGCTGGACACACTGGCGAGCGCAGTTTCCGCCTACCTGATCGCCCAGGCCGCTGCCGGTGCGCAGGCGCTGATGATCTTCGACAGCTGGGGCGGCCTGCTCGGCCCGGCCCCGTTCCGGGAATTCTCCTTGCGCACCATGGCGCAGATCGTGGCCGCACTGAAGGCCGACCCGGCCTCGCGCGAGCTGCCGGTGATTCTGTTCTCCAAGGGTGCCGGCGCCCACCTCGCCGCGCTGGCCGACACCGGTTGCGCGGGGCTCGGCGTGGATTGGACGATCGACCTGGGCGACGCCCGCGCCGCCGTGGTTGGCCGCGTCGCGCTGCAGGGCAACCTGGACCCGGCGATCCTGCGCGCCAGTCCCGCGGTGATCCGCCGTGAAGCTCGCGCGGTGATGGCACGCACCGCAAACCCCTGATGTCAGCGCGATCAAGTGCGCAAGCAGCGACCCGACCTGGCGCTTTGCGGAGCACAAGCCCTTTTTCGGCAACCGGCTAAAGAGAAGTGACCCACGGCCGATACCCCTGACTAGGCGAACCTCGAAGGGCGTGCCTTGAGCGGCACCTTTCGGCTGACGCAAAGGGCGGTCCACGCTGGCATTCCACCGGCCATCGCGCGATACAGACTTGACCAGGACTCACCGCGCATCCCGCTATCAGGCGGTGTCACTTACCACCCGGACTCGGATGCATGAAAGCCGTAGAACAATTGCGACTCAATGGCGGCTTGCCCAGCCCGAAGGGAGTGGCACTGGCGATCATGCAGATCAGTCGCCGCGATGACGCCACGCTGGAGGAGATCAGCCACCTGGTGCAGACCGATCCGGTCACGACCAGCCGCCTGCTGCACATGGCCAATGCCGCGAGCGTGGGGGGGCGCCCGGTGGCAGGCATCCCGGAGGCCATCGTGCGCCTGGGTCTGGGCGCCGTGTGCCAGATCGCGATGGGGTTCTCGCTGGTCGACCAATACCGTACCGGTGCATGCACCGCGTTCGACTATCCACGTTTCTGGTCGCACTCGTTGCTGATGGCCGTGGCCATGCAGGAATTGGGCAACCGCACCCACATCGCCTCGCCCGATGAGCTTTTCGCCTGTGGACTGCTGGCGCGCATCGGTTACCTGGCGCTGGCCACGTTGTATCCGATCGATTACTCGCAACTGCTGCAGGAGTCCGGCGAGCCGACCGTGGAGCAGGAGCGGCACCACCTGCACGTCGACCACAACGAACTCACCGCCGCGATTCTGCTCGACTGTGGCATCCCGAGCGAGCTGGCCGAGCCGGTGCTGTTCCACGAGGAGCCGGGATCGTCCGGGTTCACCGACGGTTCCAGGCCGCACCAACTGACCGATCTCTTCTACCAGGCAAAACGCCTGGCCGACCTCAGCCTGGCTGCACCGGATGAACGCCACCAGCACATCGCCGAGTTGATGCTGCTTGGCGGGAAGATCGGCCTGGACACCAGCGAACTGTCTGCCCTGATCGACCAGGTCCATGTGCGCTGGCGCACCTGGAGCAAGCTGCTGCATGTACCCGCAGCCGACGTGCCATCGTTTGCGGAAATGATCACCACGCCTGACCGGTCGCCCGAGGGTCCACCGGCGACAGAAGCTGCACGCGTACTGTGGATCGCCAGCGCCGCGCCAGTCCGGGCGATGCTGGAAGGCATTCTTGGCAGCATGCACGGCCAGACCGTGCACTCAGCGTCGGATGGCGAGGAAGGGCTCGTCCGCGCACTGCAAATCATGCCGCAGATCGTGATTGTCGACGCGCGTATGCCCGGCATGGATGGCTGGGCCTTTTGCCGCGCGTTGCGCGCTTCTTCCTGGGGCCAATCGATCTACCTGATCATGCTCGCCAGCATGAACACGGAAGCGGAGATCCACCGGGCCACCGAAGTCCGGATCAACGATTGTGTCAGCCCGGCGCAAGCCGGGCATCTGCTGGCGCTGCGGATGGGCGCGGCGAAGCAGTACGTGAAACTGCTGAACAAGTGGGAGCAGGATCGCAGCCAGCTGAAGCAATTTTCCGCGGAACTTGCCATCAGCAACCGCAAGCTGCAGCGCTACGCCCTGATCGACCAGCTCACCGGCCTGCAGAATCGCCGCGCCGGCATGGAGTCACTGACTCAGGCCTGGAGCGCATCCGAACGCTGCAGCGAGCCGGTGACGATGATGATGATCGACATCGACCGGTTCAAGGAAGTGAACGATAGCCACGGTCATGCGGTGGGCGACAAGGTGCTGGTCGAAGTGGCGGCGACAATGCGCGCTTCGGCCCGGAAGGAGGATTCGGTGTGCCGCATGGGCGGCGAGGAGTTTCTCGTGATCTGCCGCAACGCGGGCCTGGAGTCCTCGTTGCGCGCGGCCGAACGCCTGCGCAAAGCCGTGGCCAACTTGAGAGTGACGGTCGAAAACGCGCAACTGGGCGTCACCATCAGCATCGGCGTGGCCTCCAAAGAGGCTGGCATGTCCGACCCGGGTACCCTGGTGAATGCCGCCGACAAGGCGCTGTATGCCGCGAAGAAGAAAGGCCGCAACCGCACCTGCGCGTTACGCAACGGCAAGCTGCAACTGCAAAGATGAGCGCACGGAGCGCGCGCCCTCATCCGCCAGGCCAGGCCAGACTTGGCGATGGCATCTACGCCACCCGGTCCTCTTGTGCAACGGGCAAGCTCAGGGTTTGCCGGCGAACGCGTGATCCAGCCAGTCGTGCATCAAGCGATAGCTGCGCGCCGCAGCGGCTGCGTCGTAACGGCAACCGGGCGAGTTCTCGCCGATTTCGGTGAAGCAGTGCACCGCGTGGCCGATCACCACGAACTCCCAGCTGGCCGGACTCATGCGCATTTCGTCCATGAATTTGCCGGCGTCGGGCATGGTGCCCTTGTCGTCGGCACCGTTGATCGCCAGCACGCGCGCCGTGATGTTTCTGGCCAGCGCTGGATGGTCGGTGGTCAGCCCACCGTGGAACGACACCACCGCGGCCACATCAGCGCCGCTGCGCGCCAGGTCCAGTACCGCCGAACCACCGAAGCAGAAGCCGATCGCGGCCAGCTTCGACGGGTCGAGCGGCGTGCTGCCCGACTGCGCCTTCAGTTGCGCCAGCGCGGTGTCGACCCGCTTGCGCATCAGCGCCCGATCACCATACAGCGGCTTCACCGCGGCCTGCGCCTGCTCCGCGTTGCCTTGCTCCGGGCGCACGTTCGCGCCATACATGTCGGTGAGCAGGATCACGTAATCCTTGCCCGCAATCATCTCGGCTTTCTTGATCGCCACCTCGTTGACGCCGTACCAGTTCGGCACCATCACCAGACCCGGGCGCTTGGCCGCGCTGGCATCGTCGTAGACCAGCACGCTGTGGAAGGTGGTGCCATCCAGCGTCCATTCGACGGGGTGATGCACCATCTTCGCCTGCAGCGCGAAACTGGAACCGACTAGCGGTAGCAGGAAGCAGAGTTGAGCGAAGCGCATGGCGGTGTCCTCCAGGTGGTGTGGCGGCTCCACGACGCGCGTGGAGCGGTGATTCAGAGCGTAACGGTGATTCAACGCGGAACGGTGATTCAGAGCCCGGCAGCGTGTTCCGACAGAGGCCGCTTCAACGGCGCGAGGCGATCGAGCAGGCGCACGCCCAGTCCACGCGCCGCGACCAGCGGCGGCGACTGCCAGGCATAGATGCGCACCAGCGCGTCGAAGCCCAGCGCATCCAGCGTGTCGGCGCTGCGGCGGCGGCGCGCGTAGCGACGCAGCACGTGCGCCGCGCCAATATCGCGCCAGTCCAGCCGCGCCGCCAGCAGGGTGTCGCGCAACTCGATGACATCGCGCAGACCCAGGTTGACGCCCTGCCCGGCCAACGGATGCACCGTGTGCGCCGCATCGCCCAGCAGCACGAAGCGTTCGGCCTGGTAACGATCGGCCAATTGCAACTTCAGTGCAAACGCGGCGCGTGGCGTGGCGCTGGTGATCCGGCCCAGGCGGAAATCACTGGCCGCGCCCAGTTCATCACGAAACGCCCGCTCGTCCAGCGCCAGCACGCGCTGCGCCTCGGCTTCGGGCAGTGACCACACCAGCGAGCTGCGTCCATCCGCCAGCGGCAGCAGCGCCAACGGGCCGGTGGACAGGAAGCGCTGCCAGGCGGTCTGCTCGTGCGGCCGTTCCGTGCCGACATGCGCCACCACGGCGCGTTGCGCGTAGTCACGTCCGCGGGTGCCGATGCCGGCCAGCTGGCGCAACGGCGAACCGGCGCCATCGGCCGCCACCAACAACGCCGCAGACAAGACTTCGCCATCGACCAGTTGCAGCTGGATGCGATCCTCGCGCGCCTCGAAGCCGGTCACCTCGGCCGGGCACAAGCGCCGCACGCCGCATACGGCTGTGCCAGTGCTGCGCGCGCAGGCGACGGCAGGGATGCCGGAGTCAGAACAATCCAGGGAGCGATTGCCGGATGCGCTGGAGCTGCCGCCGGCATCCCTCAGCGCCTGCCACAGGGTCCATTGCACCAGGTTGTTCTCGACAATATAGCCCAGCGCGTCGCGACCCTCGCTGGCCGAGTCGAAATCAATCGAAGCACCGCTCGTGGCATCCCACACGTGCATGTGCCGGTAGAGTCCGCCGCGAGCATCACGAATGGACGTCCATACACCCAATTCGTCGAGCAGCGCCAGCGACGAGGGCGCCAGCCCGACCACGCGCAGATCGACTTCGTCAGTGGCGCGCCACGGCGCAGGTTCGCGTGCTTCGAGCAGGGCAACGCTGAAACCCGCACGGGCCAGCGCGAGCGCGGCGGCGGCGCCGACCATGCCCCCGCCCACCACCGCCACGTCCAGTGCCGGCGCACGACGCCGCGCGGAAGTTTCGCCAGCGCTTGCGTTCATGGCACACGCTCCATCACCGCCAGCGGCGGCTTGCCGCGAAAACCCATGCCGCGGCGCGCCAGCGCGCGCTGCAGCGGCGGCAGGCGGTCGCAAGCAAGCAGCACCAGCGAACGCAGCGGCGCCAGCAGTGGCTGTGGCAGGCAGGCCAGTTGCACCAGGCCATGGCTCATCGCCATGGTGCCCTCGCGATCCGGTGCGCGCCGCGCCGCATAGGCGGCGAGCATCGCGGCATCACCCGGATCAGCGCTCACGGCGACCAGCTCGGCCAGGGTCAGCGCATCGCGCAGTCCCAGGTTGAAACCTTGCGCGCCAATCGGATGGACGGTCTGCGCCGCATTGCCGACCAGCACGGCGCGCGGGGCGGCGAGTCGCGTGGCAACCACACGATGGATCGCGTAAGGATGACGCCGACCGGGTCGACTCAGCCGGCCCAATCGCCAGCCGAAGCGTCGCTGAGCCAGGGCGATGAAGTCGTCGTCAGCCAGCGCCGCCACCGCGTCAGCCTCGTCGGTGGCCACGGTAAGCACGAGGCCGCAACGCCCTTCGGCCAGCGGCAGCACCGCCACCGGCCCCGCATCGGCGAAGCGCTCCCACGCACGATCGGCATGTGCGCGCTCGGGCGTGACCGTGCAGACGAAAACACTCTGCCGGTAATCGTGCCGCTCCGCCGCGATGCCCAGCCGACCACGCACAAACGATTCGCTGCCATCGGCGCCGACCAGCAGCGCGGCGTCGACGCAGCGCTCGCCGTCCGCCGTGCGGATGCGGGCGCGCCAGCCATCCGCCAACGGCTCGATCGCGGCCAACGTGGCCGGTACGAGCCGGGTCAATCGGGTGCATTCGTCGAGCCGACGGAGCAGGGCCGCGCCCAGCTCGCGCGCCGGCAGGGTCCAGCCCAGCGCATCGACACCGTGCCGGCGTGCCTCGATGCGCGCGCTGCCGAACTCGCCGGCGCGACTGACGTGAATGTGCCGGATCGGCGTGGCCGCGGCACCAGCATGACGCCACACGCCGATCCGCTCGAGTCCGTTGACGCTGGCGCGGGCCAGCGCCAGGTTACGTTCGTCGTAGCTCGGCTGGGGCCCGGCGCGCGACGAGGCGGTTTCGACCAGGGTCGCCGCGACGCCGGACGCATCCAGCGCGATCGCCAGGCTGGCGCCGACCAGGCCGCCACCAACGATCAAGACGCCGGGAGCCTTGCCGGCAGCGGATTCGGATGCGCTCATGGGCGCATGATACGCGGTCGAGCTGCGTCGGTCCTCACGCGTTGCGCTAGACTAGCGGCCTGTCCAGATCTGACCCAAGGAGTCCCACATGGCCAAGACACCGATCCAACGCCTGGGCATCTTCGCGATGCTTGCCCTGGTGATGGCGGCCACCCGCCTGCACCATTTCGACACCGTGCCGGATGCCTCGTGGGGCGTGTTTTTCCTGGCTGGTTTCTGGTTGCGCGGCTCGGCACGCTGGGCGTTTCCGCTGCTGATCGCCGAAGCGGTGCTGGTGGATTTCTTCGTGATCACCGGGGCCGGTCTCAATTTCTGGAGTAGCTACTGCGTGTCACCGGCGTACTGGTTCCTGCCGGCCTACTTCGGCGCATTGTGGCTGGGCGGCGACTGGTTGGCGCGGCGCCAGCTGGGTTTGCGCCTGCCGACCCTCGGCCTGGCCGCTGGCGCGCTGCTGGTCAGCGAGGCAGCGTCCTACCTGATCTCCAACGGGAGTTTTTACTGGCTCAGCGCCAGCGTGCCGCTGCCGCGCAGTGTGGGCGGCTGGCTCGCCAACCTGGGCGACTGGTATTTGCCGTTCCTGGCCACCACTGCGCTGGTCGTCGGCATCGGCGCCGCGCTGCACGTGGGCGTGAGCTTGCTGACCCGCAGCGTGCGCGAAGCCCGCCAGCCGGGTTTGAACCCCTGAGTTGGCACCATGGGCAACCGACTCTCGAAGATCTACACGCGCACCGGTGACGATGGCAGCACTGGCCTCGGCGACGGATCGCGGGTCGGCAAGGATTCGCTGCGCGTCAATGCCTACGGCACGGTGGACGAGCTCAACAGCACCATCGGCATGGTATTGGCCGCCGATGGCGTCGGCGACGAGGTGCGCGAGGCACTGACCCAGGTGCAGCATGACCTGTTCGACCTGGGCGGCGAGCTATGCATCCCCGGCATGGCGATGGTCAATGACAGCGACATCGACCGGCTCGAGCACATTCTGGACAAGCTCAACGAACCCCTGCCGCCGCTGAAGGAATTCATTCTGCCCGGCGGCGGCATGGCGGCGGCCTGCGGCCACCTGGCACGCACGGTATGCCGTCGCGCCGAACGTGCGGTGGTGGCGCTGGCGCGGGTGGAGAACATCCGCAACCAGCCGCAACGCTATCTCAACCGCCTGTCCGACTTGCTGTTCGTGATGGCACGGGTGCTGGCGCGCGCCAGTGGGCATGGCGAGGTGCTGTGGCAGCACGAGCGCCGCCCCAAGCCCAAGCCTTCCAGCTGAGCCGCCGCATGTTGCGGCTGTATACCCATCCTGCCTGCCTGCGGCACGACCCGGGCCCGGGGCACGTCGAGCAACCGGCGCGCCTGCGCGCGGTGTTGCAGGCGTTGGACTGCGACCAGTTCAGGGCGATCGACTGCATGCAGGCGCCGGTGGCTACCCGCGAGCAGCTGCGGCGAGTGCACGATGAGCACTACATGGAGCGCATCCTGTCCACCCACCTCGCCGATGGCGATACCTGTCGACTGGACCCGGACACGGTCATGTCATGCGGTTCGGTCGACGCGGCCCTGCATGCGGCCGGCGCCACCGTGGCGGCGGTCGATGCGGTGCTCGGCGGTAGCGCGCAACGTGCGTTCTGCGCAGTTCGGCCGCCCGGGCACCATGCCACCGCCGACCAGGCGATGGGGTTTTGCCTGTTCAACAACATCGCCGTGGCGGCCGCGCATGCGCTCGCCGCGCACGGACTGGAGCGGGTGGCGATCGCCGATTTCGACGTCCATCACGGCAACGGTACCCAGGCGATCTTCGAGCGCGAACCGCGCGTGTTGTTCGCCTCCAGCCACCAGTCGCCGCTGTACCCCGGCACCGGCCACGAGGACGAACATGGCGTCGGCAACATCGTCAACGGCACCCTGTCGCCCGGTGCCGGCTCGCAGGAATTTCGCGACTTGTGGAACGGCGTGCTGCTGCCGCGTCTGCAGGCGTTCAAGCCGCAACTGCTGCTGATCTCGGCCGGCTTCGACGCTCACGCCGACGACCCGCTCGCGGATATCCGGCTCGGCCAGAGCGACTACGCCTGGATCACCGACCGGCTCGTCGCGCTGGCCTGCGAGCACGCCGAGGGTCGCATCGTTTCGTCGCTGGAAGGCGGCTACAACCTCGCCGCCCTGGCGTCCTGCACCCGCGCTCATGTCCAGGCCCTGATGGATTGAATCTTCCGCCCGCTTCAATCGAGCAGAGCCCGCGCGCAGTGCGCTCGTTCACCTCCTCTCCCCTCGGCGACCGAACGCAGTCACGCTTTGGGTGACGGGCTTCGCGGGCCCGGCGCGGAGCGACAGCTACGTCCCGATCGCCGCGCGGAAGCGATCGGTTTCATCCGCATGAAAAGTTCGATCAAGCTTGCTGCGTGCGTCGGCGTGGAGCTGTCGGGCCAGCGTCGTGCACTCGTCGGAATGTGCCCACTGGCCTTGCTTCACCGCTGGTTACCCGTAGCGCCTCGTCGTGGATCCCGGCTCTCCTCCAGTTGCTGGCGACGGAACGCTCCCTGGTGCTCGAACATCCAGCCCGGATATTCGTCCGGCAGCTTGCTGACTTTGTCCAGTGCGGCGAGCTCGTCGTCATCCAGCCGCACCGCAGTGGCAGAAATATCGTCATCGAGCTGATCCATACGCTTGACGCCGATGATGACGCTGGTGACGGCAGGCTGATGCAGCAGCCATGCCAGCGCGATCTGCGCCACCGACACCTTGCGCTGGTCGGCTATGCCGCGCATCGCGTCGATGCAGGCGAACGCGCGATCCTTGTTCACCGGCGGGAAATCGAACGAGGTGCGGCGACTGCCCTTCTCCGCTTCGCCGTCACGTTTGTATTTCCCGCTGAGAAGGCCGCCGGCCAGCGGGCTCCACACCATCAGTCCAAGCGATTCGCTGCGCAGTGCCGGAATGATCTCGCGCTCCAGATCGCGCGCGGCGATCGTGTAATGCGCCTGCAACGATCGAAACCGCGCCAGCCCGTAGCGATCGGCAATGCCAACCGCCTTCACGATCTGCCACGCGGCCCAATTGGACACCCCGACATAGCGCACGTGTCCGTGCTGCACCAGATGGTCCAGCGCGCGTACGGTCTCCTCGATCGGCGTCGCCGGGTCGAAACCATGGACCTGGTACAGATCGATGTAATCGAGCTGCAGCCGCTTCAGGCTGGCTTTCACGCCATCAACGATGTGATGGCGCGACAAGCCCCGTGCGTTGGGGCCTTTTTTTCCGGTTTCCCCAAAGACCTTCGTGGCCACCACCACTTCCTCACGGGGCACCTTGAGATTCCTCAAGGCCTGACCGGTGATTACCTCGGCCTGGCCATTCGAATAGACGTCAGCGGTGTCGATGAAATTGATACCCGCGTCCAGCGCCCGACCGACGATGCGGTCGCCATCGGCCTGCGTGAGACTGCCGATCTTGCTCCACATGTCACCATCGCCGCCAAACGTCATCGTGCCAAGACACAGTTCCGAAACGAACAGGCCGGTGCTGCCGAGTTGCTTGTTGCGCATGATGAAAATCCTGATGACGGCGAGAAGAATGCGGGATCGTGCAGATGCGCTGTTGCGTACGCCGGGAGCTTCGCAGCTGCGCAGGCATCGCTACGTGAAATCATGGAACCTGTCGGCCAAATCAAACGTACTGCGCCCAAAGGCGATGCAACTTCGCTCCGCTGCCGACCGGAGCGACGCTGCGCCGTGGCGAGGTGGTCCTGAGGGTACCTGGAATCCAGCGCGACGGTCTTGTCACATCGGGTCTCCAGGCCATTCGGCGGCGACCATAAGCCGGACAAGACTGGCGCGGCTCGCTCGCTGCCTTTGACAAGTGAACCTGACCCTGTCCGCTCTCAGCGCATGGGCCGGTTCTGCGTTGCGCAGCGTGACGCGACAGAGGTGTGTGCATCGGCGATACAGCGGATGAGCTGGCGGCCAATCTGACCGTTGACGCCGACGATGAGCATGCCCATGGCGGTGTATCCGTTGTTTCGAGCGGCGTCAGTCCGTGTGTTGCCCCACTGGCGCGGCAGCAGTGCCCGCTACGACAGATGATCCAGCAGCATCTTTGCCGCCGCCGCCGATGAAGCGGGATTTTGGCCGGTGATCAACTGACCATCGACCTGCACAAAGCTGGACCAGTCCTCACCCTTGACGTATTCGCCGCCATGCTGCCTGAGTTGATCCTCGAGCAGGAATGGCACCACGTCGGTGAGTCCGGCGGCGGCTTCTTCGCTGTTGCTGAAGCCAGTGACCTTGCGTCCCTTGACCAGCGGTGTGCCATCGGCGGTCTTCACATGCTGCAATGCCGCCGGCGCATGACAGACCATGGCCACCGGTTTGCCAGCAGCCCACAGCGTCTGGATCAGGTCGATCGAATCCTTGTCTTCGGCCAGATCCCACAGCGGGCCGTGGCCACCGGGGTAGAACACCGCGTCGTAGTTGCCGGCATCGATGTCAGCCAGCTTGCGCGTGTTGGCGAGCGCCTTCTGCGCCTCGGCATCATCCTTGAAACGGCGGGTGCTGTCGGTATGCGCGTCTTCCGCGTCGCTCTTTGGATCCAGCGGCGGTTGGCCACCTGCCGGTGAAGCCAGGCTGATATCGACACCGGCATCCTTGAAGACGTAATACGGCGCCGTGAATTCTTCCAGCCAGAAGCCGGTCTTGGTGCCGGTGTTGCCAAGTTTGTCGTGCGAGGTGAGGACCATCAGGATTTTCATGGGGAAAACTCCACGGGGGTTCGGGAAAGGCGGAGCCGATGCGCAT
>CAJDVU010000052.1_pt1 | contig 14950 bp, 13 predicted proteins | sample 7391431 | NCBI WGS metagenome assembly CAJDVU01 (sample SAMEA7055700, study PRJEB34461) | soil metagenome | biome: terrestrial ecosystem; feature: Peninsula; material: soil | place: Antarctica | collected 2016
CACCTGCTGTCGTTGAAGCAGGGCGGTGCGCTGACCCAGCCGGCGCTGATCGTGGTGCCGACCAGCTTGATTCCGAACTGGCAGTCCGAGGTCGCCCGCTTCGCACCGGCGCTCAAGGTGTTGACCCTGCATGGGCCGCAGCGCGCGGAGGATTTCGACCAGCTCGGCGGACAGGACATCGTGCTGACCAGCTACGCCCTGCTGCCGCGCGACGTGGTGGCGCTGCGCCAGCAGCCATTCGCGCTGATCGTGCTGGACGAGGCGCAGCAGGTGAAGAATCCGCGCACGCAGGCACGCCGCGCGCTGCAGAGCTTGCACACGCCGCGCTACGTCTGCCTTACCGGCACGCCGCTGGAGAATCATCTGGGCGAGCTGTGGTCGCAGATCGACCTGGCCGTGCCGGGCCTGCTTGGCGACGAAGGCGCGTTCCGCCGCCACTACCGGATCCCGATCGAGAAGCAGCAGGACGAGGAATGCCAGCAGCGCCTGAACCTGCGACTGGCGCCGTTCATCCTGCGCCGGACCAAGGCGCAGGTGGCGAAGGAGTTGCCGCCAAAAACCGAAATCACCCGCCGCGTGGTGCTGGAAGGGCGACAGCGCGATCTCTACGAAGGTCTGCGCCTGTCGCTGGCCGAGGAACTGCGCGAGGTGATCGCCCAGCGCGGCATCGCGCATTCGGGCATCGTGGTGCTCGATGCGCTGCTCAAACTGCGCCAGGTGTGCTGCGATCCGCGTCTGGTGAAGCTGGAAGTGGCGCGGGGTGTACATGAGTCGGCGAAGTTCGAACTGCTGATGGACATGTTGCCCGCGTTGCTGGATGAAGGGCGCAAGGTGCTGTTGTTCTCGCAGTTCACCGGCATGCTGAAACTGATCGCCGCCGAACTCGATCGCCGGCGCATCCGCTACGTCACGCTCACCGGTGACACCCGCGACCGCGCGGAGCCGGTGCAGCGCTTCCAGAACGGCGAGGTGCCGTTGTTCCTGCTCTCGCTGAAGGCCGGCGGCGTGGGCCTCAACCTCACCGCCGCCGATACCGTGATCCACTACGACCCGTGGTGGAACCCTGCGGCCGAGGCGCAGGCCAGCGACCGCGCCCATCGCATCGGCCAGGACAAGCCGGTGTTCGTGTTCCGCCTGATCACCTCCGGCACGGTGGAAGAGCGCATCGAGAAGTTGAAACTGCGCAAGGCCGAACTCGCCGACGCCGTGCTCGAAGGCGGTGGCAGCCGCCAGAAGCTGCGCTTCGACGAAGGCGACCTGGATACGTTGCTGGCCGCGGGCTGAGGACGCCAGCGAGTCAGGTAAAGCCGATCGCGATCAGCGCCCGTTGCTTTCGCGTCGCGACTGCCGCAACAGGTTCCACGCCTTCGCCATCGCCGCGGACGACGGTCGAGGGAGTGGGCCGAAAGTTACGCGTCAAACTTACTTTCAACGGCGAGACTCGCCTGGGTACGTGGCGGACAGAGACGACGGCAAGATGATTTGCATGGGGACGGTGACGCGAGGTTGCCCGGTCGGCGGCTCGACGATCGCCGCACCGGACGGCGTCGGCTTCGAGCCTCGATCTTCGCGGCAGCGGCGTTATTTTCTCGCTGGCGTGGATGTTTCCAGGTTCGACGGTGAGCGCGCCAGCGATTTCCGCCACCGACGCATCGGTTTCGTGTTCCGGTCGCTCCCGCGGTTGCCACGCTAGGACACCTTAAGGTTACCGCGGCGTTTCCTGCATGCTCGCCTCAGGCGTGCACGCTGATCGGTCTGGTATTCAGCACCTAATCCCGCACCCCAGGTGGCGGCGCCGAACCCGCTCGCGGCGATCCGCGAGGAGTGAACAGCCGCTCAGGACCTGGGTGCCATCCGCGTGCGCAACAGCGCATCCACCGATTGCTGCCATTGCGGCGAGCCGGGTTTGGATTGCGGCGCCTCCTGGCCCAGTTTGTGCTGTACCGCGTCGTCCCACTCGTCCGAGCCCGGGTCCGGGCCATGGCCGTTGTCGCTGATGCCCAGGGTGCGATCGACCCATGCATACCAGGCCGGGGATCCCAGCGCGACGTTGGCAGCGGCGCTCTGGCCAGCGGCGGGCGGCGGTGATGGCGTGGGTGAGCAGGCGGCGAGCATCACGGCGAGTGGGAGGCTGGCGACAAGGCGGTGCATGGAACAACTCCGGAAGCGCGAAACCTGCGCAGCCTAACCCCGGCTTCGGTTCCGGTGATTAAGTTTTCATGATGCGCGATGTCGCAGTTCAGCAGGCGCTGCCTTGCTTCAGTCGCGCGCGGCCACTTCGTCGATGTGTCGCAGCAGGTCAGCCGGGTCGTCGTACACGCGGAATGCGCCGGACTGTCGCAGTTCGTCCCGGCCGTAGCCGCCGGACAGCAGACCCACGCCCAGCGTGCGGGCGCGCTGGGCCGCGAGCATGTCCCACACGCTGTCGCCGATCACCAGCGATTGGCGGATATCCACGCCGAGGCGTTCGGCGGCCGCGATGAACAGGTCCGGGTCGGGTTTCGCATGGCGCACCTGGTCACGCGTCACCACCGGTACCTGCGCCGGGTCGACGCCGAGCGCATCGAGGTTGTGTATGGCTGTCTCCATCCGGCCGCTGGTGGCGATCGCCCAAGGAATTGCCTGCGCGGTGAGGTAGTCGAGCAGCGCGCGCGAACCCGGCAGCGGTCGCACCGAGCCTTGCGCATGCTGCCGGTTGAACGCGTCGGCATGCCGGTCGCGCATTCTTGCCAGGCGCTCCGTGGTGACGGCCAGCCCGGTTTCGCGCAGCAGCATGTTGGCGAACAGGCCACCGCTCATGCCGATTTTTCGGTGGATGCGCCACACCGAAATATCGAGACCTTCATTGTCCAGTGCTTCCTTCCACGCCAACACGTGCTGGTAGACGCTGTCGATCAGGGTGCCGTCGAGGTCGAACAGGAAGGCGGTGTCGCGGCGGGACATGTGATTCTCCGGATGGTTGTTGCGTCAACGGCCGTCGTGGAGCAGCGCGTTGTCGTCGAGATGTCGCCAGTCAGGGCCGCGACAGCAGTGACTGGCCTGACTCCATCACGGCCAGCGCCGCGGCGCCGAGCAACCCCGGTTCGGGGTTCATGATCGCCTGCGTCGGGACCTTTTCCATGATGTCGCGGAAACGACCCTTCGCCTCGAAGCGCTCGCGGAAGCGGCCGCGTTCCAGCCACGGCAGCAGGATCGGGATCAGTCCGCCGGTGAGGTAGACGCCGTTCCACGCGCCGAGCGTGAGCACCAGATCGCCGGCGACGCTGCCGAAGATGCCGGCGAACGTTTCCACCGTGCGTGTGCATAGCGGGCAACTGTCGTCCTGCGCCCGTGCGGTGATGTCCTCGGGTTTCAGGTCGGCGGCGGTGGCGCCGACCATGTGGCAGATCGCGTCGTACAGGTTCACCAGACCCTGGCCGCAGATCAGCCGCTCGTTGGAAACGCGACCATATTTGTGGTTGAGGTAATCGAGGATCGCGATGTCTTCCGGCGAATGCGCCGCGAAGCCGGCATGGCCGCCCTCGGTCTGCAGCACGCTGCAGTGACCCTGGCGCACCAGCAGGCCCCCGACGCCCAGGCCGGTACCGGGGCCCACGATGGCGAAGGTCTGTTCGTCTTCGGCGCCAATCACCGGCCGCGCCGCCGCGCCCACGTCGACCAGGTCGTCTCCTTGCAGCAAGGTCACCGCCATGCTCTGTGCGGCGAAGTCGTTGACCAGGTGGACACGCTCCAACTGGAGCGCAGCGGCCGTCTGGCGGGCGGAGATTGCCCATGGGTTGTTGGTGACCTTGACCGTCTCGCCGTCGACGATGCGACCGGCAGCCGCGATGATGGCGCGCCGCACCTCGAGTCCGGTGTCGGCCAGGTATTGTTTCGCGGTCGATACCAGCGAATCGTGTTCGGCCACGCGATAGCGGCGGATGCTGTCAGCCAGCAGCGGGCGCTCGCGCGACGCGTCAGCCACACCGAAGCGGACATTGGTGCCACCCAGATCGACGAGCAAGGTGGGTGCGCTGCGGGACTGGCTCATGGAGCTTCCTGACGACAGGGAGCGCCAAGGGTGCCGCTGCCATCGGGCTTAGTCCAGCATTTTTCGTTCGTATGCCGTGGAATGGCTGGGCACGTCGAGAGTGCACGGTGTGGCAGCGATGCTCCCGCACACCCCGGCGAATGTGCCTGCGTGTGTCGGCGTAAAATGCCCGGATATCGACTTGTGAGCCTTTGTCATGAATTTTCCCGCCACCCGCATGCGCCGCATGCGCCACGATGCGTACTCACGCGCGCTGATGCGCGAACACACCCTGCTCTCCAGCGACCTGATCATGGTCGCGTTCGTCATCGAAGGCACCGCGCAGCGCGAGGCCGTGCCATCGATGCCCGGCGTGGATCGCGTCTCCATCGACGAGTTGCTGAAGCTGGCGGGCGAATGCGTGCATCTGGGTATCCCGGCGCTGGCGTTGTTCCCGTCACCCGGTGCCGAGGTGAAGACGCTCGATGCGCGCGAAGCGTGGAATCCGGACAACCTGATGCATCGCGCCACCCGCGCGCTGAAGGCGAACTATCCCGATCTCGGTTTGATCGGCGACGTCGCGCTCGACCCGTACACCACCCATGGTCAGGATGGCTTGATCGACGAGGCCGGCTACGTGATGAACGAGCCCACCGTCGAGGCGCTGGTCAAGATGTCACTGGCCCAGGCGGACGCCGGCATGGATTTCGTGGCGCCGTCGGACATGATGGACGGGCGCATCGGCACGATCCGCACCGCGCTGGAAGCCGCCGGGCACATCCACACGCGCATCCTGGCGTACTCGGCGAAATACGCCTCCGCGTTCTACGGTCCGTTTCGCGATGCGGTCGGTTCGTCGGCGAGCCTCGGCAAGGGCAACAAGCACACCTACCAGATGGACGTGGGCAACAGCGACGAAGCGCTGCGCGAGATCCAGCTGGATCTCGACGAAGGCGCCGACGTGGTGATGGTGAAGCCCGGCCTGCCGTACCTGGACATCGTGCGCCGGGTGAAGGACACGTTCGGTGCGCCGACCTTCGTGTACCAGGTCAGCGGCGAGTACGCGATGTTGAAAGCCGCCTCGCAAAATGGCTGGCTGGATGAGAAGGCCGTAGTACTCGAAGCGCTCACCGCGATGAAGCGGGCGGGCGCGGATGCGATTCTGACGTATTACGCGGTGGATGCGGCGCGGTGGCTGGCCGGGGAGTAGATGACCCCTGTTTCATATCCGGCCTGCACTCGGTGCGCCACCGCTGCGCGGTGGCGAGAGCCGAAGGGCCGAAGGGCCGAAGAGCGTCTTGGCTGCCGCGTTACTCCGTCTGCCAGGCAGCGCCAGCGACGGTTGGCGTGAGCGGGCTCTTGATCTGGCTCTACGCAGTAGCGCGTGTCGGAAGGCGGACAGGTTCAAGCTTTTCGGCGCGCATCAGGGCAATCCATCGTCAGCTTCCAGAACCCAATACATGTCGGCCTTTGATCTAAAGCGCCCGCGTCCGCCTTGGGCACCTTCCGCCCGAAGGCGGAGGTCGGGAGCGATCGCCCAGCCCAAAGCCGCCTGATTGTCTCTGCTTGCTTGGACGGCCACTGGACCGAACAGAATCGGATCAGCGCCGCCGCGAGCGAAAGTCGTTCAGTTGGCGCTGGCGCCGGGGCGCTTCGAGCAACGCAGGCAGACCCGCACTGAAGGAGCGCGGCACGATGCCGAGTGCGGCGTAGCCATCGTTCTTGCCGACCGAATCGGTGCGCAACGAGCGGAAGTTGTCGAGTGAGAAGGGTTTGCCCGGCAGCCACTCGGCGACCTGCGCCTGCAACCGGCCGAGGCTGTCGGGCAGCGGAATGATCGGCGTGCGCAGGCCGGCACCGTCGCGGATGAGGTGCACGATCTCGCCCAGGGTGAGTACTTCGGGGCCATACAGTTCGAAACTGCGACGTCGGCTGAGTTCGGTGTCGCCGACGCAACGGGTGATCGCGTCGGCCACGTCCCCTACCCAGGTGGGTGCCATGCGTGATCGCGCGCGGGCGAGCGGCAGCGCCGGCATGCGCCGCAACAAGGTGGTGAAACGGCTGACCAGTCCATCGCCGGCGCCGAAGATCACGCTGGGCTGGTAGATCGTCCAGTCCAGCGCGGAGGCCTTGACCAGCGTTTCGGCCTCGCCACGGGACTTCAGGTACTGCGACAGACCCTGGCCGGCCTTGAGCGAACTCATCTGGTGCAGGCGCGCCACGCCGACCGACTCGCACGCGGCGATCACGCGTCGGGTCAGCTCCACATGCACGCGTTGGAACGTATGCGGTCCGTTCGGGTTGAGGATGCCGATCAGGTTGATCACCGCGCCGGCGCCCTCGAAGTGCTGGCGCAGCGCTTCGTCGTCGTAGACGTCCGCGCTGCGCACACTCACGCCGGGCAGCACGCCGAGCAGACGGCGTCGCTCGCGGTTGCGGCTGAGCAGCATGATGCGGTGGCCCTCGGCGGACAGCCTTCGCACCAGATGGCTACCGACGAATCCGGTACCGCCGAGAATAACCAGTTGCTGCGTGCTCATGTCGATTTCAGTTCCTGGCCGGTGCGGTCGATGGCGGCGGCGACACGCTGATCGTGCTGGAAGCTTCGACCGGCGCCATGGTCGGGCACACGATGGCACGGCGCACGGTGCTGCTGTCCGCCAGCGCTTGCGCGTGGCCGACCGGACTCATGCGCAGCGCCAGCGGCACGGCCGTGCCGTGCAGGCGCCAATCGTAGATCACGCTGAAAGCCATCACCCGCGCTACGTATTCGCGGGTTTCCTTGTACGGCATGGTGGCGACGAACAGATCTGGCGCCAGCGCGCTGCGCGATGCCAGCCACCGGTCGACCCGGTTCGGGCCGGCGTTGTAAGCCGCGCTGGCCAGCCAGATCGAGCCGTCGAATCGTTGGGCCATTTGCGCCAGGTAGCGCGTACCCAGCGCAATGTTGACGGTGGGGTCATACAGGCTGGCGGCGCCGGCCCAGTTCAAGCCGTTGCGTTTGGCCACCAGTGCCGCCGTGCTGGGCACCAGTTGCATCAGGCCGCGGGCGTCGGCGCCGGAACGGGCATCGCTCATCCAGGCGCTCTCCGCGCGCAGGATCGCGTAGGCCCAGGCCGGAGCGATACCGGCCTGCTCGGCTTGCGGCACCAAACCGTCCTGGCTGGCCAGCGGAAAGCGCAGGTCGTACAGGCGCAGCGCCTCGCCATGGTTCAGCGTGAACACGGCGCGATCGTACCAGCCACGGCGGTTGGCGAGATCCGCGGCGAGGCGCAAGGTCACCGCGTCGGCGCCCTGCAGCGCCTGCGTCCATTCGCGTCGGGCCAACCGCGGCAAGTCGACCGCAAACAGCTCGAACGCACGCTGCAGGCCGGGCTGCGTCAGCAGTTGCTGCTCGCGCTGGGCGTCGTCGTCCAGCGTCAGCGGGCAGATCGCATAGGACTGCTGCAGTTGGTCGGCAGCCAGAAAGCCGAAGTAGGTGGCTTGACCGGCCAGCGTCTCGTAGTGCTGCCGCGCCTGTGCAGCATCGCCGGTGGCCGCCAGCGCGCGCGCGCGAAAATACTGCCACTCGCCGTCCTGCTGCAGATCGGGCGGCATCGCCTGGATCGCCGTCAGCACCGCGGGCCAGTTCATGCGGGCCAGCGCCACGCGGGCGCGCCATTCGCGCGTGCTGTCGTTTTGCGCGGCCGCCGGCAGGGCGATCAAGCGCGCCAGCGCGCCGTCGTCGAAGTCGGTGGCGTGGAACAAGGCCAGCGCCTGCAGAATCTTGTCGCGTTGCTGCTGGCTGAAACTGAAATGGGTTTGCAGCTGCTGCCAGACGCTGTCCGCGCTGCTCGACTGGCGTCGCGCCAGCCGGGTCAGCGCGAGCGCGGCGGCCTGTCGATCGCGCGGCGTATCCGGCCAAGTCGATGCGTTGGCCAGAGCGCCCGCCGGATCGCGCAGCGCCTGTTCCAGTTGCCGAGCGCTGGCTTGCTCGGCAGGTGGCAACCAGTCGGTCAAGCTGGCGATCGTGCCAGCCTGACCGGCATCGGCGGCGCGGTCGATGCGCGTCCACAGTCGTGCGGCAGTCAACAAGCCTTGAGCCTGCGCGGCGCTCAGCACCGGGTCACAGGCGTTGGGCAGGTTCGGAGTGTTCCACAGCGCGGCCAGATCCCGTTCGAAATCAAGCGTGCCGCCTTGCGCCAGCTTCGCCTGCAAGGCGAAGCAACTCAGCGACTCGCCCAGCCCGGGTTGATACAGCGCCTGGAAATCGCTCCAGTCCTGCCGACGCGCCAGTTCCTGCAGGAAGCTGCGACGCAGGTCGGCGGCCGGAATCCAGTCGGGGTATTGCTTGAGATAGGACTCCACCGTGGCGCGATCGGCCTGCTCGATGTCGTGCTCCAGCGCGGCGGCCTGCAGGTAGGGGTACAACGGATAATCACGCAGCCCGCCGGCCAACTGGTGCCAGCTGTCGTCACCCTGTTGCGCTGCGGCGTAGGCCTGTTTGAACGCCGCGCGCTGCGCCGGCGTGGGCTCGCCAGCCAGCACGCTGGACCCGGCCAGCAAGCTGAAAATCAGTATCAGCCAGGACGGCCAGACGCGGAGCGAGGGGGTGCAGACAAACATGGGAGCTCCGTCATTTGATCTGTGCGCAGTGTAGTGGATGGCACCGTCTGGCTTGTTCCAATTCGGTGAGCGCGCAGCATGCCCTGTTAAGCTCGCAGGTTGATGCTTCAGTACCTGTGGACCCGGCATGTCGTCAAAATCTGCGCCTGTTTTCCATCGAGAGGGAGTGGCGTGGTCGGCGTTGCTGGTGCTGGCGCTGGCCGCAGCGTATTGGTGGTGGGCGATCGGCCGACCGGTGAGCTTGCCGGACGCGCCTTCGGCGCGCATTGCGTGCGTGTCGTACGCGCCGTTTCGCCAACCCGGTGAGTCGCCGCTGGACCCCAGCGCCTTCGTCAGTCCCGCGCGCATCGATGCCGACCTGCGGGCGTTGTCGCAGCGTTTCGATTGCGTGCGCACTTACTCGCAAGGGCAGGGCCTGAGTGCCGTGCCGCAGTTCGCCGGGCGCTACGGCATGAAGGTGCTGCTGGGTATCTGGCTGGGTCACGATCGCAAGGCCAATGCCGAGCAGATCCGGCTCGGCATCGCCACCGCGCGCCGATATCCGAACGTGGTGCGCGCAGTAATTGTGGGCAACGAGGTGTTGCTGCGCGGCGATCTGCCGTCAACCGAGCTTGCGGCCGACCTGGCCCAGGTCCGCGCCGCGGTGCCGGAGCCGGTGACCTATGCCGACGTGTGGGAGTTCTGGCTGCGTCATCCCGAGCTGGCTGACTCGGTCGATTACCTGACCATCCACATCCTGCCGTACTGGGAAGACAAGCCGGTGGCACCGGAGCGCGCGGTGCAGCATGTGGCGGCCGTCTACGCGAAGATCCAGCAGGCATTTCCGGGCAAGCGCGTGATGATCGGCGAAACTGGCTGGCCCAGCGCCGGCCGGTCGCGCCAGGCTGCCAGTGCCAGCGTGGTCAACGAGGCGCGCTACCTGCGCGAGTTCCTGCGCTATGCGGCAGCGGCGAAGCTGCCATACAACGTGATCGAGGCGTTCGACCAGCCGTGGAAGCGCGCCCAGGAAGGCACCGCCGGCGGTTATTGGGGCATCTTCGATGCGCAGGCACGACCGAAGTTTCCGATGCAGGGCCCGGTCATTGAAGATCCGCGCTGGTGGTTGGGCTGGCTGGCCGCCGGCGTGGGCGGCGCGGTGTTCGTGCTGGCCGGTGCGTGGCGCCGGCATCGGCACGGCTGGCGCGACGCCTTGGCACTCGGCCTGGCCGGCGTCGCCAGCGGCGGTGCGCTGGCCTGGCAGTTCCGTCAGATGCTGTTCGCCTGTCGCAACCCGTGGGAGTGGACGGTAGCGCTGGCCGCCTGCGCACTGGCCTTGCTCACCGCGTTGCGGCTGGCGCGCTGGATCGCGGCGCGACTGTCCGGCGTGACGCGTTCGTTCGTGCCCGGCTGGCTGCGGTTCGGCTGGTTGCTTGCGCTGGCCTATTACGGGCTGTTGCTGGTCTTTGACGGGCGCTATCGGGATTTTCCGCTGGGGCTGTTTCTGCTGCCCTGCGTCGGCTACGCCCTGACGGGCGGCTTGACCGATCCACGCAGGCGGGCGCTGCCGCGGCTGGAGGAACGCTTCCTGGCGGCATGGCTACCGGTGCTCGGGGTGATCGTGCTGGTGCAGGAGGCCGGTCTCAATCCGGTAGCCTGGCTATGGCTGGCCTTGAACCTGCTGCTGGCGGCGTCCGTGTTGCTGGACTGGCGCGGCGCACGCGTCCGCCTGCAGGCGGAGCAGGCGTAGGCTGCCGACCAGCAAGGCAAGCGCGCCGGTCTCGGCGCCATACAGCTGCAGCGCAAAGACCCCGAGCGCGGCGGCCAGCCACGCCAGCGCGCGGCGCCTGGACACCAGCGCCAGCGCTGCGCCGACCAGCGCGGTCACGCCGTAGACGTGATGCAGGAAGCCGAGCACCAGTGCGGTTCGCACGGCGCACCACCACGGGGCGTCGCCGCTGCTGCACAGCTGCCCGAGCGCGCTGGATTCGATCAGCTCGAAGCGCACCACTGCTGCCGCGATTCCCACCAGCAGCAGCAGCAGCCAGGGCGCCGCCAGTCGCCACGGCGAGGGTTTCATCGATGTTTTTTCGGCTTGCGACCCACGTGGGCCGGCAGGCGGATCTCCGCGGCCAGGGGCAGATGGTCGGAGAACGCCTGCGGCAGCGCCCACGTCTTGTCCAGCTGGATCGCCTCCGAGGTGAGGATGTGGTCCAGCGCCCGCCGCGGCTTCCAGCTGGGGAACGTCGGGGTGGACTGCGCTGGCGGTTGCAGGCTGCACTTGGCGAACAGCTGATGCATTTCGGGGCTGTCCGGTTCGGTGTTGAGGTCGCCCATCAACACCGCGTGCCGGAAATCCTGCAACAGTTCCGCGATGAAGCCGAGCTGGCGCGAGCGCGCCTGGGCACTCAACGACAGGTGCGCGATCATCACCGCCAGCGCGTGCTCGCCTTCGCCGAATTGCGCCAGCAACGCACCCCGGCCGGGAATCCGGCTGGGCAACGGGTAGTCCGTCACCGAGGTCGGTTCGAGCCGGCTGATCAGACCGTTGGCGGAATGCGCAAGCCTGGCCACCGGCCGGTTCGGCTGGTGGCTCCAGAACGGCATGCCGGCGGTCTCGGCGAGGTAGCGGGTCTGGTTGAGGAAGCCCGAGCGCAGGCTGCCGGCATCGGCCTCCTGCAGGCCGACCACGTCGAATCCGCTGAGCACCCCGGCGAGCTGGTCCAGATTGTCCATCTTGCTGCGCCCCGGCAGCACGGCGTTCAGGCTGTGGGTGACGTAGTCGCGGTAATGCTTGACGCTGGCGCCGGCCAGGATATTGCAGCTGAGCAGGCGCAGCCGGCGCTCGGCAGGGACAGCTGAATCGATCGTGGCACGAGTCATGGCAGCACACGGCAGGAAAAGGAAGTAATCATCCCAGCGGCCTGTCGGGCCGTGGGTGGTCGAGTCGAGAATTCGGCTGTGTGAGGACAGATTCTTGTCGATTTGCCGGTCCATGGTGGTTCCATGGACCAAGCATCGGCGGAAATATGGACCGCACAGGCGGATTCGCAGACCGGCCAACCAAGACTCGACAGGCCCGTGGCCGGCACGCCGGTCGGGTCATCAGTCAGCAGCATGCACGCGACCATGTGAACGCGATGCTTGCCGCACCATCCCGCGCGCCGAGTCGTGCGACCTGTGCGAGCTACTTTCCTGCCAGTTCGCGCTTGGCCAGCCACATTGTCACCGCCAGCATCTTGGCGTGCGAACGGACATTGATCACGCGGTACTTGCCGTCGATCACCAGGGTCGGTGTGCCATCCACCTGCCATGCGCGCAGCAGGTTGAGGTCGCGCTTCATTTTGGCGGTAGTCGCTTCGGACGTGGCGACGCGCATGAAGTCGGCGCGGTTGACGCCTTCGCGTGCATAGAAATCGGCGAGTTCGTCCATCGTGTTGATCGGGTAGTGTTCGCCGAACTTGGCCACGAACAGTTGCAGGTGCGTGCGATCGACCACGCCGAGTTGTTTGGCCGCGTAATAGGCGCGCGCAAACGGCACCCATTCGGCACTGAACGGCGCCGGCATCAGCTTGAAGTCGGCGCCCGGCGGCAGCTCCTTGCGCAGCTTCTCCGCGTCCGCCGCGAATTCGGCGCAGTGGATGCAGCCATAGGAGAACACCTCGACCACCTCGACCTTGCCGGTGGTGCTGTAGCGCTGGTGCGGCGCCGGCAGGGTGACGTAGTCGTTGCCCTCGGCATACGGCGTCGAGTCACTGGATTGCGCGGTACACGCACTGGCCAGCAGCAGGCCGCCGAGCAGCGCGAGCGCAGGCAGACAGGCAAATCGTTTGAACATCGGGCGATTCTCTTTGTGGAGGCGGCCTACTTGCCCGCCTGTTCCTTGGCGATCAACCACTGGGTCAGTTCGATCGTCTGCGCATAGCCGCCGGCCGTGGTCGGACCGTAGCGGTACTTGCCGTTGACGACCATCGACGGCGTGCCGTCGATACCGTACGCCTTGATCAGGTCGTCGGCACGTTTCATCTTGGTATTGACCGCGAACGAGTTGGCGACAGCCACAAACTCCTTCGGATCCACGCCGAACTTCGCGGCGTAGACCTTGGCGATGTCCTCGATCGTCGGCCACGCATCTTTCGGCTTCAGTCCGGCGCCCTTGAGGTTGTAGGTGGCGGTCTCGCCGGTTTTCCAGGTGGCATCGAACATCGCGTCATAGCTCTTGTCGGCCAGGCCCAGCGCCTGCGCGGCGTAGAACGCGCGCTGATAGACCACCCAGTTCTCGTCGGGGCGGAAAGCGGCCGGCAGGAAATTCATCACCGCACCGGCGGGCAGGCTCTTCCTGATCTGGTCGGCGGTGCTGTGGAATGCGTTGCAGGCAGGGCAGCCCCAGGAGAACACCTCGGTAACTTCGATCTTGCCGGGATGGCTGGTCGGCTGGGCCGGGTCGATCACGAAATAGTTCTTGCCCTGGACCCATTTGCCATTGTCGACGAAGGGCGCCGCCGGCGTGGCCGGTGCTGCAGCCGTGCTTTCACCGGTAGCCGGCGCCGCGCTGCTGGCAACGGGCGCTTCGCCGGTGGCGGCGGGCGTCGGGCCGCTGGCAGCCGGTGTGGGTGGCGGCGTCACGGCCGTGGTGCTGCTGGCGGCGGGCGCAACCGGCTGGGTGGTACCGCTGTCGTTGTCATGGCTGCAGGCGGCGAGCGCGAGCAGGGCGGCACACAGGATCGGCAGACGCTTGAACATGGCAACCTCGAATCGGTGAAGCGTGAAGCCGACGGCGCTGGCCCGGGCCGGCGCGCGGTCGGTCACGGTGTGGCGGTGGCCGGCTGACTGTCGGTGTTGTGCAGCCCTTCGATGTAGCTGGCCAGCGCGGTGATGTCCTTGGCGTCCAGCTTCTTCGCAATCGTCGGCATGATCTGCGAATGCGCATCGCTGCCCCAGCTGTCGCCGTCGTGCCAGGCCTTCAGCACGGCCTCGATGTACTGCGCATGCTGGCCGGCCAACTGCGGATACATTGCGCCCGGGTTGCCGCTGCCATCGATGGTGTGACAAGCCATGCAAGCGGGAATGTCGCGCGTGGGGTCGCCCTGGCGGAACAAGGTCTGGCCCGGCTCGACCAGGGCCTGGTCTGCCACGCCGGGCCGCGACTTCTGGCTGGCGAAATAAGCGCCAACGTCGTGCATGTCCTGGGTGGACAGCGGCGTGGCCATGCCGAGCATGATCGGGTTCTGGCGCTTGCCGGATTTGAAATCGGTCAGCTGGCGCACGATGTACTGCTCGCTCTGGCCGGCCAGCTTGGGGTATTGCGCGTCGCTGGAATTGCCATCCAGCCCATGGCAAGCGCCGCAAACCGCGGCCTTGGCCTGGCCGGCGGTTGCGTCACCGGGTTTGACCGCCGCGTCAGCCACACTGGCGGGCGCGGCCGCGCTGCTGCTGGCCGGCGGCGTCGCACTCGCGGCAGCTGCAGGTGTGGCCGCGCTGCTGGCGGCGGCGGAGGGTTTGGCGTCCTGTGCCATCAAGGTCGTGCTGGACAATGCAAACGCGAGAGCCACGGCAGCCCCGAGCACGACGGGCCGAAAACCAGCGGAGCGAAAACTCATACACTTGACTCCCGAGAGACTTGCGAACGCTGCCGGCGGGGCTATCGAAGCCAGCGGCAGCGAGAAACCGCAGAATTATCCCGTGCCATCTTACCTTGGTCAAACCGCTCCCATGTCAAACCCACTGCAAGGCGCGCAGTTCATGCTCGCCGCCCCGCGCATCAGCCAGCTGCCGGCCGACCAAGGCGCGGAGGTGGCGTTCGCGGGACGATCCAACGCCGGCAAGTCCAGCGCACTCAACACGTTGACCAATCACAAAGGCCTGGCGCGCACTTCAAAGACGCCGGGGCGCACTCAGCAAATGGTGGCGTTCAGCCTGCCACCACCCGTGCAGATCGACGGCCAGCCGCCGGCCGATGTGCGCCTGATTGATCTGCCCGGCTACGGCTATGCCAAGGTGCCGCTGGAGATGCGTGAGCACTGGAAGCTGGAGATCGACGCCTACCTGCATCAGCGCCGCAGTCTGCGCGGGCTGGTGTTGATCGTGGACATCCGCCATCCGTTGAAGGAATTCGATCGCTTGATGCTGCAGTTTTGTTTCGAGACCCATTTGCCGTGCCATGTCTTGTTGACCAAGGCTGACAAGATTTCGCACGGGGCCGCCACTCAGGCCTTGGCGGCGCTGCGCAAGCAGTTCGTGGCCGAGAGTCTGTACGCGACGGCGCAGATCTTTTCTTCTTCGGCGGGCACCGGGGTGGACGAGGCGCGGGCGGCGACGATGGCGTTGTTGCGGCAGCCCCGCGAGCGCTGAGGGCGCCAT
>CAJDVU010000161.1_pt1 | contig 14861 bp, 7 predicted proteins | sample 7391431 | NCBI WGS metagenome assembly CAJDVU01 (sample SAMEA7055700, study PRJEB34461) | soil metagenome | biome: terrestrial ecosystem; feature: Peninsula; material: soil | place: Antarctica | collected 2016
GGCGGTCCAGTCGCCGAGATAGAACTTGTTGTTCCAGCCGATCGAATACAGCTTGTCGGTCTCCTTGGTGTATTCGTTCTGCAGGATCGGCGCGATGCCGTTCACCGTGCCGGAGGTGACGATGGGATAGGGCTGGGCGGGCGTGGTGCCGACGTTGTCGTAGGAGACGTTGTCATAGGGGCTGCTGGACCACTGCGCGCCGTTGGTGTATTTGCGCTTGTTGAAGGTGGAGTAGTACATGTCCAGCTTGGAGTAGTAGACCTCGTTGGGCGCCCATTCGAGCACGGCCATCACGCCGTCGCGCTTCTGGTTCTGTGATTGCGCGCGCAATTGCATGCCTTCCTGCGAAATCACGTTGTCGGGCATGCCCTCAGTGTGCGGGCCGCCCCAGTTCTGGTCGATGCCCGCCGTGCCATTGTCGGCACTCCACCACCAGGCCTGGTACTGCTTCTCCTGGATCGGCTGGTCGAGTTGGGCGAATCCCACCGCAAGGCCCAGCGTGTGGTCGAAGAACTGATCGACGTAAGAGAAGCTCGCGCGGTGCCCGTTGGTGCCGGTGCCGGTGCCGGGATTGAGGCTGCCGTTGGTGTCGTGCTCGCCGCGCACGTTGAGCACGAGCGCGCGCCCGGGATAGTCCAGCGGATTGATCGTGTGCAGATCCACCGTGCCGGAGAGGCCCTGGCCGATCACGCTGGCGTCGGGCGTCTTGTAAACCGTCGCGCCATTGATCAGCTCGGCCGGGTACTGGTCGTATTCGACGCCGCGGTTTTCGCCGATGGTGGCCTGTTCGCGGCCATTGAGCGTGGTGCCGGTGAAGTCCGGCGAGAGGCCGCGGATCGAGATCGCGCTGGCCTGACCGTCCACCCGTTGGGTTGCCAGACCCGGCAAGCGCGACAGGCTGTCGGCGATGCTGACATCCGGCAGTTTGCCCAGATCCTCGGGCGCGATCACCTCGACGATGTCGTTGGAGTGCTCCTTCACCTTCAGCGCACTCTCGATGCTGCCACTGATACCGGTCACCACCACCTGGCTCAGTTCCGTGGCTTGAACCTTCGTTTTCTTCTTGGACGCTTGCGTTTTTGCGTCGGGTTTCGCTGCCGTCGGCGCGGAAGGCGCAGGCGTTGTCTGGGTCTGGTCCGTTACTTCCTGCGCCGAAGCCATCTGGCTGGACATGACGAAGAGCAAGGCCGCGCTGCACGCAGCGGCCAGCACACGCGGGTGCAATGACACGGTGCGCGCCAAAGACATTCTTGACGAATAGGGGTGATTCATGGGTTCACTCTCGCAGACTTGGTTGGAACGCCATCAACCGACGGCGCGCGACGACGTTGCATTCGCGGGTGGGGTCATGTCATCAGCGCAGATGCGCGGTATTTTGCGTTTGCTTGACTGACGCAGGTGGCCGCGCGCCCGGCGGCGCTACGTTCGGGCGACATTGCGCTTTGCTGGTGTGATGGCAGCGTGAGGCGAAACCACGGCCGGGTGGGACTCTCAGCATCGATCGCACGACCGTGGCGCGCACAGAAAAGGCCCCGGTCCGCACCGGGACTGTTCACCTGTCTTGGGTGCTAGAAATCCTGCTTGAAGCGGATGCCGAATGTGCGCGGTTGGCTGAAGCCGGTATAGACCTGTCCGTTGGGATACAGGGGCGAACCGTAACCCGTTGCCGGATCGTAGTGCGCCGCGCAGATGGTCACGCCGCACTCGGTGAACTTGTACAGGGCGGCCCGTTTGTCGAACGCGTTGTCGAGGTAGAGGTTGATCGACCAGTTGTCCTTCCGTATGCCTGCCGAAACGTCGAAGCTGTTGTAGGCCGGCAGGTTGCCCAGCAGGCTGCGCTCGACCAGTCGCAGGTCGGTGGTGCGCGCCCCGACGTGTACCAATGCGCCCTGCACGAACGCGTCGCTGTTGCCCAGGCTGAACGTGTAGCGCGCGATCAGGTTGCCCTTGAATCGGGGCGTGATGGGCAACTGGGTGCCCTTGGGCGACTGCGGCCCGGACACCGGATCGCCGGTCTGCGGATTGATGGTGCCGGCCGGGCAGCTGGTGACCGCATTGCCGTTGGCGTCGGTGAACCCGCAATAGTTCGCCGTGAGCTTGGCGTCATACAGCGCGATGCCGGCGCTTAGGTTGAGGTTGTAGCTGGCCTGCCAGTTCAGCTGCGACTCCAGCCCGTCGATGCGGGCGGAGTTGGCGTTCTTGATCTGGGTGAGGCCGTTCGCACCCAGGATGTTGAACTGGAAGTCGTTCCATTTTTCGCGGAATACCGCGCCGTTGAACGACAGCCGGTTGTCGAACCAGGTGGTCTTCCAGCCGAGCTCGAGGTTGGTCAGGAAGTCGGCCTGGTAGGGCGGCAAGTTGCCGGCACGATTGACGCCACCGGGGCGGAAGCCTTCGGATCGGGTGAGGTAGAGCATTTTCGTCGGCGTGATGTTCCAGGTCAGGTTGAATTTCTTGAGCGAGCCGCTTTCCTTGACCTGTTTGTTGAAGTCCAGGCAGGGCGCGCCCATGAACGGGTCGGGCGAGATGCAACCGGCTTCGCCATAACTTGAACCTGGCGAGAACCCCTTGCTGAAGCCGTAGAAGCCGTACAGGTTGTTCTGGGTGCGGAAGTAACGCCCGCCGACGGTGCCGGTGAGCACGTCGGGAATGAAGTCCCAGGACAGTTCGCCGAACAGCGCTTCGTCGCGGTCGTAGCGCATCTGCCGGGTCAGCCAGATCGTGTTGGGCCAACCGGCCACGGAGAGCGAGTCGGCCAGGTTGTTGATCTGGTAGTCCTGCATGATGTCGTGCTTCTGCTTCTGCCAGAACGCGCCGGCCACCAGCCGCAGGCGATCCTCCTTGGGCGACACGATGCGCAACTCGTGACTGGTGTTGCTGTAATGGTCGCGGTCGCGGATGAACTCCGACGGATTGATCAGCGCGCCGCTGTTGTCGTAGATGTAGTTGCCGTAGGTGTACGGCAGCTGGTCGTACCAGAACGAGTAGTCGCTGTAGTCGGTCTGCTCTTCCTGGTTGCGCTTGAGGTGCGCATAGGCGTAGGTCAGGTCGAAGTTGCCGATCTTGCCCTGCACGGTCAGCGCGCCCTGCCACCAGCGGTCATTGACGCGCTCGGGGTAGAAGTGGGTTACCGCCAGGTCGCCGACCACCGGATCGCTGGCGAACGTGCCATGGGTGATCGTCTGCTGCCCCATCAAGGTCGGGCTGATCGACCAGTTGTCGTTGAGATCCACTTTCAGCGCGGCGCGCGCACCGTTGGTGGTGGCGTCGTTGTAGTGCTTCCTGGCGTGCCCGAAACATTCCAGCATGGCGCTCGGCGTGCAGTCGTCGGCATTGCTGACGGTGATGCCGGAAACCGGGAACGTGCGCGAGCCCGCCTTGTTGTCGATGTAGCCCGCGTCGTGTTCGTGCCAGCCGACCAGGCGGACCGCCGTGCTCTTGTTGATCGGGATATTGATCATCCCTTCGAACGTCTCGCCGATGCCGCCGTGGGCAACCTTGTCGGTACTGATCGCGTAGTTGGCCGCAAAAGCACCGGGGTCGGGCTTGTTGGTGATGATGCGCAAGGCGCCGGCCTCGGCGCTGGCGCCGTACAGCGTGCCTTGCGGGCCGGCCAGCACCTCGATTCGTGCAATATCGTACATGTGGATGTCGAGCGGGCCCTGGATCGTGGTGATCGGCTGGTCGTCGAGATACACGCCCACGCTGGGCTGCGAGCCGGAGTGATTGGTGTTGCCGCCGCTGGCCACCCCGCGCATGTAGATGCTGGCGAAGCCGGGCCCGGTGGCGATGCCGCCGCCGCCCTGCTGGAAGGTGACGCTGGGCAGGTACTTCACGTAGTCGTTGAAGTTCTGCACCTGCAGCGCTTCCAGTTGATCCGACGCCAGCACGTCGATGCTGATCGGCACCTTCTGCAGGTTTTCGGTGCGCTTCTGGGCGGTCACGGTGACCTCGCCCAGGGTGACGGTTTTCGGCTTGGTGGCCGGCGTCGTGGTCGGGTTCGCGCTCTGCCCGGCGTCTTGCGCGACGACCGGCGTCGCCATGGCGAAACAGATGGCCGCCGCCAATGGCAGCCGGATCAATCGCGCCGGATGGTTTCTGGTACCGAGTTTGGATTTCTTTGCGTGCATGGTGACTCCCCTTTCCAGTTCACGACAATCCAGCAGGAACAGCGGCGTTTACCCCAGTCCGGACGCGTCCGGATAGCTCTCCAGCGCGGGCCCCAGGGCCGACTCCAGTAGCCCCAGCCACGCGGCATAGTGCCGCCAGTGATCCACCCCCGCCCGGTAGATCGGCTGGCGCACCTGTTCGGAACTGGCCGTGCGTACCGGCCGCGCATTCTCGAAGAAGCGCAGGCAAGACGCCTCGAACGGCAGAGCGCAATGATCGAGCAGTCGACGCACTTCGCCTTCGGTGTCCTCGATCAGGCGCTCGTAGATGACCCGATGCACGCGCCCGGGCAGCACGTCGTCAAAGTGCGCCATCAGCGCCACGTAGTCACGGTAATAGCGCCCGATGTCGTCCAGGGCGTAGCTGAAACCCTGGCCGCGGGCGAAATGCTGCTTGAAGATCGAGAAGCCACAGGCCAGCGGGTGGCGGCGCGCGTCGATGATGGTCGCGTTCGGCAGCATCAGTTGGATCAGTCCGATGTGCATGAAGTTGTTCGGCATCTTGTCGATGAACAACGGCGCCGTGGTCTTGCGCTGGATGCGGGTGTGCGCGAGGTAGCGATCACCCAGTTCGCGCAGGGCAGCCGCATCGAGTCCGGCCAGCACTGCGTGGTACGGCATGGTGCTGTCTTCGTCACCCTGCGCACGCAGCACGCGCGTGATCGAGGTGACTTCGGGCAGCTCCATCGTGCCTTCGACCTGGCTGTGACTGGACAGGATCTGCTCGAGCAAGGTGGAACCGGAGCGGGGCAGGCCGACGATGAAGATGGGATCGGGTGCGGGGCAGCCCATGCCGGCGCGCGCGGCGAAAAACCCGGCGCTGTATTGCCGGCGGATGTGTTCGACGCGGGCATGCGTGTCGTCGGCGCTGTAATGCAACTGCTGGTGCCGGATCGCGTTGCCTTGCGCGTAGTGGCTGAATGAAGCCGCGTAGTCGCCAGCGTCCTCGCGCGCCTTGCCGACGGCGAACTCCAGGTGCAGGCGGTCCTCGTCCGCCAGGTCGACCCGTGCCAGTTGTTCGCTCATCAACGCAAGATCGGCCGCGCTGAAGCGGAACGTCTTGAGGTTGGCGAGGCTCCACCAGACCTCACCGAACGACGGCTGCAGCTCGAGGCTGCGCCGATAGGCGGCGATCGCGCGCTCGCCGCGGCCGGCGGTCTTCAGCGCGTGGCCATAGCTCATCCATACCTTTGGATTGCCCGGATAGCGCTCAAGCAAGTCCGCGTAGATGGCGATCGCCGGCTCGTAGTCGCCGGTGCGGCACAGCACGACCGCCTTGATGTTGCGATAGCCGGGATGCTGCGGGTCGATCGCCAGCAAGTGCTCGATCTGCGCCAGCGCCTCCCCGGGTCGGTTGCTTCGGTGCAAGACCAGGGCGTAGTTCTGGCGTGCAGCGTGGAAGCCGGGCGCCAGCTCCAGGCAGCGTTCAAGCAGGTTCAAGGCATCCTCGTTGCGACCCACCCGCGCGGCGACTTCGGCGAACATGCGGATCGCGGCGACGTCGGTGGGCGCCTGCTTCAGGTGCTCGCGCAACAACGTCTCGGCCTGCGGGATCCGGTCCTCGGCAAGCGCCACCGCGGCGCCCATCAAGCGCGGATCGTGCGTGGAGTAACGCACGTGATTGGCGTACGCGGCATCGGCTGCCTCCTGTTCGCCGGCCGCCATCAAGTGGTCGCCGAGCAAGCGCCAGGCCTGCGGCAGATCGGGCTTCAGCGTCACCGCCCGGCGCAACGCACCGATCGCTTGCTGGCCGCGTCCGGCACGGCCCAGCGCTACGCCCAGGTCGAGGTGAAGGACTGCCCAGTTCGGTTGGGTTTGCGCCAGCGGGATGAGGATGTCGAGCGCGCCGGGCACATCGCCCTGGGTCGATCGCGCCGCCGCCAGCAGGCGCAGCGCGGCCGGGTGGTCTTCGGCCACCGTGAGAATCTCGTTGATCTGTTCGGTGGCCAGCACTGGATCGTGCTCCAGCAGGCGTGCGGCGTGGGCCAGTGCCTGCTCCAGGGTGCCGCTGGCCGATGTCTCGGTCACGCCGCGCTCCGCGCGCGCGACAAGTTCTGCCTGTCGGGTGCGACTCCGGGGTGGCGTGGCAGGGGCACGGCGCTCGACATGGAGGGCAGGAATTCCTCACCAGGATCGAAGAAATCTACAACCGAATGCGTCTGGTAGATAGTGCGCAGATGGAGGTCAATCCGGCCGGCCGCGCACACGCCCGGTTTCGAGCTTGCCCGCCGCCTGTGTCGACACGCTGGCATTCGGCCGGCGCTATCCGTCGGAGCAGGATTCCGCTCGACCCCGGACAGCCTGGTGGCGGACGGGGAACCACTTCCGGCATACACTGCCCCCGCGAGCGGGCGGCCGAGCCGGACGATCCCGGTGGTGCCCGTTTGTCGCATCGAATATTCCCGAGGAGCGGACCTGCCCATGCCCACTGACACCATGGTTGAGGAACTCGATCGCGCACACGCACTGCCGGCGCGCTATTACGCGGGCGAAGCGATGCTGGCGATGGAGCAGCGCGCGGTGTTCGCACGCAGCTGGCAGTTGGTCGCGCAGCAGGGGCTGCTGGCCGAACCGGGCGACCACGTGGTCGAACAGATCGGCACGGTGCCGGTGTTGCTGGTCCGCGGACAGGATGGCGTGCTGCGCGCGTTCCCCAACGTCTGCCGGCACCGCGCCGGACCGCTGGCCTTTTGCAACGGCAAGGGAGCGCGGGCGCTGCACTGCAAGTACCACGGCTGGACCTACACCCTCGAAGGTCAGCTGCGCAGCGCGCCGGAAATGCAGGACGCGACTGATTTCCATGTCGAGGACATCCGCCTGCCGCCGCTGCGCGTGCATGAATGGCAGGGCCTGGTGTTCGTGGCGCTGGAGCCGGAGGTGCCGCCGTTCGAGGAGGTGTACGCCGGTATCGTCGAACGCATCGCGCCGATCGACCTGTCGGCGATGCGCTTCCTGCGCCGCGACAATTACGAGATCGACTGCAACTGGAAGGTCTACGTCGACAATTTCCTCGAGGGCTATCACCTGCCACACGTGCATCCGGGTCTGTCCAAGGTGCTCGACTACCGCGCCTACGACACCGAGCTGTTCCCGTGGCATTCGCTGCAGTCCTCGCCGCTGCGCAACAGCACCGACATCTACGGCGACGGCCAGGCGTTCTACTACTTCATCTATCCCAACGTGATGCTCAACATCATGCCGGGGCGGCTGCAGACCAACCGCATCCTGCCGCTGGGGCCGCATCGTGTTCGACTATTACTACGCGCAAGACGACAAGGCACAGGCGCGGATCGAGGCCGATCGCAGCTTCAGCGATGAAGTGCAAAACGAGGACATTGGAATCTGCGAGGCGGTGCAGCGCGGGCTGGCCTCCGGTGCCTACACTCCCGGCCGGCTGTGTCCGAAGCGCGAGGGCGGCGTCTGGCATTTCCAGAACCTGCTGCGTGCGGCTTATGCGGGGCCCGCTGGCGAGTCTGCATGAGCATGGGTCAGACCGGACTGATCGGCCGTTCCCGCAGCTTGATTGGCGTTGAACCTCCGTGGCTAAAGGCCCCTCTCCCGCCGGCCGGGAGAGGGGTTGGGGAGAGGGTCCGGGCGGAGCAGACTGCGGCAACACTCGGTGTTGCGTCTCCACGCTTCGTTCGTACCCTCATCCGGCGCTTCGCGCCACCTTCTCCCGAGGGGAGAAGGATCATTTCAACCAAGCTTCGACGCGAATCAGATTCCCTTGAACTGAACCCGGGCGCGCATCGACATGCAGGATCGCGACAAGATCGGCTTCTGGACCTGCACCGCGCTGGTGGTCGGCAACGTCATCGGCATGGGCATCTTCCTGCTGCCGTCTTCGCTGGCGCCGTACGGTTTCAACGCGCTGATCGGCTGGGGCATCACCTTGTTCGGCTGTCTCACCCTGGCCCGCGTGTTCGCCCACCTTTCTGCCGCGTTGCCCGGCGCCGATGGCCCTTACGGCTATATCCGCGAAACGCTGGGCGAACTGCCCGCCTACATGTCGATGTGGGCGTACTGGGTGTCGCTGTGGCTGACCAACGCGGCTCTGGCCACCGGGGTGGTGGGCTACATGACCGTGGTGATGCCCGGTCTGGCGGCCATTCGTCCCGTGTGGTTCGCGCTGGGACTGGTGTGGCTGTTCGTGCTGGTCAACCTGTTCGGCGTGCGCACCGGCGGCGTGGTGCAGATCGTGACCACCACCTTGAAGCTGCTGCCGATGCTGGCGATCGCGGCGCTCGGCGGCTGGGTACTGCTGACCGCGCCGGGCAGCTACGTGGCGCATCCACCGACCACGCCGATCAGTTTCGGTGGCGTGATGGCTGCCTCCACCATCGCGCTGTTCGCCATGCTGGGGATCGAGTCGGCCAGCATTCCGGCCAGCCGCGTCGACAACCCCGGTCGCACGATTCCGCGCGCCACGATGGCCGGTACCATCCTGGTCGCAGCGATCTACGTCGTCGTCTCCGCCGTGCCGTTGCTGTTGATCCGGCAGGACGTGCTGGCCAATGCCAGCGCGCCGTTCGCGCTGCTGATGGACCAGTTCGGGCGTGCCGGCTGGGGCCGCTGGCTAGCCTTGTTTGTGGTGATCAGCGGGCTCGGCGCGCTGAACGGCTGGACCCTGCTGGCCGGCCAGCTCACTCGGACCATGGCCGACAACGGGGTGCTGCCGCCACTGCTTACGCGCAGCAACCGGCACGGCACGCCGGCCACCGCGCTGGTGATCACCGGTGTGCTGGCCTCGGTGATGGTGTGGATGAGTTACAGCCACTCGCTGGTGGCGGCGTTCACCTTCCTCACCCTGGTGGTGACGGCGGCCAACATGCCGCTGTACCTGGCCTGCTCGCTGGCGCTCGCCGTGCTGTGGCGGCGTCGCACGGTCGGCTGCAGGGGGCGCCACGTGTTGCTGGTCGCCGCCGTTGCCACGCTCTATGTGGTCTACGCTTTCATCGGCATCGGCGGCAAGCCGTTCGTGTATGCACTCGGCCTGATTGCGGCCGGGTTGCCCTTGTACCTCTTCATGCGGCGCCGGCGCAGGCTGACCGTCCCCGTCAAGGCTTGAGCACCATGCGCGATCCCCGCTACGACATCCTGTTCACCCCGCTGTCGATTGGTCCGGTCGTCGCGAAGAACCGCTTCTTCCAGGTGCCGCACTGCAACGGCATGGGCCACGCGATGCCGCTGGCGCACGCCGCCATGCGCGAGGTCAAGGCCGAAGGTGGCTGGGCGGTAGTCTCCACCGAGGAGTGCGAGATCCATCCCAGCGGCGACCTCACACCCTATGTCGAGGCACGCTTGTGGGACGACCGCGACATTCCCGCGCTGGCGCTGATGTGCGACAAGGTCCACGCGTACGGCGCGCTGGCTGCGCTGGAGCTGACCCACAACGGACCCACCGCGTCGAACTTGTACTCGCGCGAAGTCTTGCTGGCGCCATCGCACCAGCCATCCAAATATGGCTATCCGTCGCAGGCGCGGGCGATGACTTTGCACGACATCCGCGAATACCGGCGCTGGCACCGCGAGGCAGCGATCCGTGGCCAGCGGGCCGGCATGGACATCATCTATGTCTACGCCGCGCACGACCTGTCGCTGGCGATGCATTTCCTGCAACGCCGGCGCAACCAGCGCAGCGACGAATACGGTGGGTCGCTGGAGAACCGCGTGCGGCTGCTGCGCGAGGTGCTCGAAGATACGAAGGAGGCGGTGGGCGACACCTGCGCGGTGGCGCTGCGTTTCGCCACTGAAGAACTGCTCGGCCCCGGCGGCGTCGAGCTGGCCGAGGCGAAGGACATCGTGGCCATGCTGGCCGAGCTGCCCGACCTGTGGGACGTCAACCTGGCCGCCTGGTACATCGACTCGGTGTCCTCGCGCTTCGCTGCCGAAGGCGCGCAGGAGCCGTTCATCGACTTCGTCAAGCAGACCACCAGCAAGCCGGTGGTCGGCGTGGGCCGCTTCACCTCACCCGACACCATGGTCTCGCAGCTCAAGCGTGGCGTGCTGGACATGATCGGCTGCGCGCGCCCCTCGATCGCCGATCCATTCCTGCCTAGGAAGATCGAGGAAGGCCGCAGCGACGACATCCGCGAATGCATTGGCTGCAACATTTGCGTCTCCGGCGACATGACGATCTCGCCGATTCGCTGCACCCAGAACCCGACCATGGGCGAGGAATGGCGCAAGGGCTGGCATCCGGAACGGATTGCGCCGAGGCGTTCGGCCAGCCGCGTGCTGGTAGTCGGTGCCGGTCCGGCCGGGCTGGAAGCGGCCCGTGCGCTGGGCCAGCGCGGCTACGACGTGAGCCTGGCCGAATGGGCGCGGGTGCGCGACTGGCGCGTGGGTCAGATCGGCAAGCTCGCGAACGTCGCGGTGTACCGGGACTCGGCGATGAGCGCACAGGACGTGCTCGACTTCGGTGCCGACCACGTGGTGCTGGCCACCGGTTGCCACTGGCGTCGCGACGGCTTCGGCCGCAGCAACGGTTTTCCCATTGCCGGCTTTGTCGATAACCCGCGCATGTTTACGCCGGACGACCTGATGGACGGCCGCTACCCAGAGGGTCGGGTAGTGGTGTTCGACGACGACGGTTTCTACTACGCCAGCGTCGCCGCGGAGGCGCTACGCCTGCGCGGCTGCGAGGTCACCCATGTCAGCACCGACGACAGCATCGCGCCGTGGAGCCAGCATACGCTCGACTACCGGCATATCCGCAAGCGCATGGCCGAACTCGGCATCGAGCCGCTGGTATCGCACAACATCGCGGCGTGGCAGGACGGCGCGTTGCGGGTCCAGAACGTATGGGATCACCGGGTGCGCGAGCTGCCCTGCGACGCCGTCGTCGCCGTTACCGCCCGCCTGCCCGACGATGCGCTGTATCAAGAGCTGCTTCTGCGCGAGGCCGAGTGGCCCGGCGCCGGCATCCGCTCACTGCACTGCATCGGCGACGCCGAGGCGCCCGGGCTGATCGCGCATGCGGTGTATGCGGGGCATCGGTATGCGCGCGAGTTGGAGGAGCCGGTCTCGGGCGAGGTACCGTTCAAGCGGCATTTTCATGTTGGGTGATCCCGCAGTTTGCACCGTGATTCGTGCGCTCGCCAACGGCGGCGAAAGCCCCTCTCCCCTCGGCGACCTTGGGAGTCCCCTTGTGGGTGAGAAGGGTTGGGAGAGAGGGTGCGGGCGGAGCGTGATTTAGCGACACTCGGCACCGCACAGCACCGCAGTTTCACGTTCCGCTCGCACCCTCATCCGGCGCTTCGCGCCACCTTCTCACCCACAAGGGGACTCCCAAGGTCGCCGGTGGGAGAAGGACCGCCACAGGTGAGGTTCAAAACCAATCAGGTGTCTCGGTGATGCGGGCGAAGGTTCTTCAGGCGCGCCCATAGACATCGTCGAAGCGCACGATGTCGTCTTCGCCGAGATAACTGCCGGACTGCACCTCGATCAGTTCCAGCGGCAGCTTGCCGGGGTTGCGCAGGCGGTGCTTGCTGCCCAGCGGGACGTAGGTGCTCTGGTTCTCGCTGAGCAGGAATACCTTGTCGTCGCAGGTGACCTCGGCGGTGCCGGAGACCACGATCCAGTGCTCGGCGCGGTGATGATGTTTCTGCAGGCTCAGGCTGGCACCGGGCTTGACGTGGATGCGTTTGACCTGGAAGCGCTCGCCCGCCTCCAGCGAGTCGTAGTTGCCCCATGGCCGGTACACCACGCGGTGCAACGCGTGTTCGCTGCGGCCGGCCGCCTTGAGCCGCTCGACGATCTTCTTCACGTCCTGCGCGGCGTCGCGGTGCGCCACCAGCGTGGCGTCCGGAGTGGTCACCACGATCAGGTCGTCGACGCCGACGGTGGCCAGCAAGTGACGAGAGTGCGAGCGCAACAGCGAGTTGCGCGTATCCACGGGCATGGTATCGCCCTCGCACAGGTTGCCTTGCGCGTCCTTCTCGCCGGTGAGCCACAGCGCCGACCACGAGCCGATGTCGCTCCACCCGCAACTGACCGGGATCACGGCGGCACGCTGGGTCTTTTCCATCACCGCGTAGTCGATCGAGTTCTCCGGCACGCGTGCGAAAGCCTCGCGGTCGATACGCACGAAATCCAGGTCGATGCTGGCTTTCGCATAGGCCTCGCGCACCGCGGCCAGCATCTCCGGCGCATGCGTGGCGAGTTCGTCCAGATAGCGCGAGGCCTTGAACAGGAACATGCCCGAGTTCCAGTCGTAGCCGCCGTCGGCCAGGTACGATTCGGCCGTGGCCAGATCCGGCTTCTCGACAAACTGGCCGACCCGGTAGCCGTGGTCGTCGATCGCCTCGGTGCGCCGGATGTAGCCGAAGCCGGTGTCCGGGCGATCCGGACGGATGCCGAACGTCACCAGCCAGCCCTGCTCGGCCAGTGGTATCGCCTGCGTCACCGCATCGACAAACGCCGCCGTGTCGTTGATCAAGTGATCCGCCGGCAGCACCAGCACCAGCGCTTCGGGATCACGCTGCAAGGCCTGCAACGCACCCAACGCGATCGCCGGTGCGGTGTTGCGTGCCAGTGGTTCGAGCACGATGCTGGCCCCTTCGACCCCCGCCTCCAGCAGCTGATCGGCGGCGAGAAAGCGGTGGTCCTCGCTGGCCACCACGATCGGCGCGGCGACGTCCGGCAACTGCCGCGTGCGTGCGACGGTCTGCTGGAACAGCGTGCCATTGCCGGCCAGCGCCAGGAACTGCTTGGGCAGGTTCTTGCGCGATACCGGCCACAGCCGGGTGCCGCTGCCGCCGCTGAGGATGAGGGGAATCAACATGTCGTTCCACGCGTTGCGATAGGGGAAGTCTGCAAGATTGTGGACCAAGCGCACCGTTCATGTCTCCTGACTGGCGTCGAACCGCAGCTGTCTGAAGTCTCTCTCCCACCGGGAGGGGTTGGGGAGGGGTCCGGGCGGAGCGAGCGGTGGCACCATGTGAACGTTGCGACTCCACGCTTCGTCCGTACCCTCATCCAGCGCTTTGCGCCGCCTTCGCACCCGCGAGGGGGCACCCGAGGTCGCCCCGGGAAGACGGGCCATGATGGCGGACGTGTGACGCAATTCAGATCATGACTTTGGAAGCTATCGCGCTGGGCCGCCTGGCCGAATCGTATGGCAGGACCCCTGCTTGCGCGCGATATGCTTTGGTCGGGACGCGGGAATTGAAAGAGTATCGCCCGCGGGCGCGCTCTTACGTCAAGGCTTGCTGCGCGAGACTAGCGATCACTTTGTCCAGCCCCTCGCGCCAATCAGGCAGTGGAAAATCGAACAGCTGCTGGAAGCCGTGATTGTCCAGCAATGACCAGGCCGGGCGCTGCGCTGGTGTCGGGTAGTCTGCCGTGGCGATCGGCAGCACTCGCGGCGCGCGGGCCAGCAGCCCGCGATCGACAGCTTGCGCGAAGATCGCGCTGGCGAAACCATGCCAAGTCGTGGCGCCACTGGCGACCAAGTGGTGCGTGCCGCTGAGTTGCTTGCGTCGCGCGGCGTCGGCATCTTGCCAGCGATCAAGCGCGGCTGCGCTGGCCGTGACGATCAAGCCGGTGGCGGTGGGTGCACCGTGCTGATCGGCCACCACGCGCAATTCCTCGCGCTCCGCACCGAGTCGCAGCATGGTGCGCAGGAAGTTGGTGCCGTGCGCGGCGTAGACCCAGGCCGTGCGGAAAATCAGGTGATCGGCGCCACTGTCTTGCAAGGCCCGCTCGCCGGCGAGTTTGCTGCGGCCGTACGCACCCAGCGGCGCCGTCGGCGCATCTACCGCGTAGGGCTGCAATTGGTGACCGTCGAAGACGTAATCGGTGGAGTAATGAACCACCAGCGCGCCATGTGCCGCGGCCCAACGTCCGATCACCCGGACCGCCTCGCCGTTGACGCGGGTGGCCAGCGCTTCTTCTTGCTCGGCCCGGTCGACCGCAGTGTAGGCGGCAGCGTTCACGATCACATCTGGCTGGCCGCGGTCGAGCAGGGCCGGCAGCGAATCAGGGTTCGCCAGGTCGGCGATCTCGCCGTGTCCGCCCTGCGTCAACACACCGTCGCGGCTGGCGGCGATCAATTCGCCCCGCACAGCCAACCCGCCGTGCTCAAGAAACGTGCGACCCAGCTGGCCGTTGGCGCCGAGCAGCAGGGTTTTCACGGCACGTAGACCGGCAGCCGCTCCGGTGGCACATCCGCGAGCAGCGGCGTCTTGCCGTCCTTGTCCGAGAGCAACGGAGCGCTGATCGGCCAGTCGATGCCCAGCGCCGCATCGTTCCAGCGGATGCCGGCATCACACCTGGCGTCGTACAGGGCGGTGCACTGGTAGGTGAAGGTGGCGAATTCTGATACGACGCAGAAGCCGTGCGCAAATCCTTCCGGTATCCAGAAGTGGCGGTGGTTGTCGGCGGTCAGCATCACGCCTACCGATTGTCCGAAGGTGGGCGAGCCGTGCCGGATATCGACTGCCACATCGTAGACCTCGCCTTCGAGCACGCTGACCAGCTTGCCTTGCGGGTTCGGCCACTGGTAATGCAGGCCACGCAGCACGCCGCGGGCCGAGCGGGAAACATTGGACTGCACAAAGTGGTGGTCGATGCCGGCGTCGTGGTACTTCGCCTCGTTGTAGCTCTCGTAGAAGAAGCCGCGGGCATCGCCGAATACCTGCGGTTCGAGGATCAGCGCGCCGGGCAGGGTGGTTTGGATCACCTTCATCG